>Ga0268256_1000124_pt1 | contig 111181 bp, 113 predicted proteins | sample AgamicAtAmrz_FD_200247 | JGI IMG/M metagenome (GOLD analysis project Ga0268256, IMG submission 200247) | Agave microbial communities from Guanajuato, Mexico - At.Am.rz (v2) (version 3) | ecosystem: Host-associated > Plants > Roots > Rhizosphere | place: Guanajato, Mexico | collected 2012-06-07 | reverse complement strand
ATAATGCGCGACAATTTTCTCAAGAGTTAAAAAGTGACGATATGAATTCTCTGTTTGCCAGCACGGCGCGTGGGCTCGAAGAGCTGTTAAAAAGTGAGCTGGACGCGCTGGGCGCGCAGGATTTGCACGTGGTGCAGGGCGGCGTTCACTACGAAGCCGACGATCGCGTCATGTACCAGAGCCTGATGTGGAGCCGTTTAGCATCACGCATCCTGTTGCCGCTGGGAGAGTTCGGCGTCTACAGCGATCTCGATCTCTATCTGGGTGTGCAGAGCGTGGACTGGCCAGCCCTGTTCAGCAATGACAAAACCTTTGTCGTGCATTTCAGTGGCACCAACGAATCTATCCGTAACAGCCAGTTTGGTGCGCTGAAAGTAAAAGATGCGATTGTGGACAGCTTTACCCGTCAGAATCTTGAACGACCCGACGTCGACCGCGAGCAGGCTGATATCCGTATCAATGTCTGGCTGAACGGTGACCGCGCCAGCCTCGCGCTGGATCTTAGCGGCAGCTCACTGCATCAGCGTGGCTATCGTCAGCAGACCGGCCAGGCGCCGCTGAAAGAGAACCTGGCGGCGGCGATTGTCCTGCGTTCCGGCTGGGAACCTTCCACGCCGCTGATCGACCCGATGTGTGGTTCGGGTACGCTGCTGATTGAAGCCGCGCTGATCGCCAGCGATCGCGCACCGGGCCTGCTGCGCAAACACTGGGGCTTCACCGCCTGGAACCGCTTCGATGCGGCGCTGTGGCAGGCGGTCAAAACCGAGGCGCAGAGCCGTGCGCGGGCTGGTACCGCCGCCACCCAGGCGCGCTTCTTCGGCTATGACAATAATGGCCGGGTGCTGGAGTGGGCGCAGGCGAACGCCCGCCGTGCCGGCGTCTTTGACCTGTTCACGTTCGCGCAGCAGGATCTGCTGAAGCTGACCAATCCGGTCGATGCCTCCGTTCACGGCACGGTGCTGAGCAACCCGCCTTACGGTGAACGTCTGGAAAGCGAGCCTGCTCTGATAGCCCTGCATAGCCAGCTCGGACGTCTGATGAAGCAGCACTTCGGCGGCTGGAATCTCTCCCTGTTCAGCGCCTCACCAGAGCTGCTGAGCTGCCTGCAACTGCGTGCCGACCGCCAGTTTAAAGCGAAAAACGGCCCGCTGGATTGCGTGCAGAAAAATTATCAGCTGGCGGTTAACAGCAGCGAGAATGCCGGACAAATTGCGGAAGACTACGCTAACCGTCTGCGTAAAAATGTTAAGAAGCTGGAGAAGTGGGCGCGTCAGGAAGGCATTGATTGTTACCGTATTTACGATGCCGATCTGCCAGACTACAACGTTGCGGTTGACCGCTATGCGGACTGGGTGGTAATTCAGGAGTACGCGCCACCGAAAACCATCGACCCCAATAAAGCGCGTCAGCGTCTGTTCGACGTGATCAGCGCGACGCTGAGCGTGCTGCAGCTGCCTGCCGATCGTCTGATTATGAAAACGCGCGAACGTCAGAAAGGCAAAGCGCAGTATCAGAAGCTCAACGAGAAAGGCGACTACTTTGAAGTTAAAGAGTTTAATGCGCGCTTCTGGGTGAACCTGACCGATTATCTCGACACCGGTCTGTTCCTCGATCATCGCATCGCCCGTAAAATGCTCGGTCAGATGAGCAAGGGCAAAGATTTCCTCAACCTGTTTGCCTACACCGGCTCCGCCAGCGTGCACGCTGGTCTGGGTGGTGCGCGGTCGACCACTACCGTCGATATGTCGCGAACCTATCTGGAGTGGGCGGAGCGCAACCTGCGCCTCAATGGCCTGACCGGGCGTCAGCACCGTCTGATGCAGGCAGACTGTCTGAGCTGGCTGAACGAAAGTGACGAGAACTTTGACCTGATCTTTATTGATCCGCCAACCTTCTCCAACTCAAAACGTATGGAAGAGAGCTTCGACGTCCAGCGCGATCATCTCATGCTGATGCGTAACCTGAAGCGTCTGCTGCGTCGCGGCGGCACCATCATGTTCTCCAACAACAAACGCGGTTTTAAAATGGACATGGATGGCCTGAAAGCACTGGGCCTGCAGGCGCAGGATATTACCCAGAAAACACAGTCGCAGGACTTCGCACGTAACCGTCAGATTCACAACTGCTGGCTCATCACCCATGCCGGTAAGGAATAAGATTACATGTCATTAATCAGTATCCACGGTGCCTATCTCTCGTTCAGCGATGCGCCGCTGTTAGACAACACCGAACTGCATATCGAAGAGAACGAGCGCGTCTGTCTGGTAGGCCGTAACGGTGCGGGAAAATCCACGCTGATGAAAATCATCAATGGCGAACAGCCGCTGGATGATGGCCGCATTATTTATGAAACCGATCTGGTGGTGGCGCGTCTGCAGCAGGATCCGCCGCGCAATATTACCGGCTCGGTCTATGACTTCGTGGCCGAGGGCGTGGAAGAGCAGGCTGAGCATCTTAAAGCCTATCACGCCATTTCCCATGTGGTAATGGAAGATCCCAGCGATAAAAATCTCAATGAGATGGCGCGCCTGCAGAGCATTCTCGACCATCATAATCTGTGGCAGCTGGAGAGCCGCATCAACGATGTGCTGGAGCAGATTGGCCTGAAGCCCGATACTGAGCTGTCGTCGCTCTCTGGCGGCTGGCTGCGTAAAGCGGCGCTGGGCCGGGCGCTGGTGAGTAACCCGCGCGTCCTGATGCTGGATGAACCGACTAACCACCTGGATATCGAAACCATCAACTGGCTGGAGACCTTCCTGAAGAGCTTCAGCGGCAGCATCGTCTTTATTTCGCATGACCGTTCATTCATTCGCAATATGGCGACGCGCATTGTTGATCTCGACCGTGGCAAGCTGGTCTCGTGGCCGGGTAATTACGACCTCTATCTGGAAGGCAAAGAGGAAGCGCTGCGCGTTGAAGAGATGCAGAACGCGGAGTTTGACCGCAAGCTGGCGCAGGAAGAGGTCTGGATCCGTCAGGGCATCAAAGCGCGCCGTACCCGTAATGAAGGTCGGGTGCGTGCGCTGAAAGCGTTGCGTCGTGAGCACTCCGAACGTCGCGAAGTGATGGGTAAAGCCAACATGCAGGTGGGTGAAGCCTCCCGCTCCGGTAAGATCGTCTTTGAACTGGAAAATGTCGACTACGCGGTAGAGGGTAAAACGCTGGTGAAAGATTTCTCTGCGCAGGTGCTGCGTGGCGACAAGATAGCGTTGATCGGTCCTAACGGCTGCGGTAAAACCACGCTGCTGCGACTGATGCTGCAGCAGCTGAAAGCCGATCATGGACGCGTGCACGCCGGCACCAAACTGGAAGTGGCCTACTTCGACCAGCATCGCGCCGAACTGGACCCGGATCGCACCGTGATGGACAACCTGGCAGAAGGCAAGCAGGAGGTCATGGTCAACGGTAAGCCGCGCCACGTGCTGGGCTATCTGCAGGACTTCCTGTTCCATCCCAAGCGTGCCATGACGCCGGTGCGTGCTCTTTCGGGCGGCGAGCGTAACCGCCTGCTGCTGGCGCGTCTGTTCCTGCGTCCCAGCAACCTGATGATTCTGGATGAACCGACCAACGACCTTGACGTTGAAACGCTGGAGCTGCTGGAAGAGCTGATCGCCGGCTATCAGGGCACTGTGTTGCTGGTCAGCCACGACCGTCAGTTTGTCGATAACACGGTCACCGAGTGCTGGATTTTCGAAGGCAACGGTGAGATCGGCACCTTCGTTGGCGGCTATCACGATGCGCAGCAGCAGCGCGCCGCTTATCAGCAGCACCGCACTGTGGCACCGGCTAAAGCCGCTGCATCCTCCGCTAAGCCTGCTGCTGAAAAAAGTGAAGTTAAGCGTAGCGCGAATAAACTCAGCTACAATCTGACGCGTGAGCTGGAACAGTTGCCGCAAAAACTGGAGCAGCTGGAAGCCCGCATCGGTGAACTGCAGACGAAGATGAGTCATCCGGACTTCTTTAGTCAGGCACACGATCAGACACAACCAGTACTGGATGAGCTGGCTCAGACCGAGCAGGAGCTGGAAACCGCTTTTGCACGCTGGGAAGAGCTGGAATCGCTGAAAAACGGCGCGTAAGGCGGGGTGAGCGGATGTGTTCAGCAGTGAAAAATAACGCGTGGATGCTCTGTCCACAGTGCGATTTAATGATTAAGCTGCCGGATATTCCCGTCGGCAGCCGTGCCTCATGCCCGCGCTGCCACACCACGCTGACGGCCAGCTGGCACGAACCGCGTAAACGGCCCACGGGCTATGCGCTGGCGGCGCTGTTTATGCTGCTGCTGGCGAATCTGTTTCCTTTTATCTCCATGAAAGTGGCGGGGCTGACCAGTCAGATTACGCTGGCGCAGATCCCCAAAGTCATGGTGTCAGAGGATTACAGTAGCCTGGCGACGCTTTTTCTGCTGTTTGTGCAGGCGGTACCGGCTTTTTGCATGATCACCATTATCCTGCTGGTTAACCCGATCCCGCTGCCTGTCTCCCTTAGGGTCGGGCTGGCACGCATTCTGTTCCGGTTGCGAAACTGGGGCATGGCAGAAATTTTTATGGCTGGCGTGCTGGTCAGTTTCGTCAAGCTGATGGCCTACGGCGAGATCGGCCTGGAAACCAGTTTCTGGCCCTGGGTGCTGTTCTGCCTGCTGCAGCTGCGGGCTTTCCAGTGCGTTGACCGCCGCGAGTTGTGGGACAGGCTTTTACCTCAGCCCGCCTTGCCCCATCTGCCTGAAGCGGGCATCAGCGGACTGGAGCAGGGGCTGCGCTCCTGTCCCTGCTGTACGGCTATCCAGCCCGCTGAAGCGCCTGTCTGTACGCGCTGCGGCGTCACTGCTCAGGCGCGCCGCAAGCATAGTCTGCAGTGGACGCTGGCGCTGCTGATGACATCCGTCTTGATCTATATCCCGGCGAACCTGATGCCGATCATGGTGACGGAAACGCTCGGCACCGCCTATCCTTCCAATATTATGGCGGGCGTCATTCTGCTATGGGGGGAGGGCTCCTATCCGGTGGCGCTGGTCATCTTTATTGCCAGCATCATGGTGCCCTCACTAAAAATGGTGGCGATCGGCTGGCTCTGCTGGGATGCCAGTGGGCGAGGCCGGCGCGACAGTCACAGAATGCACAAAATTTATGAGGTGGTGGAGTTTGTTGGCCGCTGGTCGATGATCGACGTGTTTGTGATTGCCGTGCTCTCTGCGCTGGTGCGTATGGGGCAGTTAATGAATGTGTATCCCGCGTGGGGAGCGGTGCTGTTTGCGATGGTCGTGATAATCACTATGATCGCGGCCATGACCTTTGACCCGCGATTGCTCTGGGATCGTGTACGCGAAAATAACAGGAAGGAGTCGCGCCTTGACGGAAACTAATCACGGCCATGCAAAGGTGGAGCAGATCAAACGCTGGTCTCCAGTCTGGATTGTCCCCATCGTTACCTTATTAATCGGCGGATGGATCCTCTTCTATCATTTCAGCCATCAGGGCCCGGAAGTGACCTTAATCACTGAAAACGCTGAGGGCATCGTAGCCGGCAAAACTACGATCAAAAGCCGCAGTGTGGATGTGGGTGTGGTGGAAAGCGCGGTGTTAAGCGACGACCTTCACCATGTGGAAATTAAAGCGCGCCTGAATGCGGGCATGGAAAAACTGCTGCACAGCGACAGCGTTTTCTGGGTAGTCAAACCGCAGGTGGGGCGTGAAGGCATCAGCGGTCTGGGTACGCTGTTGTCAGGTGCCTATATCGAACTTCAGCCAGGCACTAAAGCGCAGGCACCGGAGCAGTTTAAACTGCTGGATTCGCCGCCGTTAGCGCCACCGGATGCCAAAGGGATCCGCATCGTGCTCGACAGCAAAAAAGCCGGTCAGCTCAATCCGGGTGACCCGGTACTCTTCCGCGGTTATCGCGTCGGCACGGTTGAAACCAGCGTTTTCGACACCGATAAACGCATGATGACTTATCAGCTGTTTGTTGCGGCGCCTTACGATCGACTGATTACCACCAATGTGCGTTTCTGGAAGGACAGCGGTATCGCTGTGGATATGTCCGCTTCCGGCATGCGGGTAGAGATGGGCTCGCTGACGACGCTGTTCAGCGGCGGCGTCAGTTTTGACGTACCGGATGGCTGGGAACTGGGTGAGCCTGCGCAGAATAAGTCAGATTATCATCTCTTTGACGATCAGCGCAGCATCCAGGAATCGCTTTATACTAACCATGTTGACTACGTGATGTTCTTCTCGGACTCCATCCGTGGCCTGCAGGCCGGCGCACCGGTTGAGTTCCGCGGCATTCGTCTGGGTACGGTCGCAGAGGCACCGCTGAGAAAGGCGGGGCTGGACCAGGCGCTGAACAACGACTATCGCGTACCGGTGCTGATCCGTATTGAGCCGGATCGCTTTATCAACCGGCTGGGTGAGAATTTCAATCTGCAACAGCATCTGCAGGATGGTAAGAAGCGTGGCCTGCGCGGCACGCTGAAAACCGGTAACCTGCTCTCGGGTGCGCTCTATGTCGACCTTGACTTCTATGATAATGCACCAGCCTATAAAGGGCCGCAGAAAGTGTCAGGCTATGAGGTGATCCCAACGGTCAGCGGTGGCCTGAGCCAGATTCAGCAGAAACTGATGGCGGCGCTGGATAAGATCAACAGCCTGCCGCTGAACGGCATGGTCAATGAAGCGACGGGTACGCTGAAAGAGAGCCAGAAAACGATGCGCGATCTGCAGCGCACCATCGACAACATAAATAAAGTGACCGGCAGCCCGGCCATGAAAACGTTGCCTGACGATCTGCAGCAGACGCTGCGTGAACTGAATCGCAGCATGAAAGGTCTGCAACCCGGCTCACCGGCTTACACTAAGCTGGTCGGCGATATGCAGCGACTGGATCAGGTACTGCGTGAGCTGCAGCCGGTATTGAGAACGCTTAACACCAAGAGCAACGCGCTGGTATTCGAGGCGAAACCGGGACAGGATCCCCAGCCTAAGAGGGCAAAACAGTGAAGAAAGGATTGATACTTTCTGCCGCGCTGGTGTTGAGCGCGTGCAGCAGCAGCGTTAAAGATACCTGGTATCAGCTGCCCTCCGGGGCGGCTTCCATGCAGGTCAGCAGCAGTCAGCTGACCGAAGCCGAGCCGATGCTGTGGGTGCAGCAGGTGACGGTGCCGGACTACCTGGCCGGTAACGGCCTGGTTTATCAGACCAGCGACGTTAAATATGTCATCGCCGCCAACAATCTCTGGGCCAGCCCGCTCGACCAGCAGCTCCAGCAGACGCTGATTACTAACCTCAGTAAGGCGCTGCCGGGCCGGCTGGTGGCAGGGTCGCCATTAGGTGCGCAACACGACACGCTGAACGTGACCGTGACCGGTTTCCAGGGACGCTACGATGGCAAAGCGATTGTCAGCGGCGAATGGACGCTGGAACATCAGGGCAGGCTGACCAAACAGGCCTTTAACGTGGTACTGCCGCAGACCGAAGATGGCTATGACGCAATGGTCAGAACACTGGCCGTCGGCTGGCAGCAGACGGCACAGAAAATTGCCAACAGTGTGGCTGCGTTAAATTAAGATTAATGTGAATAAATAAGCTAAGCCCCTGAGCGATGGTCGCGATTTAACGACCAGGCTCAGGGGCTTTTTTATTAGCTTAATCAGAAGGATAGTGCTGTCGGTCACATCACAATCTGCCAATAATTTTACCGAATAAGGTCACATTTATGACAGGTGGATGAAGATTGGGCATTGATCTTTGCGTGTGCAGGGGGTAGAACATAAAGGTGGTTGAACATTAATTCACCACTTTTCTTTCCACCAGATTCCACAGACCTTACATGAGGGACACGGAGTATGAAGAGACAGAAACGAGACCGCCTCGAACGCGCCCATTCACGTGGTTATCAGGCAGGCATTACTGGACGCTCAAAAGAGATGTGTCCGTATCAGTTGATTGACGCTAAGTCTCACTGGTTGGGAGGTTGGCGACAGGCCATGGAGGACAGGTCGGTCGCTGCATAACCGGCTGTCACTGAAAAGGGAAATAACCTCCGCCATGCGCGGAGGTTTTTGTTTCCGGGGAAACGCTTAGAAAGCCGATGCGTCTTTGAACAGGCCGACTTTAAGATCGCTGGCGGTGTAGATCAGATTGCCGTCAACCAGTACTTCGCCATCTGCCACGCCCATCACCAGTTTACGGTTGATAACGCGTTTGAAGTGAATGCGATAGGTGACTTTCTTCGCATCCGGCAGAACCTGACCGGTGAATTTTACTTCGCCCACGCCCAGCGCACGGCCTTTACCTTCGCCGCCCAGCCAGCCGAGATAGAAACCGACCAGCTGCCACATTGCATCAAGGCCCAGACAGCCTGGCATCACCGGGTCGCCAATGAAGTGACAGCCGAAGAACCAGAGATCAGGATTGATATCCAGCTCCGCTTCAACAAAGCCTTTGTCATATTTGCCGCCGTCTTCGGTCATTTTGACCACGCGGTCCATCATCAGCATGTTGCCAGATGGAAGCGGCGGACCATTTTCGCCAAACAGTTCACCACGACCTGACAGGATCAGATCTTCTTTGGTATAGGATTCGCGTTTATCTACCATGTTTTCAATAAGCCTTGTTTTAGTGAATCACGAATATTAGCGAACAGTTGTACGCTGAGCAAATCAGATTACCGGTGGTTAAACCAGTTAAGCCAGCGCAGCGCCCAGGGACGTGGCGGAACTTCCGGCTGATTGAACTGGCTGATGCGTTCCTGGATGCTATTCAGCAGGCAATCACCCAGGCCATCTTCAGTACTCCAGATTTTACCGGTGAGCAGCGGCAGCGCCTCGTCGGCGCGATCGATCGCCCAGATATGGAAACGCCCCTGTTCAACCGCACTGACCACCGCCTGATTCAGGCTAAGATGGCGCACATTGCACGCGGGAATAATCACACCCTGCTCACCCGTCAGTTCCCGCTGGTGGCAGATGTCGAAGAAACCTTCGATCTTCTCGTTCAGGCCGCCGACCGGCTGGACGTTGCCAAACTGATCGACCGATCCGGTCACGGCAATCTGCTGATTGATCGGCTGGTTAGCCAGCGCGCTGATCAGGGCACAGAGTTCTGCCAGTGATGCACTGTCACCATCCACTTCGGAATAGGACTGCTCGAAAACCATTGAGGCGGAGAAGGGGAGTTGCTGATCAAGTTCCAGCTCAGCGATCAGGTAAGCCTGCATAATCATCATGCCTTTCGCATGAATGTTACCGCCCAGCTCAGCCTTTCGCTCGATATCCATGAATTCACCATCGCCAGGGTGCACCACGCAGGTAATCCGCGAAGGATCACCCCACGCACGGGGATGGCCAGGATATTCGACAACCGACAGACCATTAATCTGGCCGACCACTTCGCCTTCAGTTTCTATCAGAACCTGGCGCAGCAGGATCTCATCACGCATCCGCTCATTGAGATAGTTCTCGCGCCACAGGCGTGCTTCCAGCGCATCACGCAGCGCTTCACCATTCAGTGCATCGCCCATCAGCGCAGACTCACGCATCTGCCGCTGCAGCCAGCGGGGACAGAGTGGCAGCGTTTCCTGGTCGCCGCTGTAGCGAACGCCCTCTTTGATCAGCTCCGGCCAGAAGTCCGCCTCCGGCTGGGGCAGACCCGCCTGCTGCGCCAGGTCAGCATTCCAGCGACACCAGGCCAGCATGTCATCCTCATCCAGAATCTGAATGTTCTCTTCAAATTCAGTATAGATAGCCATCTCATGCGCTTCAGGATCAAGTTCCTGAAACGCGGCCAGCGTCTCACGGTCGCCACACAGGACCAGATTAAGTCTGAGAGGTAAAGGGGGAATCGACACAGGCAGCGGCCGGCGTTCATCCTGAGAGGTCCACTCAGCATAACCCTGTTCAATACACTTTTTCAGGCGTAACCAGAGAATCGGCTGCGCGATCAGGCTCTGCAGTGACAGCAGCAGCGTGCCACCATTTGCCTGATGAATCAGTCCCGGCTCCAGCTGAATCCGATCTTTATACTGGCGCACGCAGCCAAACAACGGCTCCATTTCAACCCACTCGGCAAAATGAATGCCGCCCTGGCTGGTGAAGGGACGCTGGGGATCGGAAGGAGGCTGAAGCGTGACATTGTCTGCCATGATATGGTAGTCACCGCCCCACAGCGTGCTGCTGTCGGTCATGACCCGCTGTGCGGCCTGAGCAATGAGTGCCAGATAATCGCGATTCTCCTGGCTGCGCACCAGCAGCAACGGGAATCCCTGTGTCTGGTGATGTAAATGCGCCAGCGCATTCAGCAACCGGGGCTGCACCGTTGCCAGAGCATCAGTTTCTTCATCAGCAATTCGGGAGAAAACGGATTGGTACTGCGCGCTATCCGGCTGTAAGGTCTGCCACGTAAGTTGGGTGCTGGTCAAAATAATCGCATTTGTCTGTTTGAAGAAAAGCGGGATTATACAGGATTCACCTTTGTTAAGCACTGCAGACTTCCCGTCGAAGATGTGATGACGACAGCATGTTTTTCGTTGCTGCATCCGGGAAAAAAGCTGTTATTCTTAGCTCGTTACGTGATCACGATGAGATTCCGATGAAATACCAGCAACTCGAAAATCTTGAAAGTGGATGGAAGTGGAAATACCTGGTGAAAAAACATCGGGAAGGTGAACTGATCACGCGTCACCTTGAATTGAGTGCGGCGCAGGCAGCGGTCGATAAACTGCTGGCGATGGAGAACAATCCGGTATCGGTGAATGACTGGATTGCGGAACATATTCACGCCGATCTCGATAACCGGCTTAAGCAGACCATACGTGCCCGGCGTAAACGTCATTTTAACGCTGAACATCAGCATACCCGTAAAAAGTCGATCGACCTGGAGTACCTGGTCTGGCAGCGACTGGCGGGATTGGCGCAACGGCGCGGCTGTACCCTTTCGGAAACGATCGTTCAGCTGATTGAAGATGCCGAACGCAAAGAGAAGTATGCCACACAGATGTCGAGTCTGAAGCAGGATTTGCAGGCTATCCTGGGTAAATCGGGAACGGAAAACGACTGACCGGGCAGGGCATCAGCCTGAACCCTGAACAGCGTTGATACCAGACATAAAAAAACCCCGCCGTGGCGGGGTTTTTTATGACGCTTTAACTTAAGCCTGTGGCTGAGTTACAACGTCTTTGATGCCTTTAACATCGATTTCTACGCGACGGTCCGGAGACAGGCAGTCGATCAGGGCGTTACGGCCTTTCACGCTGTCACAGGTGTTGCCGGTAACTGGGTTAGATTTACCCATGCCACGTGCAGAGATCTTGTTAGAAGGGATACCTTTAGAAACCAGGTAATCTACGACTGACTGAGCACGTTTCTCAGACAGTTTCTGGTTGTACTGCTCTGAACCGATACGGTCGGTGAAGCCCAGTACGACAACGGAACCATCTTTAGGATCCATTGAGCTCAGCTGGCTGTACAGCTGATCCAGAGCCTGCTGGCCTTCTGGCTTCAGGGTAGATTTGTTAAAGGTGAACAGAACGTCAGACTTCAGAGTGAAACGCTTGGTTTCAACAACTGGAGCTGGTGCTGGAGCCGGAGCCGGAGCTGGCGCCGCGACGTCATCCTGACCGAAGCGGTATGAAACGCCTACGCTCAGCATGCCGTTGTCTGGACGTGTACCAACGGTCTGTGCATCACCGATGTTGTTAACCCACTGGTAGTCCAGACGGGTAGCCCAGTTTTTGGTCAGCGCATATTCAACACCAACAGCTGCCAGCGGAGAAACGCCGGTGTCGTGGTCGCTGATGCGGCCAGTAGTTGGGTTAGTCTGCGTTGAATCTGCACGCCATACCATGCCGCCCAGACGGGTGTAAACGTCCAGATCGTCATAAATTGGGTAGCTCAGTTTAGCAGCCAGCTGGATGCCCTGTGCTTTGAACGCGCCGTTGGTCACATTGCCTTTGTTTGGCATGCGGCCCAGCCAGTCATAGCCCATCTCGAAGCCCAGGTATGGGTTTGCCTGATAACCAACGAACGCACCTGCGCCCAGCTGGCTTTCATGAGTTGGACCGTCATTGTTTTCGTAACCATTACCGTAGTAGCCAGTGTCGTGATACTGAGACCAGCCCAGTTTAGCACCGGTGTACCAGGTGTCATCTTTAGGGGCGGCCTGCGCTACGGTAGCGAAGCCAGCCAGTGCCACTGCAATTGCGATAGCTGTCTTTTTCATTTTGCGCCTCGTTATCATCCAAATAGGCAATGAGCAAAAAGGTTGCTCTTGGTTTAAATCCTTCGCCGGGTCAAAACGCTCGCTTATGACTCTACCGCAAAAAAACGGAGGTTATTGAGCACCCTGGCGAGATAAAGTCTACAACGAGATTGGAAACTTACAAGTATGATGTGAGGCACGACTGTAAAAAAACAGCGGTTTATACACAAATTCTAACAATTAGCCTGGTAGTATTGTCGCGGCAAAAAGCCCTGAAAACATGCTAAACCATTGTCAATACTCGAACTAACAGAATCAGTGGTTTAGCGGCGACAGATAAGAAAAATAGCTTGGGAAACTTCTGATTTTTACTTAATGAAACAAATCCGACTGAATTTTTATGGCTGATTGCGGTCTGAGTGGCGCTTCATGCGTTCCACTTGCACGCAAAATCAACCCCATCGCTTCACCCTCCGCCGCCGCATTTTCGAGTTGACGACGCTCATCTTCATCAAGCTCGTAAGGAATCCAGGCCAGAACGACACTGTAATTTCCTGTTCGCAGCGCCTTGACCATCGCTTCCACCGCATTCAGGCGTTCAGAATCAGCAATATGCATGCTTTTATCGAGCGGCAGTCCCGATGCCTGAAGCCAGCTGCGATTCAGTTTATGTGCCGGTGTTAACCAGAGCTGCCAGCGTGATTGCTGACTCAGTTGCTGTAACAAAGGCAGCAGTAACATCTGCATCATTCCAGGCTGCTCGCTATAGCGTAGTTCAGTGATGCCACCGGGCTGAGAAGCCGACAGAGATGAGGAGGCATAATGATGAGCATAGCGTGCATTATCAGGATGTTGTGTTCGCATAAGGTAATCACCAGCAGTGGACTGTATGAATATACAGTACTGTCATCCTGGATAAAGATCAACCCAAATTTCTGAAAACGCCTCGCAAAAACGCGACAACCTGCGGTGAAGCCCTATTTATTCATTGAACCTGTAGTCGCTTTTTTCTATCTTCTAATTGCCTGATACCCAAAGCAATTTACAAGATATCCCTGACATGGAGGTGGTGTGATGAAAAAGGTGAATCCGGTTGTAGAGCGCTCCTGTGCGCACCTGGCGCCTTTGGGCGCGATAGAGTCCCGTACCCAGTTCGGTGGCTATGCGCTGGCGGTTGAAAATGTGGTCTTCGCCCTGATCAATAAAGATGAGCTTTACCTGCGTGCCAGTGAGTCTCTGCGGCAATATCTCACTGAGCGTCCCCTTCAGCCCCTGATCTTTCGCAAGCGCGGTAAGCTGGTCAGCCTTAATTATTTTCGGGTCGATGAAACGTTATGGCACGATGCTGAACATCTGCTGGCGCTCTCGGCTGCCTCATTAGAAACGGCGCAACTGGAGCTGGAAGATCGGCAGGCTTCTCCGCGATTAAAAGACCTGCCTAATCTCAGCGTGCGTATGGAGATGATGCTCTATGAGGCGGGTGTTCTGAGTGTTGATCATCTCTATCAGATGGGAGCCAAACGCTGCTGGCTGAAGCTTAAAGCGATCAATCAGCACGTTGGTTTCCAGACCCTGCTGGCGCTGCAGGGGGCCATTACGGGGCATCATGCCGCTGCGCTACCGCAGGCTACCCGGGCCGAGCTGAACGCCTGGTTTCAGCGCACACTGTTATCCAGCGCCGATCCCAGAAGCGGCGAAGGCTGATCGGTAATCAGCGTGCGGCGCAGGCGAGCGATCTCAGGCATCAATGCTACCAGTAAACCGAGTTGCTGGAGCACCAGCGGCGCACGCATATCCGCATGTGCGGCCAGCTGGCTGATTCGCTGAGCCAGCTGATGACGCATTGTTTCAGCCTGTTCATCACTGACCACATCCGTCTGAAGGACATCTTCAACATAGCAGACGGTGTCATCCAGTAATGTCAGCAACTCCGGCGCCGTAATTCTATCGCGATGTGCGCCCAGCGCCGAGATGTAACTCAGGAAAGAGTGATTAGAGCAGAGCAGCTGAAAAGCTGATTCGCGCATCTTCTGGCTGGTGCGACTCTCGCTGCTCATGTTTGACACCACCGAGGCCAGTTCAGCATCTGCATTATGGGCGTCACGCCGGGCGATGCGATAAGCCAGCCGGTTGTCTTTGCCCTGATGGTATTGCTCCATAATCGCGTCCAGATAGCGGCAGTTGGCTTTCAGCGTCCGTTCTGCCACTGCCGGTAGCTGACGAAAACGCCAGTCTGGCCAGATGAACGCGACCGCCAGCCAGGCGAGACCACAGCCGAGTAATGTATCCACGACCCGGGGCAGCGCGACTTCAAATCCTTCCCCCAGAAGGTTAAAGCAGAGCAGAACCAGCAGGGTAATAAACAGGGTGGCCTGGGCATACTGGACCTGACGGAAAGCAAAAAAGAGGACGCCGGAAATCACCACCAGAATTAACTGGCCCTCAGTAGAGGGGACCAGCCATAGCACGGGGAGACCAATCGCAATTCCGGCCAGCGTTCCGCCAATACGTAATGCCAGCCTTCGCTGCGTGGCATTGTAGTTGGGCTGGCAGACAAACAGGCTGGTCAGCAGAATCCAGTATCCCCGTTCCAAACCAGTGAGTTGAATAAAACCGTAGCCGATGCAGAGCACGACTGACATACGCACCGCATGCCGGAATAGCGCAGAGGTGGGGGAGAGATGGCGGCTGAAGCGCAGCCGGATATCACTCCAGCCGCTCAAACCCTCCCGTGACAGCAGATTATCACTGTGCTGGGGATCGTCACCGGCCAGCGTTTGCTCTGATTCAATCGACGCCAGCTGTGCATCAATGGCGCGCAGATTGCGCAACAGCCAGAACAGCGCTCCCGTATGGGCGGCTTCAGGTTCATGCTGTGCCAGACGTTCAATCGCCTTTTGCAGACGTTCAAAGGCGCGCTCAAACCGGCTGTCATGGACCCATCGTTCGCGCATCAGAATGCAGTGCGCCAGCTGACGGCAGGCCTGAGCCTGCATATTGAGGAGGCGCTGAAAGCGAAACAGAATTTCGTTATAGCGCCAGTCGCCGCGCAGCAGATGATACTGCAGATGAGAAGAGCTGGCTCGCTCGTGAATATCCTGCGCGACAAAGTAGTAGTGCAGGCTGCGGCGGGTGCCGCGCGAACCGCGATCGCCACGCAGACGGCTCTGCAATGTGGTTTTGGTCAGGTTAAGCTGGGCCACAAGCTGGCTGTTAACCATCGCCGCATCAATAAACGCAGCATCATCCTGATCGCCGGCATCCGGATCGAACAGGTTTGCCTTGGCATCCAGATAACGTGCCAGTTGTGAAAAACTGCCCGCCAGCTGCTCCTGGACCGGCCGGACAGGAAACATCAGATGACCCAGCAACGTCAGCAGGTTGTACCACAGCGCGCCCAGCAGCAGCAGCATCGGCTGCATATACCACTGGCTGAACAGGCCGATCCCGAGCATGGTATAGACAGCAATCAGCAGCGCACCGAAGGCGATGGTGGCGTAGCGCTGGCCCAGCGCACCCAGCAGAATAAAGCCCCAGGTGGAGATCGCCAGACCGGCAATAAACGCCAGGGGATAAGGAAAAAGCAACTCGACAGACACTGAGGCGATGCAGAAGCAGAGCAACGTAATCAGCAGATTTTTCAGGCGGCCGGTCAGCCGATCGTCGAGATCGGCCAGTGCCGCCGCGACGACTCCCAGCGTCAGCGGAATAGTCCATTCGATCTGCTGCAGCCACCAGGGGATTGCTGCACAGCCGCTCAGCGCGAACAAAATCCGCAGCAGATATCGCCAGGTACTGTTAAAGAGATACTTCCGCCAGCCCGGCAGGGTCGATGACATCATATTAATAGCGGCGGGCATTGGCTTCGCGCGCTGCACGTGCCTCTTCCACCGACACCACCCGGCGGCCGACCGGCCAGAGCGCGATGGCGGCGATCTTAAAGTTAGCAATCCCAACCGGAATGCCGATGATGCTGAGACATTGCACGATGCCTACGGAAATATGAGAAAGACAGAGCCACCAGCCGAAGAAAATCAGCCAGAAAATATTCAGAAAGGTACCGCCGGTGTTCATGATGGCGCTTTTACTCTCGGGACGCAGCACATCAACATGCACCGCCTCGTTACCAAAAGGCAGCAGCGAGATTTTGGTGATTTCCCAGCAGGAGCGCGTCAGCGGCAGGGTAAAGACCAGCACGATGCTGACCAGGGTGGCAAACAGCCAGCTCAGGGTGGTGAAAAAGCCACCCAGAACAAAATTCAGGATATTTAAAACGGTGCGCATGATCTTCTTTTCCTTTTGCATTCCGCAAGATGTGACGCCAAGTTTAGCCTGTTTTAAGGCTGGAGCGCCAAGAGTCTGGCAGGTAAACTCCCCTGAATCCTATTCTCTGACGTTGGTGTCGGCGTGGAACTGAAAGCAACTTCAATGGGCAAAAGGCTTGCCCAGCATCCTTATAATCGTGTCCGTCTGCTGACGGCGGGCGTCGAAGTCAGTGGCGATAAGCACGAGTATCTGATCCCCTTTAACCAGCTACTGGATATCGCCTGCAAGCGCGGACTGGTATGGGGCGAGCTGGAGTTTTTACTGGCGGATGAAAAAGTGGTGCGGCTGCACGGAACGGAATGGCAGGAGACGCAGCGTTTTCACCACTATCTGATGCAGGCCTGGCAGCGCTGGAGTCTGGAGATGAGCGCGGTGTGCCGTGAGGTGCTTCAGGCCCTGAGCGATGAGATTCGGCTCTTCAGCGAGCAGGACCGCTGGCTGAATCGCCACGAGCTGCGGGGGCTGAAAAGCCGCATCCTCAACCAGTTCGATGCTTTGCCCCTGCCGCTTGCCCGCCTCAACGCGTTTGCTGACTGCCGTGATAACCTGGCGTTCTGTCAGCAGTGGCTGGAGCAGGGCGAGGCGGCCCTGCTCCGGCGTAATCGCGACTGGACTTCGGCCATGCTGAGCCGCTATCAGAGCTTCTTCGCCAGCGTCGAAAGCACGCCACTCAATCCGTCACAGTGTGAGGCGGTCGTGAATGGTGAGGATTCCCTGCTGGTGCTGGCGGGCGCAGGCAGCGGAAAAACCTCGGTGCTGGTCGCGCGGGCGGGCTGGCTGATGCAGCGTAATCTGGCCAGCGCCGGACAGATCCTGCTTCTGGCCTTTGGCCGGGAAGCCGCCGAAGAGATGAATGCACGTATTCAGTCGCGGCTGTCGGCCAGTGAGATTCAGGCGAGAACCTTTCATTCGCTGGCCTTGCACATTATTCGCGAAGGCAGCAGCAAACAGCCGGTTGTCAGCCAGCTGGAGAGTGATGCCGATGCGCGTCGAGCCCTGCTGATTGAGACGTGGCGGAAGCAATGCCACGAGAAAAAGTCTCAGGCCAACGGCTGGCGTCAGTGGCTGCGCGACGAACTGGCGTGGGAGGTGCCGGAGGGCGCTTTCTGGGAGGATGACAGGCTGGCAAAACGCCTGTCATCGCGGCTGGAACGCTGGCTTGGCCTGATGCGCATGCATGGCGGTGCCCAGGCCGCCATGATTGCAGAGGTGCCGGAGGCGATCCGGGAGCAATTCAGCAAACGGATTAAACTGATGGCGCCGTTGCTGAAAGCCTGGAAAAACGCGCTGAAAGAGGAAGGGGCAGTTGATTTTTCCGGCCTGATTCATCAGGCGATCGCCATTCTGGACAAAGGGCGATTCATCAGCCCGTGGAAACACATTCTGGTGGATGAGTTCCAGGATATTACGCCTCAGCGCGCCGCACTGCTCAGCGCCCTGCGCCAGCAAAATAAGCGCACTGCACTCTTTGCGGTCGGCGACGACTGGCAGGCCATCTACCGCTTCAGCGGTGCAGAGATGACGCTGACCACAGCGTTTCACCACTATTTTGGTGAGGGCGATCGCTGTGTGCTGGATACAACTTATCGGTTTAACGATCGCATCGGTGATATTGCCAACCGGTTTATCCAGCAGAACCCCCAGCAGCTGGCAAAACCGCTCAACAGCATTACGAAAGGCAATAAAAAGTCGATTGCATTGCTGGCAGAGGATCAGCTGGAAGCGTTGCTGAATAAACTCAGCGGCTACGCGAAGCCGGATGAACGGATCCTGCTGCTGGCACGTTATCACTATCTGCGTCCTGACTTACTGGATAAAGCCCGGACCCGCTGGCCAAAACTCAATCTGACCTTTATGACAATTCATGCCAGCAAAGGTCAGCAGGCGGACTACGTCATTCTGCTGGGACTGAGACAGGGTAAAGAGGGGTTTCCGGCAGAAGTTCGCGAGTCCGTAATCGAACAGGGTCTGTTGCCGCAGCCTGAGGCGTTTCCGGATGCGGAAGAGCGCCGCCTGGCTTATGTGGCGCTGACGCGCGCGCGCCAGCAGGTCTTTCTGATGTTCGATAAAGCCGCGCCGTCACCCTTTGTTGACCATTTCCGCGAGCTGGGTGTGCCGGTGCTGCGTAAAGCCTGAGTTACTTCAGCCGATCGGCCAGATAGCGCGCATAGTCCGGAATCTGGATGTCGACGGATTGTGCAAAGAGAGGGGACCGGATAATAAAATCAGCCGTGGAGCGGTTCGTGGCGACAGGTATATTCCAGACCGTCGCCAGACGCAGCAGGGCTTTCACATCCGGATCGTGAGGCACCGCATTCAGCGGGTCCCAGAAAAAAATCAGCGCATCGATCTTTCCTTCTGAAATCAGCGCGCCAACCTGCTGGTCGCCGCCCATCGGGCCGCTCAGCATGGCGGTCACATTCAGACCGGTATCGCGGTTGATCAGATTCCCAGTCGTGCCGGTAGCATAGAGGTAATGAGGTTCCAGCGCAGGCTGATTCTGTTTTACCCAGTCCAGCAGAGCGGCTTTGCAGTGGTCATGGGCGACCAGAGCGATATGTTTTTTGATGCCAAGAGTGCGAATAGTCTGTTCCATCGAAGCGTCCTCATACGCCTGTCTGCAGGCAGGAGATCATGAGTTTACCTCTGGTTTTTCAGCACTATCAACTCGTATGTAACATTTTGACCAGCGCCAGGAATTGCTGACGGGTCGCTTCGTCAAAACGCTGGAACCAGCGGTGCAGCGAAGGCAGTTCTGCCTGGGTTGTCCAGTCCAGATCGGCGGTGTACTGCACGGAAGAGGGGGTATCAACGGCGGTGTGCGCAAAACGGGGCACTGAGGCGATCTGACGGGTGCGATTATAGTTCAGCATCGCTTTTTCCATATCCGGGAGCGCCGTTGCGGGCAGATGATCACGCACACTGCTGATCTCGAGGCCTTTTTCATCGACCAGCTGAAAATTCAGGCTGCGATCGAAATGAACACGCTCGCGCTTTGTTTCCAGAGCCGGCAGCCGGATAGTCAGGGTTTTGGCAGCGGCGGTGAAAGTGACGATCATCGGCAGCGACTGCCAGGCGATCAGGTGATCTTTATGGCCTTTGTGCTGCTGCTCGACCCGAAACAGAAACTGATGCTGACCGCGTTCCAGCTCCAGGCTGTCTGCACCTTTAAGCAGTGAACCTGAAATTTTTCGGCCATCCAGCACCAGCAGATCAATCTGAGGATCAAGCTTCAATGTGATGGCAGAACAGGACGCCGACACGAGGATAGACAGTAACCCCATGACAGCCAGCGACAGCTTCATTTCAACTCCGATAACCAGTAACAAAAAGAATATGTGTAGCAAATTTTTACATTATGGCAGTTAATTTACATTTAAACATATTTATTCGTGCGCGAGCTCAATAAATTTTGAGAGCGCCTTACCCGACAGAAGGCGCACGCATCTACACTCAACTCTGGCCTGAAAGGAGATAAACATGAACGACCAGACCATTCGTGATGTGCTGACGCGCACGCAACGTATCGCCTTAGTCGGGGCAAGCGATCGTCCCGAGCGTCCCAGCTTTGGTGTAATGAAATATCTGCTCGATCAGGGCTATGAGGTCATTCCGGTCAGTCCAAAACTGGCTGGCAAAACGCTGCTGGGACAGCAGGCCTACGCCACGCTGGCGGAGGTGCCCGGCGAGATTGATATGGTGGATGTGTTTCGCAACGCTGAAGCCGCGTGGGGGGTGGCGCAGGATGCCATTGCGGCCGGGGCAAAAACATTGTGGCTGCAACTGGGTGTGATCAATGAGCAGGCGGCAGTGCTGGCTCAGGATGCCGGGCTGACGGTGATTATGGATCGCTGTCCGAAAATTGAAATTCCGCGTCTGGGGATCACGCGCTAAAAAGCAGATGTGGCGGCAGAGGGTGCCGCCACAGATTAGTGCCGCAGATGCGGCGCCTGAAGCTGCTGCCGTACTGACGCGGCCAGCTCATCCATCGAAGGCTGTTCGGGGTGTTCCACGCTGGTTTCGCCTGAAAGCTGAATCTCAGCCACATAGGTATGCACCTGATCGCCTTCTTCATCTTCCATCACGACGTGATACCAGGGCGCGGTTCGCATCTTCTCTTCCGCACCCACGTCTTCGATTTTAGGCTCATCCAGTGAGTATTCAGCATCGACATCGACAATAACGCCCAGTACGCCGGACAGACGATGACGAACCTGCTGACCAATACCAAATTTACTGGCAATCATAGTGACCTCCGAAAAAAACATGCTCCTTTCAATATGGGGGCAGGCGCTGATTTTTCAAGTCACATCACACGACAGGCAAAACCTTTCAGGTAAAGGCCTTCCGGATAGCTGGCGATCACCGGGTGATCGGCGGCCTGACGGAACTGTTCGATGAACTGAATATCACGACCGGCATCGAGCGCAGCATCGGCAATAATTTTCTGGAACAGTTCGGTCGCCATCAGACCAGAGCAGGAGAACGTCATCAAAATACCGCCCGGATTCAGCAACTGGATGGCCAGCATATTGATATCTTTATAGCCGCGGCAGGCACCCATTAACTGGCTTTTGTTTTCAACGAACTTAGGCGGGTCCATGATGATCAGATCAAATTTTTCACCGCTGTCCCGATAACGGCGCAGCAGCTTGAAGACGTCATCACGCTCAAAGCGCGCGCGGGAGAGATCCAGCTCGTTCAGCTCTACGTTCTGGCGTGCAACGTCCAGCGCTTCCTGAGAGGTGTCGACGCTGATCACTTCTTTGCAGCCGCCCATCAGGGCAGAAACAGCGAATCCACCAGTATAAGAGAAGCAGTTCAGCACACGAGCATCCTGCGCATAGCGGCGCGTGGCCAGACGGCTGTCCCGCTGATCCAGGTAATAACCGGTTTTATGTCCGCCCTGGATATCGACCAGCAGCTTCATGCCATGTTCGGTAATCGGCAGCAGCGGCGGCGGCAATTCACCCGTTACCGTACCCTGCGCCAGCGCCAGACCCTCTTTCTTACGCACGGCGACGTCAGAACGGTCATAGATGGCGCAACCCGGGAAACAGTGCTGCAGGGCGGTGATAATGGCCGCTCGCTGATATTCTGCGCCTGCGGAGAGCAGCTGCAGGACTAAAAAGTTGCCAAAGCGGTCGATCGTGACGCCCGGTAAACCGTCAGACTCTCCGGCGATCAGGCGATAACTGTCCAGACCATCGCGGGCCGCCAGCCAGGTGCGCCACTGCTGTGCCTGCTCAAAACGGCGGACAAAGAAGGCGATATCGATGGATTCATCGGCCTGCCAGCTCCAGACGCGGGCGCGAATCTGCGACGCGGGTGAATACGCGGCGCGTGCCAGCCACTTACCGTTGCTGTCACAGACATCGATGGTTTCACCCAGTTGCGCTTTGCCTTCCAGCCGCGCAACGGCGCCGGAAAAGACCCATGGATGGCGACGGAGCAGGGACTTTTCACGTCCCTTTGCGAGAATCAATCTGACTGTCATAGTTTGCTATGCTTACCTGAAAAAAAGAGGCGCCATTGTCCGGTGGATAACGGGAAATTGCAACGAACAGCAGCAGGAGAGAATCATGTCAGCTACCGGTTTTAAGGCCTGGGTGCATGGCCGCGTGCAGGGTGTCGGGTTCCGTTACAGCACCCAGGCGGAAGCGAGAACGCTCGGGGTGCTGGGCTACGCCCGGAATCTGGACGATGGCAGCGTGGAGGTCATGGCCTGGGGTGAGGCGGAGCAGGTTGATGCACTGCTCGCCTGGCTTAAAGCGGGCGGGCCCCGCAGTGCGCGGGTCGATCAGGTGCTGGTGGAGCCGCATCAGCCTGCGGAGCCACCGCGCGATTTCCGCATCAGTTAACTACAGACATTTAGCCGGTTTAGGCAGGCCGGCAATTTTGGTTGCCTGCTTAGCCGGTCCCTCTGGAAACAGACGGAACAGATAGCGACTGTTGCCTTTCTCCTCGCCATATTTCTGTGCCATCGCTTTCACCAGCATCCGCACGGCCGGCGACGTATTGTATTCAAGATAAAACGCGCGCACAAAATGAACCACTTCCCAGTGCGCCTCCGTCATGGCGAGACCTTCCTGTTGGGCGATCTGCGCCGCCAGCGCTTCATTCCAGTCGCCGGGATGCTTCAGGTAGCCTTCGGCATCGACGGCGATTTCGTTACCGTTAAAATTCACGTGACATCCTCTTGGTTGATGACGGCGCAGTTTATCAAACCTTACGGTCAGAAAAAGCAAAAACCCCGCCGGAGCGGGGTTTTGTCGTGTAGCAAAGCGCGCATCAGTTACTGCGGGCGAATCCCAGCAGGCTAAGCAGGCTGACAAAGATGTTGTAGAGCGAAACATAGAGGCTGACCGTTGCACGGATATAGTTAGTTTCACCCCCGTGAATGATATTGCTGGTTTCCCACAGAATCGCACCGGCTGAAAAGAGGATAAACAAGGCGCTGATTGCCAGATGTAACGCAGGCAGCTGCAGGAAGATATTTGCGATCACTGCGACCAGCAGCACGACAAAGCCAGCCATCATCATGCCGCCCAGGAAAGACATGTCACGACGGGTTGTCAGCACATAGGCTGAACAGCAGAAGAAGACCAGGGCCGTTCCACCCAGCGCCAGCGCGATGACATCACCCATGCCCGCGGTTAAGAATGAGCTGAGGATAGGGCCCAGGCAGTAACCCAGAAAACCGGTGAAAGCAAAGGCGGCCAGAATGCCCATCGGGCTGTTAGCCAGACGGTAAGTTAAGAACATCAGTCCATAAAAGCCGACCAGCATCAGGATCAGTCCTGGTGCTGGCAGGGCGAGCAGGGTGCTGGCGGTTGCCGTCACCGCTGAAAAGGCCAGCGTCAGGCCAAGCAGAAAATAGGTATTGCGCAGAACCCGATGCGTTGACAGCAGTGAGGACTGCGATGAGGTGACAATTCTTTCCATGTTGCGCTCCTTTAAGCAGAACAGCAGTTATGCGCTGAGAATACGCAGGCCATAAAAGCGGGAAAAGGCGTTTTACCCTTCTTTACGCGTTAAACTGCTAATTGTTTGAGCGGAGTGGCGATTTTCGCAGCGAAAAATCACAATCTGACTGTTTTTCAGGCGAACAGACAGAATCATGCTTTACATCGCGAAACGGGGTGTTTATAGTGCGCGTCATTGCGGAGGGGTGGCCGAGTGGCTTAAGGCAGCGGTCTTGAAAACCGCCGATGGGAAACCATCCGAGAGTTCGAATCTCTCCTCCTCCGCCACTTTATCTTCCCTGTATCATCAGCGGACCGTAAAGTGGCAGAATCTGACGATTTTGCCGATGCAGTAAAGTTTTAAAACGGAGGGGTGGCCGAGTGGCTTAAGGCAGCGGTCTTGAAAACCGCCGATGGGAAACCATCCGAGAGTTCGAATCTCTCCTCCTCCGCCAGATTTTACAGGCCAGCACGCAGTGCTGGCCTGTTTCGTTTCTGCCCTCCCCAGACGCATTCCTTGCCAAAAATCGGACTGGTCTCCCGGATGCACCACCGCACACGCCTTTCTCCGTTGTATCTCTGCTATAGTCCACTCACTGTTTTTGCAAACATCTGGCGCTTTTCTGAGGCGAGCTGAGTTACACTGTTGATTACATCGCTCTGAAGCGCGCTAATCGGTTGATAGCCAGAGTGTTTCTTTACTGAATGAATGGAATAGGCACAATGATCAATAAACTGAGTCTTTGCGCAGTGTCAGTACTCGCTGCATTGCCGGTCGGTACAGTAGCCCTGGCGGCTGACAGTAATATGCAGCTCCAGCAGGTGCTGATGTTAAGTCGCCACAATCTGCGCGCACCGCTGGCGGACAATGGCAGCGTGCTGGAACAGTCGACGAAAAAAAGCTGGCCGCAGTGGGACGTTCCCGGCGGACAACTGACCACTAAAGGTGGCGTGCTGGAAGTCTACATGGGTAACTATACCCGTCAGTGGCTGGCACAGCAGGGTCTGGTGAAAAACGGCAGCTGTCCGGACAGCAATAACGTTTTTGTGTATGCCAACAGCCTGCAGCGCACCGTGGCGACCGCCCAGTTCTTTGTTAATGGTGCTTTCCCTGGCTGTGATGTCGCCGTCACCCATCAGGATCAAATGGGCACCATGGATCCTATCTTCAATCCGGTCATCACCGACGGCAGTGAGGCATTCAACAAAAAAGCGCTGGCTGCGATGGCTGCCGCGAATGAGAAACTGTCGCTGAAGCCCGCCTTCCAGCGCCTGGAAAAGATTGTCGATTACAAAGCCTCACCGGCCTGTAATAACAAAAAGTCGTGTGATTTAAGCAGCGGTCAGAACACCTTCAGCGCAGAAAACGGCAAAGAGCCGAACGTCAGTGGCCCGCTGAAAGTGGGTAACTCGTTAATGGATGCCTTTACGCTGCAATACTATGAAGGGTTCCCGCTGGATCAGGTGGCATGGGGCCAGATCAAGACGCCTGAGCAGTGGAAAGCGCTGTCGGCCATCAAAAATGGCTATCAGGATGCGCTGTTCACCAGCCCGGATGTGTCCCGTGAAGTCGCCGCGCCGCTGGTGGATTATATCCGCAGCCAATTAGTGGATCAGGACAAAGCCAACGCGCCGAAAGTGACGCTGATGGTAGGGCATGATTCCAATATCGCCTCGCTGCTGAGTGCGCTACAGGTCAAACCTTATGAGCTGCCGGATACCTACGAAAAAACGCCAATTGGCGGTCAGGTGGTATTTGAGCGCTGGCATGATGCGAAAAACGACAAAGATCTGCTCAAGGTGGAGTATGTTTATCAGAGCGCCGACCAGCTGCGTAATGCGGATGTGCTGAGCCTGAAGAATCCGCCGAAGCGTGTCACGCTGCAGCTGGCGGGTTGTGAAACTGATGCAAACGGCTATTGCAGCTGGGATCAGTTTGCTCAGGTGCTGAACAGCGCGCTGCAGGGAACCCCAATGCAGCCTGCAGCAGCGCCACAACCGGCAGCGGCTGTGAAGTCTGATGACAGTGCGGAGGCGGCAGCAACCCAGAATGCGGCGGCGGATAAGGCGCAGACAGATAAAGCCGCAGCAGTGAAAGAGAAGTCTGATGCTGATAAAGCGGCTGCAGAGAAAGCCAAAACCGACAAAGCGGCAGCGGATAAAGCGGCGGCTGAGAAGGCGAAAGCGGACAAAGCAGCGGCGGACAAAGCAGCAGCTGAAAAAGCGAAAGCGGACAAGGCGGCAGCGGAGAAAGCGGCAGCTGAAAAGGAAAAAGCAGACAAAGCGGCTGCTGAAAAAGCGAAAGCTGATAAGGCACCGACGGAAGCCGCAGGCAGTGATAAAGCGGACAATGTTAACGCTGCGAACGCGCCTGCCGCTGCGAACAAGGACGAATCTAAACCGGCGGCCGTGGCGACACAGTAATCGTCTACGCCTGCCAATACTAAAAAACCCCGTCGAGACGGGGTTTTTTTATGGCACCGGAACGGTTATCCCGCCACCACCACCAGCTTCTGGTTTGCGAACTCTTTGATGCCCAGATCGGACAGTTCACGGCCATAGCCAGAACGTTTCACTCCGCCGAAGGGCAGTTCCGCTGAGGTATCACTCTGCGAGTTGATAAAGACCATGCCGGTTTCGATGGCAGACGCCAGCTGACGACCACGTGCAGTGTCGCGGGTCCAGACAGAGCCCCCCAGACCATAGTGAGAGTCGTTCGCCAGCGCGACGGCAGCCTGATCATTACCTACCACATAAACCTGCGCAACCGGGCCAAAAAACTCCTGGTAGTAGGCCGGATTATCCGGGGTAATGCCGGTGAGGATTGTCGGCTGATAATAGCAGCCCACGCCTTCAACCGCTTTGCCGCCGGTCAGTACTTTTGCGCCACTGGCGACAGCTTCATCGACCTGTTTCACCAGGCGGTCACGCGCATCGGCAGACGAGAGGGGCCCGAGTGTGGTCTTTTCATCCAGCGGATCGCCCAGCGTCGCAGAACTCAGCGCAGCGCTGAACTGACTGATGAACTGATCGGCAATCTTCTCATGCAGAATAAAGCGCTTGGCGGCAGTGCAGACCTGGCCGCAGTTACTGAGACGCGCCTGTACTCCCTGACGTACTGCTTCATCAAGATCCGCATCATCCAGCACCACAAAGACATCGTTGCCGCCCAGTTCCAGCGTCGACTTCTTAAGATACTTGCCCGCCTGCTCAGCGACGGCGCTGCCGGCACGTTCCGACCCGGTCAGCGCCACCCCCTGCACCCGATCGTCGGCGATCAGATCGGCGACCTGCTCATTCGAGATGAACAGATTGGTCCAGGCACCTTCTGGCGCACCGGCTTCACGCACCAGTTTCTCAAAAACATCGGCGCAGTGCGGCACGATATTGGCATGTTTGGCCAGCACCGGGTTACCCAGCGCGAGATTTGGCGCGAGCACGCGCATCAACTGATAATAAGGGAAATTCCACGGCTCGACGGCCACCAGAACGCCAATCGGATGATATTCGACCCAGGCTTCGCCCAGTGCGCTGGGATAGGCTTCCGGTTGCAGAATGCGTTCGGCATTTTCGGCGTAATAACGGGCGATCTGCGAGCAGATCTTCACTTCACCGCGGCTCTGACCGATCAGCTTGCCCATCTCTTTACTGGCAATCGTCGCCAGTTCTTCCGCACGGCTATCAATCAGGTCAGCCAGTTTTTGCAGAACCTGCAGGCGCGGCTGAATATCACCTTTACTCCATGAGGAATGAAACAGGCGATCGGCCACGTCCAGCGCATGACTGACGGCGTCGGCGTCGTGTGAAGGCCAGCTTTTCAGCAACTGGTTGTTTGCGGGATTAATGCTTTGATAGGAAGACATCGCGTTCTCCTTGGTGCGCTAAAGCGAGGAGGGCGGGAAAGTCCCGCCCCTGAATCAGACGTTTTTGCGCTCGACGGGCTTATCATCCCAGGTCAGCAGATCTTTATCGGTTTTTTTAAAGGCACGGATCAGAACGTCATCGCTGCCCTGCTGACGCCAGATCTCTTCCGCCAGCCGTTCATCGTAGTCAGCCACTTCGAAAATGGCCTCAGCAATTTCCGGGGAGGTATGACGCAGACTGGCCCATTCGCCGACGTGATGTGCTTTTGATTGTTCAGTAGACATACTTTTCTCCTTTAATGAAATCAGCCCTTAAGTTTGACAGTCAGTCCGGCAACATGCTCACCCTGGAAACGGGCGATGTTGAGTTCCGCTTCGGTCGGCTGACGCGAACCATCGCCGCCCGCCAGCGTCGTCGCGCCGTAAGGCGTGCCGCCGCGAACCTCAGAGATATCGAACAGCTCTTTAGTGCCATAACCGATAGGCACAATCACCATGCCGTGATGCGCCAGGGTGGTCCAGACGGAGGTGATGGTCTGTTCCTGGCCACCGCCGGTACCGGTAGACGTAAAGACGCTGGCCACCTTGCCGTAAAGCGCACCTGAAGCCCAGAGACCGCCTGTGCGATCCCAGAACGTGCGCATCTGGCCGGACATATTGCCAAAGCGGGTAGGGGTACCAACGATAATTGCGTCATAGTGCGGCAGAACGTCAGGCGTCGCTTCTGCGGCCTGCTGATCGGTTTTGCCGCCCACCTGTGCGAAGCGATCGGCCTCCATCGTTTCTGGTACCCGCAGGATATCCACTTCCGCGCCGGGAACCCGACGAGCGCCTTCTGCAACCGCGTTCGCCATCGTTTCAACATGTCCGTACATCGAGTAGTAAAGCACCAGAATTCTGGCCATAGATCTCTCCGGGTGGTTTTAACGTGCAGAAAAAGTATAGAAGAGCTTTTGTTATATGGGTGAGACGGGGGAATGGAGACAGACCAGGCGGGCAATAATTCAGCAGCTAATCGATTGTTTAACGGCAGAATATGCGCTTTTTAATCAAATTTATGGTGTTTAGTCTGTTGCTAAATGTGACTGTCAGCGGGGCGCAAGCAAAAAATGGCTAATATTTAAGCATGGGCCGGGGTTGTAATCGGCGCTTCAGCCCTCTGGGTTTTATTCTTATTTATCGCACTACGCGACAGGAGCAGATCATGGCCACACATCGTGGAGGTTCAGGCAATTTTGCCGAAAATCGTGAACGGGCCGCAGAAGCAGGACGTAAAGGCGGAAAAAATAGCGGCGGCAATTTTAAGAACGATCCGGAGCGCGCCGCGCGTGCCGGGGAGAAAGGCGGTCGCAGCAGTCCTAAAAAAGCGGACGCCTGACCTCACTACGCCGCCGGGTGAGACCGGCGGTGAACGTCATTGCTTTTACCCCTGGCTCTCCTCACAATACTGTCCGGATACCCTATCAGGTGAATTATGTCGGACACATCCCGCGCGCTAACCCTGCGCCTGACGCGGCAGGAACTGGTGCTACTTTTTATCACGATGATCTGGGGCGGAACCTTTCTGGTGGTGCATCGCGCGATGCACTATTCGGGGCCGTTCTTCTTTGTCGGCCTCCGTTTTGCCACTGCCGCACTGCTGCTGGCGTTCTTTTTCCGGCGCTATCTGGCCGGCATCACCTGGCTGGAGGTCAGGGCAGGCGTACTGATTGGCCTGTCGATCGCTGGTGGCTACGGCTTGCAGACATGGGGTATGCAGACCATCTCCAGCAGCCAGTCAGCATTCCTGACCGCGCTCTATGTGCCGGTTGTGCCGCTGCTGCAGTGGCTGTTTCTGCGTCGGCCGCCCGGACTGATGTCGTGGCTGGGGATCACGCTAGCCTTTACCGGCCTGCTGCTGGTGGCCGGACCGCAGGATGGGCGTATCAGCCTGAACAGAGGGGAAGTGGCGACGCTGCTCAGTACCCTGGCGATCGCTGCCGAAATCATCTTGATCAGTCGTTATGCCGGTAGGGTGGATGTGCGTCGCGTCACGCTCATCCAGCTGGCGGTGGCTTCGCTGTGTGCCTTTGGGCTGATGATCCCCAATGGTGAAGGGATGCCTGAACTTTCTACGCCGTTGCTGCTCAGCGCACTCGGGCTGGGTGCCGCCAGCGCGCTGATTCAGGTCACGATGAACTGGGCGCAGCGCAGCGTTTCGCCGACCCGCGCGACGGTGATCTATGCCGGCGAACCGGTCTGGGCGGGCGTGGTGGGACGCATCGCGGGTGAGCGTCTGCCCGGGCTGGCGTTGCTGGGCGGGGCGCTGATTGTCTGCGGGGTAATCGTCAGCGAACTGCGTCTGAAACGGAAAAAGGCGGTGCAGCCTGCGGCCACACCGCTGGAATAGTCAGCTTTGCTGTCGCGCCAGCGGCTTATCCTGCTGCTGCGCAGTGCGACGACGCAACAGTGCGTTAAGGATAATTGCGCCAAAGGTGGCCGTGCCGATACCGCCCAGGGTAAAAGAGCCAATTTTCAGCGCGAAGTCGCCTGCGCCAAGCACCAGCGTAGTCGCCACCATAATCAGATGACTGTTCTGACCCAGATCGACATGGTTCTGCACCCAGATGCGTGCGCCCGCCACCGCAATCAGCCCGAACACCACAATAGAGGCACCACCAATGACGGGAGCCGGAATGGTGTGGATCAGTGCGCCAAACTTAGGCGAGAAACCAGCCAGAATGGCGATGACGGCGGCGGCGACAAACGCCAGCGTGGAGTAGACTTTGGTCACGGCCATCACCCCGATATTTTCGGCATAGGTGGTGACGCCGCTGCCGCCGACCGATCCGGAAAGCAGCGTCGCCAGACCGTCGCCCACAAAAGCGCGACCCATCCAGGGATCAAGATTCCGTCCGGTCATGCCCGCTACTGCTTTCAGGTGGCCAAGGTTTTCTGCCACCAGAATGATCGCTACCGGCGCGATCAGCACCATCGCCTGCAGATCAAAGGTCGGAGCGGTGGTGTGAGGCAGACCAAACCACGCGGCCTGCGACAGCAGGGTAAAGTCGACCGGTTTGCCGAGCCCCATAACGTTGGTCAGCAGCGCATAGATCGCCCAGGCCAGAATCAGCCCGACCAGAATCAGAAGACGCTGAACCATCCCGCGGGTAAATACCGCCACCAGACCAATGCAGAGCACGGTCATCACTGCGACCCAGCTGTCAAACGCCGAGGCGGAGACGCTGTGCACCGCAATAGGTGCCAGATTCAGGCCAATCGCCATCACCACCGCGCCGGTCACGACCGGCGGCATCAGGTTTTCGATCCAGCGCGTACCGGACTTCATCACCACCAGCCCGATCAGAGTGTAGAGGAGGCCGCAGGCGATCACGCCGCCCAGCGCGACGCTGAGGTGAGGATTGAGCCCCTGGCCGCTGAAACCGGTGACCGCAATCACCACACCGACGAAGGCGGCGCTTGAACCCAGATAGCTGGGCACCCGGCCGCCGGTAATAAAGAAGAACAGCAGCGTACCTGCACCCGAAACCAGAATCGCCAGATTCGGATCCAGCCCCATCAGCAGCGGCATCAGCACCGTTGCACCAAACATCGCCACCGCATGCTGTAACCCCAGCACCAGCGTCTGCCCCAGCGGCAGTGTCTCATCCGGGGCGATAATACCGTTTTCTGTTAAAGCCGACTTCTTCTGCCATTGTGGAAACCAGGATTTTGCCATCGTCTACTCCAGAGCATCATAACTGCCGGTGGGTGCGGTAAAACGTTAACGGGCTTCCTGCCGCTTCAGGGGATGGTATCCCCGATCAAACCACGCCAGTCCGTGGTTATCCTCACTGTGAACCACGTCCACGACTTCGCAGAACAGCGTGTCATGCGTGCCGACGCTGACAGTCTGGGTGATGCGGCAGTCAAAAGAGGCGATCGCGCCGCGTAGCACCGGCGAGCCGGTTACCGCCGCTGACCACTCTGCGGCGCTGAAGCGGTCAGCCATCGGCGTTTTGCCGCCGAACAGGCTGGAAAGGTCTTCATGACCCGCCGCCAGCGTGTTGACGCAGAGCTGCATATTTTCGCGAAACACCGGATAAACGGAGGCGGCGCGATTCAGGCAGACCAGCAGCGTCGGCGGCGAGTCCGTCACGCTGCACACGGCGGAGGCCGTAAACCCTGCGCGTCCGGCCGGGCCTTCGGTAGTAATGATGTTGACTGCGGCACCCAGCCGCGACATCGCATTGCGGAACGCCATCTTCTCAACGGCGGGGTTAAGGATATCCAGGCTCATAATCTTCTTCCTAAAAGGTGAGGGCGACGCGCCGCAGCGGCTGCACGTCATCCGTCTGATCCAGCCACTGCAGCAGCAGGACATTGAAGTTTTCGGCGTCGGTGACACTCATGGCATGTCCGCCCCAGGCCATCCTCTGTTCAGTGGCGGCGGGCAGCGCCCCGGCCAGCGCCGCTGAGCAGCTCCAGGGCACCAGCAGGTCATCCTGACTCGCAATAATCAGCACCGGCTGCGTGATACGCTCAGCCTGTGCGCTGAAGTCGGCGTGCATCAGCGCATGCAGCCGCCGCATCAGGTTATGCTCGCCCTGAAAATGAGCGACATGATGATGATCCTCCTGCTCCATCCGCGCCTGATGCTGCGCCATCCATTCCGCAGGATAGAGAAACAGCGGTTGCGCGCGGACAAAGGCCGTCACACCGCTGTTGAGCAGCAGCGCCTGACGCGCCTCAAAGCAGCGGCGGGTATGAGGATGCAGTGCCAGCCAGCCATTAATGACCACGATCCGTTCGATGCGCGTTGGAAAATCCAGCGCCAGCTGCAGCCCGATCAGACCGCCCAGCGCATGACCGACCAGGCTGAAGCGCAGGATGTTGTGCTGCGCCAGCGCGTCGGCCAGCTCGGCCGCCATCATGGCCATACTGTAATCGTCCGGCAGGTGGTCACTGCTGCGCCCGGTGCCGCGCTGGTCATAGAGCACGACCCGATAGCGCGCGGTCAGGGCCGCCAGTTGTGGCTGCCAGAATCCCGCCACGCCACCCAGACCAGAGGCGAGCATCAGCGTCGGCGCATCGGGATCCTGCAGACCCAGAATATCCAGCTGCATCAGACCTCCGCGTGGCCGATGTGCGCCACGGAGGCGATCTCAATCAGCGCATCCGGCTTAACCAGTCCGCACTGAATACAGAAGCGGGCGGGCTTGTCACCGGGAAAATAGTCGGCATAGACCTGGTTAACCGCCGCGTAGTTGGCCCAGTCAGTGATAAAGATCGAGTTAAAAGTCACATCCGCCAGGCTGCCGCCCGCGGTTTCAATGACTTTTTTAATGGTTTCCAGCACGTGGCGGGTCTGTGCTGCAGCATCCCCGACGTGCACCACGTTGTTCTCCGCATCGAACGGCAGCGTACCGGAGACATAGACCACTCCGTCCGCCAGCGTGCCTGGCACAAACGGCGCGATAGGGGGGGTGGTGCCTGGCGGCACGATAACGGTTTTCGGCATAGCGTCATCCTCGGGTTGAATTAGTGGGCATTCAGGCTTTCGCAGAACGTTTCGACATCCGAAACCCAGCCAAAAAAGGTTTCGATGTTGAACAGTGCGGCTTGATGAGCCGACGGCGGCCCAGCCTGATATGTAGCGTCTTCCAGCACCACGCCGAAATACTCAAGGAAGAAGCCATCGCGCAGGGTCGACTCTACGCAGACGTTGGTGGCGATGCCGGTAAAGATCAGATGGCGGATGCCACGACTGCGCAGCATGCTGTCGAGTGGCGTGTTATAGAAGCCGCTGTAGCGCGATTTTGGCAGCACGATGTCACCCGGTTGCGGCACCAGTTCATCGACCAGCGCATAATCCCAGCCGCCTTTCGACAGCAGCGAGCCCTGCAGCTCGGGCCGCTTACGCATGGTTTTCAGCGCATTGGATTTGTGGAAGTTGGGCGAACCGGCGTCGCCCGCCTCCACATAGTCACTGTCCCAGCCATTCTGAAACCAGATAATCTGGACACCTGCCGCGCGGGCCGCCGTCACTGCCTGATGAATTTTTGCAATGACCGGCTTTGTCTCGGAGACATCGAAGCCCGCCAGATCGAGATAGCCGCCTTCAGTGGCATAGGCATTCTGCATATCCACGACAATCAGCGCCGACTGAGCAGGGGGAAAGGCGATTGCTTCAGGGCGTGCCGGCAGTTCAACCTGAGGAATATCCCTGATGTGCGTGCAGTAAACCGTCTTCATCACGCGACCTCCTTCTGCGCATCCAGCAGGGCGCTGCGACAGGTCATCAACGGTTGAATATGCTGGCCGAAATTTTCGATCCCCTGCAGGAAATCGTCAAACGTCAGCAGTACGCCGTGGGTGCCCTCTACCTGCGCCACCTCATCCAGCATCTTCGCCACGCTGGCCCAGGAGCCGACCAGCGTGCCCATATTGATATTGACGGCCGAGGTCGGATCCGCCATCTGGCGCACATTGGTATCGCTGCCTGATCGGGTGTCCTGCTGGCTTTGTGTCGTGAGCCAGGAGAGCGCCTCTTCGTCCGCACCGGCTTTGTAATGTTCCCACTTTGCCCGCGCCTCTTCGTCGGTTTCCGCTGCGATGATCATAAACAGTACGTAAGAACCCACATCGCGGCCCGCTTTCTCTGCCGCCTGCTTCATGCGCACCGACGTTGCGCTGAATGCTGCTGGCGTGTTGACGCCTTTGCCGAAGCAGAAGTTATAGTCTGCGTGCTGCGCCGAGAAGGCCATGCCGGCATCACTTTGCCCGGCGCAGATCACCTTCATCGGACGCTGCGGTTGTGGACTGACGCGGCAGTCGTTCATAGTGAAGAATTCACCTTTAAAGTCTGAGCGGCCGGTGCCCCACAGGTCACGCAGCACTGTCACGTATTCGGTGAGATAGGCGTAGCGGCTGCTGAAGTACGCATCGCCGGGCCACATACCCATCTGCTCATATTCCGGCTTCTGCCAGCCGGTCACCAGATTGACGCCGAAACGCCCGCCCGAAATAGAGTCGATAGTGGAGGCCATGCGCGCCACGATCGCCGGGGGCAGCGTCAGGGTGGCAGCGGTGGCATAGATTTCAATGCGCGAGGTGACGGCCGCCAGGCCAGCCATCAGGGTAAATGACTCCAGATTGTGATCCCAGAATTCGGTTTTTCCGCCGAAGCCGCGCAGTTTGATCATCGAGAGCGCAAAATCGAAATGGTAATGCTCTGCTTTCAGCACAATCGCTTTGTTCAGTTCAAAGGTCGGCATGTACTGCGGCGCGTTGGACGAAATCAGCCAGCCATTGTTACCAATCGGAATAAAGACGCCTATCTTCATGTGAAACCTCGTTGCAATGGGGGAAAGGTGTTTCACGCGCGGCACTGCATCCTGCTACATCCCTGTGGGCTGCGCTCAGTCACAATTTTGCAAACTGTGTGCCACTTTTTTTATTGTGATAAATAACAATAAGTTAAATTTAACCCGAAAGAGGTATGCAGACTGTCGGGTCCATTTCAGACCGTTTGGTCAAAAATCGCTGCACGTTTTGCATGCAGGCTGAGCAAAAAAGGTGCAGGCGGGCCGTTAGTCACATCTTCCGGCCTTTGCTATGATGCGCTGACACCAGATGGATGAGGTAAACCTGTGAAAACCGATGAAAAAAAGCCAACGCGTCGTTCGCGCGCCGTTGCAGCGAAGCGGGCCGCCATACTTGACGCGGCACTGACCTTCTTCTCTCAGTTTGGTATTCACGGCACCAGTCTCGACAAGGTGGCCGAGCTGGCCGACGTCTCCAAGACCAATCTGCTCTACTATTTTCCTTCTAAAGAAGCCCTCTATGTGGCGGTACTGAAGGAGATTCTGGATGTCTGGCTGGCCCCCCTGCGCGCGCTGACGCATGACCAGGATCCGCTGATGGCCATCCGGCACTACATCCGGCTGAAACTGGAAGTCTCGCGCGACCATCCGCAGGCATCACGGCTCTTCTGTCTGGAGATGCTGCAGGGCGCGCCGCTGCTGAAAGGGGAGCTGGCAGGCGATCTCAAGCAACTGGTGGATGACAAAGCGGCCATCATTGAACGCTGGATAGCTGAAGGGCGTCTGGCGGGCGTTCAGCCGCAGCATCTTATCTTTATGCTGTGGGCCACCACGCAGCACTATGCTGACTTTGCCACGCAGGTCGAGGCGGTAACCGGCCAGACACTTAGCGATCCGGCGTTTTTCGACCAGACTGTTGATAATGTGCAGCGCATGATCATTGAAGGTATTCGCGTGCGCTGAAACAGGCGCAATCATCGGGAGCAGGAGGGGAAAGCATGGATTCTGTGTCGCAGTTTGTGCTGGGTTCCGCAGTCAGTGTAACGGTAATGGGGCGTCGGGTCCCGGTCTGGCAGGCTGCGCTGGCAGGTGGCGTCTGCGGCACTCTGCCGGATCTGGATGTTTTTCTGGATCACGGTGATGCGATTCGCAACATGACCCTGCATCGCACAGAGAGTCATGCACTGCTCTGGCTTACACTTTTCTCTCCCGTGGTGGCCTGGCTGGTGGCGGGATTGTTTCGTCGTGGAGTGAAATGGCCGCAGTGGTGGCCCGCGATCTGGCTGGCGCTGATTACGCATCCGCTGCTGGATCTGATGACGGTGTATGGCACCCAGCTGGGCCTTCCGCTGACCGATTATCCCTATGCGGTCGGCAGTATCTATATCGTCGATCCGCTCTATACGCTGCCGCTGCTTGCCGGTCTGGGTGTGGCGCTCTGGCGGCGCAGCGACAGCGGGTTGCGCGCAAACCGGATCGGACTCGCGCTGAGTACCCTCTATCTGGCGTGGAGTGTGGTCATTCAGGGCGTTGCAGGCGGGCAGATTAACGATGCGCTGACGCAGCAGGGGATTCCGGCTGACCGGGTGCTGGTCACGCCCACCCCCTTTAACACACTGGTCTGGCGTGGTGTGGTGATGACGGCCGACCGCTATGGCGAGGTTTACTGGTCGCTGTTATCGCCGACGCGCCCATTGCAGGTGAAGTGGTATCCGCGACATCCCGAACTGTTTGACCGTTTCCGGGGTAACTGGCACGCAGAGCGTGTTGCCTGGTTCAGCCACGGCTTCTACGCCCTCCGCGAGCAACGTGGGCAAACGACGATAGCCGATCTGCGCATGGGGGAAGGGGAAGCCTATACCTTTACCTTCGGCCTTGGCACGGCGGCGCACCCCGATCCGCGACCGCAGCGTCTGCCTTATGAGCGTCCGCCCTTCACCGCCGTTTTCGCAGCGCTGGCGGAACGGCTGTAAAAAAAAGCCCGGTCAGATGACCGGGCTGATTTCACTGTGCTAAGAATCAGCGGCTGCGACGACGGCGTAGCATCCAGCCTGTGCCCAACAGGGCAAACCAGAGTGGCGTCACCATCAGCGCCTGACGCGTGTCGTCCTGCAGCGTCAGCAGCACCAGCACAAAGGCGAAGAAGGCCATACAGACCCAGCACATGAATTTGCCCAGCGGCATTTTAAACGCCGACTCCGCATGACGCTGCGGATGTTTCTTCCGGTAGGCCAGATAGCTACAGAGGATGATGGTCCAGACAAACATAAACAGAATGGCTGACACGGTCGTCACCAGGGTAAAGACCTTCATCACATCCGGGATCAGATAGATCAGCGCCACGCCCACCAGCAGGCAGAGGCAGGAGAAGAAGAGGCCGGTCGTGGGCACTGAACGGGCCGAGAGCCGGCCAAAAGCGCGGCTCGCCACACCCTGCTGAGACAGACCATAGAGCATACGGCTGGTGGAGAAAATGCCGCTGTTGGCTGAGGAAGCTGCCGAGGTCAGCACCACAAAGTTGACGATACTCGCCGCTGCAGGCAGGCCAATCAGGACAAACATTTCGACAAACGGACTGCGATCGGCCATGACCTGGGTCCACGGCGTTACCGCCATGATGACCATCAGCGCCAGCACGTAGAACATAATGACCCGCAATGGAATGGCATTAATCGCACGCGGTAAGACTTTATGCGGATCGTGCGTCTCTGCCGCCGCGGTGCCCACCAGCTCGATACCGACAAACGCAAAGACCGCAATCTGAAAGCCGGCAAAGAAGCCGCTGATGCCTTTCGGGAACAGACCGCCGTGCTCCCAGATATTGCTCAGAGCCGCCGTACCGCCGCCAGGCGAGGGGTAGTGAAGCGACACCAGCACGATGCCGGTTACGATCAGCGCCACAATGGCGACGATTTTAATGATCGCGAACCAGAACTCCATTTCGCCAAACAGTCTGACGGTGGCAATGTTCAGCGCCAGAAACACCACGACGCAGAGCAGGGCGCTCATCCAGATTGAAAAGCCCGGGAACCAGAGCTGAAAATAGGCGCTGATTGCGACCACGTCGGCAATGCCGGTCACAACCCAACAGAACCAGTAAGTCCAGCCCGTAAAATAACCCGCCCACGGGCCGAGCAGGTCAGCGGCAAAATCACTGAAGGACTTATATTCGAGGTTTGAGAGCAGTAACTCCCCCATCGCGCGCATCACAAAGAACAGCATAAAGCCGATGATCATATAGACGAAAATAATCGAGGGACCGGCCAGGCTGATCGTTTTTCCTGAGCCCATGAACAGGCCGGTACCGATCGCACCACCAATGGCAATGAGCTGGATGTGACGATTATGCAGATTACGCTGGAGCTTGTCGGGCGCCTCAAGTGCGCGTGTGGTTTCTTTTGATTGATCAACCATAGAATTGTCTTTCCTGTCTTGATGTTGTGTCAGCTCTGCTGGCTGTTAGTAAGCGCGCCTGCCCGGAGGCAAGTCGGCATAAGATAGAGGAAGAGGGCCTGAACCGGGTAACGCTTTTTTATCAATTGTGAAGCCTGTGGCCTCATGCGCAGTATTAACAGGCGGTTCTGGTCACTCCTGCGTCAGTCTGCGTAATTATTCATCACGATGTGTCAGGCCCAGCGCGGAAAAGGAGATCTGCTTCTACACTTTTTGTCTGTTAATCATCATGCTGCGAAGGGATCTATGCGCACGCTTATCCTGTTTTTGCTGTTAATCGCACTGGGATGGGGCAGCTTACCCTGGCTTAAGCAGCATCTGCCGCCGCCGTTCAATCCCTTTACTCCGCTTTCTGTTACCGATCCGCCCGGATGGATGACACAGATGAAGATGAAACGACTTGCCGGTAATGCCAGCGCCTGTCTGGACGTCATGCGTCGGGCGCAACAGGCGGGCTGGGTCAGCTTCAGTGAGCGTCCCCCGATTACGGGAGAGTGCCCAATCAGTCATCCGCTGCGGATTCAGAAACTGGGGCCGGTCAGCCTGAGCAGCAGTTTTCTGGCGAGCTGCCCGATGGCAGTGGCCAGCACTATGTATGCGTTGCAAAGCCGTCAGCAGACGATCCGCGATATGCACAGTCCACTGGTCCGGATTAACCATGTGGGCAGCTATGCCTGCCGTAACATCTACCATCGCGCACAGGGACGGCGTAGCGAACATGCGACCGCCGATGCGCTGGATATTACGGGCTTTCAGCTGGCGGATGGCCAGCAACTGGTTGTCAGTCGTCACTGGCAACAGCCGGCAGAGAAAGCAGCCATGCTGCATACGCTCTGGCGCGGAGGCTGTGCGGTCTTTGGTAATGCGCTCGGACCAGACTATAACGCCGCGCACGCCACCCATTTTCATCTGGGTATGCGTGGTACAGGCTATTGCCGCTAAATCTGAAAAGATCAAGGCCGTCATCAATCAGGCACCGACCGGACCAGTAGAAATAAAACCGCTGAATAGGGGGCGTGCATCCTGCCTGACATCGCCTGTCTCTGAACACAAGTAAGCGTAAAATGCATTGTGGTTTTTTTAGTGCCAGTTAATTCAACAGTAATATGTTGGCGGGCTAAACAAATTGATCAGATTTTCTGCATTTCTGGCTCGTTACTTTAGCCAGCTGAATGAAATTATTTCAGGGTGAAGCGAGCGTGGATTAAGAGAAATTAATTGTTTATTTACCCGGAGTCGTTGAGAAATAACGCGCAGCGTTTTCGATAAAAATTTATTTTCAGATACGTCAGCAGCGTGACTATCGGTAAAGTGATTTTCATGACTAAAATAGAGTCAGTGAATGGCGCGCTGGGATGAGCAATAGTAATCGCCTGCACCGGGTTCGGGCCGACAGAGAAATTAAGTCAAATCTGAGTGCGTTCGGCACTTTTCTGCCAGTCAGATTATCCGCGCTGTAAAAAAGCAGAGGTGCAGAGCAACAGGAAGAGAGGTGACAGACGCGAAGAATAAGATGCAAAACGGTCTGTGAAAATAGCCGCTCGTTATCTCTTTCGGCCATCGCCTTAACAGCGTGAGCCTGGTCGGTCAGAGCCGTCAGGGCAGCGCGCGAGCAGGCAATCTTTATGGCCGGCGAATCGCTCTGTTAACAGAAAAACGAAATGGGTGTGCTTTTATTTGGCTTAACGCTTATTTCCTGCTGAAAAATATGTCGAACGTTCCTGTTTCTGTTCAGCGCGCGACTCCACTATTAACACTTTGTTTACGCATTAAATACGCAACTGACGCATTCCTGCAGGCTATTTTTCGTGTACTTTATCGGGCACGGAATTTTTTAAGCGCATTTGCAGGGATTGAAATCCTATCAGAAAAATCTTATTCTTTGTGGGCGATTGAAATTGCTGTGACAGGCCTCACATTGTATTGACGAAGACAGGTCTTCACTCCCTGACCGTGGTGAAAGGTTAAATGCGCTGCAGAATGCGACGGCTCACGTCAGGAATAAATTAATCATTTTCTGCTAATTTATTTTAACGGATGAATCCGACTGAATAACACCGTAAGGGCGAGTAGAAAAACGCTGAGGCAATATGAGCACTGAAAATTATTTCGCCTGGCGAAGTGAGGTGAAAAAACAATTTCAGGCATTAACGCTTTCTTCTGAACTGAAGACGTTATTGCAACACTTTACTGAATCATTAGGCTTTGACTACTTTGCCTTTCTGATTCAGCATCCGGTGCCTTTTACCCGACCGCAGATACATTTGCATAGCACCTATCCCGGACTCTGGGTGAAGCGTTATGAGAAGCAGAATTATTACGCTGTCGATCCGGTGCTCACGTTTTGTCAGCAACCGGGCCGGGGGATGGCGTGGTCACAGGAGCTGTTCGCTGACGCCGGCGATCTGTGGGCTGAGGCAAGAGAACATGGGCTGATGAGTGGTTTTTCATGCTCTGCAATGGCACCAAATCGCGTCATTGGTATATTATCTATATCATCGAAACAGCCCATTCCAGTTCAGCTCTGCCATGCTGAGCTGGAGGTAAAACTACACCTCTTAGCGGAACTAAGCCTGGATACGCTGGAACGTATTCGCGATGATGCCATGATGGTGCTGAAGAATGCGTTCAGCCAGCGTGAGCTGGAAATTCTGAAATGGACAGCCGAAGGAAAAACAGCGGCAGAAATTTCGCTGATTTTATCCATCTCAGAACATACCGTTAATTTTCATCAAAAAAATATGCAAAAGCGTTTCAGTGTCTCCAATAAAACGCAAATTGCCTGTTATGCAGCGGCAATCGGGCTGATTTGAACAATAAACAACTGCCACTTTTAGCAGTTCCTTTGTTCAGGGCAGTTGTCTACCCTGCGCCGGAACTTTGCCAGGCTGGCGCAAAGAAATCACAGCAACATGAGGATGTCAGAGGCGCATAATGAAAATAGTGCAAACACAGTTAAAGGATATGCCATCCTCATTACTTGCCGAGCTGGGCAGCTATCGGTACAGCGTCTTTGCACGCGGCGAGGGGTGGTCTATTCCTCCCCGCCTCAGCACGCCAGGACAGGAGTATGATCGCTACGATCGTTCAGACGTCACCTGGCTTATCGCCTGGAACGCCCGTTTCGGGATTAGCGGCTGCGCGCGCCTGATGCCGTGGTTCGAGCCTGAGCAGAGCGAGGGCATCGTGTTGCCTTTCAGTCATGAGAAAGTTTGGGAGATGTCGCGCTTCTCAGCCCGACTGGAAGTGGATGCTGAGTTGCCGCTGAATATTCTGTGGCACGCCGTGCAGCTGGCTGAACTGAATGGAATGGAATATATCATCAGCTCGGCCACGCCGATGCTGGAGAAAATGTTTGAGGAGCACCAGGTCATCTATGAACCGCTGACGCCAGGACTCATTCTGTCAGAAGATAACCTGTTTGCAATTCGCATCCCCGTGGTTCAGCCTGCGCTGGCCGAGAAGTATCGTGGAACGCGGCGTTTCAGCCCGGAAGAGGTACTGCCGACGCTGGGCGTGTCAGTGAACTGGCAGGCACATAACTGACCAGTCTGCCCCCGGGCGGGGGCAGAGGGCTTACTGGCGGTAGGCCGTTTTAATCTGTTTGATGGTATTGCTGAACACTTCGGCCTGTGGCTTATCGCCCAAAGTCTGCACATAGCGCTCCATGTTGATGATCACTTTTCCGGCATCAGCCTGACCCATACCTTTGAGGATAAGGGTGATCATCATCTTAAGACCCGCGATCTCATCCGCTAATTTCTGGGCTTCCTGCGAAGTGGCAAAATCTTCATCGCTCATGATTTTCTCCTTGGTGAATGACAACGTGCCGGCCCTCTGTCCGCACAGCAAAGCGTGAGTATATCACAGGGGCAGGGGGTTGCCGTTGCAATGGCTTCGCTTTGCGATAAATAGCTGGTTTGTCCAGTGAAACTAATCAATCTATGAAAGTAATTACTGCCATGCCAGACGGCGTTACAGAACAGAATCAGCCAGCAGAATTATGCCGTGTTACGATGTTAATGTGCTGATATACAGGAGATTATCCTGTTATTAAGCAGCCCGGCTGATTCTGTGAAAATGCTGTTTATGCACGTTACCTGTATCCGTTACGAATCTTATAAAGCGCCCACTGTTTGACTTTGTTGATGTGCTTTTGAGGTAAAAGCGGGTATGATTGCCTCTTGAATTGTGAATGATTTCCCCTTTTTTAGCCTCCGGAGTTTCCCCGTTGATCAGTGTACTTCTTGTTGATGACCATGAACTTGTCCGTGCCGGCATCCGTCGCATCCTGGAGGATGTCAAGGGTCTGGCCGTGGTCGGAGAGGTGAACTGTGGCGAGGATGCGGTGAAGTGGTGCCGGGCCAACCCGGTCGATGTCATCCTGATGGATATGAATATGCCGGGCATCGGTGGACTGGAGGCGACGCGTAAAATCGTGCGCTACAATCCCGATATCAGGATTATTATGCTGACCATTCATACGGAAAATCCCCTGCCTGCTAAAGTTATGCAGGCAGGTGCCGCAGGCTACCTGAGTAAAGGGGCTGCGCCACAGGAGGTGGTCAATGCTATCCGCTCAGTGAATGCCGGGCAACGCTACATCGCTTCGGACATCGCTCAGCAGATGGCACTGAGCCAGATTGAACCGCAAAAAGCGGAATCCCCCTTCAGCTGTTTGTCGGAAAGGGAATTGCAGATTATGCTGATGATCACCCGAGGACAAAAGGTGACGGAAATTTCCGAGCAGTTAAATCTCAGTCCTAAAACCGTTAACAGTTATCGCTATCGGATGTTCAGTAAGCTGAACATCAGTGGCGACGTCGAGTTAACGCATCTGGCCATTCGACATGGTCTCTTCAATGCGGAGCCGTTAATCAGTAGTGAATGACGTTTTTGATTCCAAAGCCTTTCTGAGTACGGTAACCAGCAAGCCCGGTGTTTACCGCATGTATGACGCCTCAGGCACTGTCATCTATGTGGGTAAAGCCAAAGACCTGAAGAAGCGTCTGACCAGCTACTTCCGCACCCAGGTCGGCAGCCGAAAAACCGAAGCGCTGGTCAGCAATATCCAGCACATCGATGTCACCGTTACCCACACCGAAACCGAAGCGCTGCTGCTTGAGCATAACTACATCAAGCTTTATCAGCCGCGCTATAACGTGCTGCTGCGCGACGATAAATCTTATCCCTACATTTTTCTGAGCGGCGATACCCATCCGCGACTGGCGATACACCGTGGCGCAAAGCATGCCAAAGGCGAGTACTTTGGCCCGTTCCCCAACGGCTATGCGGTGCGGGAAACCCTGGGATTACTGCAGAAAGTTTTTCCTATTCGTCAGTGCGAAAACAGTGTTTACCGCAATCGCTCGCGGCCCTGTCTGCAGTATCAGATTGGCCGATGCCTTGGGCCCTGCGTGGCGGGGCTGGTCAGCGAAGAGGAGTACGCGCAGCAAACCGATTACGTGCGGCTGTTCCTGGCCGGTAAGGACGATCAGGTTCTCAACCAGCTGGTGAAACGTATGGAAGAGGCCAGCGTCGGCCTGCGCTTCGAGGAAGCAGCACAACTGCGCGATCAGATCCAGGCCGTGCGCCGCATTACCGAAAAGCAATTTGTCTCGAATCAGGGCGACGACCTGGATGTCATGGGTGTCGCGTATGACGCAGGCATGGCCTGTCTGCATGTGTTGTTCATCCGCCAGGGTAAAGTGCTGGGCAGCCGCAGCTACTTTCCGAAGGTGCCAGTGGATACCGACCTGGCGGAGGTCGTGCAGACTTTTGTCGGGCAGTTCTACCTGCAGGGCAGCGAGGCACGAACGCTGCCGGGCGACATTCTGCTGGACTTCACTCTTCCGGAACGCGAACTGCTGGCCGCGTCGCTCAGTGAACTGGCGGGACGGCGGGTGAATATTCAGAGCAAGCCACGTGGTGATCGCGCCCGTTACCTTAAGCTGGCACGCACCAACGCCGCGACGGCGCTGACGACCCGCCTGTCACAGCATTCGACCATCCATCAGCGGCTTATGGCGCTGGCGGAGTTTCTTGAGCTCGACAAAATCAGGCGGATGGAGTGTTTCGATATCAGTCACACCATGGGTGAGCAGACCATCGCCTCCTGCGTGGTGTTTGATCAGAATGGTCCGCTGCGCGCCGATTACCGTCGCTACAACATCAGTGGCATCACGCCAGGCGACGACTATGCCGCCATGAATCAGGTGCTGCGCCGCCGTTATGGTAAGGCGATTGAAGAAGATAAGATCCCGGATGTCATTCTGATTGATGGCGGTAAAGGCCAGCTGGCTCAGGCGCTGCAGGTTTTCGCCGAACTGGATGTGCCCTGGGACAAGCGCCGGCCCATTCTGCTGGGCGTCGCTAAAGGCAGCGATCGTAAAGCGGGTCTGGAGACGCTGTTCTTCGAAGCGGAAGGCGAGGGCGTATCATTGCCGCCGGATGCCCCTGCGCTGCATGTGATCCAGCATATTCGTGACGATGCTCACAACCATGCGATCTCGGGCCACCGTAAAAAACGGGCTAAAGTGAAGAACACCAGTGCGCTGGAAAGCATCGAAGGGGTAGGGCCAAAACGGCGTCAGCAACTGCTTAAGTACATGGGGGGCCTGCAACCGCTGCTGAATGCGTCGGTGGAGGAGATCGCCAATGTGCCAGGTATCTCGCACGCGCTGGCAGAAAAAATATACTACTCCCTGAAACACTAGCATTGAAACAGGGGGGGCAATGTAGGAACATAGGATAAATTCTATCTATATCCAGACAGTTACCGGCATATGCAATTAAACATTCCGACGTGTCTCACCCTGTTTCGAGTCGTGCTCATTCCGTTCTTTGTGCTGGCTTTCTATCTGCCGTTTTACTGGGCGCCGCTCGCGACCGCCTTAATCTTTGTTTTTGCAGCTATCACTGACTGGTTTGATGGATTTCTGGCGCGTCGCTGGAAGCAGACGACACGCTTTGGTGCTTTTCTCGATCCTGTTGCTGACAAAGTGATGGTGGCCATTGCGCTGGTGCTGGTGGCCGAATATTTCCATGCCTGGTGGATCACACTGCCCGCAGCGACCATGATTGCGCGTGAAATTATCATCTCTGCGCTGCGTGAGTGGATGGCGGAGATTGGCAAACGCAGCAGCGTGTCAGTTTCGTGGATTGGCAAAGTCAAAACTACTGCGCAGATGTTCTCCCTGTTTGCGCTGTTATGGCGTCCGGATGCCACCGTCATCGCGATCGGTGTCGTCGCATTATACATTGCTGCTGTGCTGACTTTCTGGTCAATGTTCCAGTATCTCAGCGCCGCGCGCGGCGATTTGCTCGAACCGTGATCGATACGATTTAAAAAGCAGCAAACGGACGGGTTGGGAGGATAATTTTATTGACTCAATCCGTCAGGTCAGTAGAATGCAACGCATCGAAAGGCAGCGAGTCTGCCAGAAGATAAGTAAAATCAGCAGGTTCGATAAAGTTGCTGAAATTTGCGGGAATAGCTCAGTTGGTAGAGCACGACCTTGCCAAGGTCGGGGTCGCGAGTTCGAGTCTCGTTTCCCGCTCCAGATTCGCAGGTCAGGTTAACCTGACGGCACATCAGTTTAAGGCGCGTTGGCAGAGTGGCTATGCAGCGGATTGCAAATCCGTGTACCTCGGTTCGACTCCGGGACGCGCCTCCAGTTACACCCTGCCCGGGTGGTGAAATCGGTAGACACAAGGGATTTAAAATCCCTCGATCGTAAGGTCGTGCGGGTTCAAGTCCCGCCCCGGGCACCATATCGATTTACCTATAAAATCAATGATAAGCAGTGTCGTAAGCCGCCCCTTAAGAGGCGGTTTTTTTGTGCCCGCTGTCTGAGATATTGACTTCTTTTATCCCCTGCTGTTCAGCCACGCGAGCTGAATACCAGCTGCTCCTCGGTGTTACTCACCAGAATCATCTTTTGCGCCTCGCCGCTGGAGGAAACAAACGTCACTTCATTACCGATACTGAGCGCGTCGAACGCCTCCGTAGCCTGTATCCGCTTCTGGATCTCCAGCACCATCCGTGATGCAGAGGCAGCGGGTTGTTCGCTCACCTTATCAATATGGTAACTGGCGGTGAAATTCAGCTCAGGCTGATCGACGACATAAAACTGTCCTGAAGGCATAGTACGGACCTCGCGATAAAAATGGCCCGGCGTTCTGGCCGGAACAGGTTGTCTTAACAGGTAAGGTTAGCTGAATTATCGCGCTGCACAGCCCGCGATCCCTGATTTTTGACGCCGGGGGCAGGCGGGAAAAAGAGGTGCCGCTTGCGCTTGCCTGTTCAGGAAGTGGCGCTACCCTTATCTGGAACCGTTGCCTTTTCAGGCACACTGCTCGGGCATGGTATAAAGGTATTACTGCAACTCAGCATGAGTTGACGATGCAGGTTCAATTCCTGCTGCCCGGTCCACTTTCTCTCTCCCGGTTTTCTCGTCCACCTTTGCACGCTGACCGCGCCTTTGATTTATTTCTGCGACCCGGCGTCCTGAAATCTGTGTTTGCTCGGGCTGTCAGGCTTTCGGCTACTGCTACAGAGTACGTATGTGGCCGATCTCTTATCTCCTGACTGGTCAGTGTCGCCACCGTTGGCCACCAGCTCGCGGTCTGATTCCTTTAAGAAGAAATGTAGGAGGACGGAATGGTTCTGCCTTACTGATGACCCGATCCCGGCCCACGCGTTAACCGCCTGCAACAGACAGAAGAAAACGGAGAGAGGTAGCGGGTGTGTCGCGATTATCAGGCTGGCAAAGGATGAGACTGCAAATGGCGGATATAGGGTATCAGCCAGCCTGACACGCAGGCTGGCTGAAGCCCGTCAGGCATGCGGTTGTCCTGATGGGGCCATGGTGCCGGGTGCCCCAGGCGGTGGCGGTGGCGGTGGCGCGTCTTTACCCGGCGGCGGTGGAGGCGGAGCATCTCTCCCTGGTGGAGGGGGGGCGCAGGCCGTAAGCGTGGCGAGAATGGCCAGAGTGGATAACAGATAAGCCGTACGTTTCATCTTATTTCCCTGATTGGTTAAGCAGCGGAGCGTTAAGTATAGATAAGCGCCATAAAATCGCCTGAAGTGAATTCGCTCCCTGATAATCAGGAAAATTGGTCAGGATTATTTGAAACGCCTCGCAACTCACGCATGTTGCCAATGCGTTTCGTGGCGTCCCGCGCTAAGGTAGCGCTTCATTTTAGAGGAGACGTTATGAATGGCATGATGAAGTTCGTCCGCGGGTGGCTGGTGTTCTCTGTTCTGTGGGGCGTATTCATGTGGTTTATGTCGTGGCAGGCGCAGGGTAAAGAGCCCGGTCTGGCCATTCTGACCAGCCTCTACGCGGGTTTAATTTATCAGGCGTTGATCACCATGGTTGGCCGCTACCGGGCGCGTCGGCAACAGGCATAATCAGTTCTGCTGCCGGCAGGCAGCAGAAGACCCTCAGTTAACCAAAGTTACCGGTGAGGCGCTGATGGAAGTCGGTACTTCTTGAGTCCAGGCCTTCAATAACCACTTCTGTGCCATAACGCTGATAGCGATACTCAATGCCATCCAGCGCCGCGACGCTGGACGCATCCCAGATTTGCGCGTGGGTCAGATCGATCGTCACTTTTTTTGGATCATGGGCATAATCGAAATGCTCGAACAGATCGTTGCTGCTGGCAAAAAAGAGCGGGCCGCGCACCACGTAGCGCACCGACTCGCCATCCGCGCTCAGCTCGCGTTCCGCATGAATAACATGGGCAATGCGGCGTGCAAACAGCAACATGGCCAGAATCACCCCAGCCAGTACGCCCAGCGCCAGGTTACCGGTCCAGACCGTCACCGCGACCGTCAGGACCATAATCAGCGTTTCGGACCACGGCATACGTTTCAGCGTCGTGGGCTGCAGGCTGTGCCAGTTTACGGTTTTCACGGCCACGACCATCATAATTCCGGCCAGCACCACCATCGGGATCTGCGCCATAATCCGGCTCAGTCCGGTCACCAGCAGCAGCAGCACCAGACCGGCCGCAACTGTCGACACCCGACTGCGCGCCCGGCCCAGTTCCACGTTGACGATGGTCTGACCGATCATCGCGCAGCCAGCGATCCCGCCATAGAAGCCCGCCAGAATGTTTGCGACACCCAGGCCCCAGGATTCGCGACGCTTGCTGGAAGGCGTATCAGTCAGGTCATCAACCAGTTTGGCGGTCAGCAAAGACTCCATCAGGCCGACAAAGGCAATGCTCAGTGCGGTAGGCCAGATAATCAGTAGCGTCTGAAGATTCAGAGGAACCAGCAGGCTATTAAAGCCAGGCAGGCCCGGACTCATCGACCCCTCATCACCCACGTTCGGCATGCGATAGCCCATCAGCACAGCGACGGTCGTTACGACAACAATAGCGACCAGCGGAGAGGGAATGCTCTTGATCAGCCGCGGCAACACCAGCACGATAGCCAGCGTCACGGCGAAGAAAATCCAGACCAGTGAGGATTGCCCCCAGACGTGTGGCACCTGTGCAAAGAAAATCAGCACTCCGAGCGCATTCACAAACCCCAGCATGACGGAACGGGGAATATAACGCATCATGCGCGCCAGACCCGCCACGCCAAACAGGATCTGAATTATGCCTCCCAGTACTACGGCGGGCAGTATATATGCCACACCGTGCTGATGAACCATCGGGCCGATTACCAGTGCGACCGATCCGGCTGCTGCCGTTACCATCGCTGGCCGGCCACCCAGAATCGACAGTGTCAGGCACAGGACGACAGAGGCGATCAGGCTGACTTTCGGGTCAACGCCCGCGATAACGGAAAAGGAGATTACTTCAGGGATGAGTGCCAGTGCCGTAATCACTCCGGCCAGGCATTCACGGGTCAGCAGGGCAGGCGATCGCAGAACGCGTCCCACGCTGATATCAGCAGCCACAACCTCGGTTGCGGCCTTATCATTGGATTGAGTCATAAAGATTGCAGGCTCTTGAGTTATTTTGCTCCCGCGCGAGGGGCGGGAAAATCGGCATAGCAGGTGAGGGGCAGATATTACCGGGCGTGCTGAAAAGATACCAGAAAAAGGCGGATGAATCCCTCCATGGAATCGGTGACGTTACAGTGAAAAATCGTCCGGCGTTTTGTAGACCACCAGTTCAAGCAGCTGCCGGTAGACATCCAGTGACGCCCTGTCGCTTTCCAGCTCCAGCCGGTGAATCAGCTTTGAGATGATGGCTTTGTTGTTAACGGGCATGCCGGACTGAAGGATTTCTGCAATCACAATACCCAGCGTTTCCATTTCACTGGCTGGCCTGTTGGCAGCCGCATTAAAATAGTCTGAAATTTCTTTATCGGTTCGGGGAAGACTCTCTTGCATGTGTAAGCCCTTTATAACAGCCCGCTTCCGGTTCGGATGTCAGGACAAAATCGATCAAAACCATCACATGGACAGATGCGATGGTGCCAGCTCAAAACGTGAGCAGATAAAATAACCTCTGAAGGTGGAAATCCACAGACACCTTCAGAGGCGACGCAAATGCATCATTCGTTACAGAGTCGTACCACAACTCATGGCGGTAAAGTTATACAATGAAAGCCAATTTGTACAATCGGATCCTTTGGCTAAACGTGCTATTCATAGCTTTTCAGTAGCTTATAAGGATTATTCTGAAACAAAATCTGTACAAATAACCTATACAAAGAAGCCCGTTAAAGGCGGAACTGAAAAAAACGGGAAACGCTGGCCTGTTTCCCGTCAGCAAATCAGCTGAAAAGCGCCAGCTTTGCCGTCAGCTTACGCAGGACTTTTTTCTCGCCGACAACCGCCATGCCCAGCAGACGCCATTCTGCCCGCGGCTGTGTTCGCAGTACGTCGCGCAGCGCCTGATAATCGGTGGTGGTCTGGCCCGCTTCCGGAAACAGCACCAGATCACAGGCCTGTTCACTCGCTTCCCGCAGGGCATCGAGCTGCGGGTCTGTCGCCACCAGCACCGGGATGCCGGTAGTGATCAGACCGGGCGAAGGGCAAATTGCTGCATCCTCCAGGGGCGGGCCAACCAGCGACGGGTGTCGCTGCCCCAGGGTTAACGCCATCACGGCAGCCGCATTGGCGGCTTTACCGGGTGTCAGCACGCTGTTAAGTATCATCACACATCTGAGGTCCTGCATTGCGTTTCTCCTGAATGAAAAGAACGCATTGTGACAGGGGGGTTAACCGGGGTCTGGAAGATTTGTGCAGGCGTGCTGATAGCGTGCGGGCGACAGCTGGCAGGCACGCTTAAACCAGCGTCCCAGGTGACTCTGGTCGGCAAAGCCCAGTGCGGCGGCCACGTCAGCAACGGGCTCGCCCTGTGCCAGCCGACGACGCGCCTGACTCAGCCGCCACTGCACCAGCCAGGCGTGCGGAGGCAGTCCCCAGTGTGCCCGGAACAGGCGTGATAGCCGGAAACGGTCGACCTGCAGGTGATGCGCCATCTGCGCCAGGTTTGGGTTGTCTGCATGGTAAGCAATCAGCCAGTCACGCGCCTGCAGTGCCAGCAGGCTATCCCTGGCTGCTGGCACTGCAGGCTGTAACCACTCGCGGTGCGGTGTGAGCTGAGCGGCGAGCCGATCGAGCGCCGCATCTTTGATCAGGGCAGGGTGGTTATGCCACAGGGCGTCGAACGCATGCCAGACCGCATAGGCCAGCGAACGGTCGTCGCGCAGCGTGGTGGCAAAGTGCAGTTCACGGGCTGCCCCGTCGGCTGTGACCGGGGGGAGGTGCTGCGCTATCTGCTGCGGCGAAAGATAGAGCATCCGGTAGGTGAAACCATTATCGTTGATGGCATCGCCATCATGCAGCTCCTCCGGTTCCAGCATAAAGACCGTGCCGGGTCGGCTCTGGTGCTGTTTGCGCCGTGAATGAAACTGCTGTACGCCTTGTTCAGTCACGCCAATCAGGTAACTGTCGTGCCAGTGAAGATCATAGGCATGACCTGTGAAGTGGGCGCGCAACGCCTCAATACCGCTTACGGCATCACGGCGCAGGTCAACCCAGTTTTCTGAGGGCTTTGGCATGGTATCGGGCTCCTGGTGGCGGCCTCTGGACATTCTGCCGCGATCCACTAATTTTTAACAGACGGGACGCTTTTCATTCGCGATTCCCTTTGCGTATAATAACGTCCTCTCTCAATTAGATATCTTACTATTAGGCTGCTAACGTTTGTCTGAACATACACGCACGTTTACCCATTTACTGCATCTGACCGCGCACGCCTGGCGTCTGGCAGTTGATCGTCACCTTAAAGATAGCGGATTAAGTATGAGCAGCTGGATGGCTATCGGACTGATTGCCAGCGAGCCGCAACGCATGACCCAGACCGAACTGGCGCAGATGCTGGGGCTGGAAGATGCCAGCATGGTGCCGTTGGTGGACCGGCTGGTAAAACAGTCATTGCTGATGCGGGTGCAGCCCCCCGAGGATCGCCGCAAACGCCATCTGGTGCTGACAGAACAGGGTAATGAAGCGTTCGCCAGAGTGAAAACAGAAGCGGATGCTCTGCGTACCCAAATGCTGGCAGATATCGCCCCGCAGGATCTGGCCGTCACCGAGCGCGTCCTGCAACAATTGCTGAGCCGTATGGGAAGCATGTAACGGTGGCAAAGCGAAATCCCTACGCTGCACGCGAGTGGTTGCCGCATGAAAAACCGATGCTGCCGGGTTCACCTTCGACTCCGCTGCATCCGATGCCAAAACGCCTGGCGTTTGGCCTGATTGGTTTACTGATTTCGCTGACCGGTGCGCTGAGTAACGCGCTGGTGACGGCGAATCTGGTCAATCTGCAGGGAACGTTCGCGGCCTGGTCAAACGAAATTGCCTGGCTGCCTGCGGTCTACGTAATGGGCAATATCTCTATCAACCTGCTACTGGTGAAGTTCCGACAGCAGTTTGGCCTGCGGGTCTTTACCGAAGCGTTTCTGGTGCTCTATGTGCTGGTGGCGTTTTTCCACCTGTTTGCCAACGACCTGAACTCGGCAATTATCGTGCGCACCGCGCACGGCATGGTGGCGGCGGCACTCAGTTCGCTGGGTATCTACTATCAGGTTCAGGCCTGGCCCGCGAAACATCGTCTCAAAGCGCTGGTTATTGGCCTGACGGTCTCGCAGCTGGCGATCCCGCTGGCTCGCTTATTCTCCTCGGAACTGCTGCAGCTCAACGAGTGGCGCGGTCTCTATCTGTTTGAACTCGGACTGGCGCTGATTGCGCTGGGTGGGGTTCTGCTCGTCAAACTGCCGCCGGGCGATCGCATCAAAACCTTTGAAAAGATGGATTTCGTCACTTTTATCCTGCTGGCGCCCGGTATGGCGCTGCTGTGCGGCGTCCTGACGCTGGGGCGCATTGAGTGGTGGTTTACCACACCGTGGCTCGGGATCTGTACCGCCATCGCCCTGACGCTGATCGTGGCGGCGATTGTTATTGAGCACAACCGGCGTAATCCGCTGATCAATACCCGCTGGCTCAGCAGCGGCATGATGGTGCGCCTCGGCATCGTGATGATTATGATCCGTATCGTGCTGGCCGAGCAGAACACCGGCGCGGTCGGTTTTCTGCAGCAGCTTGGACTGCAGAATGACCAGATGCGCGGTCTGGCACTGGCCATCATTGCCGGGGTGATCGTTGGCATCGCCGCTAGCGCGCTGACCATCAAACCCAGCCATCTTAACTGGCCGATCGTGGCCTCGCTGGTGGTGATGATTATCGCGTCGCTGATGGATGCGCAGTCCAGCCCGCTGACCCGTGGCCCCGAAATGTATTTCAGCCAGTTTCTGCTGGGATTCAGCAGCGCCTTCTTTATGGCACCCGCGATGCTGATGGGCATTGGCAGCGTCGTGACGCAGCCGAAAAATCTGGTGAGCTTCGTTGTACTGTTTGGCATGAGCCAGAACCTCGGCGGACTGATCGGCTCGGCGATCCTCGGCACGTTTCAGGTCTGGCGGGAGAAATATCACTCCAGCCTGCTGGGCGATCAGCTCTCACTGCTCGACCCCAACGTCACTGAACGGCTCAGCCAGTATAATGCCCTGTTTAATTCGCTGGTGGGCGACAACGTACTACGCGGCGCGCAGAGCACCAGCCAGCTGCAGACGGTTGCCACGCTGCAGGCCAACGTACTCGCCTATAACGATACTTACCTGTTAACCGCCGCGCTGGCACTCATTACCCTGATGTGGGTGCTCTGGCGCTTAACCCGGCGTCGTTATCTTGACTGGCGTCAGGCGCAATTTAACCTGCGTGAGCAGCAACAGATGGCCCAGGAATCAATGGAGAAACAATGAGTCAGCAGGATGAGCTTCAGGCGGCCGAACGCGAACGCGCGAATCGTCGTCGTATCCTTTCCATCGCCGCGGGCAGCGGCATCGTCGTCATTGGCGTACTGGTCATTCTCTATGCCTGGCAGCTCTGGCCCTTTACCAGCGCCATACAGAGCACCGAAAACGCCTATGTGCGCGGTCAGGTGACCTTTATCAGTCCGCAGGTCAATGGTTATCTCACTTCAGTCGAGGTAATCGATCTGCAGCCGGTGAAAAAAGGGCAGCTGCTGATGACGATTGATGACCGTATCTATCGCCAGCGGGTGCATCAGGCGCAGGCGCAGCTGGCGATGAAGCAGGCGGCGCTGAACAATAACCTGCAACAGCGACGCAGCGCAGAAGCCACCATTCAGAGCAACAAGGCGGCGCTGGAAAATGCCAGAGCCCAGGCGCTGAAAAGCGGCTTTGACCTGAAGCGCGTCGAAAACCTCACGGCAGATGGATCGCTGTCGGTGCGTGAGCGCGATGCTGCCCGCGCCGCCAGTGCACAGGCGCAGGCGCAGGTGCGCCAGGCCGCCGCCCAGATCGCCGTGGCTGAGCAGAATCTGCAAACCGTCATCGTCAATCGTGGCGCGCTGGCGGGCGACGTCGCCAGCGCCCGTGCCGCGCTGGAGCTGGCGGAGATCGATCTGGCTAATACCCGGATTACCGCGCCCGATGACGGGCAGCTTGGGCAGCTCTCGGTGCGCACCGGCGCCTACGTCACCGCCGGAACGCGTCTGACCTCCGTGGTGCCGAATCGCAAATGGATTATCGCTAATCTGAAAGAGACTCAACTGGCACATATCCGCCCTGGGCTGCCGGTGAGCATCCGGGTTGATGCCCTGGATGGCAAACGCTTTAACGGTCAGGTGGAATTTATCTCGCCGGCGGCGGGCTCGGAATTCAGCGCCATCTCTCCCGACAACGCCACCGGTAACTTCGTCAAAATCGCCCAGCGGATCCCGGTTCGTATCCGCATCAATGAGCAGGATATGGCGCAGCTGCGTCCGGGGATGTCGGTTGAAGTGGACATCGACACCGCCGCGCAGCCCGCCGCAGAGGCGACACCATGAGGCCGCGTACTCTGATCGCCGCGGTAGCCCTCCTGCTGTCGGGCTGCGCGACCCAGGTTGAGAAGGCACCCGCCTCGCTGCTGATCCCGGATGCCTGGCGCGGCCAGGTCGGGCCGTCGTCCGCGCCCGAGGCGGCGTGGTGGCGCGCCTTTCATGATGAGAATCTCAACCGGCTGGTCAGCCAGGCGCTGCGCAATAATCCTGATATCCTCACGGCGCGCGCCCGGGTGGATCAGTACCGCGCCCAGCTGCGCGCCGCAGAGGGCGATAACTTTCCCAGCCTGAGCGCCGGGGTGGCCGCAACCCGTGAGCGGACGCTTTCGTCGGTCACGGGCCAGCCTTATGAAACCGATATTTTTCAGGGGCTGCTGAAGGCGAACTACGATGTGGATCTCTGGGGCGCACGCAGCAGCAGCATTACGGCGGCGCAGGCGACCTTAGCGGCTCAGCAGGCCGCCGCCTCTGCCGCCGAGCTGACGATCGCCAGTTCGGTCGCGTCCGGTTATTTCAATCTCTGCGCACTGGATGAACAGCTGCGGGTCACTGAGGCGACGCTGGCGAGCCGCAGTCATTCGTTAAAGCTTGCTCAGCGTCAGTTTGAAACCGGCTACACCTCCCGGCTGGAGTGGATGCAGGCGGCATCGGAATATCAGTCTGCCAGCGCCCAGCTACCGTTGCTGCAGCATCAGATCGCCCAGCAGGAGAATGCCCTCAGCATCCTGGCCGGTATGAATCCGCGCACCATCGCCCGCCGTCAGCAGTTTGATCAGATTTCACCGCAGCCGATGCCGTCGCTGCTGCCCTCGGCGCTGCTTAATCGTCGTCCGGATATCGTTCAGGCGCAGCGCCAGCTGCTGGCGGCGGACGCCAGCCTCGCTTCATCACAGGCGAAACTGCTGCCGGGTCTGAATCTCACCGCCACCGGCACTTTGCAGAATTCGGTGCTGCATCAGCTCGCAGACAACCCGTTCCGGCTCTGGAGCGTGGGAGGCAGTATTCTTGCGCCGCTGCTGAACCGCGAAGCGCTGACGGCGCAGGTCGATATGTCGATGGCGACGCGGAATCAGGCGCTTTATGGCTATGAAAAAGTGGTGCGTAACGCCTTCTCAGAAGTCAGCGATGCCGTCGACGCTATCAGGCAGCGCGAGGCCCAGCTGAAGGCACTGCAACAGCAGGAAAGTTACGTGAAGGAGGCGCTGCGCATCGCCCGCAACCGCTACCAGAACGGCTACGCCTCCTATCTGGATGAACTGGACGCGCAGCGTACCCTGTTTTCAACACAGCTGACTCTGGTGACGGTGAAAAGCAACCTGCTGCTGGCGCAGATTGATCTCTACCGCGCGCTGGGCGGTGGCTGGAGAGCCAGCCCGTCATCCTGACATCTCAGGCCGATCCAGCCGCAACCAGAGTTGCGGAGGCGGGATTGGCCTGAGATGTCGCGACGATGGCGCACCTTCCCCGATTCCCATTCCCCAAATAACCCCCAAAAACCCACGCAGACTTCTGCTTACCTGTCTTTACATTCGATGGTATCATGCGCGGGTTTTTTACCAGCCAGACGGAAAAGCGCACGAAAAGTTAAAATGGCGCGCGGCGGGCTGTCCGTTTAACTAACTGATATGTCTAATAAAAGAAGGGAATCATGATGAACAAAAAAACGTTTCTGACGCTGGCCATGGTCGCGGCGTTACTCACAGGGTGCGCGCGTACTGCGCCGATTCATAACGTAAATCAGACCCTGACGCAGCGCTACAGCGACAACCAGATGAAAACGGCCATTATCGAAGCGGGTGTAGGCCGCAAATGGGTGATGACACCGGTTTCCCCCGGCGTTATCAATGGCCGGCTGGCCCAGCGTGATTTCGTGGCGACAATTCGTATTTCGTACAGCAGCCAGAACTACCGCATCGATTATGTCAGCAGCCAGAACCTGAAGGCCGGGCAGGGGCAGATCCACAACAATTACAACCGCTGGATCGCGAATCTCGACCAGGATATCCAGCTGCGTCTGTCCGCACTGGCGGCCCGGTAACGGCTTTATCGTCACGCTGTGTTGTGGTCAGGCCTCCGGCGCATAAAGTTCGCCGCGCAATGGCCGACAAATCAGATGTACTGCTATTGCTGAACCGCCGGATAAACCTCTACCGTGAAGCGCGAGACGGCCAGCAGGCGGGCAGGGCAGACCTGACTGGCGGCGATCCGGGTGACCACCCGAGGCACGCCGACACGACATGCATGACAAAAGAGTGTTGAGATGAGACTCACTTACTCGCTGGTTGACTGGCAGGCGCTGGCTCCCGGACTCCACGGAAGCGAGGCCTGGCAGGACTGGGCGCAACAGGGTACCGCGATCGATCCCGCAGGGGCGATGGCGAAGCCGCAGTTTTTACCGATGATGACGGCACGTCGTCTGAGCGGCGGCAGCCGTGCGGCAGTAGAGTGCGGGCTGGCGCTGCTGGCGCGTCAGCAGGTTGACGCGATCGTCTTTACCAGTCGTCACGGGGAACTGGAGCGTAATCTGCGCATCCTTACCACTCTGGCGGATCAGCAGCCGCTGTCACCCACGGATTTCGCGATGTCGGTCCACAATTCCGCGGTTGGCAGCCTGACCATTGCCGCGAAAGCGCCGCTGGTCTCGACCTCTATTGCGGCGGGCATCGACTCCTTTCAGCAGGGGCTAATCGAAGTCAGTGCGCTGCACCAGGCGGGCTATCAGCAGGTGCTGCTGGTCGATTTTGACGGCATCGTGCCTGACTACTATCTGCCGTGGCTGGCGGAGCAGCCTGTCAATGTGCCCTATGCGGTGGCGCTGCTGCTGCGTGCGGGAGACGCGTTGCGCTGCACGGGTCAGGCGGCGCCTGACCCAGTCCCGTCGCCCGGATTGCCGCAGAGCCTGGGGTTTCTGCAGCAGTGGCTGGCGGGGGCGCCCGCTTTTTCTCTGCCGGGCGAACGCCTGACGTGGCACTGGAGAAGATACGATGGCTGACTGTTCATCCTCCGTACAGCGCAGCGGCAGCCGCCTTAACTACCTCTGGCGACTGGTGATGACGGCAGTGAGTTTTACGCTGTTCGGCTTGGGCGGCCTGCTGCTGTCACTGCTCGGTTTCAACCTGCTGTTGCTGGTTCAGCGCAATTCGCTGCGTCGTCGTCTGCTGGCGCGTCGCGCCATTGCTTTCAGCTTTCGCTGCTTTCTGCGTTTCTGCCGGATGACCGGCGTCTTTGACTACCGCATCGAAGGCGCCGAAGCGCTGCAGCGGGATCGTGGCTGTCTGATTGTCGCCAATCACCCGTCACTGATCGACTATGTGATGATCGCCTCGGTGTTGCCGGAGATGGATTGTCTGGTTAAAGCCGATCTGCAGAAGAATCCGTTTGTCCGCGGAGTGATCCGCGCGGCGGACTACCTCATCAACAGCGAGGCAGAGACGCTGCTGCCGGACAGTCAGCGGCGGCTGGCACGCGGCGACACCATCCTGATCTTTCCGGAAGGAACCCGCACCCGCTATGGCCAGCCGCTGGCGCTGCAGCGCGGGGCCGCCAATATTGCGGTGCGCGCCGGATGCGATCTGCGCGTGGTACATATTACCTGTAGCCAGCGTATGCTCGACAAACAGAGCCGCTGGTTTCAGATCCCGCCGGTTAAGCCGCTGTTTACCGTGCGGGTCCGGCACAAGATTGACAGTCAGCTATTTTTTGAAAGCAACCCCGATGCGCAGCCGCTGGCCGCGCGTCGCCTGACCCGCCATTTACAGCAGGCGCTGGTCCCCGAGAACAGGTAAGACGAAAACCGTTATGGATGTATTAATTAACGATATCAAACAGATGATTATCGACACACTCAATCTTGAAGATCTCAGCCCCGACGATATTGAGACTGAGGCGGCGCTCTTCGGCGACGGGCTGGGGCTCGACTCGATTGATGCACTGGAACTTGGTCTGGCCGTGAAAAACCGGTACGGCGTGGCACTCTCTGCGGAGAGTGAAACCCTGCGTGCTCACTTCTTCTCTGTTGCGACGCTGGCCGCGTTCGTCAACCAACAGCGAGGCTGAAAGCGGAGATAACATGATGAATAAAGCTGAAATTTATCAGGAAGTCGCCTCGCTGCTGACCAGCCTGTTTGAAATCGCGCCTGAGGATATCCAGCCTGAGGCACGTCTCTATGAAGATCTGGAACTCGACAGCATTGATGCCGTCGATATGGTCGTGCACCTGCAAAAACGCACCGGTCGCAAAATTAAGCCGGAAACCTTCCGTGCGGTGCGCACCGTGCAGGATGTGGTGGATGCCGTTGAACAACTGATGCGCGACGAAGCCTGATCCTGCCGTGCCTGCTGCCCTACTTCGCCTGCTGAATCTGCTTACGCTGCTGGTCTGGCCCCTGCTGGTCTGGCTGGCCATGACGCAGCCGCGCTGGCAGGGACTCTTCTGGCTGCTGGCGCTGCTGTTTGGTCTGCGCTGGCTGCAGCTGCGGCGTCAGCACCATGCGATGGGCGCCATGATGGGCTGGCTGGCGCTGCTCGGTGCACTGCTCTGCGCCAGCAGCCAGCTCCTGCGCGCGCAGCATCTGCTGCTCTGGTATCCGGTTGCCGTTAATCTGGCGCTGCTGCTGGTCTTTGGTCGCTCACTCTGGCGCGGAATGCCGCTGGTGGAGCTTATTGCCCGGCTGCGTGAGCCCGATCTGCCCGCGGTGGCCGTGCGCTATACCCGGCGCGTGACCCGGATCTGGTGTCTGTTTTTTATGGTCAACGGCAGTGTGGCGCTGTTCACCTGTCTGTGGGGCGATTTGCGGCTCTGGACACTGTGGAACGGCGGCATCAGCTATCTGTTAATCGGGCTGCTGATGGGCGCGGAATGGTGTGTCCGGCAGCACATGAGGCGTAAAGGATGAGGGTGGCGACGTGGCTGACCGGCCCCGATCGCGAGGTCGCCTGGCGTGGCGATCGGCCTCTGATGCTGAGCAGTATGCATCGTCAGGTCGTGGCGCTGAGCCAGCGGCTGGCGGCCCGGCCCGGCACGCACTGGGCGCTCTGTTTTGATGACAGCTACCGCTTTTGCGTGGCGCTGCTGGCCTGCTGGTACGCCGGTAAAACGCCGGTGATGCCGGGCCACTGCCGCGCCGCTCTGCTGGATGAGATGCAGGAGAGGCTCGATGGGGTGGTGTGCGACATGGTGCTGGCGGTGACGCTGCCGCAGCTGGCGTGGGACGACGCCGAAGCGCCGGGGCCACTGCCGCCGCTCTCTGAGCACGCTGAGCTGGTGCTGTTTACCTCGGGATCGACCGGCACGCCGCGTCAGGTCATCAGGACGCTGGCGGCGATGGAGGAGGAGAGTCGCTGGATCAGCACGCTGTGGGGCGCGCGGTTGCCGGGCTGCCGGGTTATCGCCTCGGTCAGCCATCAGCATCTCTACGGGCTATCCTTTCGGATCTTTCTGCCTATGATGCTCCGGCTGCCGTTTGCCGCCCAGCCGATCTTCTATGGCGAACAGCTGACCCGGCTGCCGCGAGACGGACGTTATCTCTTCGTCAGCAGTCCGGCCTTTTTGTCGCGGCTGGACGATGCGCTCACCGCACCCGCCTGCGAACGGATTGTCTCTGCTGGCGGTGTGCTGCACGATGCCGCTGCGCAACAGGTCTGGCAGCGTTTTGGCTGCCCGGTCAGTGAGATCTACGGCAGTACTGAAACCGGCGTCCTGGCCTGGCGCGTCTGCGATCAGCCAGAGCCCAACTGGCACGCTTTTCCTGAGGTCAGACTGGCACAGGCCGCGCCCGATCGCTGGCAGGTCTGGTCGCCGCTCATCGGCAACGCCAGCGGGCTGACGCTGGACGATCGGATCGTTATGCAGCCGGACGGCGGCTTCCAGCTGGCGGGCCGGCACGACCGCATCGTAAAAATTGGCGATAAGCGCCTCTCATTAAGTGAGATAGAGCGACGCCTGCTCAGCCTGCCAGAGGTCGCGGATGCGGCGGCGCTGGTCGTCACCCGTCATGAACGTCAGGCGATAGGCGTGGTGCTGTCGCTGACCACACCGCTGGATGAAGCCGCACTGCATCAGCGCAGGCAGCAGTGGAAACGGCAGCTTCAGCGCTGGCTGGAACCGCTGGCGATGCCGCGTTACTGGCGGGTTGTCCCGGCCATTCCGGTTACGGCGCAGAGCAAACGCGCCTGGCCGCAAATAGAGGAACTTTTTCATGTTACCGATTGAACGCAGCCGGGAGCATCAGGATGCCAGTGTGACGCTTACCCTGCAGGTGGAGGCCGGACTGTTCTGGTTCCGTGGACATTTTACGGATCTGCCGATTCTGCCGGGTGTGGCCCAGCTTAACTGGGTGATGCACTATGGAGTGTCACTGCTGGCGCCCGGCAAACAGTTTGCCGTGATGGATAACATCAAATTTCAGCAGCCGGTGTTGCCCGACTCGCTGATCCGGTTGCATCTCGACTGGGACGCCGGGAAATCGCGGCTGAGCTTTCGTTACAGCCTGCTGAAAGAGCAGGGCGAGCAGATCGCCAGCAGCGGGAAGATCACGCTGTGTTAAACGGCACCTTCTCGCCCTGCGTGGTGATCCCCTGTTACAACCACGGCGCGATGATGGCGTCGGTTCTGACGCGACTGGCCCCGTTTAATCTGCCGGTGATCGTCGTGGATGATGGCAGCGATGCGGCCACCCAGCTTCAGCTGGCGACGCTGCACGCGCCGCAGCTCAGCCTGCTGCGACTGGAACAGAATCAGGGCAAGGGCGCCGCCGTGATCCACGGCCTGCGGGCGGCGGCGGCGCGCGGCTTCACCCATGCGGTGCAGCTGGATGCCGACGGCCAGCATCAGGCGGAGGATCTGCCGCTGATGCTGGCGGAGGCGGCACGCTATCCTGACGCGCTGATCTCCGGCCAGCCGCGCTACGATGACTCGATCCCCAAATCCCGCCTGTATGGTCGTTACATTACTCACTTCTGGGTCTGGATCGAAACGCTGTCACTGTCGATCCGCGACAGCATGTGTGGCTTCCGGGTCTATCCGCTGACGGCGACGCTGGCGCTGTGTGACCAGCGGGCCATCGGTCAGCGGATGGATTTTGACACCGAGATCATGGTACGGCTTTACTGGCAGGGCACCCGTAGCCGCTTCATTCCGACCCGCGTTACCTATCCGGCGACCGGCCTGTCGCACTTCGATGCGCTCTACGACAATCTGCGCATCTCCTGGATGCACACCCGGCTCTTTTTCGGCATGCTGCCGCGCATTCCGCGTCTGCTGGCAATGCATAAACCGTCCGCACACTGGTCGGTGGAAAGTGAACGCCGCGGCCAGTGGGGATTACGCTTTATGCTGGCGGTTTATCGCTACGGCGGGCGGCTGCCCTTTACGCTGCTGCTCTGGCCGGTGGTGGCGGTCTACTGGCTCAGCGGGCAGCGTGCACGACGCGCCTCCCGGCAGTGGCTGGCGCAGGTCACTGCGGCCGCGCAGCAGCAGCAGATTGCATTACCGCCACGGCTCAACAGCTATCGTCATTTTCTGCGCTTCGCCGGGGCGATGCTGGACAAAGTCGCCAGCTGGCGCGGCGATCTGCGCTGGGGCCGGGATATCGATTTTGCGCCGGGCGCGGAAGCGGTGATCCGTGCGCCCTCGCCACAGGGTAAGCTGATTCTCGCCTCCCATCTCGGCGATATCGAAGCCTGCCGGGCCATGGCGCAGCAGGTCAGCGGGCTGGTGATTAATGCTCTGGTCTTCACCGACAACGCCCGGCGTTTCCGGGCGGTACTGGAAACCATCGCGCCGCAGGCGGGGGTCAACCTGATGCCGGTCAGCGATATCGGGCCGGAAACGGCGATCCTGCTGCAGCAGAAGCTGGAGGCGGGCGAATGGGTGGCGATTGTCGGCGACCGCACCGCGGTGAATCCGCAGCGTGGCGGTGAACGCCGGGTGGTCTGGAGCGAGTTTCTGGGCCGCGCCGCACCCTTTCCGCAGGGGCCCTTTGTGCTGGCGGCCGCGTTACGCTGCCCGGTGCTGCTGATGTTCGCGCTGCGGCAACAGGGTAAACTGCGGGTTCACTGTGAGCCCTTCGCAGACCCGCTGTTGCTGCCGCGCGCCACGCGTCAGCAGGCGCTGCAGCAGGCGGTCGATCGCTACGCGGCGCGGCTCGCCCATTTCGCCCTGCAGGCGCCGCTCGACTGGTTTAATTTTTTCGATTTCTGGACGCTGCCTGATCCACAGGCACATCATAAGGGGACTGACCATGACTGAACATCATGCTGAGGTTGTGCTGACTGTCTCATTCCATGACTGCGATCCCATGGGCGTGGTCTGGCACGGCAACTATTTCCGCTATTTTGAAGTGGCGCGTGAGGCTCTGCTGCGCAGCATTAACTACAGCTACGCCGAGATGGCCGCCAGCGGCTACGTCTGGCCGGTGGTCGATACCCGGGTAAAATATCGCCAGCCGCTGCGTTGTGAAGAGACCATTCGCGTCAGCGCCCGGATTACTGAATATGAAAATCGTCTGCGTATTGATTATGTGATTCGTAACGCCGCCGGGGAGGTCACCACCAAAGCACATACGCTGCAGGTAGCGGTTGAGCAGGCGACGCAGGCATTGTGCTTTGTGTCGCCCGATATTTTACTGGAACGTTTAGGAGTGAAAGGATGCTGAAAATCGTGTTTACCAGCCTGCTGTTATGGGCCAGCGCCGCCAGCGCGGTGACGCTGGACCAGCTGCAACAACGCTTTGCCAGCCAGCCAGTGATCCGGGCCGACTTTACCCAGACGCGCACTATCGCCGGGATGCGCCAGCCGCTGGTGTCGCACGGGCAGATACTGATCGCGCGCGAGCAGGGATTATGGTGGCATCAGCAGACGCCGTTTGTCATGACGCTGCTGCTGGATGATAAACGCATGGTGCAGAGCCTGAGCGGCCAGAAACCGCAGGTGATCACAGCCGAAAGCAATCCGCAGATGTTTCAGTTTAACCATCTGCTGCGGGCGCTGTTTCAGGCCGATCAACAAGTCCTCAATGAAAACTTCAGCGTGGCGTTCAGCGATCGGGGTAACGGTGCATGGACGCTGGATCTGACGCCGAAGGCCGCCCCGCTCAACAAAATCTTTAACCGTATCTCGCTGGCGGGCAGCACCTTCCTGGACAGCATCAGCCTGGATGACCGGCAGGGGGACAAAACCCGGATTGAGCTGACTCACACCCGAACCGAACCGTCGCAGCTGAGCGACGAAGAGAAGGCGCGTTTTGCCGGGCCGTAACGATCGCAGGCTGGCGCTTCTGTGGCTGCTGCTCTGCCTGCTGCTGGCGGCGGCGCTCGCCTTTCTGCTGCCGCGCAGCCAGCTTAACAGCAGCGTGCTGGCGCTGCTGCCGCAGCAGAACCTCGGCGCAGCGCCACCTGAGCTACAGCAGGGCTTTATGCAGCGGCTGGATCGCCAGCTGGTCTGGCTGGTTTCGCCCGGTAAACAGGACGACCCTGAGATTGCAGCCTGGTGGCTGGCGCAGCTGCGTGCGCTGCCTGAACTGAAACAGGTCGGGGGCGATCTGGGTGCACAGCAGCAGCAGCAGTGGGGCCGATTTGCCTGGCAGCACCGCAATGGATTAATTGATGAGGCGACCCGCAGCCGGTTACAGAACGGCGGCGAGGCGCAGGCGGCGTGGCTGCTGGGGCAGCTCTTTTCGGCTTTCTCTGGCGTCAGCAGTCAGGAGCTGCAGGGCGATTCGCTGATGCTGGTGCGGGGTTCACAGCTGGCGCTGGCTGGCAATGCCGGGCGCATGTCGCTGCATGACGGCTGGCTGACCGTCAGGGATTCGCAGGGAAAGCAGTGGTATTTTCTGCATGGTGAGCTGGCCAGTAACGCCTTCAGCATTGAGCAGAGCCATGCGCTGGTGACCCGGCTCAGCGCGCTGGAGCAGCAGCTGAAACAGCGCTGGCCGCAGGCGACATTGCTGACGCGTGGCACGGTGCTCTTCAGCGACAGCGCCAGCCAGCGGGCGCAGCAGGATGTGAAAACGCTGGGCAGCGTGACGCTGGGCGGTGTCGTGCTGCTGGTGCTGCTGGTCTTCCGCTCGCTGCGGCCGCTGCTGCTGACGGTAACGTCCGTGGCGGTCGGCGCGCTGGCGGGTACCGTGGTCACGCTGCTCTGCTTCGGTGAACTGCATCTGATGACGCTGGTGATGAGCCTGAGTATTGTCGGTATCTCGGCGGATTACGCGCTCTACTATCTCACCGAGCGGATGGTGCACGGCGATCAGCAGACGCCGTGGCAGAGCCTGCGTAAAGTGCGCGGCACGCTGCTGCTGGCGCTCGCGACCACCGCCATCGCCTGGCTGCTGATGCTGCTGGCACCGTTTCCGGGACTGCGTCAGCTGGCGGTGTTTGCCGCCAGCGGATTAACCGCCTCCTGCCTGACGGTAATTCTGATTTATCCATGGCTGGTTCGCGGCCTGCCTGTACGCCCGGTGCCACTGATGGTGACGCTGGCACGCTGGCTGGCCGCCTGGCGTCGCCAGCGCGGGCTGCGCGTGGGACTGCCGCTGGCGATGGCGATCTTCGCCGTGGCCGGAATCGCCCAGCTCAAGGTAGATGATGATATCGCGCATCTGCAAAGCGCCCCGGCCCCTCTGCTGGAGCAGGATCGCCAGCTGGCCAGCCTGACCGGACAGCGTGCCGATCAGACCTGGTTTGTTGTCTGGGGCCAGGATGCGCAGCAGACGCTGCAGCGGCTGGAAACCCTGGCCCCGGACCTGCAGCGGGCGCAGCAGCAGGGCTGGCTGCAACACTTTCGCCTGCTGCCGCTGTCGTCGCTGGCCCGTCAGCAGCAGGATCGCCGGCTACTGAACCAGGCCGCACCGCACATCCGGGCCCGCCTGCAGCAGGCGGGAATGGTGCTGGCCGAACCGGACCTGAAGCCGATGCCGGTTACGCCAGCAGCCTGGCTGGCGAGTCCGCTAAGCGAAGGCTGGCGGCTGCTCTGGCTGACGCTGCCTGACGGGCGCAGTGGAGTGCTGGTGCCCGTCAGCGGTGTACGGAATAGTGCCGCTCTCACGGCGCTGGCGGCACAGCATCCGGGCGTCAGCTGGATCGATCGCAAGGCAAGCTACGATACGCTGTTCAGCTTCTGGCGCACTCTGCTCAGCGGATTACTGGCGCTGGCGCTGGCGTTGATCACGCTGAGCTTTGTGCTGCGGCTGGGCGTCAGCGCGGGTCTGCGCAGCGCGCTGCCGTCGGTGCTGTCGCTGGCGATGGCGCTGGCGACCCTGGGCTGGACAGGTGCCTCGCTGAACCTGTTTGCCCTGCTGGCGCTGATTCTGGTGCTGGGCATCGGCATCAATTACACGCTCTTTTTCAGCAACCCGCAGGGGACACCGCTGACCTCGCTGCTGGCGGTGTCGCTGGCGATGATCACCACCTTACTGACGCTGGGGATGCTGGTTTTCAGCAGCACCAGCGCGATTGCCAGTTTTGGCACCGTTTTATGCAGCGGCATCTTCAGCGCGTTCCTGCTGTCGCCGCTGGCGATGCGACCTACCCGATCAAGGAGTAAACGATGATCCGTGCCGCCTCCATTCTGCTGACGGCTCTGCTGCTCAGCGCCTGCGCCGGACCGGCCCCCGACAGCCGTCGTCCCACCGCCTGGCTGAAGCCGGGTGTGAAAGTCACGCTGCCGTCACCGGGGATTGAACCGGCTTTTCAGCAGCAGCAGTTGCTCACCGGGCAGGTAAAGGGGCGGAGCCAGTCGCTGCTGGTGCTGCTCAGCGCCGACAAACAACAGATCGATCTGGCGGGCCTCTCGTCGGTGGGTATCCGGCTGTTCAGCCTGCGCTACGACGCCAGCGGTATCCACACTGAGCAGCTGATGCCACTGCCGCAGATGCCGCCGGCCAGTCAGGTTCTGGCCGATATCATGCTCAGCTACTGGCCGGTGGCCCGCTGGCAGGCCGTGCTGCCAGCGGGCTGGACGCTGCAGGATCAGGGATTAAAGCGAAAACTGTTCGATGCCGATGACCATCTGGTGACCGAAATTGACTATCTGCAACGCGGTCAGCAGCGCCAGCCGGTCAGCATCCGGCAGCATGCTTTTGACTATCAGATCCATATTCAACAGCTGGACGCCTCATGATCTATATCGCTGCCACTGGCATGCTGAATGCCCTGGGGAATGACAGCCAGCAGATTGCGGCTCACCTGAAACAGGGGAAGGCGCCTGGCATGCAGCGCTGTCAGGGCTGGCTGAGCAGCGGCCGTGCCTGCTGGCTTGGGCGGGTTGAAGGCGCGTTACCGCCGATCCCTGCCGCCCTGCGCGCGCACAACACCCGCAACAATCAGCTGCTGCTGGCCGCGCTGGCGCAGATCCGTCCGGCGCTCGACGCGGCGATTACCCGTTACGGTGCCAGCCGGGTCGCGATTGTGCTGGGCACCAGCACCTCGGGGGTGGATGAGGGCGACGAACAGATCCGCGGCAGTCAGCCCGATTATCACTACCAGATGCAGGAGTTAGGCGATCCTTCCCGCTTTCTGGCGCACTATCTTCGTCTGGATGGCCCGGCCTACACGATTTCAACCGCCTGCTCCTCCAGCGCCCGCGCCATCATCAGTGGCGAACGGCTGATCGCGGCGGGGCTGGCCGATGTGGCGCTGGTGGGCGGGGCAGACTCGCTGAGCCGGATGCCGATCAACGGGTTTGACAGCCTGGCCTCACTCTCTGAACGACGCTGCGCACCCTTCAGCCGCGATCGCGATGGCATCTCGATTGGGGAAGGCGCCGCGCTGATGCTGCTGACCCGGGAGCCGCAGCCGCTGGCGCTGCTGGGCGCGGGAGAATCTTCTGATGCCTGGCACATGTCCGCGCCACATCCCGAAGGCGAGGGGGCTGAGCGGGCGATGCGGATGGCGTTGCAGCGGGCCAGTCTGCAGCCAGCGCAAATCGGTTATATCAATCTTCACGGCACCGCTACACCGCTTAACGACCAGATGGAGGCGGGGGTGATCCAGCGCCTGTTCAGCAACCGCGTGCCGTGCAGCTCGACCAAACATCTGACCGGCCATACGCTCGGTGCGGCGGGCATCTGCGAAGCGGCCCTCAGCACGCTGATTCTGCAGGAGAACCTGCCGTTGCCCGCGCAGGATTTCAGCGAGGCGGCTCAGGATGAGACGCTGCCGGATTTCGGCCTGCTGTTGCGGCCGCAGGCGCTGCAGCGGCCCGTCATCGCCTCTAACTCTTTCGCCTTTGGCGGTAACAATACCTGTCTGATTCTGGGACGTGTTTCATGATTTTACCTTCTCCTGCGGCACACTGGCTGCCGCACGCTGCGCCGATGCTGCTGCTCGATCAGCTGATCGCCGTCGATGATGTGCAGGTTCACTGTCAGGTCTCGACCGCGGCAGAGGGCGTACTGGCGCCGTTTCTGACGCCGCAGGGTGAACTGCCCGCGTGGTTTGGCGTCGAGATTATGGCGCAGACCGTGGGTGTCTGGTCGGGCTGGCACGCCCGGCAGGGCGGCGCGACACTGATCCCGCCGGGCATGCTGCTGGGCGGCCGCGGCTGGCGGGCAGAGCGGCCACTGTTTCCTGCGGCGGTTACGCTGGATATCCGCATGACGCTGCTGATGCGCGACGATCGCATGGGCAGTTTTGAAGGTGAAATCCGTACTGGCGGGCAGCTGCTGGCCAGCGGTCGCCTGAATACCTATCAACCCAATGAAGCAGAATTACAGCAATTAATGTTACAAGGAAAACAGCCATGACAGAGTCGGTATTAGTCACGGGCGCCAGTAAAGGCATTGGCCGCGCGATTGCGCTGCGACTTGCTCAGGATGGCTATCAGATTATCGTCCATTTTAATCGCGATCGCGCCGGGGCTGAGCAGTGCCTGCAGCAGATCGAGGCCGCTGGCGGCAGCGGCCGTCTTCTGGGCTTTGATGTGGCCGATCGGGCGGCGACCCGCGCCGCGCTGGAGGCGGACATCGCAGAGCATGGCGCCTATTACGGCGTGGTCAGCAATGCAGGCATCACCCGCGATGCGGCCTTTCCGGCCCTGACGGATCAGGAGTGGGACAGCGTCATCCACACCAATCTCGACAGCTTCTACAACGTGATCCAGCCCTGCGTGATGCCGATGATTGGCCTGCGACGCGGTGGCCGTATCATTACACTTTCGTCGGTCTCCGGGATAATGGGAAATCGCGGGCAGGTCAACTACAGCGCGGCCAAGGCAGGCATTATCGGCGCCACCAAAGCGCTGGCGATTGAGCTGGCCAAACGTAAGATCACCGTTAACTGCATCGCGCCTGGCCTGATCGATACCGGCATGGAAGGGCTGGCACCGCAGGTGGTTGACGAGGCGATGAAACTGGTGCCGATGAAGCGTATGGGGGCTGCCGAAGAGGTTGCGGGCCTGGCGAGCTATCTGATGTCTGATATCGCAGGCTATGTTACGCGTCAGGTCATTTCGATCAACGGAGGCATGTTGTGATGCAGCGCGTTGTCGTAACCGGAATGGGCGGCGTGACCGCCTTTGGTGAATCCTGGGCGGAGGTTTCCGCCCGCATCCGTGCAGGCCGCAACGCGGTGCGCTTCATGCCGGAGTGGCAGGTCTATGACGGACTGCACACGCTGCTGGGTGCGCCGGTGGATGCGTTCACGCTGCCCGCGCACTACACCCGCAAGCGTATCCGGGCAATGGGCCGTGTGTCTTTACTGGCTACCCGCGCGACCGAACTGGCGCTGAACCAGGCGGGCCTGATTGACCATCCGGTGCTGACCAGCGGTGAAACGGGTATCGCCTACGGCTCATCGACCGGCAGCACCGGGCCGGTGAGCGAGTTCGCCACCATGCTGACCGAGAAGCACACCAACAACATCACCGGCACTACCTATGTGCAGATGATGCCACACACCACTGCCGTCAACGCCGGGCTCTTTTTTGGCCTGCGCGGACGGGTTATCCCCACCTCCAGCGCCTGTACTTCCGGCAGCCAGGCCATTGGTTACGCCTGGGAGGCGATTCGTCACGGTTATCAGACGGTGATGGTGGCTGGCGGGGCGGAAGAGCTCTGTCCGTCGGAAGCTGCAGTGTTCGACACGCTGTTTGCTACCAGCCAGCGTAATGACGCACCGCACACCACCCCGGCTCCGTTTGACCAGCATCGCGATGGGCTGGTGATTGGCGAGGGCGCGGGCACGCTGATTCTGGAGTCGCTGGAGCATGCTCAGGCTCGTGGCGCGACGATCTATGCCGAACTGACCGGCTTCCACACCAACTGCGACGCCGCGCATATCACCCAGCCGCAGCGGGAAACCATGCAAATCTGCATCGAGCGGGCGCTGCAGAGCGCCGGGATCACGGCGGCAGAGATCGGTTATGTGAATGCGCACGGCACGGCGACCGAGCGGGGTGATATGGCGGAGAGTCTGGCGACGGCCGCAGTATTCGGTGCATCCACCCCTGTCTCCTCGCTGAAATCCTATTTCGGGCATACTCTGGGCGCCTGCGGTGCGCTGGAAGCCTGGATGAGTATCGAGATGATGCGGGAAGGGTGGTTTGCACCGACACTTAACCTGACACAGCCTGCCGCCGACGGCGGGGCGCTCGACTATATCATGGGTGCGCCTCGCGAGATTGAGACGGACTATATCCAGAGTAATAATTTTGCCTTTGGCGGGATCAACACGTCGCTGATTTTCAGACGCTGGCGCGGCATCTGATGACCGGCCCGTGTTACCTGACACGGGCCGGTTTATTTTCCGGACGAAAGAAACTGACGGTTATCGCCCTTTCCGCTACATTCTCTCTCACCGCAACACGCCCGGCGGACCCTATTTCACAGGATAGTTATGTCGTTACCCTTGCCGCCCGACGATCAGGACGAGCCGATTCGCCAGTCACTTGACGATGCGCACTTTGCCATTGTGGTGCTTGCGGTGACCTCGGTAACGCTTATAATCTTTGTGCTCATGGTGACGCTCTGGATGAGCTGACACGCTCAGCTTCAACGGACTGGATGAGGAGAAGGCGATGGACTCCGGCGATGATAAAGTGATCGCAATTATTGGTTTACTGGCGGCCTGTCTGATCGGGGTGACATTCCTGGTGACGATGGTCTGGCTGACCGACATTCGCCATCCTGTCGATCCCTCCCTGGACGTTCATACCTGTACTCCTAAACAGCACCGCATTCAGCATGCCTGATTGCGGGTGGCAAACTTAATCTGCTGGCTGCGCAGCACCAGCGCTAACGCCTCGTGCAGATTACGATTGCCGTTGGGATCGGCTAATCCCAGTAGCGGACCGGGCGAACGCCGATCGTCGGCCCAGGCGGGATACTCCACTACCGGATAGAGCGAAATACCCTCTACTGCGATGCCCTGATCCAGCGCCACCGCCACATTTTCCGCAATCTCCTGTAGCCAGGCGGCGCGCGCCTCACCCTCGGCACCCGTTTCGGCGATCAGCATCGGGCGCTGATAGCGCTGCCAGCACCGGGCCAGCAGAATATGCAGCGGTTCCCGCCCGGGATCCGTCAGGGACATCGGCTGATCGGGAAAAAACCAGTGGTTATCGGGATAGTAGTTCAGGCCAAGGATATCCAGGCAATCTTCACTGCCACCCAGTTCCTTATCCACCCGGCCAGCCAGCATATCCCAGGCTTCAAACTGCGCCTGGTGCTGCGCATCGGCATAGGGCTTGCTGTCCGGGTTATCGGGATGATGGGCAATCTGCACCAGCGGATCGGTCAGAACAAACCGCGCGTCGGGATAGACTTCGCGAATGGCATGAATCGCGGCCAGCGAAGCGCGGACCAGCTGGCGCTTCAGCTCCTTGCCCCGCCGGGCGGCATGAGGATTAAACCAGGCGACTTCCGCCCCGGCCCATGACCAGAACGAAATCTGATTAACCGGGGTGAAAAAGGGACGCTCGATTCCCCGGTCGCGCATCAGCAGCGCCATGGCGCGGGCAAAGCGGCCAAAGTGCTCAACGAACGCCGCTTTCCAGATATTCAGGTGATCGGGGTAGCCAAAATGAGCCAGTTCCCAGATGATCTCTATCTGCTGACGCTGTGCAGCATCCACCATCGGCAGAAAGCTTTGCCAGTCATACTGGCCAGGGATCTTTTCAATCAGATGCCAGCGCGCGCCGTCGCGGGCGGTAAGCAAATGTTGTGTGGCCAGGGCAGCGTAATCTTTTTCCAGCAGCATGTCGTGTCCACTGCTGATCACCATGTCGAGCCGTTTGCCCGGTGTGCGGCAGGCGGCAGAGCAGGGGAAACTACCCTGAAAAAAGCTGCGGAACAGGCTGGGATGGTAACGCGGGCCGGTATCTGTAAGGGGGTAGCGGGACATATTCCTCTCCTGCCGGCTGTTGCCGGTCACAGATCGTCCGGTTAAGTCTAGACTAAAAAACGCCCGCAACTTTCACGCATTCGGCGCAGCGGTATAGCGCCAGCGACCGGGCCGGGGAATAATAAAATAACAGCCTTTTACAGGGAATTGTCATGACCGAAACGTTTGAGCTCTCCCACTCATCGGAACGGGCCAGCTGGCTGCAAAGCCGGCTGGAACCCGAGTGTCTGCGCCATCCGGGGCTGAGCGGTATTCATCGACTCAGCGACGGACTGGATGCCTTTGCCGCCCGCTATCTGCTGATACAGAAAGCAGAGCGGACACTCGATATTCAGTATTACATCTGGCAGAACGACCTTTCGGGCCGGTTGCTGTTCAGCGCCGTACTGGAGGCCGCCCGGCGCGGCGTAAAGGTGCGACTGCTGCTGGATGATAACAATACGCCCGGTCTGGACGACACGCTGGCACAGCTTAACCGCCATCCCGGAATAGAGGTGCGGCTGTTTAATCCGTTCTCTTTCCGCACTCTGCGTGCGCTGGGTTATCTCACCGATTTTGCCCGGCTGAATCGCCGGATGCACAACAAGAGTTTTACTGTCGATGGGGTAACGACTGTGGTCGGCGGCCGCAACATTGGCGACGAATATTTCGGCACCGGCAATGAACCGCTGTTTGCCGATCTCGACGTGATGGCGATTGGCCCGGTGGTCAACGAAGTGGCCGACGATTTCGAACGCTACTGGCACAGCAAGCCAGTGTCGCCGTTGCAGCAGGTGCTGGATGCAGAGCATCCGGAAGAGGATAGCGTCAGTCTGCCCGATGCGTGGCATCACAGCGAACCGGTGCAGCGTTATCTTAAGCGGCTGGAAAATGCCACCCTCCTGCAGGCGCTGGAGGCAGGCACGCTACCCCTGACCTGGGCCCGGGCGCGCCTGCTGAGCGACGACCCGCGCAAAGGGCTGGGCAAGGCACGCGCCCGGACGCTGCTGCCGCAGCGGATGCTGGAAGTGATAGGCACGCCACAACAGCAGTTCGATATTATTTCCGCCTATTTTGTCCCCACCCGTGCGGGTGTGGCCCAGCTGCTGGCCATGAAGCGCAAAGGGGTAAAAATCGCCATTCTGACTAACTCGCTGGCGGCCAATGATGTATCGATTGTCCACGCCGGTTACGCCAAATGGCGTAAAAAACTGCTACGCCACGGGATTGCCCTGTATGAGCTGAAACCGCAGGCGACCCTGCAGGATGCGCCGCACGACCGGGGATTAACCGGTAACTCCGGCTCCAGCCTGCATGCCAAAACGTTCTCGGTGGATCAGCAGACGCTGTTTATCGGGTCATTTAACTTCGACCCCCGTTCTGCAGTGCTGAATACCGAAATGGGGCTGGTGATCGAAAGCGCGGCGCTGGCTGGCGAGACGCATCAGCGTTTCAGTCAGTCGATGCGCGACCGGGCCTGGACGCTGCGGCTGGATAAATGGGGACGGGTTAACTGGCTGGAATATCCTGGCGAAGCGCAGCAGATTGTGCACAAGCATGAACCGGGCTGCTCCTGGTGGCAGCGGCTGCAGGTGCGGTTAGTGTGGCGACTGCCGATTGAGTGGCTGCTGTAAGCGTCACGCGGAACGCGGCACAGGTCAGGTGAGCCTGCGCACCGACAAAACGCCAAACCCGCCATCTATGGCGGGCTTAGCGCGGGCGATTACGCCTGTCGTTGAGGGCCAGCCTCCATCAGGGTATCTCTCTGCACCTTCTGCCTGACAGCCGGAAGGCACGGGTCGCCATTTCTTATGCCTGTTTACGCTCAAATTTCCCCGAGAACAGGAAGCGCAGCAGCGGGATGCGGAGATGGATCTCATAGAGCAGAAACGCGATGCCGAACACCATCAGCAGCCCCACGAAAAAGCCCAGCGTATTATTGTCAATGCGGGGCGTGACATAAATGCCATACAGCAGCGTCAGCGGATGATGCACCAGATAGATAAACAGCGACGCGTTGACCAGATACATGATGCGCGGCGAATGTGAGTTAAGCAGTTTGTGACCCACACAGAAGCAGACGTTCAGCATACAGAGACCCATCAGCGTCGTGATAATGGCATCCGTCTCATATAACCAGCCATCGCCACTGCCCAGACGCTGATTGGTGCAGTAGGCGACGAACAGCAGCAGCGCGCCAGTCCACATTACCGGACTGAATCGCACAAACAGCTGCTTCAGCGGGGGATGCTTCCACGCCAGCGCCCCCAGCATAAAGAAAGGCAGGTAAAAGAGCGTCTGCATCACGACAATGTTGAACAGACCATCCATCAGCCAGTTCGGCTGAAAGATAAACACCAGACGACGGAACAGACACCACACCAGCGCCCACGCCAGCATGCCGCCCGCCAGTGATCCCCAGCCTACCCGCGCGTAGTCGATACTACGATGCTGATCGCGCAGCCAGCGGAACGTTACCATGCCCAGCGTGGTCAGCATGACCAGTACGAGCAGGAACCAGAGGTGTGAAATCAGCTCCCACATCAGGTTATTAAACTTCTGATAGGGGGTGAAGCGGGGCCAGTCAGCCAGCTTATCGGTCCAGGCCTTCAGCATGAAAAACTGCGGCAGGGTGATGAGCGGCACCGCGGTCAGCATCGGGATCCCGACACGCTCCAGCCGCACCTTCAGGAAACGCCGGGGCTGATAGCGCAGATAAAGCATGTAGGAGAAGTATCCTGAGATGACAAAAAAGACCTGCATACGAAAGGAGTGGATAAAATCATTCAGCAGCGTCAGCCACAGTGAAGCCTCCTGGCTGTTCACTGCCCATTTCTGCGCGGAGTAGATGAGGGAAACATGAAAGGGCACCCCCAGTAACATCAGATACGCGCGAATGGAGTCGAGGAAGTATTCACGTTCAGGTTTTACAGTACTCATAAAGTTCCAGTTCGTTAGTACGGTTGGCCAGTTTCACCCTGAAACCGGATTATCATCGTATGAAATTCTAGCTGTGATAAAGCAGGTATACTATCAGTGAAATCCGGAGTGTCTAATTGTCCTAAACTGGCGTTAAGTGTGCTGAAATTCAGGAACAATCTTGCGCATGAGCTGTCGGAAAACCGAATAATCCATTAAGATAAACGGGTTTGATTTAAGCACACGAAAGGGGGGGATGTGCTGACTAAAGAAAAAAATAAAGCCGGACTGATGAAGGTACGCTGGATGGGTACTGCAGTTCTGCTGGCATTGTATGCCAACAACAGTTGGGCGTTTACTATTGATGATGTTGCAGTTCAAGCCAAAGCGTTGGCAGGGAAAAGCTTCGAAGCGCCTAAAAGCAATTTACCCTCTCAATTTCGTGAAATGAAATTTGCTGACTATCAGCAAATCCAGTTTAACCACGATAAAGCATACTGGGGCAAACTGCGCACGCCGTTCAAGCTGGAGTTCTATCACCAGGGGATGTACTTCGATACGCCGGTGCAGATCAATGAGGTGACCGCCAGCTCGGTGCGCGAGATTAAATACAACCCCGATTATTTCAATTTCGGTAACGTAAAACATGACGCCGATGCGGTAAAAAACCTCGGTTTTGCCGGTTTTAAAGTGCTTTACCCGCTGAACAACAAGGGTAAAAACGATGAGATCGCCAGCTTCCTGGGGGCGAGCTATTTCCGCGTCATCGGTGCCGGTCAGGTCTATGGCCTGTCTGCGCGTGGACTGGCTATCGACACGGCGCTGCCGTCCGGCGAAGAGTTCCCGCGCTTTAAAGAGTTCTGGATTGAGCGGCCGAAGCCGCAGGACAAACAGCTGGTGATCTATGCACTGCTCGACTCGCCTCGCGCGACCGGCGCGTATCGCTTTGTGCTGCGTCCGGGTGAGGCGTCAACGGTTGATGTACAGTCGAAGGTTTACCTGCGTGATAACGTCGGCAAACTGGGCATCGCACCGCTGACCAGTATGTTCCTGTTTGGTCAGAATCAGCCTTCTGCGGTAAACAATTTCCGTCCGGCGCTGCACGATTCAGACGGTCTCTCTATCCATAACGGTAACGGAGAGTGGATCTGGCGTCCGCTGAACAATCCACGTCATCTGGCGGTCAGCACCTATACCATTGAAAATCCAAAAGGCTTTGGTCTGCTGCAGCGCGGACGTGACTTCAGCAACTACCAGGATCTGGATGATCGTTACGATCTGCGTCCAAGCGGCTGGGTCGAGCCATTAGGTGACTGGGGTAAAGGCCGGGTTGAACTGGTTGAGATCCCAACGGCGGATGAAACCAACGACAACATCGTTGCGTTCTGGACGCCGGAGAAGCTGCCAGAGCCGGGCAAAGAGATGAACTTCAAATATCGTCTGCACTTCTCGCGCGACGAAAATCAGCTGCACTCTGACGATATTGCCTGGGTTAAAAATACTCTGCGTTCGGCGGGCGATGTGAAGCAGTCTAATCTGGTGCGTCAGCCGGATGGCACAGTGGCTTTCACCATCGACTTCGTGGGTAAAGACATGAGTAAGATGGCAGAAAACAGTCAGGTTGCGCCACAGGTCAGCGTGGGCAAAAATGCCGATGTGGTTGAACAGAGCGTACGTTATAACCCGGTCACCAAAGGCTGGCGTCTGGTGTTACGTCTGCGCGTGAAAGATGCCAAACAGTCTACCGAAATGCGCGCGGCGCTGGTCAGCGGCGACAAGACATTGACGGAAACCTGGAGCTATCAGTTACCTGCCAATGAATAAATCGACTTTTACACCTCAACGTTATGTGGAATCTCTGCCGCTGGATGCGGCAGGGAAGGCACGTCTCAGCGGTTCGTTACAGAATGCCGGGGCGTTCCACTTCATCCATGATGCGCTGGGCAGGGATGTCGCTGCCAGCGATCGCCCCGACGATGCACCGTTAAAATCGGTCTCATCGCGGGTTGAAATGGCCTGGCCAGATTCCCTGGCTGGCGGTCAGCAGCTGGGCAAAGACGATCTTGACCGCACTACGCTGAAGGCGATGCCGAAAGTTAAACGCTCGCTGATGTTCCCGGAAGCCTGGCGAACTAACCCGGTCGCCCGTGCCTGGGACTCACTGCGTGGGCGTAAGTCGGTGCCGCGTTACGCTAATGCGGAAGAGCAGCGTGCGGAAGAGAAGTGGCGTCATGTCGGTTCGATTCGCCGCTATATCCTGCTGATCCTGACCATTTTCCAGACCGTCGTCGCCACCTGGTACATGAAGAGTATTCTGCCATATCAGGGCTGGACACTGCTGGATCCGATGGAGATGATCAATCAGAACTGGCAGCAGTCTGTAATGCAGATTCTGCCTTACGTGTTGCAGACCGGCATCCTGTTCCTGTTTGCAATTCTGTTCTGCTGGGTCTCTGCCGGTTTCTGGACGGCGCTGATGGGCTTCCTGCAGCTGCTGATCGGGCGGGATAAATACAGTATCTCCTACTCGACTGTCGGGGATGAGCCGCTGAATCCGGCACATCGCACTGCGCTGATTATGCCTATCTGTAACGAAGACGTGGAGCGTGTTTACGCAGGTCTGCGTGCGACCTGGGAGTCCGTGGTTCGCACCGGTAACGCCGATCACTTCGACGTCTACATCCTCAGTGACAGCTATGACGCGGATATTGCCATCGCCGAACAGAAAGCCTGGATGGAACTGGTGCGCGATGTCGGTGGCGCAGGCCGGATCTTCTATCGCCGTCGTCGTCGTCGTGTGAAGCGTAAAAGCGGCAACATCGATGACTTCTGCCGGCGCTGGGGCAGCAACTACAGCTATATGGTGGTGCTGGACGCCGACAGCGTCATGAGTGGAGAGTGTCTCACCGGTCTGGTGCGCATGATGGAAGCCAACCCGAACGCCGGGATCATCCAGTCGTCGCCGAAAGCCTCCGGCATGGACACGCTCTATGCGCGCTGTCAGCAGTTTGCGACCCGCGTCTACGGTCCGCTGTTTACCGCCGGTCTGCACTTCTGGCAGCTGGGTGAGTCGCACTACTGGGGGCACAACGCCATTATCCGCGTGAAGCCGTTCATCGAGCACTGTGCACTGGCACCGCTGCCGGGTGAGGGCTCATTTGCAGGGTCTATCATGTCGCATGACTTCGTGGAAGCGGCGCTGATGCGTCGTGCCGGCTGGGGCGTCTGGATTGCCTATGACCTGCCAGGCTCCTATGAAGAGCTGCCACCGAACCTGCTGGATGAACTGAAGCGTGACCGCCGCTGGTGTCACGGTAACCTGATGAACTTCCGCCTGTTCCTGGTGAAAGGGATGCATCCGGTTCACCGTGCGGTGTTCCTGACCGGCGTGATGTCCTATCTGTCGGCGCCGCTCTGGTTTATGTTCCTGGCGCTGTCTACCGCCCTTCAGGTGGTGCACACGCTGATGGAGCCAACCTACTTCCTGCAACCGCGGCAGTTGTTCCCGGTCTGGCCGCAGTGGCGTCCGGAACTGGCCATCGCGCTTTTCTCGACCACGATGGTGCTGCTGTTCCTGCCGAAAATGCTGAGCGTAGTGCTGATCTGGTTCAAAGGGTCAAAAGCCTATGGCGGCCCGTTGCGCCTGCTGGCGTCGCTGGTGCTGGAAACGCTGTTCTCGGTGCTGCTGGCCCCGGTACGCATGCTGTTCCATACGGTCTTTGTGGTCAGCGCCTTCCTGGGCTGGGAAGTGGTGTGGAACTCGCCACAGCGTGATGATGATGCGACGCCGTGGAGTGAAGCGTTTAAACGTCACGGTTCTCAGATGGCACTGGGTCTGGTATGGGCGATTGGAATGGGCCTGCTGGATCTCAATTTCCTCTGGTGGCTCGCGCCGATTGTCTTCTCACTGATCCTGTCGCCGTTTGTTTCGGTGATGTCGAGCCGCGCGACGCTGGGGCTGAAGAGCAAGCGTGCGAAGCTGTTCCTGATCCCGGAAGAGTACGCGCCGCCGCAGGAGCTGGTGGACACCGACCGCTATCTGGAACTGAACCGCGAACGCGCGCTGGAAAATGGCTTTATGCATGCCGTGTTCCATCCGGCGTTTAACGCGCTGGCGACGGCGCTGGCGACCTCACGTCACAAGCAGAGTCAGTTACTGGACTATGCCCGCGACCGTCGGGTTGATCAGGCACTGAGCGATACGCCGGATAAACTGAGCCGCGATCAGCGTTTGCAGCTGATCAGCGACCCGGTGGTGTTGGCCCGCGTTCACACCCGACTGTGGGAAGAGGCGGACAAGTATCATCAGTGGGTGGAGAGCTATCAGAAACTCTCACTTAACCCTCACGCGCTGAAAAACGCGTAATCTGAAAAAGCGGCAGAGATGCCGCTTTTTTTTCGGATAAAAACAGCAGGACAATGGTAGATTGAATCAGACCGTCACCGCTGTGCGGGTGACAATCCTGACGGCTGTCTGAGGCGAATATCAGTGGGAAACAGGTTTTTAAAGGCGGGCGTTATTGCTGTGGCGGTGCTCTGCCTGAGCGGATGCGGCAGTATCATCAGCCGGACTTTCCCGGGGCAGGGGCATGGTAATCAGTACTATCCCGGCGTGCAGTGGGACGTCCGCGACAGCGGATGGCGGATCCTGACAATCCTCGACCTGCCGCTGTCGCTGGTGGTGGACACCCTGATGCTGCCCGTGGATGCCCAACACGGTCCTTACGAGTAGCTGCGATCGGAATCGCTGTTATCGTCTTCCCACTCCTGCGCCGCAGCGTCACCCTCTTCGGTGTCCAGCGGCGGCTCAAGCTGAAACTCGCCGTCATCCCACTCGTGCAGGGTATTTTCCGCTAACCACTCCTGACGCAGTTCCACTTCGTCAAAGTCAGCGTCAAAAATGGCCTGAGCAGCTTCACCGCTGCGGTAGGGCATGCACTCCCCGGTATCGCCTTCATCTTCCAGGAACTCAGCCTGCCACATGATATCGCCATCCTGCATCACATACTTCTGCAGACCAAACTGGCTGATCGACGCATCTTCTTCCTCAAGCTCTGGGTGGTTTGCGAGGAACTCTTCACGTGCAGCATCAATGGCTTCCTCTAACGTACTGTACATGCTCATTGCGCTTCTCCTTTACGGGTTCATTGACTGCGGGTTGATGTGATTTCAGTGAAGGATAGACGAAATTCCGGGGAGGGAAAGGCGCAGGCGGCGCAACTGGCGGGAAATAAGCCATTTCCCGCCCGCGAGTCTCAGATCATCTTTTGCGGGAAGTGCAGAACAGGCCGAACAGATTCATGAATCACGGGTGCTGAGTAACGGATACAACATTTTATACAAGGTTTTACCTTCTTAAAATTAATTCTGGCGATGGAAAGTGCCTGACTCAGGTTATATAAGGTGCCGATAAAAATAATGGCATCTTTATCCGGCATCCTCCTGCAGCCTTTACGATGAAGAAAGTGGTAATTTTCCTGATCGGTACCGATGGTCACGTAATAATAGAGACCTTTATTCATTTTTATCTGTCCCATTAGAGGTTCGCTGTATGTAATCTTTTTATAATTCTGTCAGAACCCTTAAAGGCCTGACTGTTCACCCCGAAATTACCGGGAACGATTAACTTCTTCAAATGCCATAATGATCTATCGAAAAGTTAAACAGATGTAAAATGGAATATAAGTCAAGCCAGGGCAGCAATTGCCTGTAAAATAAGTTAATTTTTATCAACTGATAAGGAGCGGGATACCATTAAGCGTGGCTAAATAGGATTAGACCTGGCGCGGTAAATAATTAGTGCCAGAATAAAATAAATAATTAGTGCAGATAAAATAATGAATTATACGCTGAGCGACCCCCACGTACCTTGCATTATCTGAAATTGATAAGTGCTGTTAATTTCCGGAGCCTCATCAGGTTATTAATGAGCCGGATATATATTATTGGCTGGCGCTGTCGATACACGACAAAAAAGAACGGACTCAGCGTCAATGATTTGTTAGCGGAAAGGGCATCAGAAGCGCGCTAAATGCCTGTCAGGCATTTAGCGCGAGAAGACTAATAGCGTGAAGGTTCGCCTTCCGGGCGCGTTTTAAAACGGCGGTGGAGCCACATATACTGTTCAGGCGCCAGCAGTACGCCTTCTTCAACCACTTTATTCATTCTGGCTGCAGTGACTTCGTCGCTTTCCAGCGTAAATTCGCTGCTGATGTCGGGCAGAATCATCAGTTCATAGCCACGGCCATCAGGCAGACGGCGGGGCACAAACGGGATGACGGCGGGTTTACCGGTACGGATCAGCAGATGCGTGCCCACCGTAGTCGCAGCCTTTTCTACGGCAAAAAAGGGAACAAAGACACTGCTGCGCGGGCCATAGTCGTGATCCGGCGCGTACCAGATAATTTCACCCTGTTTCAGGGCACGAATCATTCCCTTGAGATCTTTACGATCGATCATGCTCTTGTTCGATCGCATTCTGCCTTTCACCTGCAGCCAGTCGATCAGCTTATTGTCATTCGGACGGTAAACGCCGATTCCGGGATTGTGGATACCAAACATGCGCGCACCAATTTCCAGCGTCAGAAAGTGCATACCGATAAGCAGTATGCCGCGCTGGCTGTCATGCGCCTGCTGAATATGCTCCAGACCTGAAGGTTTGTGCCATTTGTTGATACGCCAGTCAGGCCAGAACCATGCCATGCCGGTTTCGATCAGGCCCATGCCGACAGATTCAAAATTATGCTTGATCATCGCTTCACGCTCATTGAGCGGCATATCCGGGAAGGTTAATTCCAGATTACGTCGGGCGATACTGACGCGGCGCTTCATAAACCGCATCCCGATACGACCAATATTGCAGCCGAGAACATAGAGCAGGGGATAAGGAAGTAGCACCAAAAGATAAAGAGAAACGACACCCAGCCAGGCCAGCCAATAGCGCGGGTGAAGCAGTTCTCGTGAAAACTGAGGCAACTGAGTCATATAGAGGTTAATTTTCCTGCGTCGCGCACCGTGCGGTGCTGATATTTCGTTAATTTATGCCATTGTGCCAGTTTTTATCGTGCGCATAAATATCGGTGACAGCACGGACGGCTGCGTGGCGAATACCGTTCAGGCGGAAGTGCTGATAAAAACAGCAACTGACGAGCATGACTGACACTGGCCTTTGCATCGCGGTGAAATCAGGTATCATGTTGCCGCTAAATTTCACCTATTGATGACAGGAAAGAACACCATGCCAGTGTTACATAACCTCGTTTCCAATAAAGAGCTGAAGGCGCGCATGCTGGCTGAAACCGAGCCGCGCACCACCGTCTCTTTTTATAAATACTTTCAGATTGCCGATCCGAAAGCCTTCCGTGACGCACTCTATATTGGCCTGACCGCACATAAAGTCTTTGGCCGCGTCTATGTGGCGCATGAAGGGATCAATGCGCAGATCAGCGTGCCCGCCAGTCAGTATGAGAAGATGAAAGCGTGGCTCTATGCCTTCGACCCGGCGCTGGATAATCTGCGGATGAACATCGCCCTGGATGATGATGGAAAATCATTCTGGGTACTGCGTCTGAAAGTGCGCGACCGCATTGTCGCCGATGGGATTGAGGATGAGACGTTCGATGCCAGCGATGTGGGTCACTACCTGAAAGCTGCTGAAGTGAACGCCATGCTGGACGATCCTGATGCGCTGTTTGTGGATATGCGCAACCACTACGAATATGAAGTGGGCCGCTTCGACAACGCGCTGGAAGTGCCTGCCGACACCTTCCGCGATCAGCTGCCGATGGCGGTTGATATGCTGCAGGATAAGAAAGATAAGAAGATCGTGATGTATTGCACTGGCGGGATCCGCTGTGAAAAGGCGAGCGCCTGGATGCGTCATAACGGTTTTGAGGATGTTTACCACATTGAGGGCGGTATCATTGAGTATGCCCGCCGTGCCCGCGAGCAGGGATTACCGGTTCGCTTTAAAGGCAAAAACTTCGTGTTTGATGAGCGTATGGGTGAGCGAATTTCCGATGATGTGCTGTCAAACTGCCATCAGTGCGGTGAGCCCTGCGATACCCACGTCAACTGCGTGAATGACGGCTGTCATCTGCTGTTTATTCAGTGTCAGCGCTGTGCAGAGAAGTTTGAAAACTGCTGCAGCCCGCTCTGTCAGGAAGAGGCAAAACTCTCGCCGGAAGAGCAGCGTGCCCGTCGGGCAGGACGTGAGAATGGCAATAAGATTTTTAACAAGTCCCGTGGCCTGTTAAATATGACCATTCCCGCCCCGCAGAAGAAATAAGTGTAACCGCCTGAAGTGCGCTTCAGGCGGTTTGCCGTTTTACTGACGTACTCCCTCAACCGAGATCATCAGCTGAACTTTCTGTGAAGCCGGACCCAGATCTTTGGTGATATTGAAATCCTTCAGGGCAATTTCGCCCTCTGCTTCAAAGCCTGCGCGGTAGCCGCCCCACGGATCTTTCCCTTCGCCCAGCATTTTTGCCTCAAGCGTCACCGGTTTCGTCACACCATTCAGGGTCAGATCGCCGGTAATCTCCAGTTCATCGCCCTCTTTTTTCACCGCTGTCGATTTAAAGGTCGCCTGCGGGTTTTTGCTGCTGTTCAGGAAATCCGCACTCCGCAGATGTTTATCGCGCTCGGCGTGATTGGTATCGATGCTGCCGGTGTCAATCGTTACCTCGACCTTGTCTGCAGCAGGGTTTTTCTCATCAAAGGTAAAGCGTCCATCAAAGGTTTTAAACGTGCCATACAGCCAGCTGTAACCGAGGTGCTGGATACGGAACTGGATAAAAGCGTGCTGGCCCTCCTTATCGATTATATAGTCCGCCGCATGGGCACTCAGTGAGCCGAGCAGCAGGCTGGCGCTGGTCATCGCCAGCAACGTTTTCCTGAACATATTATCTATCCTTTTCAAGGGGAGTGGAGAGGGGAAAGCCGGACATGCGTTTTAAGGTCGTATCGCGATCGACGATGTGATGTTTCAGCGCAGCAAGACCATGCAGAACCGAGAGAATGACCACTGTCCAGGCGAGCCAGAGGTGAATATCGCCTGCCAGGTCGGCCTGTTCGCCTGCGCCGCTGAACAGGGCGGGCAGAGTAAAGAGGTTAAAAACGGTGACAGGCTTTCCGTCCGCGGTAGAGATCAGATAGCCGCTAACCAGAATGGCCAGCAGCAGGAGGTAGAGTAACAGGTGTGCTACCACGGCGCTGATGCGTACCAGCGGCGAATAACTGCTTAGCGGTTGGGGTGGCGGGGAAATCACGCGCCACAGCAGGCGAAGAATCAGCGTCAGAAACAGGATGACACCGATGCTTTTATGTATCTCCGGGGCATCGTGATACCAGCTGTCATAATAGCCGAGGCCGACCATCCATAACCCCAGTGCAAACATGGCATATATTGCCAGCGCCATTGACCAGTGCAACAGAACAGCAATCAGTCCGAACTGATGAGGAGTGTTACGTATTCTCATAGTGATGTGTTCACAGGGAAATAATATGAAACAAGCATCTGCATTATGAAATATAAAAGCAACTCTCCTTACGCTTCTATAAAATTCCGCGCAGCGGAATAAAAGACTGAATAAAAATCAGAAATAAACGCAATATTATTGAATGAGAATCTCCAGGGTCACGGCGTGGTCAACGAAATAAGGGTGGAATTAACCTTTCGGGCGAAGCAGCCGCCACCTGCTTGTCAGGAACACTCAGTTTTCGTCAATCTTTGTCAGCCGGAGGGAATAATTGCGATCCCCCTCCGGCACGGGTATCAGAAGCGGGAGAGGCGGAACGGGGTTAAATCAAAGGAGAAGGGTTTTTCCTGAGCAAACTCTGCCGCCAGCTCGCCTAACACGCTGGCAAATTTAAATCCATGTCCGCTGAGGCCGGTCATCACCAGACGATTGGGTTCACCCGGCAGGGTATCAATAATAAAGTCCTCATCCGGGCTGACGTCATAGCTGCACGCTTCACCATGCAGACAGACTCCCACACCGGGTAAAAACTGACGCAGGAAGCCAAAGGCTTCGCTGCCATCGGAGGCGACAGTGCCGAAGGGTTTACGATCTTCAGGCTGCTGCATCCGCTGACCGCCATCATGGCGACCCACTTTCAGCGCATTATTATCCGCCGGGAAGCCATAGAACTGGCTGCCATCACGCATCTCCACGGTAAAGCCGGGGAACTGGTTGTTTTCACTGTAGCGGCCATCGGCCTGATACCAGGCAAACACTTTGCGGGTCGGGACGACCGGCAGATCCGGGACCAGTTTTCCCACCCAGGTGCCCGCACTGACCAGCATTTTTCGGCCGCGGTAGATGCCATCCAGCGTGGTGACCTGCTGCAGGTCGCCATCGCGGCCCAGCGCAGAAACCGGGCAGTTGAACAGTTGCGCACAGCCAGCCTGTTCGGCCAGCTGGATCCAGCTACGAACCGCCTGTTCGCATTTCAGAAAACCGGACTGCGGCTCAAAGACGCCCAGATAGCCCTCGGGCACGTTAATCTGCGGCCAGCGTTTGCGCACCTCATCGGGCTGCATCACCTGGATATTGAGCTGCCAGCGGGTCGCACTGTCAATGACGTTGCGGATGAACGGCGACTCAAGCGGCGCCAGGTTGAGCACGCCGCTGCGATGCATGATGCGCTCGCCCGCCTGCTGCTCCAGCTCATCCCACAGCGTTTGCGCCCGCAGCACCAGCGGCACATAGCGTTCGCCTTCGCCATAGGCGTGACGGATCAATCGGCTCTCGCCATGATGGGTGCCCTGCTGGTGAGGAGGGTGAGCGCTGTCGATCATCAGCACCGATAAACCTGCCTGGGTGGCATAGTAGCCTGCCGCCGCGCCCACCGAGCCGCTGCCAACGACAATAAGATCATAAACCATGGTAACCACACGCTTTAAGAGTCAGATAATCAAGAGCATACCAGAAACAGAAACGAAAAAGGCACCCCTGAGGGTGCCTGTCTGATGTGGCAGAAGTTAATGCTTATTAAGGAGTCGTTCTATCTGCTCGGCTGATTCTATCTTGGCAATCCCCGCTTCGAGGATCGAGATAAACTGCCTTGCCACATCCGTTGTCAGCCAGTAGGTCGGGCCAACATCCGCTTCTTCTTCTTTCTGATCCTGCGAGGATAACGAGTGCAGGCGGATCATCATGGCGTCATAACTGTCAACGGTGCTGATATCCCAGCCCACCAGCGGGTGAGTCTGAATCACATCTTTTCTGTCCATTATAACCTCCTTATTACTCGTTAAACGAAGTGCATGGTGAGGTTCAATGCGGCTTTTTTCTTCCAGTCGAAAAACAATTATAACAGTAAACCCGGGTTTGACTGTTTAAATAGTGCCGTGAGTCAGCTTCTCACAGAACATTCGTATTTAACAGGCCGGAGATGAAAAATAAAATGCCTGGCGGGCAGGCATTTTTATCATGATTCATTGGGCAGGTAAAAAGTCGATATGACCTGAACGCATCAGAGCGTCGGCGTATCCGGCACGATGCTGACGCTACGTTTCTGCACGCTCTCTGCCAGACGGGCAAAATGCAGCTGAAGCTGCTCATCGTGATTCTGGTTCTGCGCTTCCAGCGACAGATTGTGCACCAGCAGCTGACTGGCCCGATCGTCAAGACAGAACATCAGACTGGAAAAGGCATTTTCCAGCACCGTTAAACGACGCTGCTGGTCGCCAATCAGTGCCAGCAACTCACCAAAGGTCATCGCCTCTTCCGGTTTATCAGTAGTCATGGTGTTGCATCTCCTGTTATGCGTGACGAGCGCAAGCATAGGGTATTGATCATTCAGAGTCTAGATGCTGGGCGGGGGAAGTGCGAGAGGGGAGAAAAGATAAAAAAACCGGGTGGCGACACCCGGAAAAAAAGCACAGTGGCGGTTAATCAGTAATGAACCAGTCGTCAGCGCTTTCCCACGTCTGCTGCAGGATCTCGCTGATCTGGTCGCGCGTCTCTTTTCCACCGCCCAGCACGCTGAGATTGTTGGTACTGGCGTAACGTACCTTGACGTGATTGGTCGAGTCAGGGAACTGTTCATTGATGCGGCGCGACAGTTCATCGCTTAACGCTTCAATCGCACCAGCAGGAAGAGGTCGGGTATTTGATACGGTAATTTCAACGCGCATAACAGCCTCCGGTTAATATACTGTATATATTTACAGTATTCGGAGGCCGGAGGCAAGAAAAATTATGCGACGCGCCAGTTCAGCGTCTCACCGGCCAGGAATGGCACCAGTGCGTGATCGCCCATGGCGAGGGTGTCCGGCACCTGCCAGGTTTCACGCACCAGTGTGATCGTGCCTTCATTCAGCGGCAGGCCATAAAAACGCGGGCCATTCTCCGAACAGAACGCCTCAAAGTGCTCCAGCGCCCCCAGCTCTTCAAACACGGTGGCATAGGCGGGTAGCGATGTCGGCGCATTAAATACGCCAGCACAGCCGCAGCCGGACTCTTTGAGATGGCGCAGATGCGGCGCGGTGTCGGTGCCGAGGAAGAAGCGCGGATGGCCGCTCGCCACCACCTTACGCAGCGCCTCCTGATGCACATTGCGCTTCAGGATCGGCAGGCAGTAGAGATGTGGGCGGATACCGCCTACCAGCATGTGGTTGCGGTTAAACATCAGATGCTGCGGGGTAATGGTCGCGCCCAGATTATCATCAGCGGCGGCAACATAGTCGGCGGCATCCTGCGTGGTGATGTGCTCCATCACCACTTTCAGCGCCGGAAACTGACGGCGCAGCGGCACCATCACCGTTTCGATAAAGCGGGCTTCACGGTCAAAGATATCAACATGTGCCGCAGTCACCTCACCGTGCACCAGCAGCGGCATCCCCAGCGCCTGCATCCGCTCCAGCACCCGCGCGATTGAGGCGATATCGGTGACGCCGTGGCTGGAGTTGGTGGTGGCGTGCGCCGGATAGAGCTTAGCCGCGGTGAACAGACCCGAGGTGAAACCGCGCTCAAGTTCATCCGGATCGAGGGAGTCGGTCAGATAGCAGGTCATCAGTGGGGTAAACGCGTGATCGTCGGGCAGCGCCGCCAGGATGCGGTCGCGATAGGCTTCACCCGCCGCGACGCTGGTTACAGGTGGCACCAGGTTTGGCATCACAATGGCACGACCATTCACCGCGCTGGTATAGGGCAGGACCGTTTTGAGCATCTCATCGTCGCGCAGATGAATATGCCAGTCGTCAGGGCGACGCAGGGTAAGTTGCTGAGGTTGTGCTGTCATCAGTGAAGCTCCGGCAGAAGAGAAAACAAAAGGCGTGTTTTGGCCGGGGTATAAGCATAAGGATTCAGGCAACCGTTTGCACCTGCTTTTTATGCAGGCAAAGAAAAACCGCGCCAGGGGCGCGGCATTCAACGTTATTGTGTAAAGGGGATCACCAGCTCGCCGGGCTTCACTTCCAGCCCTTTCGCAAATTTCTTCGCCAGCGACTCACCTTTACTGCGATCGGTGCTGAGCACGTAGGCTGGCTTCTGATCAAAATAGCTTTTCAGCGACTGATTCAGGTAGGGGGTCAGCGTCTTCATTATCGCGGCCATTTTTTCCGGTGCTACCTGCGCGTCGATAATTTCCAGATCGCGCAGATAGATGGCGCCCTGCTGCGGATCATAAAACGGCAGCGCCCGCATCTTCAGCTGCATATCCGCCTGCTGTGGCCCGAACAGCGACGTCACGTTAATTCTGGCACTGCCGGTGAGCGTCACTTTGCCTGGCTCTTCACGACCGATCTGGCTGCTCAGATTGTTCAGCACGATATGCGCGTTAACCAGCCCGGAAACGCCAATATCCTTCTCATAGTTATTATGTTTTTGCAGCGCCTGGTTAACCTCCTGTTCGCTGATGGTGTATTGGGTCAGCTGATTACAGCCGCTTAACAGCAGTGCGAACAGCAGGGCAGTCAGCCCGAAAAAAGCCTTTTTCATCGTTCGATTTCCTGAATATCAGAGCCAGTAAACAGGTCATAGCCTGCCTGAATGTATTACGGGTGTCATCAGGAAAGGGATGAGAAACGCCGCAGCGTCTCCCATCAGGCGGGTCAGTGGGCAATAGAGGAGAGGAGATTCACCTGGGTCTGTTTAGCCATGTTATCGCGGTAGTCAGCGACCCGCGCAGGCCAGTCGATACCGGCCACCAGCGTCAGCGATCGCAGCAGGGGAAAAAGATGGAAATCGTCTTCCGATAGCTCGCCATTAACCGCGTTAGGCTGGACGATAAGCCTGTCAAGCTTGCGCAGATCATCGCTAACATTCTTGATCAGTCCGGCCGAATGACTCTTCAGCGCGGCGAAATCGCCAATGCTCGCCTGCTTTTTGCTGCGGAAATAGTTACGCGCTTCCGGCGTAGCAAACTCAGCAAATGCCGCCTCTGCAATGCGTGGCAGCAGCAGCTTATTGACATAGCTGTTCATGTGACGCAGCCAGTCGGCGAGGGCCGGATTCTGCGCGCCAGTGATCAGCGGTGAGTGATCCAGCTGGTCGACATAGTGGACAATATCCATGCTCTCCGGCATGGCGCTGCCGTCCTGCTTTTGCAGAATCGGCACCATTTTCTTGCCGACCAGACGGACCGGGGTCTCTTCATCGTCGTTGAGCATCACCACCAGCTCAACCGGCACATTTTTAAGACCAAAAATCATGCGCGCTTTTACGCAGAAAGGGCAGTGGTCATAGATATAGAGCTTCATCCTGATCTCCTGTGTGACAGGTTTAGGGTTCAACAGAACAAATCAGATCGTCCTGTTTTTCGGGCCCGTAAAAAGTATGGAAGAGATCAGCGGGCAGGGCAAACCGGGGGGAGTCGATGGCCAGCGGAGTCACCGCCGCAGGTGACGATAAGCGTGCGAAATCAACCGCTTTACGGCAGAACCGCGGTAACGTTTTACCGTAGCCCGGGTGGCGGTTATAGTGAAGGCCGGTTAATGACGGCTCATCTCTATCGGCCATTGATTTCAGGAGTCAGAATGTTTGGCTATCGTTCTGCCGCCCCCAGGGTGCGCTTGACCACCGATCGGCTGGTGGTCCGTCTGGTTAACGAGCGTGATGCCTGGCGAATGGCAGATTACTATGCGGAAAATCGCCTTTTTCTCAAGCCGTGGGAGCCGGTACGTGATGACAGTCACTGCTATCCCTCTGGCTGGCAGGCGCGACTCGGCCTGATTACGGACCTGCATAAGCAGGGGTCGGCCTTCTATTTTATTCTGATGGACAGCGAAGAAACGGAAGTGCGGGGCGTGGCAAACTTCAGCAACGTGCTGCGTGGCTCTTTTCATGCCTGTTATCTCGGCTATTCACTGGGTGAAAAGTGGCAGGGCCAGGGGTTGATGTTTGAAGCACTGCAGGCGGCCATCCGCTATATGCAGCGCCAGCAGCATATCCATCGCATCATGGCCAACTACATGCCGCACAATCAGCGCAGTGGCGATCTGCTGGCGCGACTCGGTTTTGAAAAAGAGGGCTACGCGAAAGAGTATCTGCTGATTGACGGGCGCTGGCAGGATCACGTCCTGACGGCCTTAACCCAGCGGGAATGGACGCCTGACCGGCGTGGACATTAATGAGGATGCGAACATGAAGATGGCGTTATCGGCGCAGGCGCTGCGGGTGCTGGGCTGCCTGATGGAAAAGCAGGTCACCACACCAGAGCAGTATCCGCTGTCATTGAATGGGGTGGTGGTGGCCTGTAACCAGAAGTCGAATCGCGAGCCGGTGATGGAGCTGAGCGAGCGCGAGGTGCAGGATCAGCTCGATCAGCTGGAAAAGCGGCATCTGATCACCGCCAGCAGCGCCGCCGGACAACGGGTCGTTAAGTATGAGCAGCGTTTCTGCAACTCGGCCTTTGGCGCGCTGAAGCTGAACAGCGCGGAAGTTGCCATCATCACGCTGCTTTTACTGCGCGGGCCGCAGACGCCTGGTGAGCTGCGCACCCGTAGCGGGCGGCTGCACGACTTCAGCGATGTCAGCGAAGTTGAACAGACGCTGGAGGCGCTGGTGCAGCGCGACGACAGTGCGCAGGTGATGCGGCTGGCGCGTGAGCCGGGCAAGCGTGAAAGCCGCTTTATGCATCTGCTGGGTGACGAGAGTGAGGTGCCCCAGCCCGCTGAGGCTGCGGAGGCACAGGACGACCTGGCGGCGCGCGTCGCCACGCTGGAAACTCAGGTCGCCCGGCTTCAGGCCCGGCTTGATCAACTGTTGTCAACGGAGAACTGAGATGAGCGTACGTATTGGCGTAGTAGGACTTGGTGGGATTGCGCAGAAAGCCTGGCTGCCGGTGCTGTCGGCAGCGACGGACTGGACGCTGGTGGGGGCCTTTTCGCCGAATCAGGCCAAAGCCCGTCCGATCTGCGACAGCTATCGCCTGCAGTGTTTTGCGTCGCTCAATGACTTAGCGGCAGCCTGCGATGCAGTGTTTGTCCACAGCAGTACCGCCACCCACTACGAGGTGATCAGGGCGCTGTTGCTGGCCGGAAAGGATGTCTGCGTCGATAAACCGCTGGCCGAGACGCTGGATCAGGCAGAGGCGCTGGTGGCGCTGGCGGAGAAACGGCAGCGTAAACTGATGGTGGCGTTCAACCGCCGTTTCGCCCCGCGCTATCAGCAACTGCGGGCGGAGATGGCAGGCGCGGCGTCGCTGCGGGTTGAAAAGCATCGCAGCGACAGTGTCGGGCCGCAGGATCTCCGCTTTACCCTGCTCGATGACTACCTGCATGTGGTCGATACCGCACTCTGGCTGGGCGGCAAACCCGTGCGTGAGGTTCAGGGACGCATCGACACCAACGAACAGGGGCAGATGCTTTGTGCCGAACATCACTTCTCGCTGGCGGGATTGTCGATCACGACCAGCATGCACCGGCGCGCGGGCAGCCAGCGCGAACGGGTCAGCGCGGTGTGTGACGGAAAGTGCATTGAAATCAGCGAGATGCGCGACTGGCAGGAAGAGCAGGGCGGCAACCTGCTGATACTGCCACCCCCCGCCTGGCAGAGCCATCTGGCGCAGCGCGGTTTCAGCGGCGCTGCGCGCCATTTTATCGACTGTGTACAAAATCAGACGAAGCCTGAAACCAGCGGTGAGCAGGCGCTGCTGGCGCAGCGCGTGGTGGAAAAGCTGTGGCGCGATGCGATCCGTGAATAACGCCTTGTAACACTCCGTGCTGGTCATTTCCGGCTGTGGCAGTAGACTGTCGCCGGACACCTTCTGGTGTCCGCGCTAATTCTCCTTTTTTGCCGATTCTTTTCAGGATGCGCCATCAATTATGAATCTGTTGAAATCGCTGGCAGCGGTCAGTTCCATGACCCTGTTTTCCCGCGTACTGGGCTTTGCCCGTGATGCCATTGTGGCAAGGGTATTTGGCGCCGGGATGGCGACCGATGCCTTCTTTGTTGCGTTTAAACTGCCCAACCTGCTGCGGCGCATCTTCGCCGAAGGCGCCTTTTCTCAGGCTTTTGTGCCTATTCTGGCCGAATACAAAAGCAAGCAGGGCGACGAAGCGACAAAACTCTTCCTGGCGTACGTCTCCGGTCTGCTGACGCTGGCGCTGGCGCTGGTGACCGTAGCGGGCATGATCGCGGCCCCCTGGGTCATCATGGTAACGGCGCCGGGTTTTGCCGACAGCGCGGACAAATTTGCCCTGACCAGTGCACTGCTGCGGGTGACCTTTCCTTATATTATGCTGATTTCGCTGGCGTCACTGGCGGGCGCGGTGCTGAACACCTGGAACCGCTTTTCGGTGCCTGCGTTTGCGCCGACCCTGCTGAACGTCAGCATGATCGGGTTTGCCCTGTTTGCCGCGCCGCACTTTCATCCGCCGGTCATGGCGCTGGCCTGGGCGGTGGTAGCCGGTGGCGTACTGCAGCTCGGCTATCAGCTGCCACACCTGAAAAAGCTCGGCATGCTGGTCCTGCCGCGTCTGAATCTGCGTGACGCAGGCGTCTGGCGGGTAATGCGTCAGATGGGCCCTGCCATCCTGGGCGTTTCGGTCAGCCAGATCTCGCTGATCATCAACACTATCTTCGCCTCGTTTCTGGTGTCGGGATCGGTTTCCTGGATGTACTACGCGGATCGCCTGATGGAATTCCCATCGGGCGTGCTGGGCGTGGCGCTGGGTACCATTCTGCTGCCGTCGCTGGCCAAAAGTTTTGCCAGCGGCAATCACGATGAGTATTCACGGCTGATGGACTGGGGCCTGCGCCTCTGCTTCCTGCTGGCGCTGCCCAGCGCGGTGGCGCTGGGGATGCTCTCCGGTCCGCTGACCGTGGCGCTGTTCCAGTACGGTAAGTTCACGGCGTTTGATGCGGCAATGACGCAGCGCGCCCTGATTGCCTATTCGGTCGGACTGATGGGCCTGATCGTGGTGAAAGTGCTGGCGCCGGGCTTCTATTCCCGCCAGGACATTAAAACCCCGGTTAAGATCGCCATTATTACGCTTGTCATGACGCAGATGATGAACCTGGCGTTTATCGGCCCGTTAAAACATGCGGGTCTGTCGCTGTCGATTGGTCTGGCGGCATGCCTGAATGCGGCACTGCTCTACTGGCAGCTGCGTAAACGGAAGATCTTTATACCGCAGCCAGGCTGGGGCAGCTTCCTGATCCGTCTGCTGATTGCGGTGGTGGCGATGGCTGGTGCGCTGTTTGCGGTGCTGCAGTGGATGCCCGCCTGGGAGCAGGGCGCGATGCTATGGCGCCTGCTGCGTCTGGCAGCGGTCTGTACGGTCGGCGGCGGCGCTTACTTTCTTGCGCTGGGGCTGCTGGGCTTCCGGCTGCGCGACTATGCCCGCCGCACGGTGGTGTAACCCGCCGCGAAAAGCGTATAAAAAAATCCCGCATCAGGCGGGATTTTTTATGTCCGGATCTCAGGCCTTCCGGCTCAGGGTCGCCTGACCTTTTCCCCGGCCATCCGGGCCATAAAAGGCCTGCGTCTGATGCGGCTTCAGCACGTCCAGCGCCTGCTCAGTGTAGCGGATCTGATGTTGCAGCAGCAGGCCATTATGCACGTTGGCATCCTGCAGACGACGGGTGTGCTGCTGGATAGTCTCCCAACGGCGCGCCATGTCGTTCTGACCACGATAAGGTGCGGATGTCGCCGAGCTCTGTTCGGCGGTGCGGCGCATCTCATCCAGATAGTTCAGCGTAGTCAGCAACGCGCTTTTATCTTCGGTGATACGCTGCAACAGATGACTGTTAATGCTGCCAGCTGCCAGCTGCTGCTGCTCTTCTTCCAGCACAACGGAGAGCGACACCAGGACATCCTGCATCTTATCTAATGTGGTCTGCAAATTACTCATGGGAGTTAATTACCCTCTAAATACGCCTTCGTCTCGGCAATCAGCGCATCGGCGATTTTGCCGGTATCCATCTTCAGTTCGCCATTGCGAATGGCGGTTTTCAGTTGTTCAACGCGCTCGACGTTAATATCTTTGCTGCCGGGCTGCATCAGCTGTGACTGTGCGCTGCTCAGGCTGACCTGGGCTGCCGCAGGAGTGCTCGCCACCGGGCTGGCACTCTGACGCACCTTGCTGCTGCCAGGCTCGCTGCTGTCACGGCTCTGTACGGTGCTGGCGGGTTTCAGAGGTTGCGTTCTGTCAATGCTCATATTCGGGCTCCTGTAAGGTCAGGGGAAGTCTGCCACCTGAATCATAATAGCGTAATCGCTTTGTTGATTCTTCTATCGGCAGCAGGAGGGGCTTCTTTAACACTTTACAGCGTTATAAGAATATTCCCATCCTCGCGCACCTTACCGCTGACAACCTGGCCATTTCCCATCCTCACCCGCACCCATTGCGAACGGGCGGCGTTGTTCAGCGCCTGCCCCTCGCCACTGGCATCAAAACCGTCACCGCTGGCAATCACAATCACATTCTGACCGGCCTTGACCCGCCACGGCTGACGCAGCATTGAGGGGTTAATCGGCTGGCCAGGCTGAATATCGCGCAGCACCACAGCATCGGCGACCGCGTCGCTGTTCAGCAGGGCGCGGGCAGGCAGGGTATCCAGACGGCCGGTCTGCAGCGTGAAATCATTCTCGCTGACGCTGCTGCCGCGGCTCAGCAGACGGTTCGCCACCAGATAGGTACCGGTCACCTGCACCTGTACCTGCAGGTAACGGCGGTTCTCACCGCAGTTAGCCGCCACGCTCATATTGCCCCAGAGCCGGCTGTTGCCGGGCAGGCTGAACTGCGGCGACTCACAGGCAGGCCACTGCTCCTGCGGCGTGCGAATCACCACCACCATGCCAGCCGCATGTGTGGCGTCACGCGCTTTAAAAAACTGATTCAGTTGTGCCGTGAGATCCCCGGCGGACGCCGGCAGGGCGATTGCAACCAGCAGACCGGTCAGCAGAGTCAGATATCGACGCATTTGGCATCTCCTCACAGATAATGCCGACGAGTGTACCCCTTCCTGAAAATCCTCAAGAGTCAAAATAGCGGTCATTTGAGTCGTTATTCAGACGATGACCTCTTGCTTTTTCAAATTAAGCTGCCAGCTCGAAATTCTCATTTGCGGAGGAAACATGCTCGACAAACTGGATGCGGCGCTGAAATTTGGAACCGAGGCCCTCAACCTGCGTGCTCAGCGTCAGGAGATCCTGGCGTCAAACATTGCCAACGCCGATACCCCTGGTTATCAGGCCCGGGATATCGACTTTGCCAGCGAGCTGAGTCGGGTGATGTCCAACGGTCGTGCGGAAGGCAGCAGCATGGCGTTAAAAGTCACGTCAGCTCGCCACATTGAAGCACAGACCAACAGTGCGCCCTCGATGGATATGCTTTATCGGATCCCCGATCAGCCTTCTGCCGACGGCAACACCGTAGATATGGACCGTGAGCGTACACAGTTCGCGGATAACAGCCTGAAATATCAAACCGACCTCACCCTCATCAGCAGCCAGATCAAAGGCATGATGAGCGTGTTACAAGGGCAATAATTATGGCCTTGCTGAATATTTTTGACATTGCCGGCTCAGCGATGACCGCGCAATCACAGCGATTAAACGTCAGTGCCAGTAACCTGGCAAACGCCGACAGCGTCACCGGCCCCGATGGCAAGCCCTACGTGGCTAAACAGGTGGTCTTCCAGACCGATGCGGCACCTGGCGCTGCAACCGGTGGCGTGAAAGTGGCGAAAGTGGTGGACGATCCCACACCACCGAAGCTGGTCTATGACCCGGGTAATCCGATGGCAGATGCCAAAGGCTACGTGAAGATGCCAAACGTGGATGTGGTTTCTGAAAGCGTCAACACCATGTCGGCGTCCCGCAGTTACCAGGCGAACGTTGAAGTGCTCAACACCGTGAAGTCGATGATGATGAAAACCCTGACGATTGGGCAATAACGGAGAACAATAATGGCTATCGCGGTAGGCGTTAATGAAAAGCTGGACCCCACGGTCCTCAGCTCATCCAGCACCAGCGGCACCGGTAATAATGCTCAGGATCTGCAGAATCAGTTCCTGACCATGCTGGTGACGCAGTTACAGAACCAAGATCCCACCAATCCGATGGATAACAGCCAGCTCACCACTCAGCTGGCACAGATTAATACCCTGAGCGGCATTGAAAAACTCAATACCACGCTGGGATCGATCTCCGGGCAGATCAACACCAGCCAGTCGCTGCAAAGCTCCACGCTGATTGGTCATGGCGTGATGGTCAACGGCGGGCAGATTCTGGTCGGCAAGGGCACCACAACCCCCTTTGGCGTTGAGCTGACCTCCGCCTCTACCGCGACCTCTGCCACGATCAAGGATGCCAGCGGTTCGGTGATCGACACCGTCGACCTGGGCGCGCTGAGCGCAGGCGTTCATACCTTCTCGTGGGATGGCAAGCTGAGCGATGGCTCTGCCGCTCCGGATGGTAAATATACCGTTGCTATTGCCGCAAGCAATGGCAGCACACAACTGGTGGCACAACCGCTTAACTACGCCTACGTCAACGGGGTGAGTACGGCCAACGACACCACAAAACTGGATCTCGGCACTATGGGCTCCGCCACCCTTGACGACGTACGTCAGATTCTCTGATTAACCTGTAGACAGGACACACACACATGTCATTTTCCCAAGCGGTCAGCGGCCTTGGTGCCGCGTCAAGTAACCTTGATGTCATCGGTAACAACATCGCCAACTCCGCCACAGCGGGCTTTAAATCCAGCACCATCGCGTTCGCCGATATGTTTGCTGGTTCTAACGTCGGCCTCGGCACCAAAGTCGCGGCGGTGATCCAGAACTTCAACGACGGTGCTACCACCACCACCAGCCGTGGGCTGGACGTGGCGCTGAGCGGTAACGGTTTCTTCCGTATGACCGACAGCAGCGGCGGCGTCTTCTATTCCCGTAACGGCCAGTTCACCCTGGATAACAACCGTAACCTGGTCAACACCCAGGGTCTGAACGTGACCGGCTATCCGGCCAGCGGTTCACCGGCCACCATTCAGGCAGGTGCTAACCCGGTGGCGCTGCGTATTCCTACTGAACAGATGTCCGCGCGTGCCACCACGACCGCTGGTCTGGTTGCCAACCTGAACTCGACGGATACCACTCCAGCCGTGACCACCTTCTCAACGGCGAATGCGGACAGCTATACCAAGAAAACGACGGTAACCGTGTTCGACTCGCAGGGTAATGACCACGCGCTCGACATGTATTTCTCAAAAGACGCCACCAGCAACAGCTGGACCGTGCGCACCATCGATGGCGAAACCGGCAGCTCAGCGGGTGACTTCAGAATGGCGTTTGACACCAGCGGTAAGCTGACCAGCGTCTCTAAGCTGAACGCCAGCGGCGCGGTGGTCAGCACCACCACCGATGGCACCGTCGGACTGACGCTGAACGCGGGTGGCGCTAATGGCGCGGCGGCGAACCAGCCCATCACCATGAGCATGCTGGGCAGCCTGCAGCAGAACACCGGCACCACCTCCTTTGGCAACCCGACTCAGGATGGCTATGCACCAGGCGATCTGACCAGCTATGCGATCAATGATGACGGCACCATCACCGGCACCTACTCAAACCAGAAAACCCAGCTGCTGGGTCAGATCGTGCTGGCGAGCTTCTCTAACCCGGAAGGGCTGCAGTCGAAGGGCGACAACGTCTGGCAGGCTTCAAATGCCTCCGGTCAGGCTGCGGTTGGTCTGGCGAACACTGGCACCTTTGGTTCACTGACAGCGGGCGCACTGGAGTCCTCTAACGTTGACATGAGTAAAGAGCTGGTAAACATGATCGTTGCGCAGCGTAACTACCAGGCGAACGCGCAGACCATCAAAACTCAGGACCAGATTCTCAACACGCTGGTTAACTTACGTTAATTCGCTAACAGGATTGCCTTATGGATCACGCGATATATACCGCGATGGGCGCGGCCAGCCAGACGCTGGATCAGCAGGCGGTCACCGCCAGCAACCTCGCCAACGCCTCAACACCTGGCTTTCGTGCGCAGCTCAACGCACTGCGCGCCGTGCCGGTGAGTGGCTGGTCACTGCCCACCCGTACGCTGGTGGCCGCCTCGACACCGGGCGCGGACATGAGCCAGGGCGCGATGGATTACACCGAGCGCCCGCTGGATGTGGCGGTGCAGCAGGATGGCTGGCTGGCCGTACGTACCGCAGACGGCAGCGAAGCCTATACGCGCAACGGCAATATGCAGATCAGCCCGAACGGCACGCTGACGGTTCAGGGCAATCCTGTCATGGGCGATGGCGGCCCGATTGTGATCCCCCAGGGCACGGAGATCACCATCGCGGCAGATGGCTCCATTACCGGGCTGAACGCCGGTGATTCACCTAACGCCACGGTTCAGCTGGGCAAACTCAAGCTGGTCCGGGCGACCGGCCAGGAGCTACAGCGCAGCGATGATGGCATGTTCCGGCCAACGGCGGCGACGCAGGCCACCCGTGGCGCGGCGCTGCAGGCAGATGCCACCATGCAGGTGATGCCAGGCGTACTGGAAGGCAGCAACGTCAAGCCGGTAGAAACCATGGTCGATATGATCGCCAACGCCCGACGTTTTGAGATGCAGATGAAAGTCATCACCAACGTCGACGAAAATGAACAAAAAGCCAATCAGCTCCTGAACATGAGCTAAGGCGCGAGGATAACAACATGATTCGTTCTTTATGGATCGCTAAGACCGGTCTTGATGCGCAGCAGATGAACATGGACGTCATTGCCAACAACCTGGCAAACGTCAGCACCAACGGTTTTAAACGTTCGCGTGCGGTGTTCGAAGATCTGATGTACCAGACTATGCGCCAGCCGGGCACACAGTCATCTGAACAGACAACGCTGCCATCCGGCCTGCAGATTGGTACCGGTGTGCGTCCTGTGACCACAGAACGCCTGCACACCCAGGGCAACCTGTCGCAGACCAGTAACTCAAAAGATGTCGCCATTAACGGCCAGGGCTATTTTCAGATTCAGATGCCGGATGGCACCTCTGCCTATACCCGTGATGGTGCGTTTCAGGTGGATCAGAACGGTCAGCTGGTAACCAACTCCGGTTTCCCGGTGCAGCCCGGTATTACCATTCCGGCTAACGCCACCAGCATCACGGTATCCCGTGACGGTGTGGTCAGCGTGACCCAGCAGGGTCAGGCGCAGGCCGCGCAGGTGGGTCAGTTAACCCTGAGCACCTTTATGAATGATGCCGGTCTCGATAGCGTGGGTGAAAACCTCTACAAGGAAACCCAGGCGTCGGGTGCGCCGACGGACAGCACGCCAGGCCAGAACGGTGCCGGTCTGCTTTATCAGGGCTATACCGAAACCTCGAACGTTAACGTGGCGGAAGAGCTGGTCACCATGATCCAGACGCAGCGCGCCTACGAAATCAACAGCAAGGCGATCAGCACCTCTGATCAGATGCTGGCGAAATTAACACAGATTTAATCCCGAACAGGGCCAGCGCCTGCTGGCCTGCAACAGAGACATGAATAAGGTCGTGACACCGTGGCGAAGCAACAGATTCTCAAGCCTGGACATTGGTTAGTCGCTTCATTGCTGCTGACTCTTAATGGATGTGCGCTGGTCCCGCGGACCCCGCTGGTCGAGGGCGCAACCACGGCGCAGCCGCTGCCGTCCGCGCCACCGGTGGTCAACGGATCGATTTTTCAGGGCGTCGCGCCGCTTAACTACGGCTATCAGCCGCTGTTTGAAGATCGTCGTCCGCGTAACATTGGCGATACCCTGACTATTACCCTGCAGGAAAACGTCAGCGCCAGCAAAAGCTCGTCGGCGAATGCCAGTCGTGATGGCAAAAACAGCTTTGGCCTGAGCGCCATTCCGACCGGACTGGCGGGACTGGTAGGGGCAGGTGGCGAAAAAGCCAACCTCAGTGCCGAAGGCAAAAACGACTTCGCCGGTAAAGGCGGCGCATCCGCCAATAACACCTTTACCGGCACCATTACCGTCACCGTGGATCAGGTCCTGTCGAACGGCAACCTGCATGTGGTCGGTGAAAAACAGATCGCCATTAATCAGGGCACAGAGTTCATTCGCTTCTCGGGCGTGGTCAACCCACGCACCATCAGCGCCAGCAACGCTGTGTTATCGACCGCGGTCGCCGATGCACGTATTGAGTACGTCGGTAATGGCTATATCAATGAGGCGCAGACCATGGGCTGGTTGCAGCGCTTCTTCCTGAACATCTCCCCGATGTAAGAGGCTTCAATGAAAAAGTTAACGCTGTTACGCGCCGGGCTGGCGCTGCTCCTGAGTGTCAGCCTGCTGGCCAGGGCCGATTTAATTCGCGATCTCACCACGGTACAGGGCGTACGTGACAACCAGCTGCTGGGCTATGGCCTGGTGGTGGGCCTCGATGGTACCGGTGACCAGACGACTCAGACCCCTTTTACCACGCAGACTGTGAGCAACATGCTGTCACAGCTGGGGATCACCGTTCCGGCTGGTACCAATATGCAGCTGAAGAACGTGGCCGCGGTGATGGTCACGGCGAAACTGCCTGCGTTTGCCCGTCAGGGTCAGAATCTGGACGTGGTGGTCTCATCGCTGGGTAACGCCAAGAGCCTGCGTGGCGGCACGCTGTTAATGACGCCGCTGAAAGGGGTCGATAACCAGGTTTACGCCCTGGCGCAGGGCAATATTCTGGTCGGCGGTGCGGGCGCATCCGCAGGCGGCAGCAGCGTTCAGGTAAACCAGCTCAACGGCGGCCGGATTACTGGCGGGGCCACGGTAGAGCGTGAACTGCAGAGCAACTTTGGCTCGCAGAACACCATCAACCTGCAGCTGAACAACGAAGATTTCTCTATGGCGCAACGTATCGCGGATGCGATTAACGCGCGCGGCGGCTATGGCTCGGCTCAGCCGCTGGATGCGCGTACCGTGCAGATTCGCGTGTCGCCGAACAATGGCGCACAGGTGCGTCTGCTGGCCGATATCCAGAACATCAACGTCTCAATTCCGGTCGAAGACGCGAAAGTGATCATCAACTCACGCACCGGCTCGGTGGTGATGAACCGCGAAGTGACGCTGAATCAGTGTGCGGTGGCGCAGGGCAACCTCTCTGTGACGGTCAACCAGCAGCAGAATGTCAGCCAGCCGGATACCCCGCTGGCCGGTGGTCAGACGGTGGCGACAACGCAGACCCAGATCGATCTGCGTCAGAGCGGCGGTGCGCTGCAGCGTGTGAATGCCAGCGCCAGCCTGAACAACGTGGTGCGTGCGCTGAATGCGCTGGGTGCATCGCCAATCGAACTGATGTCGATTCTGCAGTCGATGCAAAGTGCCGGCTGCCTGCGTGCCAAACTGGAAATTATCTGATGGCTGATATGCAATCTGTGATGAGTGCGGCTTACGACAGCCGCTCCCTGAATGAACTGAAACACCAGGCCAGCAATGATCCGAAAGGCCATGCGTTGCAGGTGGCGCGTCAGGTTGAAGGGATGTTTGTCCAGATGATGCTGAAGAGTATGCGTGAAGCATTGCCGCAGGACGGCATTATGAGTAACGAGCAGACTAAACTCTTCACCTCTATGTATGACCAGCAGATTGCCCAGGAGATGGGGAAGCGGGGCCTTGGCCTCGCAGAAACCATCGTCAAACAGATGCAGCCCGCTACCGCACCGGATGAAACCGCCGGGACGGTACCGATGAAGCTGGATAACAGCTTTATCCTCAGCACCAGTGGAGCCGTACCGATGCATGCGCAGCAGCTGGAGCAGATCGTGCGTAAAGCCATGCCGCGTCTGCCCGCCGCGTCCCCGACCGGCCTGCCCGGCGACAGCCGCGAGTTTATCGCCCAGCTGATGCAACCGGCGCAGGCAGCCAGCCAGCAGAGTGGCATTCCGCATCACCTGATTCTGGCGCAGGCCGCGCTGGAGTCGGGCTGGGGACAGCGCCAGATCCTGACCCGCGACGGCAAGCCGAGCTATAACGTGTTCGGGATTAAAGCCAGCGGTGACTGGAAGGGGGAGACGACAGATATCATGACCACCGAATATGAGCAGGGCGAAGCGAAGAAGGTCCGTGCCAGCTTCCGGGTTTATAACTCCTATTTTGAGGCACTGACCGACTACGTCAGACTCCTGACCAAAAACCCGCGCTATGCGGCCGTCACCAACGCTGCCAGTGCAGAGCAGGGCGCGCAGGCACTGCAGGCAGCAGGCTATGCCACCGATCCTAAATACGCGCAAAAACTGGTAGGAATGATTCAGCAATTCAAAAGTATGGGCGAAAAAGTCGTTAAAGCCTATACCCAGGATGTGGGCGATCTCTTCTGATCATTGCGCCTCAAGTTTCACTTAAGCAAGCCGATAACATGCCTATAGCCAGATGCGTTTTCGCCTGCTGGCGCCCACTTTGATGTTTGCCAGCCCGGTTGACGGGGAACGTAAGGAACCGAGATGTCCAGCATAATTAACTCCGCCATGAGCGGACTGAGTGCCGCGCAGGCCGCCCTGAGCACCACCAGTAGCAACATTAGCAACTACACCGTGGCGGGCTATTCACGTCAGACCACTGTGTTAGCGCAGGCCAATAGTACGCTTCAGGGCAACAGCTATTACGGTAATGGCGTCAACGTAACGGGTGTGCAGCGTGAATATGATGCGTTCATCGCCACACAGCTGCGCGGTGCCAGCGCAAACTACAGCGCAGTCGACACCCAGCACAGCCAGATTTCAAACATTGACGACCTGCTGTCGACCTCCACCACCAGCCTGTCGACCTCGCTGCAGGGCTTTTTCACCAACCTGCAGAACGTGGTCAGTAACGCCAACGATCCTTCGGCGCGTCAGTCGATGCTCAGCAATGCGCAGGGGCTGGTCAGCCAGTTTCAGAGCACGGCGCAGTATCTGAACAATATGCAGATCAGCGTCAATGCAGATATCAGTTCAGACGTTAAACAGGTTAATACCCTGACCAGCCAGATTGCCGATCTCAACAAGCAGATCGGCAAACTGACCACCGGCAACGGCGCAACCCCTAACGATCTGCTGGATAAACGCGATCAGCTCGTCAGTGACCTGAACAAAATGGTCGGCGTGAACGTCTCTGAGCAGGGGGGTAACTATACCGTCTCAATGGCGAATGGCCTGACGCTGGTCAACGGCTACAAATCAACCGATCTGGTCGCGATGACCTCCAGCAGCGATCCGACCCGAACCACCATTGGCTATGCCGATAAACAGGCGGGTAACGTCGAGATCCCGGAAAAACTGATCACCACCGGTTCACTGGGCGGTCTGCTGGCGTTCCGGTCGCAGGATCTGGATCTGGCGCAGAATCAGCTGGGTCAGTTAGCCGCCGCCTTTACCACCAGCTTCAATGATGTCCACAAGCAGGGCTTTGACAGCCAGGGCAACCAGGGCGTCGATTTTTTCAATATCGGCAGCCCGCTGGTGGTCAGTAACAGCAAAAACAGCACGAGTGCATCCGTTACCGCAGAGTGGACCGACACCAGCGCGCTGAAAGCGTCCAACTACACCGTCAGCTATGACGGCACGAACTGGAGCGCCACCCGCGCCGCAGACGGTACAGCGGTCACGCTGACAAAGGGAACCGATGCCAGCGGCAATACCACCCTGAGCTTCGACGGCCTGAAGCTGACGGTCGGTGCATCGCCCGCGCCTGCTGCGAAAGATAGCTTCCTGGTGAAGCCGGTGCAGAACGTGATCAACGATATGTCAGTGGCGATTACCAGCGAATCTCAGGTCGCGGCGGCATCTGCCGTCGGCGGAGAGAGTGATAACCGCAACGCGCAGAAACTGCTGAACCTGCAGGATGTGAAACTGGTCGGTGGCAATGCCACGCTGTCACAGGCCTATGCCAGTATCGTCAGCACCGTGGGTAACAAAACCAGTTCGCTGGAAACGACCAGCACCACCCAGAAAAGCGTGGTCAGCCAGCTGACCGATCGCCAGCAGTCAGTGTCGGGCGTCAACCTCGACGAGGAGTACGCCAACCTGACCAAATATCAGCAATATTACATGGCAAATGCGCAGGTGCTGCAGACTGCCAGCACCGTGTTTAACGCATTGATCAATATTCGCTAAGGGCAGGAGATAACATGCGAATCAGTACAAATATGATATTTGACCAGCAGGTGCGCGGGATTACCGACTCGCAGGCCTCCTGGCTTAAAGTCGGCGAGCAGCTCTCCAGCGGTCGCCGCGTCACCAATCCATCGGACGACCCGATTGCCGCCTCGCGCGCGGTCGCGTTAACGCAGACACAGCAGCAGGGAAAACAGTATGCGCTGGCGCGTACCTTTGCTGAGCAGGGGCTGTCACTGGAAGAGAACACCCTGAAAGGTGTCACCGACAGCATCCAGAATGCACAGACGCTGATCGTTAACGGTTCCACCGGCACGCTGAGTGACGATGACCGGGGATCGATCGCGACCCAGCTGGAGGGGATCCGGGCGCAGTTGCTGAATCAGGCCAACAGTAAAGATGCCAACGGTCGTTACATCTTTGCCGGCTATAAGACGGACAGCGCGCCATTCGCAGACACGGCGGGTACGGGTGTTGCTTACACCGGTGGCACCGAGGCGATTACCCAGAAGGTCGACACCAGCCGGACCATGACCGTGGCGCACACCGGCGATGCTATCTTTATGTCGATCACAAGCAATGCCAAAAAAGAGCCAGATGGCACAGCCAGTGAAACCAATGTGTTCGCCATGCTGGATAGCGCCATCGCCGCCCTGAAAGTGCCGCAGGATGACGCGGATGCCGCGACCAAACAGACGTTCCAGGCGGCGATGGATAAAACCAACCGGGGTCTGGGTAATTCACTGAACAATGTCTTAGCCGTACGTTCTGAAATCGGTATTCAGCTCTCCGAAATTGATACGCTGAATGCCCAGGGTGATGACCGCAGCGTGATCTATAACTCGCAGATGAGCGATCTGGTTGACGTCGATTACACCGAGGCGGCGTCCAGCTACACCATGCAGCAGACGGCCCTGCAGGCCTCTTATAAGACCTTTACCGACATGTCTAAGATGTCGCTGTTCAAGATGAATTCGTAATCTGACCTGAAAATTTGAGCGTACTTTAACCGGATGCGCTTACTTTTCCCCACCCGCCTGCTAAAGGCGCGTGGGGTTTTTTTTGCCCTCTGTTCAGCCTGCGCAGGATCCGACGCTGAGATCCTGAGACATCAACAGCTCCCCCCGTTCTGGCTTACTGTAGTGTGATTTCCTGCTGAGTTATGGCTGTTACGGCACTCCGGTAGCCGGAAGCAAACAGATATAAAAAAACCCCGGCGGATAAGGCCGGGGTTGTATTCACAACGGTCTCTGCGTTACGGCTTGGTCGCCGGTGCAGTCGCCTGATGTGTGGCGCTGTGACCGCCTGCAGAGCCGCGACCGTCGAACTGATACGGTGCACGCACCCAGTCACTGTGCCGCGCAGGTTCGGACTGCCAGGCTGGCGCAGGCGCTTTGGTCATCGGTGCCGACGCGAAGTGCTTCCAGCGGGTGCCATCACTCGGTGCCGCTTCCGCAGCAGGTGCTGGCTGTTCGGCTACGGCGACCGGTGCAGCCGGGGCGACATCGCGGGCGGCAACCGGTGCATGCGGCTCGCTGACAGGAGCAGAGTCTGCTTCTGCGGCGACCGGGGCATTCAGCACTTCCTCGACCTCTGCGGTAATAGCGTCGCTGACATCACTGGCGGTCTGCTCTGCCACTTTTGCTGGCTCGGCAGCGTCTGCTGCTTCAGCTGGTGCAGCGTCTGCAGACTCAGTAACCTCTGCGGATTCAGCGGCAGGTTTTGCAACCGGCGACACGTCAGCGACAGGCTCAGCAGGCACGGCTTCGGCCGCAACGGCTTCCGCTTTTGCCTCTTCGGCTGCCGGAACAACAGCAGGCTGCTCATCAACCGGTGCGTCGATAGCACGGGTGTCGTCAGTGTTCACGACCGGCACCGGGGTGTCTGCCTGTGGCTCAGCCTGCTGAACAGCGGCATCCTGCGCAACGGCTTCAACAGCGGCGGCGACTGGCGCGGCAGCGATCTCCGCTGGCGCTTCACGGCTGTAGACCGGCGTCTCAGGCGTCACGTTCTGAACCTGCTCATCGCTGGCCTGATTTACCGGATAGCGAACCCAGACTTTACCGGATGCCATCTCAGGTGAGGCAGCGGCGGCGGCCAGCGGCATGGCTGACTGGGTCGGGTAACGCTCATCACGGTAACGACGACGACGCTGACCGCTGACGCGAAGATGGCGTGGCGAACGGCGTGAGCGGCGCGGCATGTTGGCGTTGTCACGGTTGTCGTTATCTTCCTGCTCGTCGTTCTGCGAAACCTGAAGCTCAGGCTGAGACACGTCGCGCTGCTGCGGCTGATGTGCCTCAACAGGCTGCGCAGCATCATCGGCGGTCACGGGCTGACGGTTGTCATCCACACGCACTTTCTGATTCAGCTGACGCGGCTTACGACGCGGCATAACCTGTACGCGCTCATCCTCCTGCGCCTCGGTGTTGTCCTGAGACTCTGTCACGGCGACAGACTGCTCAGCGGCTTTGGCGGCCTCTTCACCTGCACGTTTCTCTTCCTGACGACGACGCTGACGCTCTGCACGCTGTTCACGACGCTGCTGCTGCTGCGCATCACGCTGCTGACGTGCTTCTTCACTCAGTGCCGGACGCTCTTCGCGACTTTCGCCGGACTGAGACTGACGCTTGTTACGACGGTTTTCATTGCCATCGCGCGGCTCACGGCTTTCGCGCGGCTCACGACTCTCGCGAGGTTCACGCGGCTCGCGGCTTTCGCGCGGTTCACGGCCTTCACGCGACGGCGTATTGTCGCCGTTACGCGGTGTGCGTTCGCGACGATTGTTATTACGACGATTGTTATTATTGCTGCGGCGTTCGCCACGGCTGTTGCCGTTCTGCTGCTCGCTTTCAGCCGGCTTCTGCGGTTCCGCAACCTCTGTCGCCACAGGTGCGGCAGCCGGCGCTTCTTCGCCCGCAAACATCTTCTTCAGACCGCCGATCAGACGACCGAAGAAACCGGTGCTGACGGTAGCCGGCGCGGCCACTTCTGGCGTGGTTTTAGTCACTGGCTGGGCTTTAGCCTGCTTCGCTTCAGGCGCGGCTTCGACCGGAGCCGGAGGCGCGTCAGGCATCACGAATGCGGCAAGTGCCGGCTGCTCAGGACGACGTCGCTCGGCGTGCTCCTCGTCAGACGGCATCGCCATTTCCGCTTCATGCAGCTTCGGCAGGTGATAGCTCAGGGTCTGCGTCTCTTCGCCTTTGCGTACGCGCAGTACGGAGTAGTGCGGGGTCTGCATCCTGTCATCCGGTACGATGACCGCACGCACGCCGCCCTGGCGTTTCTCGATAGCGTTGACCGCTTCACGTTTTTCGTTCAGGAGGTAAGAGGCCACCTGAACCGGCACAATCGCATGCACTTCTTTGGTGTTGTCTTTCAGCGCTTCTTCTTCAATCAGACGCAGAATAGACAGCGCCAGTGACTCGTTATCACGGATGGTGCCGGTGCCGCTACAGCGTGGGCAGACGTGATGACTGGATTCGCCTAATGACGGGCTCAGACGCTGACGGGACATCTCCAGCAGGCCGAAACGGGAAATATGGCTGATCTGGATACGAGCGCGATCCTGGCGGACGGCTTCACGCAGACGGTTTTCAACGGCGCGCTGATGGCGAACCGGGGTCATATCAATGAAGTCGATAACGATCAGGCCGCCCAGGTCACGCAGGCGCAACTGGCGCGCAATCTCGTCGGCCGCTTCCAGGTTGGTGTTGAAGGCGGTCTCTTCGATGTCGCCGCCGCGTGTAGCGCGTGCGGAGTTGATATCGATGGCGGTCAGCGCTTCGGTGCTGTCGATCACAATCGAGCCACCGGAAGGCAGACGGACTTCACGCTGGAAAGCGGATTCGATTTGCGATTCGATCTGATAGTGGCTGAATAGCGGAATCTCACCGGTATAGAGCTTGATTTTGCTGCTGAAGTCCGGACGGCCCAGCGCGGCGATATGCTGGCGCGCCAGCTCCAGCACTTTCGGATTATCGATAAGGATCTCACCGATGTCCTGACGCAGGTAGTCGCGGAAAGCGCGCACAATCACGTTACTTTCCTGATGAATCAGGAAGGGCGCAGGGCGGCTTTCAGCGGCTTTCTTGATCGCGTCCCAGTGCTTGAGACGGAAACTTAAATCCCACTGCAGTGATTCGGCAGATTTACCGACGCCCGCCGTACGGACAATCAGACCCATGCCTTCTGGCAGTTCCAGCGCCGACAGCGCCTCTTTCAGTTCGGTGCGGTCGTCGCCTTCGATGCGACGGGAAATGCCACCCGCGCGCGGGTTATTCGGCATCAGAACCAGGTAGCTGCCTGCCAGCGAGATAAAGGTGGTCAGCGCGGCGCCTTTGTTACCACGTTCTTCTTTATCGATCTGAACAATGACTTCCTGCCCTTCACGCAGCACATCTTTGATATTTGGACGGCCATGCGCGTTATAGCTGGCAGGGAAGTATTCGCGGGAAATTTCTTTTAACGGGAGGAAACCGTGACGCTCTGCGCCGTAATCGACAAACGCAGCTTCAAGACTGGGTTCAATGCGAGTGATTTTACCTTTGTAAATGTTGGCTTTTTTCTGTTCGTGTCCAGGACTTTCGATATCCAGATCGTACAGGCGCTGACCGTCAACCAGGGCAACGCGCAACTCCTCCTGCTGAGTTGCGTTTATTAACATTCTTTTCATCGTGACTTACTCGTTATTCTTTCATGAGTGATTACAGCTGCGGGCATCGTTACCCTGGACGAATATCAACCGATGGCCCCGTGACTTAGTGCAGTGTCGTCTGCCTCACGGCTGTCGACCGCGCGAGGGGCGCAAATAACGTCGGTGGCCTGTTTTTCATAAGGGAAAACAGCACCAGATAAGGGAAATGCCCGAGAGAATAAAGAAAACCCGTGCATTCCAACCTGTTGTCCAGGCCGCAACCCGCAGCCCGCTAAGTGCCTGATTTCGCATTACGTCTTACGCCATTGCTGCGTGTCTGCTCAATCCGGCAAAATGACAATTTCGCTCTTTTTCTGTCCTGAAATGCTTCAGGTAAGAAACTCAAGCATTATTCCATTGCTAACCTTCATATAGCAAGGCGACTTTAGCCAGCTTGTGAAGTTTCTTTACATTTAACGCGCTAATGTGTTGGACAAAGCAGCGTATTGCTGAAAAAGCCAGCAGAGAAGCCGCCTGCCGTCACATCAACCCCAGAGTTAAGCACAGAAAAAGGGGTGGCGCTATCAGGGGACACTATTTAGAATCGCCGCCATGAAAACAGAGAATCCCGGCGTACAGTTTGTCGCCATCACGGCTGAAAATGCCGGACAACGTATTGATAACTTTTTGCGCACCCAGCTAAAGGGTGTGCCTAAAAGCATGATTTATCGCATCGTTCGCAAAGGCGAGGTGCGGGTAAATAAAAAGCGCATCAAACCCGAGTATAAACTGGAGGAGGGCGACGAAGTGCGCATTCCACCGGTTCGGGTTGCGGAACGCGATGAAGACGCCGTTTCCCCTAAACTGGCGAAGGTCGCATCGCTGGCCGAGGCGATCCTCTATGAGGATGAGTCACTGCTGGTGATGAACAAGCCTTCCGGCACCGCCGTCCATGGCGGGAGTGGGCTGACATTCGGCGTGATTGAAGGGCTGCGCGCATTACGGCCCGACGCGCGTTTCCTGGAGCTGGTGCACCGCCTGGACCGGGATACTTCCGGTATTCTGCTGGTCGCCAAAAAGCGTTCGGCGCTGCGTTCCCTGCATGAGCAGCTGCGGGAAAAAGGGATGCAGAAAGATTATCTGGCGCTGGTACGCGGCAACTGGCCGTCACACCTCAAGGTGGTGCAGGCGCCGCTGCTGAAAAACATCCTGCAGAGCGGCGAGCGCGTCGTGCGCGTCAGTAGTGAAGGCAAACCCTCTGAAACCCGCTTTAAGGTGGAGGAGCGGTTCGACTTCGCTACGCTGGTCAAGGCGAGTCCGGTGACCGGTCGTACGCATCAGATCCGTGTGCACACGCTGCATGCCGGGCATCCGATTGCGTTCGACGATCGCTATGGAGAACGCGATTTTGACAGCCAGCTGGCCTCAACCGGCCTGACGCGCCTGTTCCTGCATGCGGCGGCGCTGACCTTTACCCATCCCGGCACGAGTGAAGTGATGCGGGTGGAAGCACCCCTGGATGATGGCCTCAGGCTGTGCCTGCAGAAGCTGCGTCAGCGGAAAGCGTAATCGTGCCGGCATCACACCGTTAAGGGATTGATGCCGGCCTGCTGCATCATCGCGCTGAGCGCAATCAGCGGCAGTCCGACCAGCGTATTGGGATCGCGTCCCTCCAGCCGGTCAAACAGACAAATCCCCAGCCCCTCGCTTTTGAAACTGCCCGCACACTGCAGCGGCTGCTCCTTTTCCACATAGCCTGCGATTTCCGCCTCGGTCAGCGTGCGGAAATGCACCACAAAGGGCTCACAGCACTGCAGCAGCCTGTCGCTGGCCGGATGAAAAAGGGCCAGGCCGGTATAGAAAGTAATCGCGTTGCCGCTGGCGGCGCGCAGCTGTGCGCAGGCATTTTCCGCAGTGTGCGGCTTACCGGTAATCGCACCCTCCAGGACGCAGACCTGATCGGAGCCGATGATCCAGTGATCGGGATAGCGTTTCGCCAGCGCCTGCGCTTTCGCCACGGCCAGTCGGGTCACCAGCGCCTCTGCGCTTTCACCGGGACGAGGCGACTCATCCACGTCAGGCGCGGCCGTAATAAAAGGCAGCCCCAGCTTGCGTAACAGCGTCTGCCGGAAGGGGGAGGTGGAAGCTAAAAGAATCGATGGTGTCATTTTTTTACAATAGTGATAGCGAATTGGTGACAGTCATTTTAAACTGTGCGCCGCACTGGATGCGAATAGTGGTTGAAAGATGCTGTTTAACGGCCTTTTTCTTTGACTCTATGACATTACAAAGTTAATATGCGCGCCCTAT
>Ga0268256_1000112_pt1 | contig 118510 bp, 107 predicted proteins | sample AgamicAtAmrz_FD_200247 | JGI IMG/M metagenome (GOLD analysis project Ga0268256, IMG submission 200247) | Agave microbial communities from Guanajuato, Mexico - At.Am.rz (v2) (version 3) | ecosystem: Host-associated > Plants > Roots > Rhizosphere | place: Guanajato, Mexico | collected 2012-06-07 | reverse complement strand
AGTACTCTCAAGACAAGCTCGATGAGGTAGCAAGACTATTAAATGAGCGACCACGTAAAACACTCGACTTTGCGACTCCTGCCGAGTGCTTTAATCAGTACGTTGCGTCGACCGGTTGAATCCGCCCCACTTAGCTGCCAAAATCGACGAACCTCGGCTTGAAGACTTTGAACAGGTTCTTAGGTTCTTGCCGCCTCGTAGAAGCGGTACTGCCGGCGCCCACCGCGCTTGGCCGCGTACATCGCCGTGTCGGCCGCCCGCAGCAGGTCTTCGACCGTGCTGCCGTCGGTGGGCAAGCAGGCGATGCCGATGCTGACCCCCAATCCCGCCAGGTCGCCCTCGCCGGCCTGGTCGGCTAGCTGCTGAACCAGCTTCTGCGCCACCGAGGCCGCCTCGGCCGGGCTACCCAGGCTGTCGAGGATCACCGTGAATTCATCACCGCCGATGCGGGCCAGGCGGTCATAGGGCCGCAGGCAGCCCTTGAGCTGGGCGCTGACCTGGCGCAGCACCTGATCGCCGCGCTCGTGGCCCAGGGTATCGTTGATGCGCTTGAAGCCATCCAGATCCAGGTACAGCAAGGCAGCCTTCTGGCCGGTGCGCTGGTGACGGGCGATCGAGGCCTGCAACTCCTGCAGAAAGCCACGGCGGTTGAGCAACCCGGTCAGGGCATCGGTGATGACCAGTGATTCGAGCTGCTGGTGCAGGTCGCGCACCACCGACATGTCCAGCGCCAGCAGGACCATGCCATGTCCGTCGTCCGGCAGCGGCGAGCAGGAGAGCGCCACCGGCACGGCAGCGCCCTCCCGGGTACGCAGGTTGGCATCATGCAGGCGCAGATGCTCGCGGCGCTGCCAATGCTGGTAGAAGCTCGAATCCGGCCACTGCACGGGGCCGGCAACATCGACCCAGTCCAGCAGTTGGCTGCCCGTCAACTCGCCCTCCTGGCAGCCGAGCATGCGGGTGATCGCCGGGTTGGCGAAGCGGATACGCCCATCCTCGCCGACCACCAGAATGCCTTCGGCGGTGTTGTCGAGAATCGAGGCATTGAAGGCCCGCTCGCGTTCCAGTTGCCGGGTCAGGCGCAGCAGATCACGGCGATGGCGCTCGTGTTCGAGCAGCGCGCGCACCTTGTGCAACAGCATCGCCGGCTGCACCGGCTTGGCGATGAAATCCATCGCGCCGGCGCCATAGCCCTTGCCGAGGATCTCGTCGGTCTGCGTCATGCCGGAGATGAAGATGATCGGTGTCAGGCGGGTGTGCGGGTCATGGCGCATGCGCCGCGCCACCTCGAAGCCGTCCATGCGGGGCATCTGCACATCGAGCAGCACCAGCGCCACCTCGCCCTGGGCCAGGTACTCGAGGGCCTTGGCGCCCGAGTCCACGCAGTGAACCGGCTGCTCGATGGCTTCGAGCAGTTCCTGCATGTCGTCCAGATTGTCCTGGCGATCATCGACGACGAGAATTTCCAGCGGCTCATCCCGATCCGGCACCACGTTTACCTCCCTGCCTGCGTCGCTTCATGGCTCGACCCTTGATCAGCAGAGTCTAGCTCTCGCCTGCGGCGTAGCCACATCCATCGAATCGACAGACAATAAAAACCCCGCCGAAGCGGGGTTTCCAATACGGGCTGACAGGATCACAGCGGGCGCAGGTTGATTTCCACGCGGCGATTCTGTGCGCGACCTGCTTCGTTGGCATTGCTGGCAATCGGCTGATTCGGGCCTGCGCCGTAGGCCGAGATGCGCGAGGAAGCCACGCCGTTGGCAGCCAGGTACGAGGCCACGCTCTGGGCACGGCGGGTGGACAGGCTCTGGTTCAGCTCGGCCGAACCGGTGCTGTCGGTATGGCCGACGATGTTCACGCCGTTCTTGTTGAATTCCTTGAAGGTCAGCACCAGCGAGTTGAGCGTTGGGTAGAAGCTGCTGGAGATGTCCGCCGAATTGCTGGCGAAGGTGATGTTGCCGGGCATGATCAGGGTCAGGTCATTGCCATTGCGCTGCACCTGCACGCCGGTGCCCTGCAGCTGCTGACGCAGCTTGGCTTCCTGGGTGTCGACGTAATAGCCGTACCCACCCCCTGCCGCGCCCCCGACGGCGGCGCCGATCAGCGCGCCCTTCTTGCGGTCCTTCTTGCTCGAAGTGGCAGCGCCGACCGCGGCACCGGCCAGGGCACCCACGCCGCCGTAGATACCGGCCTTGCCCGCCTGGCTTTCACCGGTATAGGGGTTGACCGTACAGCCGGACAGAACAGCGAAAACGGCCGTTACGGCAATCAGGGTGCGGAGTTTGATCATGGGTAATCCTTAGTCGTTTTACGAGAGAGGCAGGCTTTTATCCGCGGCTTCGAGCCACCGAACGCAGCCAAGTTCCCGACCAAGGCTAACAATGACCGCGCAAAAAATCTGTAAACGCCTGTTTTTTCAAGCACGCACGAAGGGGTTTTCGCGCATCTCGTCACCCAGTCGGGTGTCCGGCCCATGGCCCGTCACCACGGTGGCGTCTTCATCCAGCCGGTACAGACGCTGCTTGATGGAGCGTTCGATGCTCGCGTGGTCGCCACCCCACAGGTCGGTGCGGCCAATGCCGCGGCGAAACAGTGTGTCGCCGGCGATCAGCAGCTTGGCCTCGGGAAACCAGAAACTCATGGAGCCTGGGGTATGCCCCGGCGTGTGCAATGCCACACCACAGCCGCAGGCCAGCGCCTCGTCATCGGCCAGCCACTGATCAGGAGCCGGCACGGGGGTGTAGGGAACACCGAACATCTGGCACTGCATCTCCAGGTTGTCCCAGAGGAATTGATCGTCCTTGTGCAGGTGCAGGGTCGCGCCGGTCTTCTCCTTCATCTGCCCCGACGCCAGGAAATGATCCAGGTGCGCGTGGGTGTGGATGATGCTCACCACCTTGAGGCCATGGGCCTCCAGCCGCGCCATGATCAGGTCGGGATTGCCACCCGGGTCGACCACGAGTGCCTTGCCACTGACGGGATCGCCGATGATGGTGCAGTTGCACTGCAAAGGCCCGACGGGGAAGGTTTCGCGGATCAAGGCTGGGGATGTCGATTGCATGGGCGTTCCTGTAAAGCAGATGGCAGGCAGGGAGGCCATTCTAACCGGCACCAGGTACTGCACGCTGGGCCAGTCGCCAGATCGCCAAGCAGGGCTGCCTGCCCCGGCGCCGGATAGCAACCGAGCGGGCAACAAAAAGCCGGCGTTGAGCCGGCTTTTCGATTTCACGCAGCGATCAACGCACGCCGGACTGGCGCAGCGCGGCCGGCGTGTAGTCGCTTTCCTTGGCAGGGTAGTCGAACTCGTAGGAGCGCTTCTCCTCGTTCTTCAGGCCCAGGGCCAGGTAGCGACCGGAGAGCAGATCATGGATGACCTCGACGGCGTACCACGGCACCTGCTTGTCGTAGTAGTACTGGGCATGGGCTTCCGCCACGCGCCACAGGGTACCGCGACCGTCGTAGTGGTCGATGGCAGCGGCCTGCCAGGTATCCTCGTCGATGTAGAAGTCACGCTTGGCATAGATGTGGCGCTCGCCCTGCTTCAGCGTCGCGGTCACGTGCCAGACGCGGTGCAGCTCGTAGCGGGTCAGGTCGGGGTTCAGGTGACCTGCCTTGACGATATCGGCGTACTTCAGCTTCGGCGAATCGAGACGGTAGCTGTTGTAGGGAATGTAGATTTCCTTCTTGCCCAGCAACTGCCAGTCGTAGCGATCGGGGGAGCCGTTGTACATGTCGAGGTTGTCCGAGGTACGCAGGCCATCGGCTGCAGTGCCCGGGCCGTCATAGGACACCTGCGGCGCGCGGCGCACTCGACGCTGGCCGGCGTTGTACAGCCACGCCATGCGCGGCTCCTTCACCTGGTCGATGGTCTCGTGCACCAGCAACACGTTACCGGCCAGCCGCGACGGCGCGGTTACCCGCTGCTTGAAGTAGAACAGGATGTTGCTCGGTTTGCTGGTATCGACATCCTTCATCATGCTGCGGAAGGCAAACTCTTCTTCCAGGCTGACCGGGCTGAACGAGCCGTTGGCCTGCGGTGTCACCTGCACCACGTGACGACGTACGCTGGCACCGCGGTAGCGGGTGATATGGTTCCAGATCGCCTCCAGACCGTCCTTCGGAATCGGGAAGGGGTTGGCCAGCTGGAAGTTCTCCAGCCCTTCACCGCCCTGAATCAGCTTGGTATTGGTGGCATTCTGCTTGGTCGCCGCGATGATGTTGTCCGGCACGGTCGCCGTGCGGTGGGTGGTGTAGACCGGCATCCGGTAGGTTTCCGGATAGCGCTTGAACATCGCGTACTGGCCGGGCGTCAGCTTGTCCTTGTACTGCTCGACGTTCTGCGCGGTGATGGTGAACAGCGGCTTCTCGTTGGGGAACGGATCGGCCAGGAAGCCGCCTCCATCCACCGCTCCGGCATTGACCGGCAGACCACCGGTCCAGGCCGGGATGCTGCCATCGGCATTGCCGGCTTTTTCCGCGCCGATCGGCGTCAGGGTATTACCCAGCTTGCCCGCCTCGTCCGCCGATACCGCAGCCATCACACCGGTGGCCAGCAGCGACAACGTCAGAGCGCCGGTTTGCAACAGCCTTTTTGTTGTTTTCATAAATGCGTTTTCCTATGAATACGGGCGCTTAGAAGTTCATACCGAAGCTGAGAGCCAGGAAGTCACGATCAACCAGGGTGTTGTAACGACCATCGAAGAAGTTGGTGTAAGCAACGGTCGCGGTGTAGGTGTTCTGATATTCGGCATCGACGCCCAGGCTGGCGGCCTTGGCACCTTCGTTGAACAACCCGTTGGGACCGTAACCGTCAACGTCGTGGGAGAAGGCGACGTTGGGCCGCAGGTTCACACCGGCGAACACATCGCTGTAGTCGAGGATGCCGCGCATGCGATAACCCCAGGAGTTGGCGGTGGTGAAACCATGGTCGCCATAACGGGCGATGGACGTTTCGTTAGGATCCACCGCACTGCCGGTGATGCCGTAGATGGGGTCACGGCCATAGCGGTTCTTGTTCTTGCCCTCAAGACCGCCGACGTGCGCGAAGCCGACCTCGCCCACCAGGGTCAGGCGGTCAGCGCCCAGAACCTGATCGAAGAAGTGCGTGAAGGTGGTCTGGATCTGGGTAATTTCCTTGCGGTCGTAGCCCTTCTGCACCGCTCCCGGCGCGGACGTGCCGGCCGCCGCGCCAGCCAGGGCGAGGGTCAGTTGCTGGGTGTTGATCTGCACCGGTGCATTCGGGCGGTAGCTGACTTCACCCTGCCAGGCCGTGCCGGTAGGCAGCGTGGTGGAGAAGCTCAGACCATAAAGGCGAATGTCCTCGGGGTAGTCCATGAAGTAACTGCCGTTACCCACGGCCACAGCAGCACCGGCAAGCGTGCGCGCCTGGGCGCCCAGGGGACCTGCGAAAGCGGCAGGTGGCGCGGCACCGAGCCATGCGTTGCCGGATCCCACCCAGGCTGCAGGGCTGCCCGCGGCACCCACACCCAGGGTGTTGTAGATGCTGCGAGCTGCCGCGCCAATCCTCGCCAGGGCAGCGGCATCGGCATTCTGCACACTGAGGAACGGCGTGCGGCTGTGGTAATTCATGAAGTACGCGCCGTACTCGGTGTTATCGCCCTGCCAGCGCAGTGCCAGGCCCCACTGCCCGTCATCGCGTGCCGTGTTGTCTTTGCCGCGACGCACCACCATGCCTTCCTGGGTGTAGTTCACACCGGCGGCCGACGCACCGATCGGCGCCAGCGCCGGCGCCCCGGCTGCCAGGGCATCGACGCCACGCAACAAGCCGACCAGACTGCTGTTGAGGATGTTGTAGTTGTTGTTACAGCCATTGGCCGCCACATCGGCGGTCGAGAAGAAGGTCCCGCAGTTGTCGACGACTGTCTGTTTCCAGCTCAACTGGTAGAAACTCTCCATCGACAGGCGATCGGTGATGCTCTGGGAGACATAGAACATGTTGACCGGGATCAGACCTTCCTTGACCTCGCTGCCGGGGCGTCGGAAAGCGGAAACGTCAACCGGGTTGATCGAGTTGATGCTGTTCTGGATGAAGGTACTTTCACCCCAGCTCACCACCTGCTTGCCCAGGCGCACGGAACCGGGCTGATCGCCAATGCTGTAGTTGTGGTACACGAAGGTATCGAGCCATTCCGCCCCGGCGGACTTGGCACCCGGCTTGCGGCCGTCGTCGTCGATATCCTTGAAGGGACGCGACTCATCCTTGAGCTCGAAGTCGTACCAGTATTTGCCCCGCACGAACACACCGGTATCGCCGTACTTCAGCTCCAGGTCATGGATACCCTTGAAGATCTTGGAGAAGGTTTCGCCACGCTTGAAGTTGAGACGCCCGTCGTCACCTGTCTGGGTATAGCCGGTGCCGCCGTTGGCTTCGCCGATGAAACGATCGTCACGCTTGGCTGTCGACCAACTGGCCCCTACCGACAGCGACGAGTCGAATTGCCCTTCGATTTCCCCGATATTGAAATTCACCGCGAATGCCGGGCTGGCAAGAGTTGATGCGAGGCTGACGGCCAGCGGCAGTTTTGCCAGACGCCAGAACGGCCTTGTTGTGTTGGTCATCGACGCTACTCCATTTGTTTTTGTTATGGCTGATTGACTAAAGCCAGCGAGCCTTGCCAGGTGGTGCTTGCAGTGCCCGAGACACTCTGGCTCGCCGGTTTAGAGGGATCAGTCCCATCCGTGACAAGCCAAGGATGGCCGGAAACCAGCAATTAGCAAGCCAAACGTTTGTTTGACTGATCAGTCACATTTTTGGCGTTGAAATTCGTGCCTTACAGGGACGATAAAAACGCACTTCCGGTGTCCTGCCACTGCGCGAGATCAACGCGAATACGCTTTTTGTCCAGCTTGCCCACACTGGTCTTGGGAATTTCGGTAACAAGGGCGATCTGCGAGGGAATTGCCCACTTGTTGATGACCCCCTGCTCGACGAAAGGCGTGAGGTGTTCCCTGACAATACGCGCGTCCAGCGCCTGGCCCTCCTTTGCCACCACCAGGGCAAATGGGCGCTCGCCCCACTGCTGATCGGCCACGCCGACCACGGCCACCTCGCGAACCGCCGGATGGCGACTGATCAGGTCTTCGAGTTCCAGTGAGGAGAGCCACTCGCCCCCGGTCTTGATCACGTCCTTGAGGCGGTCGCGAATGTCGATGAAGCCCCTGTCGTCCAGCGTTGCCACGTCGCCGCTGTGCAACCAGCCATGGGCCCACAACTCCTGGTCCTTTTCCGCCTCGCGAAAGTAACCCTGGGTCAGCCAGGGGGCACGCAACACCAGTTCGCCCTGGGTCTCGCCATCGGCGGGCAGGTGCCGGCCCTCGCTGTCCATGATCGCCGCCTCCACCAGCGGCACCGGAACCCCGGCCTTGATGCGGTAGGCGGTGCGCTGCTCTTCGCTGCCGTCGAGCAGCTCGTCGTCGAGGTAGGCGCAGGAGATCAGCGGGCAGGTTTCCGACATGCCATAGGCCGCCGTCAGCTGAATGCCCCTGGCCTTGGCCGCCTCATACAAGGCGCTGTTGAGCGCGCTGCCGCCGATGATCACCTTCATGCCCTGGAAGTCATGGCCCTGGGCGCCGGGCGCGGCCAGCAGCATCTGCAGGATGGTCGGTACGCAATGGGAGAAGGTCACCTGCTCGTTCTTGATCAGCGCGCAGAGCATCTCCGGCTCGTAGCGCCCCGGATAGACCTGCTTCACCCCCAGCAGCGTGGCGACATAGGGCACGCCCCAGGCATGCACGTGGAACATCGGGGTGATGGGCATGTACACGTCGTCATTGCCCATCAGGCGGATGCTGTCCAGGCTGCCCAGGGTGGTGGCCATGGACAGGGTATGCAGCACCAGTTGCCGGTGGGTGAAATACACGCCCTTCGGGTTGCCGGTGGTGCCCGTGGTGTAGAAAGTGGTGGCGACGGAGTTTTCGTCGAAGTCGGCGAATGCATAGCGTGGCTCGGCAGCAGCCAGCAGGCTTTCGTACTCACCGACGCAGCCGGGCAGTTCGCCAGCGACCGTGGCGTTGTCGGTCAGCAGCAAGGTGCCGGTGACCGTGGTGAGGTGCCCGGCGATGCCCTGATACAGCGCGGCGAAATCGCTGTTGACCAGCACGAAGCGGTCCTCGGCGTGATTCATGGTGTAGAGAATCTGCTCGGGCGACAGGCGGATGTTGATGGTGTGCAGCACCGCCCCCAGCATCGGTACCGCGAACATGCACTCCAGGTAACGGTGGCTGTCCCAGTCCATCACCGCCACCGTGTCGCCGGCCTTTACCCCGGCCTGGGTAAGCACGTTGGCCAGCCGCGCCACCCGCTCATTGAAGGTCGCGTAGGTGTAACGCAGGGTGTCGCGGTAGACGATTTCACGATTGCGCTCATAACGGCTGCCCGACAACAGCAGGCTCTTGATCAGCAGCGGGTATGGGTGGGCATTCGCGGCGGGGGGAATGATGCGGGTCTGCAACATGGGCTCACCTGTTCTGGACTATTGTTGACAGTGACGAAGATGAAGCGAAACCGGAGCGCGGATGGCACCTTGCCCAACGGTAGCCCGTGCCAGCGCTCGCTCAATCAGCCGAAAGGATGATTGTGTTGCCCGGTGTGACCAGCCAGGCGGTTTCGCCCCTTACTGCAGATTGAGGTGGATACATGTCGGATATCGTTATCGTCAACGGCGCGCGCACGCCGATGGGTGGTTTTCAGGGTAGCCTGTCCGCGCTGAGCGCAACGGATCTTGGAGCCGCGGCGATTCGCGCCGCCATCGCCCGCGCGGGTATCGACCCCGGCGACGTGCAGGAAGTGATCATGGGCTGCGTGTTGCCCGCCGGGCTCAAGCAGGGGCCTGCTCGCCAGGCTGCGCTCGCCGCCGGCCTGCCGAGCGCCACGGGCTGCACCACCATCAACAAGCTCTGCGGCTCGGGCATGAAGGCGGTGATGCTCGCCCATGACCTGATCAGGGCCGGCAGTGCCGAGGTGATGGTCGCCGGCGGCATGGAGAGCATGTCCAATGCCCCCTACCTGCTGCCCAAGGCACGTGGCGGCCTGCGCATGGGCCACGGCGAGGTCAAGGATCACATGTTCTTCGATGGGCTGGAGGACGCCCGCACCGGTCGCCTGATGGGTTCCTTCGCCCAGGAAACCGCGGACCGCTACGGCATCACCCGCGAAGCGATGGACGCCTACGCCATCGAATCGCTACGCCGTGCGCAGCAGGCCATGACCTCAGGTGCGCTGGCCGCCGAGATCGTCCCTGTCACCGTGACGACCCGCCAGGGTGACACTCAGGTCAGCGAAGATGAACAGCCGCTGAACGCCAGGATAGACAAGATCACCAGCCTGAAACCGGCCTTCAGCAAGGACGGCAGCATCACCGCGGCCAATGCCAGCTCGATTTCCGATGGCGCCAGCGCGCTGCTGCTGATGAGCGCCGAGCAGGCCCGCGCCCGCGCCCGCGGCCTGCAACCGCTGGCCCGTATCGTCGCGCATGCCACCCAGAGCCAGGATCCCAGCGAATTCACCATCGCCCCCATCGGCGCCATCAGCAAGGTGCTGCACAAGACCGGCTGGCAAAAGAACGAAGTCGACCTGTTCGAGATCAACGAGGCCTTCGCCATGGTCACCATGCTGGCGATGCGCGAACACGACCTCGATCACGCCAAGGTGAATATCTACGGCGGCGCCTGCGCCCAGGGGCATCCGGTGGGCTCGACCGGCTCGCGCATCCTCGTCACGCTGATCAACGCGCTGCGCCAGACCGGCGGCAAGCGCGGTATCGCCTCGCTGTGCATCGGCGGCGGCGAGGCGACGGCAGTCGCGGTCGAAGTACTGTAAGAAGCCGTTCAGGGGTGCAATCGCGCCCCTTATTTCAGCTCGGTGAACGCCAGCTTGATCCCCAGGCCGACCAACACCGCGCCCATCAGTCGATCGAACCAGTGGCCCAGGCGCGCGAAACCGTCGCGCACACGCTGCTGGCTGAACAGCATTGCCACCAGGCAGAACCACACCGCCGTGGCCACGGCCAGGTAGACACCGTAACCGCCCTGCACGAGCGACGGGGTGTGCGGGTTGATCACCACGGTGAACAGCGACAGGAAGAACAGCGTCGCCTTGGGGTTCAGGCCATTGGTCACGAAGCCGGTGACGAACGCCCCGCGGGGTGTTCTCGCCGGGGCCGCGGCCTGTTCCTGGAGCGACCCGGGCGCGGCGGGTCGAGCGCGCAGCGCCTTGAAGCCGATGTACAGCAGATAGGCGGCGGCCAGCCACTTCAGCGCATTGAACAGCACGATCGACTGGGACACGATCAGGCCGATGCCCAGTAGCGAATAGGCCACGTGAACGAAGATCCCGGTGCCGACGCCCAGCGCGCAGAACACCCCGGTGCGGCGACCATGGGCCACGCTTTCACGCACCACGATGGCGAAATCCGGCCCGGGGCTGGCGACGGCCAGCAGGTGAATGAGGGCAACGGTGAAGAACTCCATCCAGTACACGGCACCTCCAGGAATCGGCTGATTGATCGATGGGCAGAGGCCAGGGTCCTTTGACGGTTCACCCACGACCGCGCCACCCGGCTGTGGGCAGGCGGCGGCGCGCTTCTGATAGGCTGCACTTTACTTCCCGACAGGACAGCCCGAAAGGTACAGCTGATGAGTAAAACAGGCCGCGCGGTGTTTCTCGATTATCGCTCCCTCGACCTTGGCGATCTGGACATGACCCCGCTACGGGAACCGTTCGCCGAGCTGGTGCTGCACGACCAGAGCAGCCCGTCGCAGATCATCGAGCGTCTGCAGGGAGCCCGCGTGGCGATCAGCAACAAGGCGGTGATCGACGGGGCCGTGCTGGCCGCCTGTCCCGATCTCGAGCTGATACTGGTCGCGGCCACCGGCACCAACAACGTCGACCTCGCCGCAGCACGGGCCCACGGCGTGAGCGTGTGCAATTGCCAGGGTTACGGTACGCCCTCGGTGGCCCAGCACACCCTGGCGCTGCTGCTTGCCCTGGCCACCAGCCTGCCGGACTATCAGCGCGATATCCGTGCTGGCCGCTGGCAGCAATCGCCGATGTTCTGTTTGCTCGACCACCCGATCGTCGAGCTCGAAGGCAAGACCCTGGGCCTGCTCGGCCACGGCGAGTTGGGTGGCGCCGTCGCCAGGCTGGCCGAAGCCTTCGGCATGCGCGTGCGCTACGGTCAACTGCCAGGACGGCCGCCGCGCGCCGATCGCCTGCCACTGGATGAGCTGCTTAGCCAGGTCGATGCCCTCACCCTGCACTGCCCGCTGACCGAACAGACCCGCAACCTGATCGGCGCCCGGGAGCTGGCCCTGCTCAAGCCTGGCGCTTTCGTGATCAATACCGCCCGAGGCGGCCTGATCGACGAACAGGCGCTGGCCGATGCCCTGCGCGCGGGCCAGCTCGGTGGCGCGGCGACCGACGTGCTGACCCAGGAGCCGCCCAAAGACGGCAACCCGCTGCTGGCTGCCGACATCCCGCGCCTGATCATCACCCCCCACAGCGCCTGGGGTGCCCGCGAGGCGCGCCAGCGGATCATTGGCCAACTGGCGGAAAACGCAGCGGGCTTCTTCGCCGGGCAGGCCAAACGCCAGGTCAACTGATCGCCTGGCGCGTCGGGCTTGCAGCTTGCGGCGCAGGCCCCTACCCTTCGCGCTTTTGCCGGGGTAGATCTGATGGATCCGCGAAGTGAAGTGCTGCTGCGCCAGGCCGAGCTGTTCGCTGGCCCCGCCCTGCTCGCGGGCCTGCCGGCCGATGATCTGCTGGCACACCTGCACCAGGCCTCGGGCTGGGGCTGGCATGCCGGTGACCAGGCGAGGCTCGAGGCGCGCTTCGCCGGGCGCAGTACGTTCGACGTGGCACCACCAGCGCCTGGTTTCGAGACGGCGGTGTTGTTCCTGCCCAAATCCCGCGAGTTGACGGCCTACCTGCTCGATGCCCTGGCCGCCCGCCTGCCCGGCAAGCTGCTCTACCTGGTTGGCGAAAAGCGCGCCGGCGTCGAGCGCGCGGCCAAGCAGATGGCGGCCTACGGCACGCCGCGCAAACTCGACAGCGCGCGCCACTGCCAGCTGTGGCAGGTGCGCGTGGCTCAGGCGCCCATGCAACCCGCTCTCGCCTCGCTGGCCCAGCGCTACAGCCTGCCGCTCGATGACGGCCCGCTCGAGGTGGTCACCCTGCCTGGGGTGTTCAGCCACGGCCGGCTGGATACCGGCAGCGCACTGCTGCTCAAGCACCTGGATCGACTGCCAGGCGGTCATCTGCTGGACTTCGGTTGTGGTGCCGGTGTGCTCGGTGCGGTACTCAAACGCCGCTATCCGCACAGCCAGGTCACCCTGCTGGACGTCGATGCCTTCGCCGTCGCCAGCAGCCGCCTGACGCTGGCTGCCAATGGCCTGCAGGCGGAGGTCATCAGTGGCGATGGTATCGCCGCGGCGCCCGTCGAGCTGAGCGCCATCCTCAGCAACCCACCTTTCCACCAGGGTGTGCATACCCACTACCAGGCCAGCGAAGACCTGTTGCGCCAGGCCTCCCGGCACCTGCGCAAGGGCGGCGAGATCCGCCTGGTGGCCAACCGCTTTCTCAAGTACCCGCCGCTGATCGAACAACATATCGGCGCCTGCCACACCCTGGCCGACGCCGATGGTTTCCGTATCTACCAGGCGCTCAACCCGTAAAGGCCCGCGCCTGCGGCACAGCGGCGCAGGCCTTGCCCAACGAACGGCGTTTGGGCAGAATGCGCGCGTCCTAGGGGAGTAGTCTCCCGCGAGCGCCCGCTCGCCCGGCATGCATCAACATACTTGGTCGGCTGACCATGGTGCGTGCGACCCAAGATCCGCCCAGACGGATCGGCGCCGTTCGGCTCGAACGCCGCGCAGGGTTTGACAAGACCTATGACACGAACACCTTACCCGGGGCGGGAAGGCTGTACGTGTCATAGCCGTGTCTACCCGCCCCTTTAGGAACCTCGATGCTGGAATCTCTTTTCGTTCCCACCCTGATCGTTGCCCTGGCGGAAATCGGCGACAAGACGCAGCTGCTCGCGCTGTTGCTGGCCGCGCGCTTTCGCAGGCCCTGGCCGATCATCTGGGGCATGGTGGTCGCCACCCTCGCCAACCACCTGGCCGCGGGGGCGGTGGGCAACTGGGTAGCCGGCCTGCTGTCGCCGGCACTGCTGAGCTGGATCCTGGCAGCCTCGTTTATCGCCGTGGCGCTGTGGACGCTGATCCCGGACAAGCTCGATGACGACGAAAGCTCCAATCTCAAGCGCTACGGGCCGTTCCTGACCACGCTGATCGCCTTCTTCCTGGCGGAGATGGGTGACAAGACCCAGGTGGCGACGGTCATGCTCGCCGCCCAGTACCCGCACTTCATCATGGTGGTGCTCGGCACCACGCTGGGCATGCTGATCGCCAACGTGCCGGTGGTGCTGGCCGGCAACTTCGCCGCCGACCGCCTGCCGCTCACCCTGATTCGCCGACTCGCCGCCATCGCCTTCGCGGCACTGGCGATCTATGCCGCCTACCAGGCGATGCTGCTGAGCGGGATCCTGAACGGCTGATCAGGGTTTAAGGCCGCCGCCGATCCAGACAGCGGCCTCGAACTAAGTCCGAGTGGCCAGAGCACGACCAGCTGCCTGGTTGGCTAACCGGCCCGTTTGCCGGATGCCAATGTCGCGAGGATCAGCTTTTCTTGGCCTGCTGATACAGGGGCATGACCTTGGGAATGGCGGCTTGCAGCGAGGCGATACGGCTCGACGAGGACGGGTGGGTGCTCATGAACTCCGGCGGCGCCCCTTCGCTGGCCTTGGCCATCTTCTCCCACAGGGTGACTGCGGCGTTGGGGTTGAAGCCTGCACGGGCAGCCAGCTCCAGGCCGATCAGGTCGGCTTCGTTCTCGTTGCTGCGGCTGTTGGGCAGCGTCATGCCGTAGTTCACCGCGGCATCGGCCAGTGCCATCTGATCCGAGCTCACACCCAGCAGCGCGGCAGCGCCCTGCTTGGCCATGTTCAGCCCATAGGCCTTGGACATCGCCTCGCGGCCATGCTCACGCAGGGCGTGGGCGATCTCGTGGCCCATGACCGCAGCGATTTCGTCATCGGTGAGCTTCAGCTTCTCGATGATACCGCTGTAGAAGATGATCTTGCCGCCGGGGCCGCAGTTGGCATTGAGCTCAGGGCTCTTGATCAGGTTGACCTCCCACTGCCACTGCGCCGAATCCGGGCGAAACAACGGCGCCTGCTTGATCAGCCGATCGGCGATACGCTGCAGGCGTTTGGCATCGGCACTGGTCTTGTCCAGCAAGCCTTGGCTGGAGGCCTTCTGCAGAGTTTCCTGGTAGGACTGGGCGTACATCTGGTTGACCTCATCGGTCGACAGCGCGCTGAACATGTACTGCTTGCGCTCGACACCTACCGCCCCACCGCTGGTGGTGTTGACGGCTTGGCATCCTGCCAGCAGCAGTGCCGCGGTCAGCGTGGTAATGGACAACGACGATTTCATGCTGGAGCTCCCTGGGAAATTGAGCGCGGTATGCTAGCAGGCTGTTGAAAAACTACCTACGTTGCCGCCGCGTCGTTAAAAACAGCCTCGCGTCAGTTGCCTCGCCTAGGTTGTTCAGCGGCCTGCTGAGGCTGCCATATTCAAGCACAGGCCAAAGCCTCAGGCAGGCGTCAGACACTCCGGCCCGTCGAGCTTCGGGTCATTGACCAGATTGCTCAATACCCGTTCCCGCAGGGGCTGCGGTCTGCCGACGAGCAGCGCCTGTAGCTCCTCGAGTGGCGTATCGGCGGCCAGCCAGCGCTGCCTGTCGTGTGCACTGAGAATCAACGGGCGGCGCAGCGTCGCGGCCGCCTGGGTGATCATCGCCGTGCTCAGGTAAACCTGCCCCTCGACGGGATAGGCCTCCCAGACTGCGGCGAAATACAGCAGCGACTCCTCGCTGCTCAGCCAGTACGGCCTCTTGCGCGCGGCACCGCGCCATTCGTAGAAGCCGTTGGCCGGAATCAGTCCGCGGCGCAGGCGAAACGCGTCGCGAAACATCGGCTGCTCGGCCAGGGTTTCGGCGCGGGCGTGGGCCGGCGTTTTCGACAGGTCCTTCAGCCAGGGGGGGGTCAACCCCCAGCGCGCGCGAACCAGCGCAGGCTGTTCATGGTCGCTGCGCAATAACAGCACCTGGGAGCCGGGCGCGAAGTTCCAGTGGGGCTGCTGGTCAGCGGGAAAACCTGGCTGCGCCGCAAAGGCGGGCGTCCAGCGAAACAGCGCGAAGCGTCCACTCATGAAAGGCTCATCGGGATGGGGTGGCACACGCCGCTCAACACAGCAGCACGCCCTGAACGGAATCCGGCTCGTCACCGGGTAGCGGTTGCGCGCCATTGTACTCGCCGATCAGCCAGCGGGCGCGCTCGGCGTCGGCGTCCTCGACCAGCAGGCCGAGCAGGCCGCACGCCGGCAGCTCGCCCACCGCGCCAGCCAGATGAGCACCGACCAGATGCGCCTGGATGCCCTCGCTGGCCAGCATGGCCTTGAGCAATTCGCCTTCCATCAGGTCCTGGGGCTCGTAAACGCGCTTCATCAGTCGTTCTCCCCCCGCACATCCAGCTGCCAGCTCTGGCCATCGGTTTCGAGCAGGAAAACGATGGGCCGGCAGCACACCGGGCAGTCCTCGATGTACTGCTGGTCACCCGCCGACAGGTCCAGCAGCGCCTCGACCGCCTCGCCACAGTAGGGGCACTGATAATCCTGGGTTTCCAACATGGGGCGCCTCCGTGTGACTTGCAGGGTATAATGGGCGGTCTATTGCTGCGCCTCGAGTTGCCGTCACGCGTGATTACGGCACAGGGTCCAGCGCTTTCCACTCTTCAATCGCAGCGATAATCACAAGAGATCATGATGGGCGAATTCGACAGCATCCGACCCTATGCCGACGCGGAAATTCCAGCGGTTCTGGCGCGCCTGTTGGCCGACGATGCGTTTCTCGACATCCTTACCCAGTTTCGCTTTCCGCGCCTGGCCGGCCCGTTCGGCTGGCTGCTCAAACCTCTTATAGCCCATCGGCTGCGTTCGCAGTTCCGCCATATCGGCTCGGTTCGCGCCCTGCAGGAGTCCATCGAGCCGTATATCGACCGCACCGTCGAGCACGCCACCGATGGCGTGAGCTATTCGGGCGTGGAAACCCTGAAGGCCGGCAACCCCTACCTGTTCCTGGCCAACCACCGCGACATCGTCATGGACCCGGCCTTCGTCAACTATGCCGTGTACCACGCCGGCCTGCAGACGCCGCGTATCGCCATTGGCGACAACCTGCTGCAGAAGCCCTTCGTCAGCGACCTGATGCGCCTGAACAAGAGTTTCATCGTGCACCGCTCGATCACCGGGCGGCGCGAAAAGCTCGCCGCCTACCAGCTGCTGTCGGCCTATATCAGCCATTCGATCGGCCAGGACGGCGAATCGATCTGGATCGCCCAGGCCGAAGGCCGTGCCAAGGATGGTGACGACCGCACCGACTCGGCGATCCTCAAGATGTTTCATATGAGCCGCAAGGACGAACCCTTCGCGCAGGTCATCGCCAGCCTCAAGCTCACCCCGGTATCGATCAGCTACGAGTACGACCCCTGCGACCAGGCCAAGGCCCGCGAGCTCTACACCCGTGCCACCACGGGCAGCTACACCAAGCAGCCGGGCGAGGATGACAAGAGCATCGGCCTGGGCATCACCGGTTACAAGGGGCGCGTGCACGTGCATTTCGGCGACCCGATCACCAGCGGTTTCGAGGATGCCAAGCAACTGGCCGCCCTGGTCGATGCGCAGATCCTCACCGGCTACCGCCTGTTCCCGGTGCATTACCTGGCCTATGCCATGTGGAGCGATCGCGATCCGCAGCTGGAGGTGCCGGCAGCCGAGTCACTGTTCGGCGCCGCCGAACTGGCTGCAGCAAGGGAGCAATGGCGGCAGCGCCTGAGCCGCTGCCCGGGCGAGCAACAGCCCTACCTGATCCTTCAGTACGCGATGCCGGTACGCAACCAGTACCGCATCAAGGCTGGCCTGCCGCTCTGATTGCGGCAGCCCGCGAGCATGAAAAAGCCCCGACAGGTCGGGGCTTTTTCATGACTGCCGTCAGGTTCACTGACCGCTGAGGATCTGTCCCAGGGTCGGGTCCTTGAAGGCGCGGGTCAGTGCATCGCTCAACACGTCGCTGACCAGCTTGGTATTGGTTTCCTGGTTCGGCGCCATGCCGAAACGCTGGTTCAGCGAGGCACCGTAGCGGCCGCTGTAACGGCGATTGCTGTTCTGCACGTCGGCGCGGAAGCTGGCGGTCATGTTGGCTTCGGTGACGTACAGACCCTCTTTGGGCGACTGGTACTTGAGCTCGGCCAGGGTCAGGGTCAGCTGTGGCGCGTTGTAGGCATTGGCCGACGGGGTGAAGCCCAGCAGGCGCACGGCCGCCTCGGCCTGGGCTTGCAGCTTGGGCAGTACGTCCTGGCCCGATACGCTGATGGCGCTGGTCTCCGGGTACAGGCCGCCACGGGTGCCCAGCACCGGAGAGGGACGCCCATCGACGACCCGCACCACGACCGGCTGGCCCTGCCCCACGGGCGTCAGGGACCCGATCAGCCTGGGCTGCGGGCTGAGCTGTTGGGGGCTGTGGGCACAACCGACAAGAGCCAGACTGATAACGGCAACCAGACCAAACAACAGGCGATTCATATTCGGTTCTCCATGGGGGGCGCTTAAGGCTCGCGAAGTATAACGAATCGACCTGTAAACGGTGAGCACGGTTCCGCGTCACCTCTTGGTCACATGCCGACGGTATAAGACTTTGGTCGCTTTGCATGAACGGAGCTTGTTTGATGCGTGCCCTCCTGCAGAAAATCGCCAGCGCCCGAAACCCGCGCATTTTTGCCCGCCTCGATGAACAGGGCATCTGCCGCGCATTCCGCCAGAGCGCCCAGCCGCCGGGCCCTGCAGGCTGGCACGAGGTCAACGAACAGCGCCTGACCTGGCTCGGCGCGCCGTTGCCGAAAAGCGCGTTCGCCCGCCGCTGAGCGCCCGCCAGGGCGTTTTCGCCCCCCAGTGCCTGTGCAATAAAAGTCACACGCACCTGATCACTTCCCGCGCTTTCGCCTTATAATCGCGCCCCGATTATAAGGACGCCTCCTGATCGGCATCGCCGTACCGCTGATGCAGTCATGCCATCGGCAACGCCACAGAGAGTCGCCCACTTCGTGCTGCTCGATATCAGAGCCCCCGCCGTGCAGTGCCGCGTTTTCGCGGAACATCTGCCGGCTGGAACGGCCCAACAGGCACATGAACTTTTGAGGTTCGCGTTCCAAAAGAACGTGAAAAAACGGTTTCAATAACTTCACAAGAGTGTGGCGAACATATGAATCATCTTGCGGCAGGACACGGCGACCTCCTCCCGTCATTCCAATCCTCAATACAGCTCTGCAACCGCTGACAGGCGCTTTTGACGCCCAGGCCGACGGCCTATGACTGGACGCTGATTTTTTGGAGATGTGGTAATGGCGCAGAACGATTACGAAGCTGTAGATGTAGTGCTGGTCGGTGCCGGCATCATGAGCGCAACGCTGGCCGTGCTGCTCAAGGAGCTCGATCCGGGCATCAAGCTGGAAGTCGTCGAGGCGATGGACTTCGGTGCGGCGGAAAGCTCCAACCCGTGGAACAACGCGGGTACCGGCCACGCCGGCCTGTGCGAGCTCAACTACACCCCCGAGTCCGCCGACGGTTCCATCGACATCAAGAAGGCGGTGAGCATCAACGCCCAGTTCGAGGAGTCCAAGCAGTTCTGGGCCTACCTGGTCAAGAAAGGCACCTTTGGCGCGCCCAAGTCCTTTATCAATCCCGTTCCGCACCTGAGCTTCGTCCGTGGCCAGAAAGGCATCGACTACCTCAGGAAGCGCTTCGAGGCGCTGCACGTGCACCACGCGTTCGAAGACATGGTGTACAGCGAAGATCGCGCCACCATGAACGAATGGATGCCGCTGATGATGCCCGGCCGTGATCCGAATGAGCCGATCGCGGCGACCCGCGTGGCCAACGGCACCGACGTCAACTTCGGTGCGCTCACCAAGAGCCTGCTCGACCACCTGGTTCAGCAGAGCGAGGCGCGCGTGACCTTCAATCAGCGGGTGACCGACCTCACCCGCAACGAGCATGGCTGGCGGGTGAGCACCAAGGATCAGAAGAGCGGCAACCACCGCCAGATCCAGGCCCGCTTCGTGTTTCTCGGTGCCGGTGGCGGCGCCCTGCCCCTGCTGCAGCTGTCCGGTATCGCCGAAGGCAAGGGTTTTGGTGGTTTCCCGGTCAGCGGCCAGTGGCTGCGCTGCGACAACCCGGACGTGGTCAACCAGCACCAGGCCAAGGTGTACAGCCAGGCCGAAGTCGGCTCGCCACCCATGTCGGTACCGCACCTGGACACCCGCGTGGTGGATGGCAAGAAGTCGCTGCTGTTCGGGCCTTATGCCGGCTTCACCACCAAGTTCCTGAAGAAGGGTTCGTTTCTCGACCTGCCGATGTCGGTGCGCCTGAACAACATCGGCCCGATGCTGGCGGTGGCCCGCGACAACTTCGACCTGACCCGTTACCTGGTCAAGGAAGTCATGCAGTCCCAGGAACAACGCCTCAAGACGCTGCGCGGCTTCTATCCGGAGGCCAAGGCCAGCGACTGGCGCCTGGAGATTGCCGGCCAGCGCGTGCAGATCATCAAGAAGGACGCCAACAAAGGCGGCATCCTGCAGTTCGGCACCGAACTGGTGGCCGCCCAGGATGGCTCCATCGCCGCCCTGCTGGGCGCCTCGCCAGGCGCTTCGGTGACCGTATCGATCATGCTCGACCTGATTCGCCGCTGCTTCCCCGAGCGGGCCGCGTCGGCCGAGTGGAGTGCCAAGCTGAACGAGATGTTCCCGGCACCCGCCTCGGTGCTGGTGAAGGATGCCGAGCAGTACCGCGCCGTTCAGGCCCAGTCGGATGCGCTGCTGCAATTGCGCGATGCGGTGCCGGCGTAATACCGGCCCACTGAAAACGGCGCCCCCGAGGCGCCGTTTTCATTTCTGGTTCTGCCACAGGCAATAAAAAAGCCAGTCAGCAGGCTGACTGGCCCAGGGCCTGGCAGGCCGGGTGTTACTGGAACAGCGAGTCGGCGGACAGGCCGTTCTTCTCGAGTATCTCGCGCAAGCGCTTGAGCGCCTCGACCTGGATCTGCCGCACGCGCTCACGGGTAAGGCCGATTTCCTGGCCGACCTCCTCGAGGGTGCAGCTCTCGTGCCCGCGCAAGCCGAAGCGCCGAACCACCACCTCACGCTGCTTCTCGGTCAGGTCCGAAAGCCACTGGTCGATGCTTTGCGATAGGTCATCGTCCTGCAACAGCTCGCAGGGATCCGTAGGGCGATCGTCGGTAAGGGTGTCGAGCAGCGTCTTGTCGGAGTCCGGCCCCAGCGACACGTCCACCGAGGAAACGCGCTCGTTGAGACCCAGCATACGCTTGACCTCGCCCACCGGCTTTTCCAGCAGGTTGGCGATTTCTTCGGGAGACGGCTCGTGATCGAGCTTCTGGGTCAGCTCCCGCGCGGCGCGCAGGTAGACGTTGAGTTCCTTGACCACGTGAATGGGCAGGCGGATGGTGCGGGTCTGGTTCATGATCGCCCGCTCGATGGTCTGCCGGATCCACCAGGTCGCGTAGGTGGAGAAACGGAAGCCGCGCTCCGGGTCGAATTTCTCCACGGCGCGGATCAGGCCGAGGTTGCCTTCTTCGATCAGGTCCAGCAGCGACAACCCGCGGTTCACGTAGCGCCGGGCGATCTTCACCACCAGCCGCAGGTTGCTTTCGATCATGCGCTTGCGCCCTGCGGGGTCGCCCTTCTGCGCCAGACGCGCGAAGAACACCTCTTCTTCAGGGGTAAGCAGCGGGGAGAAACCGATTTCGTTGAGGTACAGCTGAGTGGCGTCGAGCGCCCGGGTGTAGTCGATGTACTTGTGCTGCTTGCTGCCACTGGGCTGCTTGGTCTTGCTCCGCGTAGCGACCTTGGCAGTAGGCGCCTTGTCGTTAGCCTCGTGAAGATCGATATCCGGCTCCATCAGGAGCACGTCCTCATCGATGTCAAACTCCGGCGCCACCTTGGTATCGAGTGCCATTTTATTGTTCCGTCCCTTGCTGAGTTCGACCAGCAAGCCCTGATGTGCGCGTCTCCTTGGCAACATCAGAGCCCGTCCAACCCACGTGAGCGGGTGAACGAGCGACAGATCAACGACGTGGCAGGTATTGCATTGGATCTACTGGCTTACCCTGGCGGCGAATTTCGAAGTGAAGCTTCACCCGGTCAGTTCCCGTGGAACCCATCTCGGCAATCTGTTGCCCGACCTTGACCTGCTGCCCCTCACGTACCAATAGCCTGCGGTTGTGGCCGTAGGCACTCACGTAGGTATCGCTGTGCTTGATGATCACCAATTCGCCGTAGCCCCGTAACCCACTCCCGGCGTAGACAACGGATCCACCAGACGCAGCAAGGACAGGCTGTCCCAATTCACCTGCTATATCAATGCCTTTATTCAAACTACCGTTTGAGGAAAAACGGCCGATAATCGCACCACTTGCCGGCCATGCCCAGCCTGTCGCGGAACGTTGAACAGGGGCTACGGGCGTGGTGGCAGGCGTCACCACGACCGGTGTCGACGGACGGGTGGTGGTTTGTGCCGGAGGTGCCTGTACCGGTGTCGAGGGCCGGCTGGGCGTGGTCACTATCGGCGTCGAAACGCTGGGTGCGGAGGCCGTCACCGGCCTGCTCGTGCTACCCGAGCCGAAACGAATCACCTGGCCGACGCGGATCAGATAGGGCGGCGCGATGGCGTTGTGGGCAGCCAGCGCTTTCCAATCCCAGCCGTAACGAAAGGCGATCGAGTAAAGTGTGTCCCCACGTTGCACGCGGTACTGGCCGGAGGTCACCGGTTGACGCTGTGACGCCGCGTTGTTGCGATCGACCACCTGCACACCGCCTGATGGCGAGCTGGCGCAGCCGGTCAGCAATGCGCCCATGGCCATCAACACCAGCAGGTTGCGCAGCATGCCCGAGGAACGGTGTCCTTGCTTGGCTGTGGAACTCACCCCAATCTCCCTTGCAAACGGCCCCGAGCGACCGGTAACGAACGCCGAAACGTCACACCTCTTCAACCTGGCGGCGGCGCGCCAGCCATTCAACACCCAGCACCAGCGCGATGGCACACAGGCTCAGCACGATGGCCAGCAACAGTTGCGCATCCTCGCCGCTGACGTCGGCAAACTGCCATGGCAATAGATTGACCTGCTCGAGTGGAAACGATTCACCATGCCGATTGGTTTGCCAGGTCAGGGTCTGCTTCCAGGGCCAGACCTTGACCAGGGAACCGAGCATCAGCCCGGCCAGAAAAGCCATGGTCAGGTCACGCATGTTGGCGAGCAGCCAGCTCAGCGCCTTCGAGAAGGTCAGCAGCCCCAGCACGCAGCCCGCACAGAACACCGCGAGCACGGCCACATCGAAATTCTTCACGGCCCCCAGTACCACGGGATACAGGCCCAGCAATACGAGGATGAAGCTGCCCGAGATGCCCGGCAGGATCATCGCACTGATGGCGATGGCGCCAGCGAAGAACAGCATCAGCGGGTCGGCCGACAATTGCATGGGCACCGCCAGGGTGATCCACAAGGCGAATGCCAGGCCGACCGCGAAGCCGACCAGGCGGTTGCTGCGCCAGGCCTGCACCTCGCGCCCCACCAGGTAGACGGACACCAGCACCAGCCCGAAGAAGAATGCCCACAGCGGCACCGGGTGCTCGTTCATCAGGTAGCTGATGGCCCGGGCCAGGGTGAAGATGCTGCTGAGGATGCCCAGCAGGATCACCAGCAGAAAGCTGGCATTGCACGCCTGCCACGCCGCGCCGATGCGCCCGCGCGCCACCAGCATCAAGGCCTGGGGCATGGCGGCGAAGGAAGCGAGAAGCTTGTCGTATATACCGGTGATCAGGGCAACGGTGCCGCCGGAGAAACCAGGCACCACGTCGACCGCGCCCATGGCCATTCCTTTGGTATAGAGCAACAAGGTTTTCTTCATGCATCCTTCCGTTCGATTTGAATCAGGCCAGTGGGCCGTTAAGCAGGGGCACGAACCGTACCGCGTCGAGTACGTGCCGGGAGAAACCCTGTTCCTCGCGAATGATCAATAACAGTTGCTGAACGTCGCCTGAACCAACGGGAATCACTAGGCGACCGCCGGGAGCCAGCTGGTCGAGCAGCGCCTGGGGCACTTCCGAGGCCGCGGCGGTCACGATGATGCCGTTGTAAGGCGCCAGTGCCGGCCAGCCTTCCCAGCCATCGCCCCAGCGAAAGACCACGTTGCGCAGGCTGAGTTTGACCAATCGTTCCTTCGCCCGTTCCTGCAGCCCCTGAATGCGCTCGACGGTGAACACCCGCTCGACCAGTTGCGCCAGGATCGCCGTCTGGTAGCCGGAGCCGGTGCCGATCTCCAGCACCTTGTCCAGCGGGCCGGCGGCGAGCAGCAACTCGCTCATGCGAGCCACCATGTAGGGCTGCGAAATGGTCTGGTTGTGGCCGATCGGCAGCGCCGTGTCTTCATAGGCGCGGTGGGCCAGGGCCTCGTCGACGAACAGATGACGCGGCGTACGCCTGATCACCTCGAGCACGCCCGCGTTGGACAGCCCTTCATCGTAAAGTCGCTGGATCAGGCGCTCGCGGGTGCGTTGCGAGGTCATGCCAATCCCGTGGCGGTCATGCTCCCGATTCATGTCATCAACCCCTCCAGCCAGGGTCTGAGGCGATTGAGTCCATCCTGATAGGTGCGGTCGAGCTGCAGCGGGGTGACCGACACGTAACCCTGCATCACGGCGTGGAAGTCGGTGCCCTCGGCACCATCCTCGACATCCCCGGCGGCGGCGATCCAGTAGCCGGCCTTGCCCCGCGGGTTGACGTCCCTGACCGGCGCGGCGGCGCGAGCCCGATGGCCCAGGCGGGTCAGCTGCACGCCCCGGATACGATCGAGCGGCAGGTTCGGTACGTTGACGTTGAGCACCGTGCGCGGCGGCAGGTCGAGCAGCTCGTGGGCCGCGACCAGCCGGCGGGCGAAGTGGGCTGCCGTGGGCAGGTTCTCGGCCGAACGGGAGGCCAGCGAAAAGGCGAACGCCGGCCGGGCCAGAAAGCGGCCCTCCAAGGCGGCGCCGACGGTACCGGAATACAGCACGTCGTCCCCCAGATTGGGGCCCATGTTGATGCCGGACACGACCAGGTCCGGCATGTCGGGCAGCAGGCCGTTGATGCCAAGGTGCACGCAGTCGGTGGGCGTGCCATTGAGGCTGATGTAACCATTGGCCTGCGTGCAGGGATGCAGCGGGCGATCCAGGGTCAGCGCGCTGCTGGCGCCGCTGCGGTCGCCATCGGGAGCGATCACCGTGCAGTCGGCGTAATCGGCCAGCGCAGCGTGCAACGCGGCGAGGCCCGGTGCGGCCACGCCGTCATCGTTAGAAATCAGAATACGCATGGGTTGTCCGTCTGCCCTGCCGGCAAAAGCTCGACGATTTCGCGCACCAGAGCGGTGGCGAAACATCCAGCCGGCAGGACGAATTCCAGTTGCAGAATGTCAGGCTCGGGATAATGCCACGTCAAACCGCTAATGGGGAGGCGCAGGATACGCCGTTCGTGCGCCATGTCCGCTTGTGCGAGCCAGCCTGTCAGCTGCGCCTCGGAGCTGGCGACGCGCCGCTCGAGATCGCCGGTGGCGCCCTGGGCAGGCGAAGTACCCTCGCCCCAAAGCGGTCCGGTGGGATGCAGGTCCAGTTCAGCCAGGCGAGGATCCAGGCATTCGGCCGCGCCGGCCGCGAAAAAGCTGCGGCTGTCGGTGAATGCCAGCAGGTCGCCCGGCAGCGCCTGGTTCCAGGTGCCAGCTGCCACGCGCTCGGCCAGTACCCGGTTGAACACCAGGCTGCGCGCCGCCGACAGCACCCGCGAACGCACGTTGCGCTTGTCCGGCAATTCGCTGCGCTCGGCGAAGTGCCGGGCGTGGGCCACGTTGCCGCCCTCGTACCCGAAGCGCTGGGCACCGTAGTAATTGGGAATGCCCTGCTCGCGAATAACCTGCAGGCGCTGATCGAGCGCGGCCCGGTCGGCCTGCAGCCCGGTCAGGCGCAGGGTGAAACCGTTGGCGGCATGGGCACCACGCTGCAGTTTGCGGGTATGGCGCACCTGCCTGAGGATGGCCAGGGTGTCGTCCTGCGCCGCCGTCAGGTCGGGATCCAGCTTGCCGGGCAGATGGAGGCTGAACCACTGCCGGGTCAGCGCCTGCTTGTCCTTCAGGCCGGCGTAACTGATCATCCGCACGGGCACACCTGCGGCGCGCGCCAGGCGACGTGCAGCATCCTCGGTGTTCAGCTCGCGTTTTTCGACCCACAGCCACAGGTGCTCACCGGCCCCGGACAGCTCGATGTCCAGCACTTCGTCGACTTGAAAATCTTCGGCCGTCGCCTTGAGCACGGCCTGCCCGCAGGGTTCGCCATGGGCCCGTGGGCCGAGCAGTTCCGGTTCGGTCATGCGCTGACCAGCAAGGCCACGGCGTGCACGGCAATGCCTTCCTCGCGCCCCACGAACCCCAGCTTTTCGGTGGTGGTGGCCTTGACGTTGACCTGATCGAGCGCGACCTGCAGGTCTTCGGCGATCAGCGCGCGCATGGTCTCGATATGGGGGGCCATCTTCGGCGCCTGGGCCTCGATGGTGGCGTCGACGTTGCCGACCTTCCAGCCCTTGGCGTGCACAAGGCCGAGCACATGGCGCAGCAGCACACGGCTGTCGGCACCCTTGAAGTGGGGATCGGTATCGGGGAAATGCTTGCCGATGTCGCCGAGCGCCACGGCGCCGAGCAAGGCGTCGCTCAGTGCGTGCAGCACCACGTCGCCATCGGAATGGGCAACCAGGCCGAACCTGTGGGGGATGCGTACGCCGCCCAGGGTGATGAAATCCCCGTCGCCGAAGCGGTGCACGTCGTAACCATGGCCAATCCGCATGAGCCGTTGCCCTCGCAAAAAGACCGATTCTACCCGAAAGCGCAGGGCGAGGCGGGACTTGCCGGCGATCGAGGCAGCCCGCGAACCTCGCGCATCGCCCACCCTCGCGATCGATCGGCGAAAGTGGCTGCAACCTGCGATTAGCCGCTGCGGAGCGGATCGAGAGAGACGCCACGACGAAAAACGTGGGAATGTTTTTGCGCTTGCAGGAGTCGACAAGAGGTAGCAACGATTTCCAGCCACCATGGAGAACATCATGGCCGTAGTAAAGAAACCGGTAGTCGCTAAACCCAAGGCAAAGGCTGCACCGAAAACCGCGCCGTCGAAACTCAAGGGCGATGGCCTGAGCATCAACACCAGCGTCGACGGCAGTGCTCGCGAAAAAGTCGCCGAAGCGCTGACCAAGGCGGTGGCCGATAGCTACACCCTGTACGTGAAGACGCTGGGCGTGCACTGGAACGTGCAGGGCGCCAACTTCTATGGCCTGCACAAGCTGACCGACGAGCAGTACAACGAACTGCACCAGGCCGCTGACGAGATCGCCGAACGCATCCGCGCCCTGGGCAAGCTGGTGCCGACCGGTGGGGAAACCTTCCGCTCGCTGACCGTGATCGACAACGAGGCGCCCCACGGCACCACGCCGCAGATGATCAAGCAACTGGTGCTGGACAACGAAACCGCTGCCCGTCGCATGAGCGAGTTCGCGGAGTTGGCCGAAGAAGCTGGTGACCTGTTCAGCCACGACATGCTGGTAGCGCGTATCGGCGTGCACGAGCAGAACGCCTGGATGCTGCGTTCCAGCCTGGGCGAGTGATCGTTGGGCGACAAGAAAAGGGCGCTGCGGATCTGGTCCGCAGCGCCCTTTTTAATTCATCAAACCCTATACCGCTTCGCCGGCATGGCCCGCTCTCACAAAAACCGCTCAATAACTATCTGTGGGAACGGGCGGGGACGCCCGGTCAATGCCGGCGAAGTGCCTTTGCCACCGACCAGAAGCCTCAGCCTACCAACGCCTCGGCATGATGACGCAGGTGATCTTCGATAAAGCTGGCGATGAAGTAATAGCTGTGGTCGTAGCCAGGCTGCAGGCGCAGGGTCAGCGGATGCCCTGCCGCCTTGGCCGCCGCCTCCAGCGCCTTGGGCTTGAGCTGGCCATCGAGGAAGTCGTCACGGTCACCTTGATCGACCAGGATCGGCAGTTTTTCCACGGCCTCGGCGATCAGCAGGCTGGCATCCCATTCGCGCCAGCGCGAACGGTCTTCGCCCAGGTAGTTGCTCAAAGCCTTCTCGCCCCACGGGCAATTGACCGGATTGGCGATCGGTGAAAACGCCGAAACCGACTGATAGCGCCCCGGATTCTTCAGCGCGCAGATCAGTGCGCCATGGCCGCCCATGGAATGGCCGGCGATACCGCGCTTGCCGGAGACCGGGAAGTTGGCCTCGATCAGCGCCGGCAGTTCCTGCACCACATAGTCGTACATGCGGTAATGACGCGCCCAGGGCTCCTGGGTGGCGTTGACGTAGAAGCCGGCGCCAAGGCCGAAGTCATAGGCGCCGTTGGCGTCATCCGGCACGCCCTCGCCCCGCGGGCTGGTGTCCGGCGCGACGATGATCAACCCCAGCTCGGCGGCCATGCGCTGGGCGCCGGCCTTTTGCATGAAGTTCTCGTCGGTGCAGGTCAAACCGCTCAGCCAGTACAGCACCGGCAATTTGGCGCCCTGCTCGGCCTGGGGCGGCAGGTAGACGGCGAACACCATGTCGCAGTTGAGGCTGGAGGAACGGTGCCTATAGCGCTTGTGCCAGCCGCCGAAGCTCTTGTTGCTGGATACGATTTCCAAAGTCATGGCGAATCCTCACGGGCGGTGGACAGGCTGCCTTGCGACAGCGTTGTCCACCCTACTGATCAGTAGTGGATGACAGTGCGGATGCTCTTGCCTTCGTGCATCAGGTCGAAGGCGTCGTTGATCTTGTCCAGGCCCATGGTGTGGGTGATGAAGGTGTCCAGCGGAATCTCGCCGCTCTGGGATTTCTCCACATAGCTCGGCAGCTCGGTGCGGCCCTTGACGCCACCGAAGGCGCTGCCGCGCCAGACGCGGCCGGTCACCAGCTGGAACGGACGGGTGCTGATCTCCTGGCCAGCGCCAGCCACGCCGATGATCACGCTCTCGCCCCAGCCCTTGTGGGCGCATTCCAACGCGGCGCGCATCAGTTGCACGTTGCCGACGCACTCGAAGCTGTAGTCCACGCCGCCGTCGGTGAGCTCGACGATGACGTCCTGGATCGGCTTGTCGTAATCCTTCGGGTTGACGAAGTCGGTTGCGCCCAGCTCACGGGCCACGTCGAACTTGGCCGGGTTGATGTCGACGGCGATGATCCGCGAGGCCTTGGCCATCTTGGCGCCGATGATCGCCGCCAGGCCAATGCCACCCAGGCCGAAGATCGCCACGGTGGCGCCCTCCTCCACCTTGGCGGTGTTGAGCACGGCACCGATACCGGTGGTCACGCCGCAGCCGAGCAGGCAGACCTTTTCCAACGGTGCTTCCTTGGGAATCACGGCCAGGGACACTTCCGGCAGCACGGTGTATTCGGAGAAGGTCGAGCAGCCCATGTAGTGGTAGATCGGCTCACCGTTGTAGCTGAAACGGGTGGTGCCATCGGGCATCAAGCCCTTGCCCTGGGTGGCGCGCACCGAGCTGCACAGGTTGGTCTTGCCGGACAGGCAGAACTTGCACTTGCGACACTCGGCGGTGTACAGCGGGATTACATGATCACCGACGGCCACCGAGGTCACGCCCTCACCGATGGCTTCGACGATACCGCCACCTTCATGGCCGAGGATCGATGGGAACACGCCCTCGGAATCGGCACCGGACAGAGTGTAGGCATCGGTGTGGCAAACGCCGGTGGCGACGATGCGCACCAGCACCTCGCCGGCCTTTGGCGGCTCCACATCCACTTCGACGATTTTCAGCGGCTCGTTCGGGGCGAAGGCTACGGCGGCGCGCGACTTGATCATGATGGAGCTCTCCAGATGAATTGCGATGGCGACCAGTGTAATAGAGCCATCGATTGAGATAATCAGGCAGAATGCAAAACATTATTGATCTACAGGGATAATCGATGATGTCGCGAGTGACGCCATGAACCGCTGGGAAGGGCTGGACGAATTCGTCGCCGTGGCCGAATGCGGCCAGTTCACGGCAGCGGCAGAACGCCTGGGACTGTCTTCGTCACAGGTGAGCCGGCAGATCGCCCGCCTCGAAGAACGCCTGCACACCCGCCTGTTCTACCGCACCACGCGCAAGGTGGCGCTGACCGAGGCCGGCCAGACCTTCCTGCAACATTGCCAGCGTCTGCAGGACGCCCGTGAAGAAGCACTGAACGCCATTGGCGATCTGGGTAGCGAGCCCAAGGGCCTGCTGCGCATGACCTGTGCAGTGGCCTACGGCGAGCGCTTCATCGTGCCGCTGGTCACCGCGTTCATGGCGCACCACCCCAGGCTGTCGGTCGAGATCGAGCTGAGCAATCGCACCCTCGACCTGGTGCAGGACGGCTTCGATATCGCCATTCGCCTCGGCCGCCTGCAGGACTCGCGCATGCTGGCGACCCGCCTGGCACCACGACGCATGTACCTGTGCGCATCGGCCGACTACCTGCAGCGTTACGGACGCCCGCACAGCCTGTCGGAACTGGCTCGGCACAATTGCCTGATCGGCAGCAGCGACGTCTGGACCTTTCAGCTCGAAGGCCGTGAAGCTTCGCAGCGGGTCAATGGCAACTGGCGCTGCAACAGCGGCCAGGCCGTGCTGGACGCGGCCCTGGCCGGGCTAGGTTTGTGTCAGCTGCCGGATTACTACGTGCTCGAGCACCTGCGCAGCGGCGCCCTGGTGTCGCTGCTCGACAATCATCAACCGCCCAATACCGCGGTGTGGGCGCTGTACCCCCAGCAGCGGCACCTGTCGCCCAAGGTCAGGCAATTGATCGACGCATTACGTTACGGTCTCGCTCAGCGCGCCGAATACGCCTGACTGCAGGGGCTCGGTGCCTGGCGCTCATAGAATGTCACAAGCGCCGGCGAACCCTGCCTTCGAGGTTCCGTCGTAACCCATGAGGCCCCGTTCGGGTCGATGCCAACCCCCAGCACGAGGACATGGTTATGCAGGTCATGGTCAATAGCGGAAAGCACGTCGACACTTCCATGGCATTCAAGACTGACATCCGCGGTCGAGTGCGCGACAAACTGCAGCGCTACGAGGAGCACCTCACCCGGGTGGAAATCCACCTCTCGGACGAGAATGCCCTGAAGAGCGGCCCCCAGGACAAACGCTGCAAGGTCGAAGCTCGGATGAAAGGTCGCGATCCGATGTCGGTGTCCTTTGATGCCTGCGAACTGCAGCAGGCCATCGACGGCGCCATGAACAAGCTGACGGCGGTGCTGGAACGCAACATCGGCAAGAACGCCAAGAAGTGGATTCACTGAGCCCCTGACGGCGACTCAGTGCCGGCCTCGCCAGAGGCGCTCCAGATAGTGCAGGTCTTCCGGGCGGGTGACCTTGAGGTTGTCCGCCCGGCCTTCGATCAGCCGCGGCGCCTGCCCGGCCCATTCCATGGCCGAGGCCTCGTCGGTCACGGCAACATCCGATACCAGGGCTTCGGCCAATGCCTGGTGCAAGGCGCCGAGGCGGAACATCTGCGGCGTGTAGGCCTGCCAGATCACCGAACGATCGATGGTTTCGCGCACCCGGCCATCACTGCCCACGCGCTTGAGCGTATCGCGGGCCGGCACCGCCAGCAGCCCGCCCACGGCATCGTCGGCCAATTCGGCCAGCAGAAGATCGAGATCGGACTGCGCCAGGTTGGGCCGTGCGGCATCGTGCACCAGCACCCAGTCCTGCTCAGCGGCGCCCAGCTCGCTCAGGCGAAGCAAGGCGTTGAGCACCGAGTCGGCGCGTTCGGCGCCACCGGCGGCGGTATGGATTCGCCCGTCGCGGGCGCAATCGAGGCAGGGCCAGAACGGATCGTCCTCGGCCAGGCTGACCACCACACCGCGCAGGCCAGGGTGTTCGAGGAAACAGTTGAGGGTGTGTTCGAGAATGCTCTTGCCGGCCAGCTGCAGGTATTGCTTGGGCTTGTCGGCACGCATGCGGCTGCCGATGCCGGCGGCCGGAATCACCGCCCAGAACGACGGCAGATCAGGTGTGTTCATTCAGCCAACTGATAGAGAGTTTCGCCGTCCTTGACCATACCCAGCTCATGACGGGCACGCTCCTCGACGGTTTCCATGCCCTTCTTCAGCTCCATCACCTCGGCTTCGAGGATGCGGTTGCGTTCGAGCAGGCGTTCGTTTTCGCCCTGCTGATCGGCGATCTCCTGCTGCAGCTCGGTCACCTGGGCCAGGCTGCCCTCGCCCACCCACAGGCGATACTGCAGGCCTGCAAGCACGAGGATCAGAACGAGAAATAGCCAGTAGGGACTACGCATGGCAGGTGAGGCACTCGGGTAGGAAAGGGTCGCGGCGGCGGACATCCGTGGATTCTCCCTGCGTCATCGGTATCCGGCAAGGCCGCCAGTAAACCTGGCGGTGCTCCAGGAGAGCCGCGCGGCAGGCGATGTTCACCTGCGCCGCGCGAACCCGTCTCAGCCGCGGAACTCGCCGCGACCGCGGTACGGCGCCTTGGCGCCCAGTTGCTCTTCGATACGCAGCAGCTGGTTGTACTTGGACACGCGGTCGGAACGGCACAGCGAACCGGTCTTGATCTGACCAGCGGCGGTGCCGACGGCCAGGTCGGCGATGGTGCTGTCTTCGGTTTCGCCCGAGCGATGCGAGATCACCGCGGTGAAGCCGGCCGCCTTGGCCATCTGGATGGCTTCCAGGGTTTCGGTCAGCGAGCCGATCTGGTTGAACTTGATCAGGATCGAGTTACCGATGCCCTTGTCGATGCCTTCCTTGAGGATCTTGGTGTTGGTCACGAACAGGTCGTCGCCGACCAGCTGCACCTTGGCGCCGATCTTGTCGGTGAGGATCTTCCAGCCCGCCCAGTCGGATTCGTCCAGGCCGTCTTCGATGGAGATGATCGGGAAGCGCTCGGTCAGGCCCTTGAGGTATTCGGCGAAACCTTCGGCGTCGAACGACTTGCCTTCACCGGACAGGTTGTACTTGCCGTCCTCGTAGAACTCGGAAGCCGCGCAGTCCAGGGCCAGGGTCACGTCGCTGCCCAGCTTGTAGCCGGCATTGGCCACGGCTTCGGCAATCGCCGACAGGGCGTCTTCGTTGGAGGCCAGGTTTGGCGCGAAACCACCTTCGTCACCCACCGCGGTGTTCAGGCCACGGGCCTTGAGCACGGCCTTGAGGTGGTGAAAGATTTCGGTACCCATGCGCAGGCCGTCGGAGAAGGTCTTGGCGCCAACCGGCTGGACCATGAACTCCTGGATGTCGACGTTGTTGTCGGCATGCTCGCCACCGTTGATGATGTTCATCATCGGCACCGGCATGGCGTACTGACCCGGCGTGCCATTGAGGTTGGCGATGTGCGCGTACAGCGGCAGGTCCTGATCCTGGGCAGCCGCCTTGGCGGCGGCCAGGGACACGGCGAGGATGGCGTTGGCGCCCAGCTTGGCCTTGTTCTCGGTACCGTCGAGCTCGATCATGGTCTTGTCGAGGGCTTTCTGGTCAACCGGATCCTTGCCCAGCAGCGCATCGCGGATCGGGCCATTGATGTTGGCCACGGCCTTCAGCACGCCCTTGCCCAGGTAACGGCTCTTGTCGCCATCACGCAGTTCCAGCGCTTCGCGCGAACCGGTGGAGGCACCGGACGGCGCACAGGCGCTGCCGACGATGCCGTTGTCGAGGATTACGTCCGCTTCCACGGTGGGGTTGCCACGGGAGTCGAGAACCTCACGACCCTTGATGTCGACGATCTTTGCCATTCTTGTAAGCTCTCCAGAAGTTGTCGAAAACGCACTGCAGCATTCGGCGCCCGCTGCCGACCACACGCGCTGGCGGCCAGGCGGGCATACAAACCCGGCCAACGGGCCGGGCGGTGAAACGGACGGGACCAGAAAACGCCATCAGGCGGTTTCGATCGGATCCTGACTCTTGATCAGATCATCCAGCTGCTTGAGCTGGGCGAGGAACGGCTCCAGCTTGTCCAGACGCAGCGCACAGGGACCGTCGCACTTGGCGTTTTCCGGATCCGGATGCGCCTCGAGGAACAGACCTGCCAGGCCCTGGCTCATGCCGGCCTTGGCCAGCTCGGTGACCTGGGCGCGACGACCGCCCGCGGAATCCGAGCGACCACCCGGCATCTGCAGGGCATGGGTGACATCGAAGAACACCGGGTACTCGAAGGCCTTCATGATGCCGAAGCCGAGCATGTCCACCACCAGGTTGTTGTACCCGAAGGAGGAACCGCGCTCGCAGAGGATCAACTGATCGTTCCCGGCTTCGACACACTTGGCGAGAATATGTTTCATCTCCTGGGGAGCCAGAAACTGCGCCTTCTTGATATTGATCACCGCGCCGGTCTTGGCCATGGCGACCACCAGGTCGGTCTGCCGGGACAGGAAGGCCGGTAGCTGGATGATGTCGCAGACATCGGCCACCGGTTGCGCCTGGTAAGGTTCGTGCACATCGGTGATCACCGGCACGCCGAAGGTCTTCTTCACCTCCTCGAAGATCTTCATGCCCTCTTCCAGGCCGGGGCCGCGAAAAGAGGTCACCGAGGAGCGGTTGGCCTTGTCGAAGCTGGCCTTGAACACGTAGGGAATACCGAGCTTGTCGGTGACCCGTACGTATTCCTCGCAGGCACGCATGGCCAGATCCCGGGACTCCAGCACGTTGATGCCGCCGAACAGCACGAAAGGCTTGTCGTTGGCGATGTCGATCTTGCCGACGCGTACGGTCTTCTGCGCCATGGGTCAGGCCTTCTTAGCTTGGTGCGCGAGCGCGGCGTTGACGAAACCGCTGAACAGCGGATGACCGTCACGGGGCGTGGAGGTGAATTCCGGGTGGAACTGGCAGGCCACGAACCATGGATGGTCGGCGCTTTCAACCACCTCGACCAGGGCACCGTCACCGGAGCGACCGGTGACCTTGAGGCCGGCGTCGATCAGTTGCGGCAGCAGGTTGTTGTTCACTTCGTAACGATGACGATGACGCTCGACGATCACGTCCTTGCCGTAGCAGGCGTGCACCTGGGAGTTCGGCAGCAGCTGGCAGTCCTGAGCACCCAGGCGCATGGTGCCGCCCAGATCGGAGGCCTCGGTACGCGACTCGGTGACGCCCGTGGCGTCCTGCCATTCGGTGATCAGGCCGACCACCGGGTGGCCGCTGGCGATATCGAATTCGGTGGAGTTGGCATCGCTCCAGCCCAGCACGTTGCGGGCGAACTCGATGACCGCCACCTGCATGCCGAGGCAGATACCCAGGTAGGGAATCTTGTTCTCGCGGGCATATTTGACCGTGGTGATCTTGCCTTCCACGCCGCGCAGGCCGAAACCGCCCGGCACCAGAATCGCATCGACGCCCTGCAGCAGGTCGGTGCCCTGGTTCTCGATGTCTTCGGAATCGATGTAGCGCAGGTTGACCTTGGTACGGTTCTGGATGCCGGCGTGGCTCATCGCTTCGATCAGCGACTTGTAGGCGTCCAGCAGCTCCATGTACTTGCCGACCATGGCGATGGTGACTTCTTTTTCCGGGTTGAGCTTGGCATCGACCACGCGATCCCACTCGGAGAGGTCGGCGCCGCGGCAATCGAGGCCGAAACGCTCGACGACGAAGTCGTCCAGGCCCTGGGCATGCAGCACGCCGGGGATCTTGTAGATGGTGTCGACGTCTTCCAGGCTGATCACCGCGCGCTCTTCGACGTTGGTGAACAGGGCGATCTTGCGACGCGACGACACGTCGATCGGATGGTCGGAGCGGCACACCAGCACGTCGGGCTGCAGGCCGATGGAACGCAGTTCCTTGACCGAATGCTGGGTCGGCTTGGTCTTGGTCTCGCCGGCGGTGGCGATGTACGGCACCAGGGTCAGGTGCATCAGCATGGCGCGCTTGGCGCCCACTTCCACGCGCAGCTGGCGGATGGCCTCGAGGAACGGCTGGGACTCGATGTCACCGACCGTACCGCCGATCTCGACCATCGCCACGTCGGCGTCGCCGGCACCCTTGATGATGCGGCGCTTGATCTCGTCGGTGATGTGCGGGATGACCTGGATGGTCGCCCCCAGGTAGTCACCCCGGCGCTCCTTGCGCAGCACGTCTTCGTACACGCGGCCGGTGGTGAAGTTGTTGCTCTTGGTCATGGTGGTGCGGATGAAACGCTCGTAGTGACCCAGGTCCAGGTCGGTCTCGGCGCCATCGTGGGTGACGAACACCTCACCATGCTGGAACGGGCTCATGGTGCCCGGATCGACGTTGATGTACGGATCCAGTTTGAGCATCGTGACCTTCAGGCCCCGCGCCTCCAGGATTGCCGCCAAGGATGCCGAGGCGATGCCTTTCCCCAATGAAGAAACAACACCACCCGTGACGAAAATGAAGCGCGTCATGAAAAACCCTAAGAAGTCAGCAGTGGCGGTCGAGCCGCCGGGGAGCAGAGAAGGCCTTGGTTCACCTTAGCAAACATGGCGAACCATGCCGGCAAATAGCAAACATCCACCGCTTCCGGAAGAAGCAGCGAATACCTGAATAGAGACGGGAGCGTAGTCTACCGGAAAGGTCCTGAAGGGGGAAGAACGGCAAGCCCGTACGGCGCGAAAACGGCTGCTGGCAAAATTCTGGCATTGCGATAAATACCTTGCCAATCAGCCGCTTATATCCGGCACAAGGTCTGCTGCAGTCAATCTGGCACGACTGGCCGCAACCACGGGGAGAATTGCCAATGCAGCTCACCCATGGCCGGGTCGAGCGGCAGGTTGGCGACCGCGACGACCTGGCCGTCGCAGCGTAACAGCGGCAGCCGCGGGCGGATGAACTCCGGCACGCCAGCCTCCTGCAGGAGGCGCTTGAGATCACGCCGCCCACGCCCTGGTACGTTGAGCACTTCCCCACCCTGCCGGTAACCGATGCTCAGCCGTCCATCGGGAAGCTGCCCGGCAACCCTCACCAGGCCGTTGCCAGGCAACCCGAGGGGCTGCCGAGCATCGGGCCAGGGCAGTTCCTGATTCGACCAGGGCACGCCCCACGCAGCATCCAGCCACAGCAGTTGATCGCCGTGGCGACGCAGCTCGCCGCTTTCCAGCCGCCATACCGGCGTTGCATCCACGGCAGCATCGCGCAGATCAGCCCAGCCCTGCCAATGCCGACTGTCCGGCAGGCGCGTCCGGTCACCCAGCCAGTGCCTGAGCAGGTTGCGCTGACGGGCCTCGGAGAGCTGGCGCAGCATCGGCAAGTCCAGACAGGGAATGCTCAGCCAGGCCACGCCCAAGCGTCCTCTCGAGCGCTGCAGGTCGATCTCGGCAAGCTCCTGCAACAAGCCTTGGGCCTCGGCCTGGTGCGCCGCCGCACGCGCCAATACCGCCGACGCGCCAGGCCAGTGATCGGCCAGACGCGGCAGGATCTCCCGACGCAGAAAGTTGCGGGCAAAGCCACTGTCGCTGTTCGAGGGATCTTCCACCCAGCCCAGCCCGTGGTCGGCCGCGTAGGCCTCGAGCGCCTTGCGCGGCACATCCAGCAGCGGCCGGAGGGTATGCCCCGGCCCCAGCCCGCGACTGCGCGCCATCGCCGCCAGGCCCCGCACACCGGCGCCGCGCAACAACCGATAGAGCAGGGTTTCCGCCTGGTCATCCTGGTGCTGGGCCAGCAGCAGCGCTTCACCTGGCACCATCAAGGCGCCGAAAGCCGCATAACGCGCCTCGCGCGCGGCGCGCTCCAGGCTGGCACCCGGCGCGACCTGCACGTAACGCACGTCCAGGGCAATGCCCAGTTCGTCACAAAAGCGCTGACAGTGGGCCGGCCAGGCGTCGGCAACGGCCTGCAAGCCATGGTGGACGTGGACGGCGCGGATCGGCGGCAATCGATGGTGCCGGGCCGCCCTGGCCAGCAGGTGCAGCAGCACGCAAGAGTCGAGGCCACCGGAATACGCGACTCGCCAGAGGGGCGCATCACGCCACGCCGCAAGGCGTGCCAGCACAGCGGATTCGAGAGACATGGGGATCAGTGAAGCGACCCCGCAAGCATGACGGCCATCGGGGCGATTGGCCTGCTTGCGGGGTGGAACGGCATCAGGCGATGCCGTAGCTCATCAGGCGCTCATAACGACGGGCGAGCAGCGCGTCGGTGTCGAGCTTGCGCAGGTCCTCGAGCTGAGCGACCAGGGTCTGCCGGATCGATTCGGCGGCAGCGCCCGGATCGCGGTGTGCGCCACCCAGTGGCTCGGCGATCACCTTGTCGACGATGCCCAGGCCTTTCAGACGCTCGGCGGTGATGCCCATGGCCTCGGCGGCTTCCGGCGCCTTCTCGGCGGTCTTCCACAGGATCGAGGCGCAACCTTCCGGCGAGATCACCGCATAGGTCGAGTACTCGAGCATGTTGAGGTTGTCGCACACGCCAATGGCCAGAGCGCCGCCGGAACCACCCTCGCCGATCACGGTGGAGATGATCGGCGTCTTCAGGCGCGCCATGACCCGCAGGTTCCAGGCGATCGCCTCGCTCTGCCCGCGCTCTTCGGCGTCGATACCCGGGTAGGCACCCGGCGTGTCGATGAAGGTCAGGATCGGCATCTTGAAGCGCTCGGCCATTTCCATCAGACGGCAGGCCTTGCGGTAGCCTTCCGGGCGCGGCATGCCGAAGTTGCGGCGCACCTTCTCACGCACTTCACGGCCCTTCTGATGGCCGATGACCATCGCCGGCTGGCCGTTGAGCCGCGCGACGCCGCCCACGATGGCCGCGTCGTCGGAGAAATGGCGGTCGCCATGCAGCTCGTCGAACTCGGTGAAGATGTGCTGCAGGTAATCCAGGGTGTACGGACGCTGCGGATGACGCGCGAGGCGAGCGATCTGCCAACTGGTCAGGTTGCTGAAGATGCTCTCGGTGAGCGTGCTGCTCTTGTCCTGCAGGCGGGCGATTTCGTCGCCGATGTTCAGGGAGTTGTCGTTACCAACCAGACGAAGCTCTTCGATCTTGGCTTGCAGGTCGGCAATCGGCTGTTCGAAATCGAGATAATTCGGGTTCATAGGCATCCGTCATGCGTCGACGGCCAAAAGGGCCGGGGAGCGTGTATCCAATTGGCGCCTACCTTATAGGAACAGGCGCCTTCAGGTCGACACCTGCTGTGCACTTCCGGCGAAAATGCCGGCAAATGCGTCAGGCATTCACACGGCGGCAAATCATAGGATCTGCGCACGCCAGGGGCAAACATGCAGTGTCAGGGCTGAAAAGATGCGGCCTGAGCCCCACCTTTTCAGCGCCGCTATATCAGCGGTATTGCAGGAAGACGTTTTCTCGCCCGAACTGGTCACGCAAAGCTTGAATCAAGCTGTCGGCCGGGTCGATTCGCCATTGCTCGCCAAACTGCAGCAGGGCCTTGGCATCGGCGCCAGTGTAGTCCAGGGTGATCGGGCAGGCACCACGGTGGCGCTGGCACAACTCGCCCAGCCAGCGTAGCCGGTCGCCCTTGAGCGCCGCCGCCTGCACCTTGACCCGCAGGCTTTCGGCCAGGCCGGTACGCGCTTCCTCCAGGCTCATCACCCGCTTGGCGCGCAGGCGCATGCCACCGGAGAAATCGTCGTTGCTGACTTCGCCCTCCACCACCACCAGGGCATCGCTCTGCAGCAACGCCTGGTTGCTGGCGAAGGCATCGGCGAACAGCGAGGCTTCGATACGCCCGGAGCGGTCGTCCAGGGTGATGAAGCCCATCTTGTCGCCCTTCTTGTTCTTCATCACCCGCAGGTTGACGATCAGGCCGGCGATGGTCTGGGTGTCGCGGGCCGGCTTGAGGTCGACGATGCGCTGGCGGGCGAACCGTCGCACCTCGCTCTCGTACTCGTCGATCGGGTGGCCGGTCAGGTACAGGCCCAGGGTGTCCTTTTCGCCCTTGAGACGCTCCTTGAGGGACAGCTCGCGGGCCTTGCGGTGGTTGGCGTAGACATCCGCCTCGGGGCTGGCGAACACGCCGCCGAACAGGTCCATATGGCCGCTGTCGTGGCTGCGCGCGGTCTGCTCGGCGGCCTGCACCGCCTCTTCCATCGCCGCCAGCAGCACGGCGCGGTTGCGGTCGATGTTGGCCTGGTAGGCCTTGATCTCGTCATGGAAGTGCGGGCCCAGGCGGTCCAGTGCACCGCTGCGAATCAGCGCTTCCATGGTGCGCTTGTTGATGCGCTTGAGGTCGACGCGCGAGCAGAAGTCGAACAGATCCTTGAACGGGCCGTCCTGGCGCGCCTCGACGATGGCCTCTACCGGGCCCTCGCCCACGCCCTTGACCGCGCCGAGGCCATAGAGGATTCGCTCGGTCTGTTTCGCATCCTGGCTGACGGTGAACTTGAACTCCGAGGCGTTCACGTCCGGCGGGTCGATGCGCAGCTTCATGCTGCGGCATTCCTCGATGAGAATGACCACCTTGTCGGTGTTGTGCATATCCGCCGACAGCACCGCGGCCATGAACGGGGCCGGGTAATGGGCCTTCAGCCAGGCGGTCTGGTAGGACACCAGCCCGTAGGCAGCGGAGTGGGACTTGTTGAAGCCGTAGCCTGCGAACTTTTCCACCAGGTCGAAGATGTTGCCCGCCAGATCGGCATCGATGCCGTTGTTGGCGCAACCCTCGATGAAGCCGCCACGCTGCTTGGCCATTTCCTCGGGCTTTTTCTTGCCCATGGCGCGGCGCAGCATGTCCGCCTGGCCGAGGGTGTAGCCGCCCATGACCTGGGCGATCTGCATCACCTGTTCCTGATAGAGAATGATCCCGTAAGTCGGCTTGAGCACCGGCTCCAGGCCCGCGTACTGGTAATCCGGGTGCGGGTAGGACAGTTCGGCACGGCCGTGCTTGCGGTTGATGAAGTCGTCCACCATGCCGGACTGCAGCGGGCCGGGGCGGAACAGCGCCACCAGGGCGATCATGTCTTCCAGGCAGTCGGGCTTGAGCTTCTTGATCAGCTCCTTCATGCCGCGCGATTCGAGCTGGAAGACCGCCGTGGTTTCGGCCCTCTGCAGCATGTCGTAGGTTTTCTTGTCGTCCAGTGGGATGAAGTCGACGTTGACCAGATCCTCTTCGGCCACGCCGGCCGCGCGCTGGTCGCGGTGAATGGTTTCCAGCGCCCACTTGATGATGGTCAGGGTGCGCAAGCCGAGGAAGTCGAACTTCACCAGGCCGGCCTGCTCCACGTCGTCCTTGTCGAACTGGGTCACCAGGCCGGCGCCCTCCTCGTCACAGGCGATCGGCGCGAAGTCGGTCAGCTTGGTCGGGGCGATCACCACGCCCCCGGCGTGCTTGCCGGTGCCGCGCACGATGCCCTCGAGCTTGAGGGACATGTCCCAGATCTCGGCCGCCTCTTCGTCGACCTTGAGGAAGTCGCGCAGCGGCTCTTCCATCTCGTAGGCCTTTTCCAGGGTCATGCCGACCTCGAAGGGGATCATCTTCGACAGGCGATCCGCCAACCCGTAGGACTTGCCCTGCACCCGCGCCACGTCGCGGACCACCGCCTTGGCCGCCATGGAGCCGAAGGTGATGATCTGGCTCACCGCATTACGCCCGTACTTCTCGGCGACGTAGTCGATGACCCGGTCGCGGCCGTCCATGCAGAAGTCGACGTCGAAGTCGGGCATCGATACCCGCTCGGGGTTGAGGAAGCGCTCGAACAGCAGGTCGTAGGCCAGCGGATCGAGGTCGGTGATCTTCTGCACGTAGGCCACCAGGGAACCGGCACCTGAACCACGGCCCGGGCCCACCGGCACACCGTTGCTCTTGGCCCACTGGATGAAGTCCATGACGATCAGGAAGTAACCGGGGAAGCCCATCTGGATGATGATATCCAGCTCGAAATTCAGCCGGTCGATGTACACCTGCTTCTTCGCGTCGTAATCCGGCGTGTCCTTGGGCAGCAGGACTTCCAGGCGCTCCTCGAGGCCGTCGAACGAGACCTTGCGGAAGTACTCGTCGATGGTCATGCCTTCCGGCACCGGGAAGTCCGGCAGGAAGTACTTGCCCAGCTGCACCTCGATGTTGCAGCGCTTGGCGATCTCGACGGTGTTCTGCAGGGCGTCGGGCAGGTCGCTGAACAGCTCGGCCATTTCCTCTGGCGATTTCAGGTACTGCTGATCGGAGTAGATACGCGGACGGCGCGGGTCGTCGAGGATGCGGCCTTCACCGATGCACACGCGGGTTTCATGGGCTTCGAAATCGCTCTGCTTGAGAAAGCGCACGTCGTTGGTGGCCACCAGCGGCGCGCCGGTCCTGTCGGCCAGGGCGACGGCGGCGTGCAGGTGCTCCTCGTCGTTGACCCGGCTGGTGCGCTGCACTTCCAGATAGAAACGCTCGGGAAACACCGCCTGCCATTCCTGCAACAACGCTTCGGCCTTGGCCGGCTCGCCATCGAGCAGCGCGTGGCCGATCTCGCCTTCCTTGGCGCCGGACAGGGCGATCAGCCCGTCACTGGCCTCCTTCACCCAGTCGCGCTGGATGATCACCAGGTCGTTGCTCTGCCCTTCGCTCCAACCGCGCGACACCAGCTCGGTGAGGTTGCGGTAGCCCCTGGGGTTCATCGCCAGCAGGGTCATGCGGGTCAGCGGGCCGTCTTCATAGGCGCTGGCCAGCCAGATATCGGCCCCGCAGATCGGTTTGATCCCGGCACCCATGGCGGCTTTGTAGAACTTCACCAACGAGCACATGTTGCTCATGTCGGTGACCGCGACGGCGGGCATGCCGGCCCCGGCCACGGCCTTGACCAGCGGCTTGACGCGAACCAGGCCGTCGACCAGCGAATATTCGGTGTGCAGGCGAAGATGAACGAAGGAAACAGCCATGAAGAAGCCCTGCAGGAAAAGCGACAAAACGCGGATTGTACCGTAACTGGAAGGATGAACAGCGGCCTGAGTACGCTCAGTTGTCGCTGGTGGCTTCCAGCAGGCGGCGTACCGGCGCAAAGGAGCGCCGATGGATGGCCGTCGGGCCTAGACGGATCAGGGCCTCGAGGTGAACGGGCGTCGGATAGCCCTTGTGCAGGGCGATACCGTAGCCCGGGTAGAGCGCGTCCAGCTCGCGCATTTCGCGATCACGGCTGACCTTGGCGAGGATCGAGGCGGCAGCGATGGCCGGTACCTGGGCATCGCCGCCGATCACCGGGGCGCTGGGCACCGCGAGTTTCGGGCAGCGGTTGCCGTCGATCAGCGCCAGTTTCGGCTGCACGCCGAGGCCTTCGACCGCGCGCTGCATGGCCAGCATGGTGGCGTGCAGGATATTGAGGCGGTCGATCTCTTCCACTTCCGCCCGGGCGATGCACCAGGCCAGCGCCTTTTCGCGGATTTCGTCGAACAGCTTCTCGCGGCGCGCCTCGGTCAGCTTCTTGGAGTCGTTGAGCCCGATAATCGGCCGCGCCGGGTCGAGAATCACCGCCGCGGTCACCACCGCGCCACAGAGCGGCCCGCGGCCCACTTCATCGACGCCGGCAACCAGTTCCTCGACGGTGGCGAAATCCAGACCCAGCTGCATCAGTTGCGCCCCAGCAGGTCGAGCACCGCGGCGGCGGCGCGCTCGGAGGCACCGCGGCGCAGGGTGCGATGAATGGCGTCGAAGCCTTCGGTCTGCACCTCGCCGTCTACCAGCAGCGGCGCTACCGTCTGCGCCAGCGCGTCGGCGGTGGCCGCGTCCTGGATCAGTTCGGGCACCAGCAGCCGCTGGGCGAGCAGGTTGGGCAGCGAGATGTAGGGACTTTTCACCAGCCGCTTGAGAATGCTGAAGGTCATCGGCGCGACGCGGTAGGCCACCACCATGGGCCGCTTGTACAACAGCGCCTCGAGGGTCGCGGTACCGGAGGCGATCAGCACGGCATCGCAGGCGGCCAGGGCGTCGTGGGAGCGCCCATCGAGCAGTTGCAGCGGCAGGTCGCGGCCGCCGAGCATCTGTTCGAGTTGCTGGCGGCGCTCCGGGCTGGCACAGGGCAGCACGAAACGCACGCCAGGGCGCAGCGAACGCAGGCGCTCGGCAGCGTCGAGAAACAGGCTGCCAAGGCGCGCCACTTCACCACCACGACTGCCCGGCAGCAAGGCGACGACCGGCGCATCGCCTGGCAGGCCAAGCAACTCGCGCGCCGCGGCACGATCGGCCTGCAACGGAATGGCATCGGCCAGCGGATGGCCGACGAAGCACACCGGCACCTGGTGCGCCTCGTAGAACTGCGCCTCGAAGGGAAACAGGGTAAGCATCAGGTCGCAGGCATCGCGAATCTTCAGCACGCGCTTCTGCCGCCAGGCCCAGACCGAGGGGCTGACGTAGTGCACGGTGCGAATGCCGGCCTGGCGCAACTTGAGTTCGACGCCCAGGGTGAAATCCGGCGCATCGATGCCGATGAACACGTCGGGCTTGCGCTCGATCAGGCTGGCGATCAGCCGGCGGCGGCGCGACAGCAGTTCGGGCAGCCGGCCCAGCACCTCGACCAGGCCCATGACCGCCAGGCGCTCCATGGGAAAATCGCTGACCAGCCCTTCGGCCTGCATGCGCGGGCCGCCGACACCGATGAATTCGACGTTCGGGTGCCGCACCTTGAGCGCCTGCATCAGGCCCGCACCGAGAATGTCGCCGGATGCCTCGCCGGCAACCAGCGCGACACGCAATACCTCAGCCATGGTTCAGCGGGTGATGCCGCGGCTGGAGGTCAGGATCGAGTCGCGGAACACCGCCACTTCGGCAAACTGGGCCGCCACTTCTTCCAGCTCGACCAGCGCTTCCTCGATGGTGAAGCCCTGGCGGTAGACGATCTTGTAGGCGCGGCGCAACGCCTGCATCGACTCGGCACTGAAACCCCGACGGCGCAGGCCTTCGAAGTTCATGCTGCGCGCTTCGGCCGGGTTGCCGGATACCGTGACGTAGGCAGGAACGTCCTTGCCGATCGCCGCGCCCATGCCGGCAAAGGCATGCGCGCCGATGTGGCAGAACTGATGCACCAGGGTGTAACCGGACAGGATTGCCCAGTCGCCGATGTGCACGTGCCCGGCCAGGGCCACGTTGTTGACCAGGATGCAGTGGTTGCCGACCACGCTGTCGTGACCGATGTGGGCATAGGCCATGATCAGGTTGTGATCACCGATGGTGGTTTCGTCACGATCCTGAATGGTGCCGCGGTGCATGGTCACGCCTTCGCGGATGATGTTGTGATCACCGATGACCAGGCGCGTAGGCTCGCCCTTGTATTTGCGATCCGGGGTGTCTTCACCCAGGGAGGCGAACTGGTAGATCTTGTTGTGCTTGCCGATTCGGGTAGGGCCCTTGATGATCACGTTGGGACCCAGCACGCAGCCCTCGCCAATTTCTACGTCGGGCCCAATGATCGACCAAGGGCCGACGACGACGTCGTCTGCCAGCTTGGCGCTGGGATCGATGATGGCGCGAGGGTCAATCAAACTCATAACTTGCGTTCCGCACAGATGATTTCGGCCGAGCACACTTCCTTGCCATCGACCGTGGCCTTGCATTCGAACTTCCAGATGCTGCGCTTGCTGCTGAGGAACCTGGCCTCGAGGATCAGCTGGTCACCGGGCACGACAGGCTGACGGAAGCGTAGCTTATCGGAGCCGACGAAGTAGTAGAGGGTGCCATCGGCAGGCTTCACGTCCATCATCTTGAAGCCGAGGATACCTGCGGCCTGGGCCATGGCCTCGATGATCAGGACGCCGGGCATGATCGGGTGCTCGGGGAAATGGCCGTTGAAGAATGGCTCGTTGACGCTGACATTCTTATAGGCACGAACGCACTTGCCCTCAAGATCCAGATCCGTGACCCGATCCACCAGCAGGAACGGATAACGGTGCGGCAAGTACTCGCGAATTTCGTTGATTTCCATCATTTCCAGAGAAGCCCGTAATAAAAAGAAGAGAGCCAGCCATTGGCTCAGGCATCAGATGAGGCATTCCCGCTCGAGGTCACGGCAGCGAGCTGTTTTTCCAGCTGCTTCACACGCCGGGCCATGTCGTCCAGCTGGCGGATGCGCGCCACGCTTTTCTTCCACTCGGCTGCAGGTTGCATGGCGGTGCCCGACGAATAGGCACCGGGCTCGGTGATCGAGCGGGTGACCATGGTCATGCCGGTCACGAATACGCCGTCACACACATCGATATGGCCGACCATGCCAACGCCGCCGGCGATCATACAGTTCTTGCCGATCGAGGTGCTGCCGGAAATCCCGACGCAGGCGGCCATCGCCGTGTTGTCGCCGACCTGCACGTTGTGCGCGATCATGATCTGGTTATCCAGCTTCACGCCGTTGCCGATACGCGTATCGGACAGGGCACCGCGATCGAGGGTGGTATTGGCGCCGATTTCGACGTCGTCACCGATGCTCACGCCGCCGATCTGGGCGATCTTCTGCCAGACGCCCTTCTCGTTGGCGAAGCCGAAGCCTTCGCCACCGATCACCGCACCGGACTGGATCACCACCCGCTTGCCGATACGCACGTCGTGGTACAGGGTAACCCGGGGCGCCAGCCAGCCGCCCTCGCCGATTTCGCAACGCGCGCCGATCACGCAATGGGCACCGACGGTAACCCCCGCCGCGATCTTCGCCCCCGCCTCGATGACCGCGTAAGGGCCAATCGCGGCGCTCGGATCGACCTGGGCATCCTCGGCCACCAGGGCGGTGGGATGAACGCCCGGCGCGGCCTTGGGCTTGCGATCGAACAGATGGGACAGCGACGCGTAGGCCAGGTACGGATTGGCGACGATCAGCGCATTGCCGGCGAAGCCTTCCGCATCCGCGGCGGTCAGCAGCACGGCCGCCGCCTGGCAACTGCCCAGATGCTTGCGGTACTGCGCATTGGACAGGAACGTCAGCTGAGACGGGCCGGCATCCTGCAAGGTTGCCAGCCCGTCGACTGTCTGATCAGCCGCGCCACGCAAGGTGGCGCCCAGCTGTTCGGCCAACTGGCCGAGGGTGAATACCGGTGTGGACATCATCAACGCATCTGGTTCATGCGCTCGATGACCTGGCGGGTGATGTCGAACTGCGGTTTGACATCGATGACCGCGCCGCGCTCGAGCACCAGGTCGAAGTTGCCATTCTTGATGACCTCTTCAACCGCCTTGTCCAGGTTGGGCTTGAGCTTCTTGAGCATGTCGCGATCGGCAACCGCCTTGGCTTCGTTCAGCTCCTTGGACTGGAACTGGAAGTCACGGGCCTTCTGCTTGAAGTCCAGTTCCAGACGCTCACGTTCGGCGGTCTGCATCTTCTCGCCGTCTTTGACGATGCGGTCCTGAATGCGCTTGGCGTCGCTTTCCAGGGTCTTGAGCTTGTTCAGCTGCGGGCCGAATTTCTTCTCGGCGTCGACCGCGTAGCGCTTGGCCGCATCGGACTCGAGCAGTGCCATCTGGTAGTTGAGCACGGCGATCTTCATTTCCGCGAAGGCCGGAGTGGCCAGCAGGGTGACGCTTAACAGAACCAATTGAGTCAACTTACGCACGGTGCAACTCCTGCAGAAAAACTGTCTTGGTGATTCGTGAGCAGACGCTTAGAACGTCTGGCCGAGGGAGAACTGGAATACCTGGGTATCGGCGTCGTCCGGTTTCTTGACCGGCATCGCCAGGCTGAAGCTCAGCGGGCCGAGCGCGGTGATCCAGGTAACGCCGACACCCACCGAGCTGGCCAGGTTGCCGAAATCGATGTCGCAGCTGTCACCACGGTTCTTCTGGCCAGTGCTGCAATCGGTGTCGAAGACGTTACCCACATCCCAGAACAGCGCGGTACGCAACGAACGCTGATCCTTGACGAATGGCAGCGGGAACAGCAATTCGGCACCACCCTGGATCAGCACGTTACCACCGAACGGCAGCGGATCCTGATCCGGGTCACGCAGCGTGCCCGGGTTGCTGCCGGTGCTCGGCGTACTGCGCGGACCCAGGCTGCTGTCTTCGAAACCACGTACCGAGTTGAAACCGCCAGCGTAGTAGTTCTCGTAGAACGGCAGCTTCTCGGTCGAGCCGAAGGCGCCGCCGTAACCCAGCTGCGTGTGGAAACGCATGGTGTAGGTATCGGTCAGCGGCTTGAACACCTGGCCACGGTAATCAAGCTTGTAGAACGACAGGTCACTGCCCGGCACGGTGGTTTCGAACACCAGGCTCTGGGAATGACCGCGGTTGGCCAGCACGCCACGGTTGAGGGTGGATTCGGACCAGCCCACGGAGGCCTTGAAGTTGACGTACTTCTCGCCTTCCTGACGGGTGAAGTCGAAGATCTCGTCGACGGTGTAGCGCCCGGTGTTGATTTCGTCCTGCTGTACGGTCAGGCCGTAGGTCAGGCGCGCGGTCTCGCTGATCGGGTAACCGATGTTGATGCCGGCGCCGAGGCTGTCGACCGAGTAGCTGGAGACGTCGACATCGAGCTCGTCGTAGTCGGTGGTGCGGTAGAAGGCGTTGTAGCCCAGGCTCACGCCGTCTTCGGTCCAGTACGGATCGGTGAAGGAGAAGTTGTAGCGGCTCTGGTATTCGCTGCGGGTCAGGCCGAGGCTGACGCGGTTACCGCTACCCAGGAAGTTGTTCTGGGTGATCGAACCACCCAGGATCAGACCGGCGTTCTGGGCGAAACCCACGCTCGCGGTGATCGAACCCGAGGCCTGCTCCTCGACGCTGTAGTTGACGTCGACCTGGTCATCGGTGCCCGGCACTTGCGGGGTCTCGACGTTGACCTCCTTGAAGAAGCCCAGACGCTCCAGGCGCGTCTTCGACTGATCGATCAGGTAGGTCGAGGCCCAGCCGCCTTCCATCTGGCGCATCTCGCGACGCAGCACTTCGTCTTCGGTCTTGGTGTTGCCGCGGAAGTTGATGCGGTTGACGTAGGCACGCTTGCCCGGATCGACGACGAAGGTGATCGATACCGAATTGTCTTCGTTGTGCGGCTCGGGCACGCCGTTGACGTTGGCGAAGGTATAGCCCTCGTTGCCCAGGCGGCGGGTGATCAGCTCGCTGGTGCTGGTCATCACCTTGCGGGAGAACACCTGGCCCTCTTTGACCAGCAGCAGCGCGCGGACTTCTTCTTCCGGCACCTTGAGGTCGCCGGACAGTTTCACGTCACGAACAGTGAATTTCTCGCCTTCGTCGATATTGACGGTGATGTAGACGTGCTTCTTGTCCGGGGTGATGGATACCTGGGTGGAGGTGATATCCATGTTGATGTAGCCGCGGTCCAGGTAATAGGAGCGCAGACGCTCCAGGTCACCGGAAAGTTTTTCACGGGCGTACTTGTCGTCGTTGCGGAAGAACGACAGCCAGTTGGTGGTCTTCAGCTCGAACAGGTCCTGCAGGTCTTCATCGGCGAAAACCTTGTTGCCGACCACGTTGATGTGCTGAATGGCCGCAACGCTGCCTTCGTTGATGTTGATCTTCAGCGCCACGCGGTTGCGCGGCTGGGGAATCACTTCGGCGTCGATCTCGGCTGAATAACGCCCCTGGGCCACGTACTGGCGCTGCAGTTCGTTACGCACGCCTTCCAGGGTCGCACGCTGGAAGATCTCGCCTTCGGCCAGGCCGGACTGGTTCAGGCCCTTGAGCAGATCGTCGCTGCTGATGGCCTTGTTGCCTTCGATCTCGATGCTGGAGATCGACGGGCGCTCGACCACGGTGATGACCAGCACGTTGCCGTCGCGGCCCAGCTGGATATCCTGGAAGAAACCGGTCTTGAACAGTTCGCGCGTCGCTTCGGTGAGCGTGCGATCGTCGGCCGACTCGCCGACGTTCAGGGGCAGTGCGCCAAACAGGCTGCCCGCGGAGACGCGCTGCAGACCGTTAACGCGAATATCGGAGATGGTGAAGGACTCGGCGTGAACTTCGGCGATCATCAATGCGGAAAGAACCGCAGGTAGCAGCAGACGTTTCATGAAGTCCTTTCTTATTCCAACTAACGATAAGAAATCAGTCGTGCGAGACGACAGATATATAATTCAGCTGAGCTCACAGGCGACCAAGGTCGTTGACCAGAGCCAGCAGCATCACCCCGATCACCAGGCTGATACCAATCTGCATCCCCCAACCCTGCACCCGTTCGGACAGTGGGCGGCCTCGCACCCACTCGACCAGGTAATAAAGCAGATGTCCGCCATCCAGAACCGGAATGGGCAGCAGATTGAGAACGCCCAGGCTGATACTCAGGTAGGCGAGGAAATTCAAAAAGTCCCCAAGGCCGGACTCGGCCGAAGCGCCCGCCACTTTAGCAATGGTTATCGGCCCGCTCAAGTTTTTTACCGAGAGCTCACCGAAGAGCATTTTCTTCAGTGAATCGAGGGTCAGAAGGCTCATCGTCCAGGTTCGCGCGCCCGCTTCGCTGACCGCCTCCAGCGGCCCGTAGCTAATTTCGCGGAGCATCTGCGCCGGCCATTGCGCCGGCGCCACGCCCGCGCCGAGGTAGCCGGTGGCCGCCTCACCCTCGCCCTTCGAGGCCAGGGTAACGGGCACCTCCAGACGCTGGCCATCGCGCTCCAGGGCAATGGCGACCGACTTGCCCGGCAGCCCGCGCACGCGGTCGACCAGCTCCTGCCAATCGCTCAGGGCTTGCCCATCCAGCGCCAGCAGGCGGTCGCCGATGCGCAGGCCGGCGGCCTGGGCCGGGCCTTCCGGATCGAATTCGGCGAGCACCGGCGCCAGGCTCGGCCGCCACGGCCGAATGCCCAGCGAGGCGATCGGATCGGGCTCGTTGGCGCCACGCAGCCAGTTGTCCAGTTCGACGCGATGCGCCGTATCCGCGCCGCCATCGGGGTGGCGCGTGGTGATCAGCAGCTCGCCGCTTTCACCGAGGCGGCGCACCAGTTGCAGGTTGACCGCCGACCAACCCGTGGTGGCCTTGCCGTTGACCGCAACGATTTCCTCACCCGCCTGCAGGCCGGCAACCTGGGCCAGGCTGCCCGCCTCCACAGCGCCGATGACCGGCCGCACCTGCTGGCTGCCGAGCATGGCCACCAGCCAGAAGAACAGCAGGGCCAGGGCGAAGTTGGCGGCCGGCCCAGCGGCGACGATGGCGAAGCGCTGCTTGACGGTCTTGCGATTGAACGACTGCTCGACCAGCTCCGGCGGCACGTCGCCTTCGCGCTCATCGAGCATCTTCACGTAACCACCCAGCGGGATGGCGGCGATCACGAACTCGGTACCCTGGCGGTCATGCCAGCGCACCAGTGGCGTGCCGAAGCCTACGGAGAAGCGCAGCACCTTGACGCCACAGCGACGCGCGACCCAGAAATGACCGTATTCATGAAAGGTCACCAGCACCCCGAGGGCGATCAGGGTGCCGACGATCATATAGAGTGCGCTCATGCCACCTCTCCACGCTTCAACCACTGCCCGGCCAGCTCCCGCGCGCGGCGGTCGGCTTCGAGCACGGCATCGAGACAGTCCACCGCGACGACCGGCTGCGCCTCGAGAACGCCGCCAATGATACGCGCGATATCGGTAAAGCGAATCCGCCGCTCGAGAAATGCCGCCACCGCCACTTCGTTCGCGGCGTTGAGCATCGCCGGCGCACTGCCGCCGGCCTGCGCCGCCTCACGCGCCAGGCGCAGGCAGGGAAAGCGAACGTCATCTGGGGCCTGGAAGTCCAGGCGCGCCACGGCAAGCAGATCCAGCGGCGCGACACCCGAGTCGATGCGCTGCGGCCAGGCCAGGGCGTGGGCGATGGGGGTGCGCATGTCGGGGTTGCCCAGCTGGGCGAGCACCGAGCCGTCAACGTAATCGACCAGCGAATGGATGACGCTCTGCGGGTGGATCAGCACCTCCACCTGTTCCGGGCGCGCATCGAACAGCCAGCAGGCCTCGATCAGTTCCAGGCCCTTGTTCATCATGCTGGCCGAGTCCACGGAGATCTTGCGGCCCATCGACCAGTTGGGGTGGGCGCAGGCCTGCTCGGGCGTTACCGCATGCAGCGACTCGGGCGTGGCCTGACGAAACGGCCCGCCGGAGGCGGTGAGCAGGATGCGCCGCACGCCGACCGGCTGCAGGCCACGGGCGTAATCCTGGGGCAGGCACTGGAAGATCGCGTTGTGCTCGCTGTCGATGGGCAGCAGCACCGCGCCGCTCTGGCGCACCGCGCGCATGAACAGCGCGCCGGACATCACCAGGGCTTCCTTGTTGGCCAGCAGCACCTTCTTGCCGGCTTCGACCGCGGCCAGGGTCGGCTTGAGCCCTGCCGCGCCGACGATGGCCGCCATCACCGCATCCACCTCGGCATGGGCGGCCACCTCGCACAACCCGGTCTCGCCGGACAGCACCCGGGTATCGAGCCCGGCCTGCTGCAGGCGCACCTGCAGATCGGCCGCTGCCGCGGCATCGGCAACCACGGCGAAACGCGGACGGTGGATGACGCAGAGCGCCTCCAGCTCGGCCAGACGACTGAAAGCGGTCAGGGCGAATGCCTGGTAGCGCGACGGGTGACGGGCAATGACATCGAGGGTGCTCAGGCCGATCGAGCCGGTAGCGCCCAGCACGGTGATCTGCTGAACCTGGCTCACAATGCGCCCCAGCCCGCCAGCCACAGCAACATGGCGAACACCGGAACCGCCGCCGTCAGGCTGTCGATGCGGTCGAGCACGCCGCCATGCCCCGGCAGCAGGTTGCTGCTGTCCTTGATGCCGGACTGGCGCTTGAACATGCTTTCGGTGAGGTCGCCGACCACCGAAATCAGCACCACCAGCGCAGCGGCCGGCAGCGCCAGCAGAAACTGGGTGAACGACCAATCGCGATACAAGCCCACCACCACCGTCAGCAGCAGGCTGAGCAGCAGCCCGCCGACCAGGCCTTCCCAGCTCTTGCCGGGACTGACCCGCGGTGCCAGCTTGCGCTTGCCGAAGCGCTTGCCGGAAAAGTAGGCGCCGATATCCGCCACCCAGACCAGCGCCATCACCGCCAGGATCAGCCAGTTGGCCAGCTGCCACTGCTTGATCACCACCAGTCCTTGCCAGGCCGGCAGCAGAATCAGCAGGCCGATCGCCAGGCGCCCCGGCAGGCCGCCCCAGTAGCGGCTGCTAGCCGGGTAGTTGAGCACCAGAAAGGTCGCGAACGCCCACCACAGCACGCCCACGGCCAGCAGCCAGGGCGCCAGCGCAGGGGCGACGTAAAGCAGATAGAGCAGCACCGCCACCAGCGTTCCGTAGGCGATACGTAGCGGCTGCGCGGAAAGACCCGCCAGGCGTGCCCATTCCCAGGCACCGAGCACGACCACGACGGCGATGAACAGCGCGAACGCGCCGCCTTCGAGCAGGAAGAAGCCTGCCAGGGCGATCGGCAGCAGGATCAGCGCCGTAATGATTCGTTGCTTGAGCATCAGGCGCGGGCCTCGGCTTCGACTTGTTCACTGGTTTTGCCAAAACGCCGCTGGCGCTTGGCGAAATCCGCCAGCGCTGCGCGCATGGCGTCGTGCTTGAAGTCCGGCCACAGCAGGTCGGAGAAGTACAGTTCACTGTAGGCCATCTGCCAGAGCAGGAAATTGCTGACCCGATGCTCGCCGCCGGTGCGAATGCACAGATCGGGCAGCGGCAGCTCACCGGTGGCCAGGCAGCCCTGCAGCAGGCGCGGAGTGATGTCCTCGGGCTGCAGATGGCCGCCCTGCACTTCCCGCGCCAGGCGCTGGGCGGCCTGGGCGATATCCCATTGACCGCCGTAGTTGGCGGCGATCTGCAGGATGAAGCGCTTTTCGCCAGCCGCGCCGGCGGTGGCCGCTTCGGCTTCGCGCATGGCGGCCTGCAATTCGGGATGGAACCGCGAGCGGTCGCCGATGATGCGCAGGCTGATGCCGTTCTCGTCGAGCTTGCGTGCCTCGCGGCGCAAGGCGCTGAGGAACAGCTCCATCAGCGCGCCGACCTCGTCGGCCGGGCGCTGCCAGTTCTCGCTGGAGAAGGCAAACAGGGTCAGCACTTCCACGCCGGAATCGGCGCAGACCTCGATCACCGCGCGCACCGCATCGACGCCCGCCTTGTGCCCGGCGACACCGGGCAACAGGCGCTTGCGCGCCCAGCGGTTGTTACCATCCATAATGATCGCCACGTGCCGTGGAACGGCCATCACGGCACCGACTTTGCAATTGTCCATGGCGACTTCCTGGCCGTCAGACGGCCATCAGGTCCGCTTCTTTCTGCTTCACGGCGACGTCGATCTCGGCCACGAACTTGTCGGTCAGCTTCTGTACGTCGTCAGCAGCGCGACGCTCTTCGTCTTCGCTGATTTCCTTTTCCTTGACCAGATCCTTGAGCTGGCTCATGGCGTCGCGACGGATGTTGCGCACGGCAACACGGGCGTCTTCGGCAGCATCACGGGCCTGCTTGGTGAAACCGCGACGGGTTTCTTCGGTCAGCGCCGGCATGGTGACCAGCAGCAGCTCGCCCAGGTTGGTGGGGTTGAAACCCAGGCCGGAGCTCTGGATGGCCTTGTCGACCGCGCTCAGCATGCTGCGCTCGAACGCCACCACCTGCAGGGTGCGCGAATCCTTGACGGTCACGCTGGCGACCTGGTTCAGCGGGGTGTCCGCGCCGTAGTACGGCACCATCACGCCGCCGAGGATGCTGGGATGAGCCTGACCGGTACGAATGCGGCTGAATGCGTGAGCCAGCGATTCCAGGCTCTTCTGCATGCGGGCCTGGGCGTCCTTCTTGATTTCGTTGATCATTCTTTACCTTCCTCGACCAAAGTACCTTCGGCGCCGCCCACCACGACATTGAGCAGGGCACCCGGCTTGTTCATATTGAAAACACGCAGCGGCATGTTGTGATCCCGGCATAGGCAGATGGCCGTCAGATCCATCACGCCCAGCTTGCGATCGAGCACCTCGTCATAGGTGAGGCGATCGAATTTTTCCGCATGCGGATCCTTGAACGGATCGGCAGTGTACACACCATCCACCTTGGTTGCCTTCAGCACCACATCGGCGTCGATCTCGATACCGCGCAAGCAGGCGGCCGAGTCGGTGGTGAAGAACGGGTTGCCAGTGCCAGCGGCGAAGATCACCACCTCACCGGTTTTCAGGTGGCGCATGGCCTTGCGGCGATCGTAGTGGTCGGTGACGCCGACCATGGAGATGGCCGACATGACCAGCGCCGGGATGTTCGAGCGCTCCAGGGCGTCGCGCATGGCCAGGGCGTTCATCACCGTGGCCAGCATGCCCATATGGTCACCGGTGACCCGATCCATGCCGGCGGCGCTGAGCGCGGCACCCCGGAACAGGTTGCCACCGCCAATCACCACCCCCACCTGCACGCCGATACCGACCAGCTGGCCGACTTCCAGCGCCATGCGATCGAGCACCTTGGGATCGATGCCGAAATCTTCCGAGCCCATCAGGGCCTCGCCGCTGAGTTTGAGCAGAATGCGCTTGTAGCGCGGTTGACGACCACTCACCTGCTGAGCCATTACCATTCTCTCCTGCGGCGTAATAAAAACCTGCGAACCGAGTGGCTCGCATATCGAGCGCTTCGACAGCGCTCACGACCGTGAGTGCCACCGGCACCGACCGTCGTTTCGAAAAAAATCCCCTTTGAAAAAGAGGCCGCGCGCGTGAGCGGGCAGCCTCTTCTGGGGCGCTAGCTAAGCAGTTATCACTGCTTGCTGGCAGCAACCTGAGCAGCAACTTCGGCAGCGAAGTCGGTCTCGGCCTTCTCGATGCCCTCGCCCACTTCGTAACGAACGAAGGAAACGACTTCGGCACCGGCTTTCTTCACCAGGTCACCGACCTTGACTTCCGGATCCATGATGAAGGCTTGCTCGACCAGGCTGGCTTCGGCCAGGAACTTGGCGATACGGCCCTTGACCATGTTCTCGACGATGTTTTCCGGCTTGCCGGCGATCTTCTCGGCGTTGAGCTGCAGGAAGATTTCCTTTTCCTTGGCAACCAGTTCCTCGGAAACCTGGTCCGGGGAAACAACGGCCGGGTTGGACGCCGCGACGTGCATGGCGACGTGCTTGGCCAGCTCGTCGTTACCGCCCTTGAGGACCACCAGAACACCGATGCGGTGGCCGTGCAGGTAAGCACCAACGGTGTCACCGGAAACGGCGGTCAGACGACGGATGTTGACGTTCTCGCCGCACTTGGCAACCAGCGCTTCGCGAGCGGATTCGCGCGAGGCGATCAGCGGAGCGGCTTCGGTCAGGTTCTTCTCGAAGGCTTCGTCCAGGCTTTCCTTGACGAAGGCCTTGAAGTCGTCCTGCAGAGCCAGGAAGTCGGTCTGCGAGTTGACTTCGATGATCAGGCCACGGTTGCCTTCGACGCGAACGGCGATGGAACCTTCGGCAGCGATGTTGCCAGCCTTCTTGGCGGCCTTGATGGCGCCCGAAGCGCGCATGTCATCGATCGCTTTCTCGATGTCGCCACCAGCGGCAACCAGGGCCTTCTTGCACTCCATCATGCCTTGGCCGGTGCGCTCGCGCAGTTCCTTGACCAGTGCTGCAGTAATCTCTGCCATCTTGAAAATCCTCTTGGTAGGTCTTCAACCATCACCCGCAGGGCGGGCGATCAAATCTGTGAGTGACAAAAAGGGGGCCTAGCCCCCTTTTTGCGCAGCGCATAACACGAGATGCTCTGCGTTACCGCTTAGCCTTCGGCAGCTTCTGCGGCCGGTGCTTCTTCGACGAACTCTTCGGTAGCGCCGCCGGTGTTGCTGCGACCACGGATCACGGCGTCGGCCATGGCACCCATGTACAGCTGGATGGCGCGGATGGCGTCGTCGTTACCCGGGATGATGTAGTCAACGCCTTCCGGGCTGCTGTTGGTATCGACAACGCCGATGACCGGGATGCCCAGCTTGTTGGCTTCGGTGATCGCGATGCGCTCGTGATCGACGTCGATGACGAACAGTGCGTCCGGCAGGCCGCCCATGTCCTTGATACCGCCCAGGCTGCGATCCAGTTTTTCCAGATCACGGGTGCGCATCAGGGCTTCTTTCTTGGTCAGCTTGCTGAAGGTACCGTCCTGGGACTGTACTTCCAGATCGCGCAGACGCTTGATCGAGGCACGGATGGTCTTGTAGTTGGTGAGCATGCCGCCCAACCAGCGATGATCGACGAACGGCGAGCCGCAACGAGCTGCTTCTTCGCGAACGATCTTGCCAGCGGAACGCTTGGTGCCGACGAACAGGATCTTGTTCTTGCCAGCAGCCAGCTTTTCAACGAACGACAGGGCGTCGTTGAACATCGGCAGGGTCTTTTCCAGGTTAATGATGTGAATCTTGTTGCGCGCGCCGAAAATGTACTTGCCCATTTTCGGGTTCCAGTAACGGGTCTGGTGGCCGAAGTGCACACCGGCCTTCAGCATATCGCGCATATTGACTTGGGACATGATAGTTCCTTGATAAGTCGGGTTAGGCCTCCACGCATCCCAATTCCCAACCCTTGCGGGCACCCAGGAAATCGTGTCGATACGTGTGTGGGGTTAGGCTTTCGGGGTCTACCCCGTAAAGCGGCGCGTTTTATACCACAGGAAGCAGCCGTAAGCTACAAGCAGCAAGCCATAAGCCGAGTGGCTGACTCCCTGAACCACTCGAGCCTAGCTCAAGATCGGCGCCCTGCTCGTACTTGTGGCTTGCAGCTTGTGGCTTGCGGCTTAGAATGGCGTCCTTTACAGAGCTACCGAGATCACCATGACCGTCACCCTGAAGACGCCCGACGAAATCGAGAAAATGCGCATCGCCGGTCGCCTGGCCGCCGACGTGCTGGAGATGATCGCCGAGCACGTCAAACCCGGCGTCACCACGGACGAACTCAATACCATCTGCCACAACTACATCGTCGACGTGCAGAAGGCCATCCCCGCCCCGCTCAACTACGGTGCGGCGCCGGGCCGCCCGGGTTTTCCGAAATCCATCTGCACCTCGCTCAACCACGTGGTGTGCCACGGCATCCCCAACGACAAGCCGCTCAAGGAAGGTGATGTGATGAACATCGACATCACCGTGATCAAGGACGGCTACTACGGCGACACCAGCCGCATGTTCCACGTCGGCAAGGTGCCGGAGTGGGCCGAGCGCCTGTCGCGCGTCACCCAGGAATGCCTTTATAAAGGGATCGAAGTGGTTCGCCCCGGCGCGCGCCTCGGCGATATCGGCGAAGTGATCCAGAAGCACGCCGAGAAGAACGGCTTCTCGGTGGTACGCGAGTTCTGCGGCCACGGCATCGGCTCGGTGTTTCACGAGGATCCGCAGGTGCTGCACTACGGCCGCGCCGGCACCGGCATGGAACTCCAGCAAGGCATGACCTTCACCATCGAGCCGATGATCAACCAGGGCCGCCCGGAAACCCGCGTGCTGGGCGACGGCTGGACCGCGATCACCAAGGATCGCAAGTTGTCCGCCCAATGGGAGCACACCTTGCTGGTCACCGCCGACGGCTACGAGATCTTTACCCTGCGCAGCGACGACACCATCGCCCGCACCTTGGCCTGATACGAGCACCCACCTATAGATGAAGGAAGGCCGCCGCATGTCGCTGCTAGACGCCGAGTTGTTCGATCGCGGCCAGTTCCAGGCGGAACTGGCACTCAAGTCCAGCCCCATCGGCGCCTTCAAGAAAGCCATCCGCCGCGCCCACGAGGTGCTCGATGCGCGCTTTCGCGACAACCGCGACGTGCGCCGCCTGGTCGAGGACCGCGCACGCTTCACCGACCAGATCCTGCTCGAAGCCTGGAACCGCTTCACCTGGAGCCGCGAGGCGGAAATCGCCCTGCTGGCGGTGGGCGGCTATGGCCGCGGCGAACTGCACCCCTATTCCGACATCGACCTGCTGATCCTGCTGGGCGGCGACGACCAGGAAACCTTCCGCGAACCCATCGAGGGCTTTCTCACCCTGCTCTGGGACATCGGCCTGGAGGTCGGCCAGAGCGTGCGCTCGGTGGCCGAGTGCGGCGAACAGGCGCGCGCCGACCTGACCGTCATCACCAACCTGATGGAAAGCCGCACCATCGCCGGCCCCGAACACCTGCGCGAGCGCATGCAGGAAGTGACCGCCACCGCCCACATGTGGCCGAGCAAGGCGTTCTACCTGGCCAAGCGTGACGAACAGAAGGCCCGCCACGCCAAGTACAACGACACCGAGTACAACCTGGAGCCCAACGTCAAGGGCTCGCCCGGTGGGCTGCGCGACATCCAGACCATCCTGTGGGTGGCGCGCCGGCATTTCGGCACCCTGAACCTGCACGCCATGGTCGGCCAGGGCTTTCTGCTGGAAAGCGAATACGCCCTGCTCGCCTCTTCCCAGGAGTTTCTCTGGAAGGTGCGCTACGCCCTGCACATGCTCGCCGGGCGCGCCGAGGACCGGCTGCTGTTCGACCACCAGAGCAAGGTCGCCGAGCTGCTCGGTTACCACGAGAGCGATACCAAGCGCACCATCGAGCGCTTCATGCAGAAGTACTACCGCGTGGTGATGGCCATCGCCGAGCTGAGCGACCTGATCAACCAGCACTTCGAGGAAGAAATCCTCCGCGCCGGCGACAGCACGCCGGCCAAGCCACTGAACAGCCGTTTCCAGGTACGTGACGGCTACATCGAGGTGACCCACGCCAACGTCTTCAAGCGCACGCCGTTCGCCATCCTCGAGATCTTCGTGCTGATGGCCCAGCACCCCGAGCTCAATGGCGTGTGCGCCGACACCATCCGCCTGCTGCGTGACCACCGTTACCTGATCGACGACGAGTTCCGCCGCGACATTCGCAACACCAGCCTGTTCATCGAGCTGTTCAAGTGCGAGCAGGGCATCCATCGCAACCTGCGGCGCATGAACCGTTACGGCATCCTCGGCCGCTACCTGCCGGAGTTCGGCCATATCGTCGGGCAGATGCAGCACGACCTGTTCCACATCTACACGGTCGACGCCCACACCCTCAACCTGATCAAGCACCTGCGCAAGTTCAAGTGGCCGGAACTGGCGGAAAAGTTTCCGCTGGCCAGCAAGCTCATCGACAGACTGCCCAAGCCCGAGCTGATCTACCTGGCCGGGCTGTACCACGACATCGGCAAGGGCCGCGGCGGCGACCACTCGGAACTCGGCGCCCTGGACGCCGAAGCCTTCGGCCAGCGCCACCACCTGCCCGCCTGGGACACCGGGCTGATCGTCTGGCTGGTGCAGAACCACCTGGCGATGTCGACCACCGCCCAGCGCAAGGACCTGTCCGACCCGCAGGTGATCAACGACTTCGCCGCCTTCGTCGGCGACCAGACGCACCTGGATTACCTCTACGTGCTGACCGTGGCCGACATCAACGCCACCAACCCGACGCTGTGGAATTCCTGGCGTGCCAGCCTGATGCGCCAGCTCTACACCGAGACCAAGCGGGCGCTGCAGCGCGGCCTGGAAAACCCGGTGGAGCGCGAGGAACAGATTCGCCTGACCCAGGGCGCCGCGCTCGATACCCTGGTCAACGGCGGCACCGACCCGGATGACGTCGAGCAGCTGTGGTCACAGCTGGGCGACGACTACTTCCTGCGCCACAGCGCCGAGGACGTCGCCTGGCATACCAATGCGATCCTCCAGCACCCGGATGACGGCGGCCCGCTGGTGCTGATCAAGGAAACCACCCAGCGCGAATTCGAGGGCGGCACGCAGATCTTCATCTACGCGCCGGACCAGCACGACTTCTTCGCGGTGACGGTGGCGGCCATGGCGCAGCTGAACCTGAACATCCACGATGCGCGGATTCTCACCTCAACCAGCCAGTTCACCCTCGACACCTATATCGTGCTGGAAGCCGAAGGCGGCTCGATCGGTGACAACCCGGCGCGCATCCGGCAGATCCGCCAGAGCCTGGTCGACACCCTGATGCACCCGGACGAGTACCCCAGCATCATCCAGCGCCGCGTGCCGCGCCAGCTCAAGCACTTCGCCTTCGCGCCCCAGGTGACCATCCACAACGATGCCCAGCGGCCGGTGACCGTGGTCGAGCTCACGGCGCCGGATCGACCGGGCCTGCTGGCCAAGATCGGGCGTATCTTCCTGGATTTCGACCTGTCGGTGCAGAACGCCAAGATCGCCACCCTGGGCGAGCGGGTGGAGGACGTGTTCTTCGTCACCGATGCCAACAACCAGCCGCTGTCCGACCCCGAGCTGTGCGCGCGCCTGCAGCAGACCATCATCACCAAGCTGTCGGCCAGCAGCCCCAGCCCGACACAGATCAGCATCTGAATGCAGCGCGGGCCCCATTCGGGGCCCGCGCTGCAGGGGTCAGATCCGGAAGCTGTCCACCAGTTGCTTGAGCCGCCCGACCTGCTGATCCAGCTCGGTACAGGCGCTCAGGCTGGCCTGCAGGTTGCGCACACCGTCCTGGTTCAGGGTGTTGATCTCGGTGATGTCCATGTTCAGGCTCTCGATCACCGAGGTCTGCTCCTCGGTGGCGGTGGCCACGGACTGGTTCATGCCGTCGATCTCGCCGATGCGGCGGGTCACGCCACGCAGGTTCTCGCCGGCCTGACCACCGATGCGCACGCTGTCGTCGCTGAAGCGGCGACTCTCGCTCATGGTCGTCACGGCATCGCGTGCCCCCGACTGCAGCTGTTCGATCATCTGCTGGATTTCCTGGGCCGAGCTCTGGGTGCGCTGGGCCAGGTTGCGCACTTCGTCGGCCACCACCGCGAAACCGCGACCCGCCTCGCCGGCACGCGCCGCCTCGATGGCGGCGTTGAGGGCGAGCAGGTTGGTCTGCTCGGAGATGCCCTTGATGACGTCGAGGATCTGACCGATATCGTTGCTCTTCTCGCTCAGCAATTCGATGTGGTTGCCCGAGGCCTGGATCTTGTCCGACAGGTCACCCATCGAGCCCAGGGTGCGCTCGACCATGCCCTGACCTTCCTCGGCATCGCGGCGCGCCTCGCTGGCCTGAATCGATGCATCGGCGGCGTTGCGGGCGATCTCCTGGGCAGCGGCGCCCAGCTCGTTGATCGCCGCGGCGACGCTGTCGGTGCGCGCCGCCTGCTCGCTGGAGTTGCCCATGGAGGCATTGGAGGCCTGCACCACGGTGCTGACCCGGGCATGCACTTCGCGGGTGGTCGAAGCCACTTCGCGAATCGACTCGTGGATACGCTCGACGAAGCGGTTGAAGGCCCCGGCCAGTTCGCCGAATTCGTCGCCGGAGTCGATCTTCAGACGCTGGGTCAGGTCGCCCTCGCCTTCGGCGATGCCACTCATGGCATCGCTCATCACGTGCAATGGGCGCAGCAGGATGCGAATCAGCGCACCGAGCAGCAGCAGGATGGCGATCACCCCGATGACCGTGGAGGTCAGCGCCGAAATACGGAATTCGCGCAACGCCGCGAACGCCTTGCCCTCGTCGATCGACAGGCCGACGTACCAACGCACGCCGGCCAGGCCCTGCACCGGCAGGAAGGTGACGATGCGCGCACTGCCATCGATGCCGATGGTGTTCTGCAGACCGGATTCCAGGCGCGGCGTGGCCTCGGGGTAGAGCTCCGGCAGCTTCTTGAGCACCAGGCTCTTGTCCGGGTGCACCAGCATCGTGCCCTTGTCGTCGACCAGGAAGGCATAGCCCATGCCACCCAGGTCGAAGGAATTGAGGATGTCGTCGATGGTCTGCAGCTTGAGGTCGCCGCCGACCACGCCCTGCAGGGTGCCGCCGACGCTGACCGGCCGGGTGATGGTGATCAGCAGGCCGTCACGCGGGTCGGCCGCCAGGTAGGGCTCGGTCAGGCCCGGGCCGCTGCTGCCCGCGGCACTCTTGTACCAGGGACGCTGCCGCGGATCGTAGCCGGCCGGCAGCTCGCTCGGCGGAAACTGGGTATAGGTACCGTCGTTCTGGCCGTAGTAGGCGTACAGGAAGGCAGAGGCGATGCTGCGGTGCTGCAGGTTTCTGGCCAGCGGTGCCGGTGCGCTGTCGTCCTGCACCGCTTCGGCCAGGTTGTCGAGCAGCTGCATGCGCCCGGAAAGCCAGTGCTGGATGTTGCCCGTGGAAACCTGGCCGACATCATTGAGGTAGTTGGCCAGGTTGTCGCGAATCGACGTGCGCTGCAGGTAGTCGTTGTACAGCGCGAAGGACGCGAAGGCCGCAATGACCACCAGGGAAGCAGCCAGCATGATCTTGTGGCTGAATTTGAGGGTGCGCATGAAGGAGCTCTCGCTTGAAGGGATGCCGGGAGGATTACCTTCAGGCTATCGACCCAAAGCGATGCGGCTTTAGGGGGCGCTTTCGAAAAATCTGACCAACACTCAGCCAGATAAATGACAACGGAAAAAGCGCTTTTCCAGGGGGCGCAACGGCCTCCCGTCGCAGGCATTCGCGACGCTTTTGGTAGCCAGGCGATGCCCCCCAGCGCTGGGCAATATTGGTCAGCGCCGATAAGCAATTTTCCTGAGACGTCCCACGTGCTAGTGTCGACAACTTTGTCGTCGCCCCACAAAGGACCCGTCGGATCATCATGAACCACGCCCTCGCCCAGCTGCAGCCCTACCCTTTCGAAAAACTGCGTGCCCTGCTCGCCGGCGTCACCCCGGCGGTGGACCGCTCGCCCATCGCCCTGTCGATCGGCGAACCCAAGCACCGCTCGCCGGCCTTCGTGGCCCAGGCACTGACCGACAACCTCGACCAGATGGCCGTCTACCCCACCACCCAGGGCATCCCGGCGTTGCGCGAGGCCATCGCCACCTGGTGCGCACGGCGCTTCAGGGTGCCGGCCGGCTGGCTGGACGCTGCGCGCCATGTGCTGCCGGTCAACGGCACCCGAGAGGCATTGTTCGCCTTCACCCAGACCGTGGCACAGCGCGACGTCGATGGCCTGGTGGTCAGCCCCAATCCGTTCTATCAGATCTATGAAGGCGCAGCCCTGCTCGCCGGCACCCAGCCCCACTACCTGCCGTGCCTGGCCGAACACGGCTTCAATCCGGATTTCGACGCGGTAGCAGCCGAGGTATGGCAGCGCTGCCAGATCCTCTTCCTGTGCTCGCCCGGCAACCCGACCGGCGCCCTGATCCCGCTGGACACACTCAAGAAGCTGATCGCCCTGGCCGACCAGTATGACTTCGTGATCGCCGCCGACGAGTGCTACAGCGAGCTGTACTTCGACGAGGAAAACCCGCCGCCCGGCCTGCTGACCGCCTGTGCCGAGCTGGGCCGCAGCGACTTCAAGCGCTGCGTGGTGTTCCACAGCCTGTCCAAGCGTTCCAACCTGCCCGGGCTGCGCTCGGGGTTCGTGGCCGGTGATGCGGAGATTCTCAAGGCCTTCCTGCTGTACCGCACCTACCACGGCTGCGCCATGCCGGTTCAGACCCAGCTGGCCAGCATCGCCGCCTGGCAGGACGAAGAGCACGTACGCGCCAACCGCGACCTGTACCGCGAGAAGTTCGACGCCGTGCTGGCGATTCTCCAGGACGTGATGGACGTGCAACGCCCGGACGGCGGCTTCTACCTGTGGGCCAGGACGCCAGGCGATGATGCCGAGTTCACCCGGGCATTGTTCGCCAGGGAACATGTCACCGTGGTGCCGGGCTCCTACCTGTCCCGCGATGTGGAGGGTTTCAATCCGGGCGCCGGGCGGGTACGCATGGCACTGGTCGCACCGTTGGCGGAGTGCGTGGAAGCGGCGCAGCGCATTCGCCGCTTTATCGAAACCGCCTGAAGAACGAGCGCTGAGGGCAAACCGCTGCCCTCAGCGCCGCGGTGTCATGCTGCCGTTCGGGTAACGGTCAACACCACCGCTGCGATGCGTTCCACCTGCTCATAGCCGGGCTTGAGCAATTCCTCGCCGAACACGTCCGGGTCCATCTCCTCGTACCGCCAGGCCAGTGACGGATCGCCCAGGGTGCGTTCGACGTAGGCCAGAAACGGATCCCCGGCCGCGGTCATCGCCACGCCCGTATACAGCAGCAGGCTGCCACCGGGGGCCAGGCGGCCGAGCGCCGCCTCGACGATGGCTTCGGAGAGCCCGGCCCCCAGCTCACCGCCACCATCGCGGTAGGCCCGGCTGTCGGCATCGAGCATGTAGGGCGGGTTGGCGACGATCAGATCGAACTCGCCGTCGACGTTTTTCAGCAGGTCGCTGTAACGCGCCTCGACGTTGCTCACCCCGGCCAGCGCCGCGTTGATACGGGTGAATTCCAGTGCCCGGGGATTGATATCCACCGCCAGCACCTGGGCAGCCGGTCGCGCCTGGGCGATGCACAGGGCACCCGGCCCGGCGCCACAGCAGATGTCAACTGCCCGCGACACCACTGCAGTCGACGGCATACCGAGAAAGGCATCGATGGCGCGCACGAATCGGTAGGTGTCGGGCCCGAAGAACACGGCGTCGGCCTGCACGGTCGGGTAGCGGGAGTGCACAAACAGCTTGCCTCCCAGGCTGGACCAGCGCACCGCGCTGGACAGCTGCGCGCCCTGTTGCTGCAGCACGCCACCGGCACGCATCAACTCGAGCAGCTCGTCCCCCACCACCTGTGCCTGGAACGGTCGGCTCCAGCCGAATACGCCGGCCAGGTCATGGGCCTGCCGGTTTTCCGGGCGGCCGTTGACCCGTTCGTGGGTCAACGGCGTACCGGTGATAAATCGATAGCCCTTCTGCTCGAGAGCCTGGCCAAGGCTCAATAGCGCCTGCTGTTGTAGGGTGTTTTGCTCGCTGTGCATCGATGCCCCGGATCTGATTATTGGAGATAGGCGTTGAACAGGCGCGTGGCCAGCAGCCCTGCCGGCGTGAAATGGCTGGCGGGCGACATCAGCTCGATCAGCTTGCTGGCCTGCTGTTGAGCCGGCATGCCGCGCAGTGCCGCATGCAGCGCCTGGGCTTCGTCGTCCAGGCCCATGGCCTGTTCGCCGCCCGCCGCTGCCGGACGGCGACGTGGACGACCACGGGTGCGCGCTGGCGCCCAGCTACCGGCGATCCAGTCATGCAGCAACTGCAGCTCATAGCTGCTGAAGACACCGAACATGGCGGCTCGATCGCCCTGTACCAGCTGCCAGAAGCGACTGTTCTGCGGGTCTTCGTGGCGGCGGATCCAACCACGCTTCTGCAGGGCTTCGAGAAAGGCACGCACCTGACCGGGCTCGCTGAGCCATTCATTGACGGTGCGCCCTTCGATTCGGCAGTAATCGGAGTGCACCTGGGTGGCCACCTCGCGCTTGCGCTCGAGCATGGCGCACACCTCGTCTTCGAGGTCGAAGGCGGCGATCACCGCGGTAGAGCCGATGCCCAGGTCGTTGAGCTGGTAGCCACGTACCACGCGGCGGTAGAACGCATCCCGATCGCCAACCACCGGCAGGTTTTCCAGCACCGCCTGCACGGCTTTCTGGGCATGACCGGTACTGGCATTGTCGATGGTCACGTGCAACTGGAAGTAATAGGGATCGACATCCAGCTCGGTGAGCTCGTAGCTGGTGATCAGCAGGTGCAACGGCAGCTGTTCGTAGCCCAGGTTGTAGCCGATCACCTCGGGCAGGTAATCATCGGCCAGATGCCCCAGCGCCAGTTGCTGGGCACCCTGCAGAAAGTGCTCGTCTTCCAGTTCGGCCAGTTCGTCACAGCCATGCTGAGCCAGCAGTTGCTTGTAGAGCACCACGTGGTTCATGGCCGGAACGCCGTCGCCCAGTTCTTCGAGGTAGGTACGCAGCAGAGGACGCAGGCGCAGCTCCTGCCAATGCCTGAGCAACCCGTACAGCCAGGCCCCATCCACCAGCTTGGTGGGCGCGACGTGACGCAGGAAATACAGGGCATGGGCGCGATTGTGGAAGTACCGCCGTGGCGCGCCCTGGCGCCGCTCCTGCAGGTACTGCCCATAGGCCTCGGTGGTGCGCAGCGCGGCACCACGCATCCAGTCCAGCAACGCTTCGGGCTGCTCAGGCACGTCGCAAGGCAACGCCTGGGCCTTGGCCAGCTGGCCGTCCAGGAAGCTGCGCGCCTCGTTCAGCGCGCCCTCGTCCAGCTCGGGTTGCAAAAGACGCTCGTACAGCGTGCGAGCGGGACCGGCCTGGAGGAAATTGCAGCTTTGGCTGGACGTGGTGAAGATCGGCATCAAAGTCGTCATGGTCGGAGCCTTGCGTGGGCAGTTCAGGAGCACCGGTAAAACGAGGCGGCGCTCGATCGATTCTTGGAATGGCCGCGCGCGCGACACGTCATGGCCTTATGAAATTGGGAGAAGGCCGGACGAGAAAAGATTCAACCTGAAGGATCAGCGGTCACCGCCATGCAGCCGGCGCCTCGCGCAGGATCAGGCACAAAAAAGCCAGGCCGAGCATCGCTCGCCTGGCTGTGGCCCTGCCCTCCGGCAGCGAGGCCGGCCCTTACTCGGGTTTGCGCGCTGCGCCCGAGCCGAGGTCGGCACCGGTGATCGAATCCAGGGTCGGATCCGAAGCGGTGCGCTTGGCCATCTGCAGCAGGGTTTCAGCCTGCTTGGCCGGCAGCATGACCTGGGCGGTGCCATCGCCACCATCGACCGCCGGTTGCGGATCGGCGACGAACTCCCACTGATCACCCTCGTTCCATGGCCCACGGCGATCCTCGTCACCCTGGGACATGTTGAAGTACACACTGGTGAACTCCGGCACGCCCGGCAGCTTGCCTTGCGGGAAGTTCGGCTGGATGGCATGCAGCGCCTTCTCGAAGGACTTCTGGTGCGCCAGCTCACGGGTCATCAGGAACGCCAGCGCATCCTTGATGCCCGGGTCATCGGTCACGTTGATCAGCCGCTCGTAGACGATCTTGGCCCGGGCTTCGGCGGCGATATTGGAACGGAAATCCGCCGTCGGCTCACCGATGGTGTCGATGTAGGCCGCTGTCCAGGGCACCCCGGCGGAATTGGTCAGCGCCGGGCCACCGCCGTACAGCAGCGAGGTGATGTGCGAGTCGTTGCCGCCCTCGGTCAGCGAGCGGTACAGCGCCGCCTCCTCTTCCACGGCCTCGGCCAGATCACCCTTGGCACCCTTGTTGAGCATGCCGACGATCGAACCGATGATTTCCAGGTGGCTGAGTTCTTCGGTGGCGATGTCCAGCAGCAGATCCTTGCGGCCTGCGTCGTCTTCGGCCAGGCCCTGGGTGAAATAACGCATGGCTGCAGCCAGTTCGCCCTGAGGGCCGCCGAATTGTTCGAGCAGCAAATTTGCCAGGCCCGGATTGGGGCCGGCAACTCTTACCGTGTATTGCAATCGCTTGTTATGTACGAACATGGACTGTTCTCCTCACCGGTAATCATTCCCTTCATGGTTCAGCTCCTCGCCCTCATCGGGCATGTAATACCGAATGCGAAAGTGCGCATCGAGTTCAAGCAAAAACAAACTTTACAATTAAGCGAAACGGCAATTCCCATTAAGCGAAACGGCAACTTCCAGCCTGCCTGCGCCTTGCCGTTTCGCTTGATAGCGTTTCGTTCAATACCGCTGGCGAAAAGTAATGAACCTGCACAACGGGTGCCGCCTCGGAACAGTACTTGTCTATAACCGCGAGATCCGATCATGACCACGAAACGCGAAAACCTGGTGAGCTGGCTACGCGATGCCCATGCCATGGAACAACAAGCGGAGCAGATGCTGACAGCACAAAAAGAGCGCCTGCATAATTATCCGAAGTTGCGCACGCGCATCGAAAAACATATCGAAGAAACGGTGGGCCAGCGCGAGACCCTGGAACGGGCATTGACTCGCCTCGGTAGCGAGCCCTCCACCTTGAAGGATTTCAGCGGCAAGCTGATGGCGTTCGGCCAGGCCATGGGTGGCATGGTCATGAGCGACGAGGTCGTCAAAGGGGCCATGTCGGGTTATGTCTTCGAGACCCTGGAAATCGCCTCTTACACGGTATTGATCGCGGCCGCCAAGGCCGTGGGTGATACCCAGACCCAGCAGGACTGCGAAACCATCCTGCAGCAGGAAATCGCCATGGCCGAATGGCTGCGCGAACACCTGCCGGAATTGAGCCAGGCCTTTCTGGATCGCTCCGACACGCCTGGCCTGGAGGCCAAGCGCTAGGCATTCGATAGGGTCCGCGAGATCTTGCAGGAAGCCGGCGCATGCGCCGGCTTCCTGCATTGCGGCTCAAGCTCGGTGCTCAAGGCTGCTGGTGGTGACCGGGCGTGGTGCCTGGCTCGTGGGTACGGGTGATCTTGCTGACCTGCACGTCGGTGATGCGCCCCTTGGCGCCCTCGTTCTGCACGTGCTGTTGCGCCTGCTCCACCGTCATGGTCTCGGCGTCGGATGATACTTCCAGATGCATCGGCTGGTTATCGCATATGTAATTGATCAGAAATATCTGCTCTTTCATGGTGATGCCTCGCTATCAAGTCGACCGTGCGTAAAGTCCGCACAAGGCTGCAACGAATTTAATGCCATGGAAATAACAACACGCCAAGCACAACAATGCTGACTCTCTATAGGCGCTCGCGTTCGACACATAAAAGTTTTAACGACGAGCCAAGCAGCAGCACAATGACAGCAAGCGGAGCAGCGCACTTCATATACAACCCTTATACAGCTCACTATCACAACACCATCACTTTTACCATTCATCGCCATCAGCACTTTTTAATTCGAACATTCCGCATCACCGCTCTCTCGAACTTTTACCTGCCGCTGATGGCAGGCCATACCGAGAGGATAGAGAAATGGCTAATACCGGAAATAACAATCCAGGCAACTTCGCTAACGATCGTGAAAAAGCCAGCGAAGCCGGCAAGAAAGGCGGCCAGAGCTCTGGCGGCAACTTTGCCAATGATCGTGAAAAGGCATCCGAAGCCGGTCGTAAAGGTGGCTCCAACAGCCATGGCGGACGATAAGCGTGGAGAACGGGAGGGATCCAACCCTCCCTTCTTCGACTAATTAACGAAGCGGTCTGCCGATGAATAAAAGACCGCTTCGTTAATCCCATTTCCTTTATCAATTCATGCCAATCGACAGCGGGCCACTGCCATTACCGCAAAGGGTGGTGACAGCCGCGCTCCGACTTATCAAGGAGTCATCATGAAACGCACAGGTGTATTGATCAGTGCAACCGCCGCCCTGCTCTTGGGCTTCGCCGGCCTTGCCCAGGCGGCCGACAAGGTCAGCGCCAACGACTTCGCCGAAGAAGCGTCGGCCAAAGGCATCGCCGAAATCGAGACCAGCAAGCTGGCACTCGAAAAAGGCAGCCATGCCGAAGTCAAGAAATTCGCCCAAACCATGATCGATGATCACACTCGTGCCAACGATGAGCTCAAGGCACTGGCCGAGAAGAAGAATCTTCAGGTCTCCGATGACGCCGAGCTGATGAACAAGGCCAAGGCCATGATTCTGCAGGTACGCGACGGCGAGAATTTCGACAAGGCCTACGCGAACAACCAGGTAGTCGCCCACGAACAGGCCATCGAGCTGTACCAGAAGGCGGCAGCCTCGGATGATGCCGAAGTCAGCGCCTGGGCCAAGAAAACCCTGCCCAAGCTGGAGCATCACCTGGAGATGGCCAAAGAGCTGCAAAGCCAGACTCGCCAGTAATTTCAGCCCTGAGCCTGGCGAATGCCGGGCTCAGGCATGTTTGGAGATCACCATGATCGCGCGAATGGGCCTGGCGCTGCTGCCCTTTTTGGCCATTGTGCCGCTGAGCGGCTGCATCGCCACCAAGAGTCATTCCAACGTCGGCGTTGAAGGCGCCCCGGCCAGAGCCGATACCCGTTTGCTGGAAGCGGGCGCCGCGGCGCTGCAATCCCATCCCCCCGTCGCCGCGCTGAACGCCTACCTCGACGGCTTCCACTTCTACAACGGCAGGCAGGAGGCGCAGATGGAAGCCCACCATTACTGCTCCGTGCTCAGCGAAGAACTGATTCAGTGCGTGATCTACGACGGCAACGTCAAGGACGCCAAGCTGATGGGCGTCGAGTACATCATCAGCGAACAGCTGTTCAAGACCCTGCCCGAAGAGGAAAAGACGCTCTGGCACAGCCACGTGCATGAGGTGAAGTCGGGCCAGCTGGTGGCCCCCGGCATTCCCGAGACCGCCGAGCATGCGCTGATGCGCAAGCTGGTACGCACCTACGGCAAGACCTGGCACACCTGGCATACCGATCAGAAGAAGAGCCTGCCACTTGGCGTGCCGCAGCTGATGATGGGCTTCAACGCCGATGGCCAGGCGGACCCACGCATGGTCGAGGAACGCGACCGGCGCTTTGGCATCGACAGTGCGAAAAAACGCCAGAACCGCGCCGACATCGAACGCCCCGCGGTGCTCCCGGGTGCCGATGCCTGGCAGAAGGGCAAGGTGTTCCAGATCGAAGACCCCACCGGTGCCCATGTCCATCATTGACCAGCCGCCTGGCCGTGCCGCCTTGCTATGGACGGCGGCATGCTCGGCGCAATGGGCATGGCCATGATCAGGATCCATCATCTCGATTGCGGCTGCATGTGCCCCTTTGGCGGCGCGCTGTTCGACGGCTTCAGCAAAGGGCCCAGGGCTCACCTGTGCTGTCACTGCCTGTTGCTGGAGACCGAGCGCGACGGCCTGGTGCTGGTCGATACCGGTTTTGGCGAAGGTGACGTGGGCGATCCGTCGCGGCTGAGCCGGATGTTCCGGTTGCTCAACAATATCCAGTTCGATCCGGCACGCACGGCGGTTGCGCAACTGCGCAAGCTGGGCTTTCAGGCAGCGGACGTGCGCCACATCCTGCTCACCCACCTGGACTTCGATCACGCCGGTGGCCTGGCCGACTTTCCCAATGCCACCGTTCATCTGATGCACGACGAACACGCCGCGGTGCAACAGCTCCGAGGCTTTCTGCCGCGCCGCCGCTTCGTCCCGGTGCAATGGCGTGGCATCAGTCGCTGGCAGCTGTACCGGGAAGAAGGTGATCAGTGGTATGGATTCGAGTCGGTGCGCAGCGTGATCGACGATGTGCTGCTGATTCCGCTGCGCGGCCATACCGCCGGTCATGCGGGCATTGCCGTGCGGGGCGAAGATGGCTGGGTGCTGCATGCGGGCGACGCCTACTTCTTTCGCCACGAGATCGGCCAGGCCTCGCGCCGGTGCCCGCCCGGGCTGCGCCTGTATCAGCGGTTGATGGACACCGACCACGACCGGCGGGTGCTCAACCAGCACCGCTTGCGAGCCCTGTCGCTGGAGCAGCCGCAGTTGGACATCTTCTGCAGCCACGATGCCCGCGAGCTGGCGCGCTATCCATAGGCCCGCGCAGCGCCCGGTGACCAGGCGAGCGGGCCGTCAGGCCGTGCGGCACAACACCCAGTCGTGCAGCAGCACGCGCAGCTCGTCGAACTTCACCGGCTTGGCCAGGTAATCACTCATCCCCGCTGCCAGGCAACGTTCGCGGTCACCCGATTGGCTGTGGGCGGTGATCGCCAGCACCGGCAGCTCGGCGCAGGCGGGCAACTGGCGCAGGGCGCGGCAGGTGGCGAAGCCGTCCATCACCGGCATCTGGCAATCGAGCAGCACCGCGTCGATTGTCTCACGCTGCAGATACTCCAGCGCTTCGTTGCCATTGTCCGCGGTGCGCACGCGGTAGCCGAGCTTGAGCAACATGCCGCGGATCACCAACTGGTTGATGGCGTTGTCCTCGACCACCAGCACCGTGCACTGCTCCGGCGCGCGTACCGCAGTGCCGGCGCTGCGCCGTACCGTCGGCTGCTCGGCGGGCTTTTGCACGGGCAGCGCCAGGGTCAGGTCGAGACGAAAGATACTGCCGCCCGCACCGGCACGATTGGGCTCGTAGGCGAGGCTGCCACCGAGCAGGTCGACCAGCTGGCGACAGATGCTCAAGCCAATGCCCAAGCCGCCGTATTCGCGGGTCATCGAGGTGTCGAGCTGATGGAAACGACGGTACAGGTCGGTTTCCCGGACATTCTCCAGGCCGATGCCGGCATCGATCACCTCGATGCTCAGCGGCAGGCTGTCCGCCGCAGCCTGGGCTGCGCCGCGTACCCGCAGGCGCACCGTGCCCACCGAGGTGAACTTGATGGCATTGTCGAGCAGGTAGCCCAGCGCCTGGGCCAGCTTCTGGCCGTCGCCTTCGACCGTATCGGGCAGGCGCTCGTCGAGGTCCAGCTTGAAATCCAGGCCCTTGCCCCGGGCGCGGCCTTCGAAACTCGCGCACAGGCCGTCGAACAGCCCGCGCAGGCTGAAGGTTTCCCGCCGCGGATAGAGCCGGCCGGCCTGCAGCTCGGTGAGGGCGAGGATGTCGTTGACCATCTGCATCATGTCCCGCGCCGAGCGGGTCGCGGTCTTCTGGTACTGCTCCGCCTCGGGGTCCAGACGCAGGGTCTGCATCAACTCCAGCGAGCCGATCACGCCGTTCATCGGCGTGCGCAGCTCATGGGTCACGGTGGCCAGGAAGTCATCCTTGAGGCGGTTGCTGTCGGCCAGCTCGTGATTGAGCGCCTCCAGCTTGGCACTGGCACTCTGCAGGATGCGCGCACGCTCCTCCTTCATGGCATTGATGCGGTCGGCCAGGGCCAGGGACAGCAACGCCACCTCGATGGCGCTGCCGATCTGGCTGGCGTACATGGTCAGGAACACGTTGGGCAGGTAGCCGAGCACCATCAGCGTGTTGACCACGCCGCCGAGCAGGAACGCCGCCCAGGCGATCAGGAAGTAGCGCGCCACCCGCATGCCGCGCCACCAGGCGAGTGCGCCGGCGATGGGCACCACCAGGGTGAACACCAGGGCCAGCACGGTGGCCAGGCGCAGCGACAGGGCATAGGTGGCGCACAGTGCCAACACCATCACCAGCACGCCCCAGAGCATCAGCAACAACAGGCTGCGGTCCACCCAGGGGCTGTGCTCGCGGGTGTGCAGGAAGCTGCGCGCGAACTGGCAGCCGAACAACGCCGTCGCACCAATCAGGAACGGCGTGGCCGCGTTGGCCCACCAGGGGCTGTCGGGCCACAGGAACTCGATGCCGGCGCCATTGACCGACACCTGATACAGGCCAAACGAGGCGATGTAGAAGATGTAATACAGGTAGCTGGTGTCGCGCACGCTGATGAAGATGAACAGGTTGTAGATCAGCATCACCAGCAACACGCCGTAGATGATGCCCAGCACGTAGATGCGCGCCGGCTGCTCCTCCAGGTAGGCGGCCGGCGACCACAGGCTCAGCGGCGCCTGGATCGAACCCTGGCTTTCCAGGCGCAGGTAGACGCGACGCACCTGCTCGGGCTGGAAGTCGAGGGTGAACAGGTAATTGTTCTGGCGGATTTCGCGACTGGAGAAGGGCAAGGCATCGCCGGTGCGATGGCTGAGGTGAAAGCGGCCATCGGCGCCCTCTTCGTAGAGCTCCAGGTGGTCCAGCGGCGGATAGGCCAGTTCCAGCAGCCAGCTTTGCGGATTGCCGCTGGCCGTGGCGCGGGGCCGATACTGCAGATCGATGCGCAGCCAGAACGCCGAGCGCGAATAGCCGGCGTTCAGCACCGCCTTGTCGTGCTGCCGGAAGCTGCCCTGCAGGGCGCTGGACGTGATGTCATCGATGGTCTTGTCGCCGCGCACGTCCTCGAACACCGCCATGTGCTCGCCGAGCGGCAAGACGCGGGTGCGCTCGTCGAAGACCGCCGGGCTGGCGGCACTGGCCAGCAGCGGACACAGCGCCAGGAGAAGGATCAGGAAGAAACGCATGCAGCCCCGCAGATGGCCCTGTTGTGCCGCATCGCGAGGCCCCACGCCGTCGATATGATGCGGCCGTTCACGGCTCGACATATGTATGAATGCCGGCAACTCTATGGCTGCCGAACGCGCATCGCAAGCGCCATGACGACCGGACGTCAGCTCAGGGCGCCGGCAGGCTCAGCAAGGCCTTGGCGATGGCCTCGGCCAGGTACTGGATGGAAAACACGCCGCCGTGGGCCCAGGTGTCGGGCATCGCCGCGAAGCGGTCGGCGCGCACGAAGGGCATGGCCCGCCATTCGCGCGTGGCGAACAGCTGCGCCTGCCCGGCGAACGGCTCGATATACAGCACCACGCCCTCCTCGATGCTCGCCAGGGCCTGCACCGGCACCACCGCCTCACGCGGTTGCGGGTAGGCGGGCTGCAGGTGCAGCTGCTGCAGGGCGTGGTCGATCATCGAGTCGCCGCCATCGACACGCACCGTATCCGGCGAGGTGAAGCGGATCACCACGACCTTGGGCAGGTGCCCGCGAAAATGTTCGACCAGTTGGCGATGCAGTTCATCGACCTGCACCTGCATGGCCGCCAGTTCGCGCAGCGCATGATCCTCACGGCCGAAGCGCTGGGCCAGGGCCAGGTAGTCGTCACGGGCGACCAGGTAACTGTCGTGTTCCTGGGACAGGCTGCCATAGGCGGTGACCGGGGCAATGCGCGCCAGCTGCGCGCGCATGCCTTCCAGCGGCTCGCCGATGACGATCAGGTCCGGCTTGAGGGCGGCCAGCTGTTCTAGATCCGGCGCGCGCCGCGATCCCGCGCTGGGCACCCGGGCCGGTAACGGCGGGCGCGCCACCTGGGCGCGGTAGCGATCGGCATCGGCCACGGCGACCGGCGTGATATCGAGCTTGAGCAGGTGTTCGGTGGCCTCCCAGCTCAGCGCCACCACCCGCGGCTCGGCCCGGGCCAGGCCCGGCAGCAGGCACAGCAGCAACGCGACACCACGCAACAGATTGTTCATGCCAGGCGCCTTCTGCCCTGCTTATCAAGGAACGTGCACGCCCCGCCATCGCGAGGCACGGCCATCCTACAAACACCCCTCCCGGGGCTCAAGGGCCTAGCGTAGTCGACTACGGCAGACCGCCGAACCGGCCCCGCCTCATCGCCGCCCATAAAATGTTAAGCTCGCACCCCATCCAAATGCCGCCTGCCATGTGCCGGTGCGAGCCCGATCAACCCGGTACCGCGGCCACCGCCGTACCCGTAAACCGGAACCCGCGACACAGATGATCGACTTTGGCCTCCCCGATTACCCCCGCAGCACCGCCCGCCTCGCCCCGTCGCGTCCGGTGGTGCTGTGCCTGTCCGGCCATGACCCGAGCGGCGGCGCCGGCCTGCAGGCCGACATCGAAGCGCTGCTCGCCCAGGGCTGCCACGCGGCCCCGGCGGTCACCGCACTGACCGTGCAGGACACCGTCGACGTCAGCGACTTCCGGGTGCTCGACCGTGACTGGGTGCTGGCCCAGGCCCATGCGGTGATCGCCGACATGCCGGTGGCCGCGGTCAAGCTGGGCATGCTCGGCTCGGTGGAGATGGTCGACACCGTGCTGATGATCATGGACAAGCTGCCCGGTGTGCCGTTGGTCTGCGACCCGGTACTGCGCGCCGGTGGCGGCGGCGCCCTGGGCAAGGAAGACGTCGGCTTCGCCATGCGCGAACGCCTGTTCGCCGCCTCCACCATCGCCACGCCGAACCTGCCCGAAGCGCGCATCCTCGCCGAACTGCCCGATGGCAGCGCGGACCAGTGCGCCGAAAAGCTGCTGCCCTACATCGAGCATCTGCTGATCACCGGCGGCCATGGCGACGAAAGCGAAGTACACAATCGCCTGTACCTGCGCGACGGCAGCCGCCACGATTTCACCTGCGCGCGCCTGCCCGGCAGCTACCACGGCTCGGGCTGCACCCTGGCCAGCACCCTGGCCGGCCGCCTGGCCCTCGGCCAGGACCTGATCGGCGCGGTACAGACCGCCCTGGACTACACCTGGCGCACCCTGCGCGACGCCGAACAACCCGGCCGCGGCCAGTTCGTGCCGCGCCGCCTGCCACTGGACCTCAGCTGATGGCGGCACCGGACAAGCTGCGCGGCCTCTATGCGATCACCGACAGCGCGCTGCTCGCCGGCGGCAGGCTGCTGCCCTACGTGGAGGCGGCCCTGGCCGGCGGCGCGCGTCTGTTGCAGTACCGCGACAAGTCCAGCGACGAGGCCCGCCGCCTGCGCGAGGCCGAAGCCCTGCGCCGGCTGTGCGAAAGCCAGGGGGCCACGCTGATCATCAATGACGACGCCGAGCTGGCGGCCCGCCTGGGTGTCGGCCTGCACCTTGGCCAGGAAGATGGCTCGCTGGCCGCGGCCCGTGCCCTGCTGGGCCGTCAGGCGATCATCGGCGGCACCTGCCACGCCCAGCTGGCCCTGGCCGAGCAGGCCGCCGGCGAAGGCGCCAGCTACGTGGCCTTCGGCCGCTTCTTCAACTCACAGACCAAACCCGGCGCCCCGGCTGCCATGCCGGATCTGCTCGACACCGCCAGGGCCCGCGTGGCGCTCCCGATCGTCGCCATCGGTGGCATCGATCTGCACAACGCCGCCCCGCTGATCGAACGCGGCGCCAGCATGGTCGCCGTGATCCACGCCCTGTTCGCCGCCGATTCGCCCGCCGAGGTCGAGCGCCGCGCGCGCGCCTTCAGCGCCCTGTTCGAATCGAACTGACTGACCTTCAGGAGACCCCCATGTCCCGCTCCGAAACCCTTTTCGCCAACGCCCAGAAACACATTCCCGGCGGTGTGAACTCACCGGTGCGCGCCTTCAAGAGCGTGGGTGGCACGCCACTGTTCTTCAAGCACGCCGAAGGCGCCTACGTCACCGACGAAGACGACAAGCGCTACGTCGACTACGTCGGCTCCTGGGGCCCGATGATCCTCGGCCACAGCCACCCCGAGGTGCTCGACGCGGTGCGCCGCCAGCTCGACCATGGCCTGTCCTACGGCGCGCCGACCGCCATGGAAACCGAGATGGCCGACCTGGTCTGCTCCATCGTGCCGTCCATGGAGATGGTGCGCATGGTCAGCTCGGGCACCGAGGCGACCATGAGCGCGATCCGCCTGGCCCGCGGCTACACCGGCCGTGACGCGATCATCAAGTTCGAAGGCTGCTACCACGGCCACTCCGACAGCCTGCTGGTCAAGGCCGGCTCCGGCCTGCTGACCCAGGGCGTACCGAGCTCGGCGGGGGTGCCGGCGGATTTCGCCAAGCACACCCTGACCCTGCCGTTCAACGACATCGCCGCGGTCGAGAAGACCCTCAGCGAAGTGGGCAACAGCGTGGCCTGCATCATCGTCGAGCCGGTGGCCGGCAACATGAACTGCGTACCGCCGGCGCCGGGCTTTCTCGAGGGCCTGCGCGAGCAGTGCGACCAGCACGGCGTGGTGCTGATCTTCGACGAGGTGATGACCGGTTTCCGCGTCGCCCTCGGCGGCGCCCAGGCGCACTACGGCGTCACCCCGGACCTGTCGACCTTCGGCAAGATCGTCGGCGGCGGCATGCCGGTGGGCTGCTTCGGCGGCAAGCGCGCGATCATGGAGCGCATCGCCCCCCTCGGCCCGGTCTACCAGGCCGGCACCCTGTCGGGTAACCCGCTGGCCATGGCCGCCGGCCTGACCACCCTGAAGCTGATCAGCCGCCCGAGCTTCCACGCCGAACTGACCGACTACACCAGCCGCCTGCTGCAGGGCCTGCAGGATCGCGCCGATGCCGCCGGCATCCCGTTCGTCACCACCCAGGCAGGTGGCATGTTCGGCCTGTACTTCAGCGGCGCCGACGATATCGTTACTTTCGATGACGTGATGGCCAGCGATGCCGAGCGCTTCAAGCGCTTCTTCCACCTGATGCTCGAAGGCGGCGTATACCTGGCACCAAGCGCCTTCGAGGCCGGCTTCACCTCCATCGCCCATGGCGAGGCGGAGCTGAAACTGACCCTGGACGCCGCCGAGCGCGCCTTCGCCGCCCTCAAACAGGCGTGACCGACCGGCGCCGTTCGGCGCCTGGGGTGAACGGCAGGTGGCCCGGGCGGTTCTTTGCTAGGCCACCACCGCACATCGACACGCTATATCAGGCACCGGTGAGCACCCTTGCGCCAGCTTGGGGCAGAAAAGCCGGCAAACACTTTGTAAGAACGGTGCTGCTTATTTCATAATGTGATGCCGAGCCCATTTGGCCTCGTCATCCATCCACCTGTCAGCCTGTCGAGGTATCCGGATCTTCATGAAGCGCACCGGCCGCACCCTGTCCCTGGGCTGCCTGTTGCTCCTGCTGCCAACGCTCGGCGTGGCGGATGGAAACTCATTGCTGATCCCGGCGACCGGGAGCTGCTCGCTCAACGTCGCCGCCGAAGACCTGCCCGCCGCGCTGCAAGCCTGCCAACAGAGCGCCGAAGGGGGCGATGCCCAGGCCCAGTACGAGCTGGGCGAGTTCTACTACGAGGGCCGCGCCGGCGAGCGCGACCTGCCCCAGGCGCTGAACTGGTTCGAACATGCGTCCCTGCAGGGCCATGCCCAGGCGCAATACCGCCTGGGCATGATGTTCTTTCGCGGCGAAGGCGTGGCGGCCAACAAGGTGCAGGCCTACATCGTGCTGAAGATGGCCGCGGTCAACGGCTCGGACGAAGCGATGGACGGCGCCGACGAAGTGGCCATGCAGATGCCCCGTGCCGAGCAGGAAGTCGCCACCCAGGTGCTGGGGCAGATCTTCCGCAACTACCTGCAGGAACTGCAGGCCGCCGACAGCCTGTCGCCGTTCGCTCCGCTCAAGTAATCAGCTAGCCAGCAGCGCCTGCGGCCGCTCACTTTTCCGGCAGGGGCGGCATCGGGAACGGCATGACGTTGCCGCTGCCCTTGGCTTCACTGATCTTCGGCGTGCCGAGACGCTCCACCTCGTCGATACGCACGACCGAATGCATCGGCACGAAGCTGCGTACCACGCCGTCGAACTGCGCCTTGAGCTTCTCCTCGCTGGGATCGACCACCAGTTGCGAGCGCTCGCCGAACACGAATTCCTCGATTTCCAGAAAGCCCCACAGATCGCTCTGGAAGATCTGCTTGGCGTACATCTCGTACACCTGGCCCTGATTGAGAAAGATCACCTTGTAGATGGGGTCGCGCTTGGTCATGGATAACGAACGGCTGGCTGTGCAATGAAAGGGCGCGAATCTTAGCACGCCACCACATGGCCTCGTCGCCCCTCCCGTCCTGCGCCTGTGGCCTCGAACGGCCAACCCTCCTATAATCCGCGGTCATTTTTTCACCGCCGACGAATCGCCATGACCAAGAAGCTCTATATCGAAACCCACGGTTGCCAGATGAACGAGTACGACAGCTCGCGCATGGTCGACCTGCTGGGCGAGCATCAGGCCCTGGAAGTCACCGATCGGCCGGAGGATGCCGACGTCATCCTGCTCAACACCTGCTCGATCCGCGAGAAGGCCCAGGACAAGGTGTTCTCCCAGCTCGGCCGCTGGCGCGAGCTGAAACTGGAGAACCCCGACCTGGTGATCGGCGTCGGCGGCTGCGTGGCCAGCCAGGAAGGCGCGGCGATCCGCGACCGTGCGCCCTACGTCGACGTGGTGTTCGGCCCGCAGACCCTGCACCGCCTGCCGGAAATGATCGATGCCGCGCGGGTGACCAAGACCGCCCAGGTGGATATTTCCTTCCCCGAAATCGAGAAGTTCGACCGCCTGCCGGAACCCCGCGTGGACGGCCCCAGCGCCTTCGTCTCGGTGATGGAAGGCTGCAGCAAGTACTGCACCTTCTGCGTGGTGCCCTACACCCGTGGCGAGGAGGTCAGCCGTCCGCTGGACGACGTGCTCGGCGAGATCATCCACCTGGCCGAAAATGGCGTGCGCGAAGTGACCCTGCTCGGCCAGAACGTCAACGGCTACCGCGGCGAAACCCGTGACGGCGGCATCGCCGACTTCGCCGAGCTGCTGTACCTGGTGGCCGCCATCGACGGCATCGACCGCATCCGCTACACCACCAGCCATCCGCTGGAATTCTCCGACGCGCTGATCCGCGCCCACGCCGAGATCCCGGAACTGGTGAAATTCCTGCACCTGCCGGTGCAGTCGGGCTCGGACCGCATCCTGGCGGCCATGAAGCGCAACCACACCGCGCTGGAATACAAGTCGCGCATCCGCAAGCTCAAGGCCGCGGTGCCGGACATCGTCATCAGCTCGGACTTCATCATCGGTTTTCCCGGCGAGACCGAGAAGGATTTCGAGCAGACCATGAAACTGGTGCAGGACGTCGGCTTCGACTTCTCCTACTCCTTCGTCTACAGCGCCCGCCCCGGCACGCCAGCGGCCGACCTGGTCGACGACACCCCGGAAGCCGTCAAGAAGCAGCGCCTGCAGATACTGCAGAACCGCCTCAACCAGCAGGGCTTCGAGAACAGCCGGCGCATGGTCGGCAGCGTGCAGCGCATCCTGGTCAGCGACTTCTCCAAGAAGGACCCGGGCAAGCTGCAGGGCAAGACCGAGAACAACCGCTTCGTCAACTTCCCGTGCGACAACCCGCGCCTGATCGGCCAGTTCGTCGACGTGCATATCGACGAGGCGCTGCCGCATTCGCTGCGCGGCACCCTGATCGAGCGCCATTGAACAATCAGCCGGCTGCCCGCATATCAGCGATGACGCGCCAGGCGTAGCGCGGCTGTCGGCCGTGCTTTCACTCGTCCCTGGCTAGCGCTATTCTCTCCCTTCCATTCAGCGACGGCGGCCATAAAACGACCTTGAATACCACCTCGACACCTCATCGCTTCACCCTCGAACCCTTCGAAGCCAAGCGCTTCGCCAATCTCAGCGGGCAATTCGACGAGCACCTGCGCCTGATCGAATCGCGCCTGGGCATCGAGATCCGCAACCGCGGCAACCAGTTCGAGCTGCTGGGCGAGCCCGGGCAGACCACCTCTGCCGAGAACCTGCTGCGCCGCCTGTACCGTGAGGCCGACAGCACCGAGCTGTCGCCGGACATGGTGCACCTGTTCCTGCAGGAATCCGGCATCGAGGAACTCAACAGCCCCAGCAGTCACGGCGACGTCGCCCTGCGCACGCGCAAGGGCATGATCCGGCCGCGCGGCGCCAACCAGCAGCGCTACGTCAAGGCGATCCTCGACCACGACATCAACTTCGGCATCGGCCCGGCCGGTACCGGCAAGACCTATCTGGCAGTCGCTGCTGCGGTGGACGCCCTTGAGCGCGAGCAGATTCGTCGCATCCTGCTGGTCCGCCCGGCGGTCGAGGCCGGCGAAAAACTCGGCTTCCTGCCCGGCGACCTGTCGCAGAAGATCGACCCGTACCTGCGCCCGCTCTACGACGCCCTCTACGAGATGCTCGGCTTCGAGCAGGTGGCCAAGCTGATCGAGAAGCAGGTGATCGAGGTCGCGCCGCTGGCCTACATGCGCGGCCGCACGCTGAACAACAGTTTCATCATTCTCGACGAGAGCCAGAACACCACCATGGAACAGATGAAGATGTTCCTGACCCGTATCGGTTTCGGCTCCACCGCGGTGATCACCGGCGACGTGACTCAGGTCGACCTGCCCCGCGGCACCAAGAGCGGCCTCAAGCACGTCATCGAAGTGCTCAGGGACGTACCGGGCATCAGCTTCACCCACTTCCTGCCCAAGGACGTGGTGCGCCATCCCCTGGTGCAGCGCATCGTCGAGGCCTACGAGCGCTTCGATGCCGAGCACCAGCCGTTCGACCGCCGCCCGGCGGACAACGACCCGGGAGCGCGTTCCGAGCCATGATCGAACTGGACCTGCAGGTCGCCAGCGTCGCTGGCCGCCTGCCCGCGCAGGCCGATTTCCAGGCCTGGTGCGCGATCGCCCTGCGCCAGCGCAGCGCCGACTCGGAACTGACCATCCGCCTGGTGGACGAAGCCGAAGGCCGCGAGCTCAACCACACCTGGCGCGGCAAGGACTACGCCACCAACGTATTGTCCTTTCCGGCCGATGTACCTGATGAGTTACTGGATATCCCGCTGCTCGGCGACCTGGTGATCTGCGTGCCGGTGGTCGAGCGCGAGGCCGTCGAGCAAGGCAAGACCCTGGATGCGCACTGGGCGCATCTGGTGATACACGGCTGTTTGCATCTCTTGGGCTACGACCACATCGAGGATGAGGAAGCCGAAGAAATGGAAGCGCTGGAACGATTATTGCTCGCCGAGCTGGGTCATCCCGACCCGTATGCCGGCGATGAATGACTATAGGGATCCCGAGTAAAACGCCATGAGCGAAGACCGATCGAGCAACGAGCAGAAGTCCTGGTTGAACAAACTGACCCAGGCTTTTGCTCATGAGCCGAAAAACCGCCAGGAACTGCTGGAAGTCCTGCGCGATGCCCACCAGAACAAATTGCTCGACAGCGAGGCCCTGGCCATCGTCGAGGGCGCCATCCAGGTCGCCGACCTGCAGGTTCGCGACATCATGGTGCCGCGCTCCCAGGTGGTGACCATCAAGGCCAGCCAGTCTCCCAAGGAATTCCTGCCGGTGATCATCGAGGCGGCGCACTCGCGCTACCCGGTGATCGGCGAAACCCTCGACGACGTGCTCGGCATCCTGCTGGCCAAGGATCTGCTGCCGCTGCTGCTGGCCGATCAGCCCGACTTCAACATCCGCGACATGCTGCGCCCGGCCACCTTCGTGCCCGAATCCAAGCGCCTCAACGTGCTGCTGCGCGAGTTTCGCGCCAACCACAACCACATGGCGGTGGTGATCGACGAATACGGCGGCGTCGCCGGCCTGGTGACCATCGAGGACGTGCTGGAGCAGATCGTCGGCGATATCGAGGACGAGCACGACGTCGAGGAAGACAGCTACGTTAAGCCGCTGCCCAGTGGCGACTTCCTGGTCAAGGCGCTGACGCCCATCGATCACTTCAACGAAACCTTCACCACCGCCTTCTCCGACGACGAGTTCGACACCGTCGGCGGCTTGGTGATGAGTGCCTTCGGCCACTTGCCCAAGCGCAACGAAGTAACGGTGATCGGCGAATTCCGCTTTCGCGTGCTCAACGCCGACAGCCGCCGCGTGCACCTGCTGCGCCTGACACCGCTGGCCCGCTGACCCGACACCCCGCCCGCTGGCGGGGTGTTTGCTTTCTTCCTCGATGAGCATCCCGATGAACCGACTGTTCCAACCCGGCTGGCCCGGCAACCTGATCGCCCTGCTGGCCGGCGCGCTGATCACCCTGGCGCTGGCCCCCTACGGCATCTGGCCGCTGGCGCTGCTGTCCATCGCCCTGCTGTACCGCGGCCTGCGCGCACTGACGCCACGCCAGGCCGCCTGGCGCGGCTGGTGGTACGGCTTCGGGCTGTTCGCCTCGGGCACCAGCTGGGTGTACGTGAGCATTCACGATTACGGCGCCGCTTCGCCGCCGCTGGCCGCCTTCCTGACCCTGGGCTTCGTCGCCGGCCTCGGTCTGTTCTTCGCCCTCGCCACATGGCTGTGGGCCCTGTGCCTGCGCCGCGACAGCGCGCCACTGGGCGATGCCCTGGCTTTCGCCGCCCTGTGGGTGGCCCAGGAAGCGTTTCGCGGCTGGTTCCTTACCGGCTTTCCCTGGCTCTATGCCGGCTACAGCCAGCTCGACGGCCCCATGGCCGGCCTGGCGCCGGTGGGCGGCGTGTGGCTGCTGTCGTTCGCCCTGGCACTGAGCGCGGCGCTGCTGGTCAACCTGCCGCGCCTCCTTGCCAACAAGCCGCAGCTGGCCGAGGCCCTGGTGCTGCTGATCGCCCCCTGGCTGCTCGGCGTGGCGTTCAAGGATCACGCCTGGACCGCCCCGGCCGGCGAGCCGCTGAGCGTCGCGGCGATCCAGGGCAACGTGGAACAGAACCTCAAGTGGGACCCGGCCCAGCTCAATGCCCAGCTGGCGCTGTACCGCGACATGAGCTTCGCCAGCAAGCCGGTGGACATCCTGGTGTGGCCGGAGACCGCGGTACCGGTGCTCAAGGATCAGGCCATCGGCTACCTGAGCATGATGGATCGCTTCGCCAGTGACCGGCAGAGCGCGCTGATCACCGGCGTACCGCTCCGCCAACCTAATGCCGAGGGCGAGATGCGCTATTACAACGGCGTCAGCGTGATCGGCCAGGGCAGTGGCGACTACCTCAAGCAGCGCCTGGTGCCGTTCGGCGAGTACGTGCCGCTGCAGGACCTGCTGCGCGGGCTGATCGCCTTCTTCGACCTGCCGATGTCCGACTTCGCCCGCGGCGACCATGACCAGCCGCTGCTCGAAGCCAAGGGCCATCGCCTGGCGACCTTCATCTGCTACGAAGTGGTGTATCCCGAATTCGCCGCCGAGCTGGCGGCGCAGAGCGACCTGCTGCTGACGGTCAGCAACGACACCTGGTTCGGCACCTCCATCGGCCCGCTGCAGCACCTGCAGATGGCGCAGATGCGCGCCCTGGAGGCCGGCCGCTGGATGATCCGCGCCACCAACAACGGCGTGACCGTGCTGATCGATCCGTTCGGGCGCATCACCGAACGCCTGCCGCAGTTCGAGCAGGCCACGCTGTACGGCGAGGTACAACCGATGCAGCACCTGACGCCCTACCTGCGGTGGCGCTCCTGGCCGCTGATCGTTCTCTGCAGCCTGCTGGCCGGCTGGGCGCTGATACGGCGGCGCCGGGATACGAACTAACTGATCTGGGCCGGCTGCGGGCCAAAGCCTGCGCCGGTATTTCGACTGCAGCAACTAAAGCTGGCACTCATCCCATGATTTAACTGCCGCTAGATCGGCGTCATACATGTGGGAGTGCGCGGGGACGCCCAGTCCATGCGCGCGAATCACGGGCATGGACTAGGTGTCCCCGCCCGTTCCCACATGAGGTGCACACGTTCAAGTCCCGCTTTACCTTTGCGTGACGCTCAAAAGCAAAGGCGCGACCCGTTGCGCAGGGTGGGCTTTAGCCCACCACATTAACGCTAACGCCCGTAGGCCAGCGGATAGGCCAGCGCGCCGATCACCTCATTGAGCAGCAAGGTGCTCTGCCAGAAAGCCTTGCCTTCCGGCAGCCAGCCGCCCATGGGCCGGCCATTGGGCACGCCGAGAAAACCCACCGGCGCGGTCACCACCTCGAAGCCCGCCTGCTCGAAGCACCAGCGAGAACGCGGCATGTGCCAGGCCTGGGTGACCAGCAGTACCCGGCGAATGCCCTCGGGCTCCAGCAATGCAGCGGTCTCGGTGGCATTCTCCCAGGTGGTGCGACTGCGCTCTTCCTGCCAGCGCACGTCGACGCCCAGGTCCTCGTGCATCACCTCGGCCATCAGCGCCGCCTCGCTGGGTGGCCGACCGAAATGCAGGCCGCCGCTGGTCAGCACCGGCAGGCCCGAGGCCTTGGCCAGGCGCGCCGCATAGCGAGTCCGCTCCAGTGCCATGGCGCTGGGCTGCTCGCCGCCCCATGCCGGGTCGCGCGAGTCGCGGCCACCGCCGAGCACGACGATGACGTCCGCCTGCCGGGCCAGCGTGGCCCACTGCTGCTGGGTGATGGCGGGTTCGCGCTCGATCGCCCTGGCCATCCATTCCACCGTCACCGGCAGGCTCATCAGCCACAGGCCGCCGAGCCCGAGGGCGAAACAGCAGGTGGCCAGCCGCGGGAACCGCCGACGCAGAAACCAGCCCAGGGCGATAAGCAGCAACAGGATGCCGGGCGGCATGAAGAACTGCTTGAGCAGATAGCGCAGCGGCATCGGGCACCTCCGAAAAGGCTCGAAGCCTAGGGCCTGTTAGCACTGCCGCGCAAGCCGCGTTGCCGCGTAAAATCTCGCCAGGCTAGGCGGAGGACGCAGGGAATGGTTATTCCCTTGCCAAGTCCTCCAACAACGCATGGCGAGATTTCTCGCGCAACCCGAAGGGCCGGGCCCGTTTTGCCGCGATGCGGCGTTTCTCGCCGGCTCATTTAGCCCGCTAAACTTCGCGGCTCGTGCCTTGCCTCGCGGCAAAACGGGCTCCGGCGCGGTCGTGCGGTAGTGCTAACAGGCCCTCGGGCCTATTAGCACTGCCGCGCAAGCAGGCGCCGTGGTGCCGATGGTCAGGACTCGTGACGCCCGCTGGGGCGCGGATGATCATGGTCACGCCCGGCAAAGGCCGACTGGCGCTCGAAGGGCGGTTGCGCAGCCGCCGACTGGTAGTGACGCGTGGCCGTGGCATGCCAGCCGTTGAGCCCGGCGCGATCCTTGGCGAGGTAGGCGCTGATCAGTGCCAGCTCGTCAGGGGACAGGCCGCGCACCTCCATATCCGCAGCGGGCTGGTCGGACAGCAGGGCCAGGTTGTCGGCCTCCCCCAGGGCCAGCGTCAGGCGTTGCAGCAACCGCCCATAGGGGTCGCTATGGTTCTGGGTATCTACAGGGACTTGCATCGCACACCTCCAGGCAGCACGCCGTCCACTGAGCGTAGCCGCCAAGCCACGGCAGGCCTGCCGCGACGACAAATGGCGGTGCCGAGGGTGCGCCGCGCAATCAGCGTTTCCCTCTGCCGAGGGGGGTCATGTATGCTACGGCGTTTCCCGAAAGCCCCTTCTCCTAGCGCAAGTAGCCATGCACGAACAGTATCAGCCACGTGAAATCGAAGCCGCCGCGCAATCCCACTGGGACGCGCAGAATTCCTTTGTCGTCAGCGAACAGCCCGGCAAGGACACCTTCTACTGCCTGTCGATGTTCCCCTACCCGAGCGGCAAGCTGCACATGGGGCACGTGCGCAACTACACCATCGGTGACGTGATCGCCCGCTACCAGCGCATGCTCGGCAAGAACGTGCTGCAGCCCATGGGTTGGGACGCTTTCGGCATGCCGGCGGAAAACGCCGCGATGAAGAACAACGTGGCGCCGGCCAAGTGGACCTACGAAAACATCGCCTACATGAAGAGCCAGCTGAAAAGCCTGGGTCTGGCGGTGGACTGGACGCGCGAGGTCACCACCTGCAAGCCCGATTACTACCGCTGGGAACAATGGCTGTTCACCCGCCTGTTCGAAAAGGGCGTGATCTACCGCAAGAACGGCACCGTCAACTGGGACCCGGTCGACCAGACCGTACTGGCCAACGAGCAGGTCATCGATGGCCGCGGCTGGCGTTCCGGCGCGCTGATCGAGAAGCGCGAGATCCCCATGTACTACTTCAAGATCACCGCTTACGCGGATGAACTCTTGAGCAGCCTGGACGAACTCGATGGCTGGCCGGAACAGGTCAAGACCATGCAGCGCAACTGGATCGGCAAGTCGCGCGGCATGGAAGTGCAGTTCCCCTACGACGTCGCCTCCATCGGCGAAGCCGGTGCGCTGAAAGTGTTCACCACCCGCCCGGATACCCTGATGGGCGCGACCTACGTCGCCGTGGCCGCCGAGCACCCGCTGGCCACCCTGGCCGCCAAGGAGAACCCCGAGCTGCAGGCGTTCATCGCCGAATGCAAGGCTGGCAGTGTCGCCGAAGCCGACATGGCCACCCAGGAAAAGAAAGGCCTGCCGACCTCGCTGTCTGTCGAGCACCCGCTGACCGGCGAGAAACTGCCGGTGTGGGTCGCCAACTACGTGCTGATGCACTACGGCGACGGCGCGGTGATGGCGGTTCCGGCCCACGACGAGCGCGACTTCGCCTTTGCCCGCAAGTACCACCTGCCGGTCAAGGCCGTGGTGCGCACCAGCGCGGGCGACGAAGTCGGCAGCGAGTGGCAGGACGCCTACGGCGAGCATGGGCAGCTGATCAACTCCGGCGAGTTCGACGGCCTGGACTTCGAAGGCGCGTTCGATGCCATCGAAGCGGCGCTGCTGCGCAAGCAACTCGGCAAATCGCGTACCCAGTTCCGCCTGCGCGACTGGGGCATCAGCCGCCAGCGCTACTGGGGCTGCCCGATCCCGATCATCCACTGCGACAGCTGCGGCGACGTACCGGTGCCGGAAGACCAGCTGCCGGTGGTGCTGCCCGAAGACGTGGTGCCGGACGGCGCCGGCTCGCCCCTGGCGCGCATGCCTGAATTCTACGAATGCAGCTGCCCGAAATGCGGCGCACCGGCCAAGCGCGAAACCGACACCATGGACACCTTCGTGGAGTCCTCCTGGTACTTCGCCCGCTACGCCTCGCCGCACTACACCGGCGGCATGGTCGACCCGGCCGCGGCCAACCACTGGCTGCCGGTTGACCAGTACATCGGCGGTATCGAACACGCCATCCTGCACCTGCTCTACGCGCGCTTCTTCCACAAGCTGATGCGCGACGAAGGCCTGGTCACCTCCAACGAGCCGTTCAAGAACCTGCTGACCCAGGGCATGGTGGTCGCCGAAACCTACTACCGCACCCTCGATAACGGCGGCAAGGACTGGTTCAACCCGGCCGACGTCAGCGTCGAGCGCGATGCCAAGGGCAAGGTGATCGCCGCCAAGCTGACCAGCGACGGCCTGCCGGTGGAAATCGGCGGCACCGAGAAGATGTCCAAGTCGAAGAACAACGGTGTCGACCCGCAGGACATGATCGACCAGTACGGCGCCGACACCTGCCGCCTGTTCATGATGTTCGCCTCGCCGCCCGACATGAGCTGCGAATGGTCGGATGCCGGCGTCGAGGGTGCCAACCGCTTCCTGCGCCGCGTCTGGCGCCTGGCCCAGGGCCATGTCAGCCAGGGCCTGCCGGGCGTGCTGGATATCGCCACGCTGGACGACGCCGGCAAGGACGTGCGCCGCGCCATCCACCTGGCCATCAAGCAGGCCTCCCAGGACGTGGGCCAGCACCACAAGTTCAACACCGCCATCGCCCAGGTGATGACCCTGATGAACGTGCTGGAAAAGGCCCCGCAGGACACCGATCAACAGCGCGCCCTGCTTCAGGAGGGCCTGGAAACCGTCGCCCTGCTGCTCGCCCCGATCACCCCGCACATCAGCCACGAGCTCTGGCAGGAGCTGGGCCACGAGGAAGCCATCATCGACGCCAGCTGGCCGTCCGTGGACGAAGCAGCCCTGGTGCAGGACAGCCTGACCCTGGTGATCCAGGTCAACGGCAAGCTGCGCGGGCAGATCGAGGTGCCGGCCGATGCCAGCCGCGAGGCGGTCGAGGCGGCGGCGCGCAGCAACGAGAACGTGCAACGTTTCACCGAAGGGCTGACGATCCGCAAGGTCATCGTGGTGCCCGGCAAGCTGGTCAATATCGTCGCCAGTTGAGGCGACAGGGAACCGCCGGTCGCCTCTGGCGACCGGCATCCGGTCTAGAGTTTCGGCCATGCCGGCCAGCGGAGCCGGCAGGACAAGGGGATACGAGATGATCAAGCGCAATCTGTTGGTAATCGGCCTGGCAGGCCTGCTCGGCGCGTGCGGCTTCCAGCTGCGTGGCACCGGCGACGTGCAGTTCGCCCTCAAGGAGCTCGACGTCAGCGCACGCGACACCTACGGTGACACCGTGCGTGACGTCAAGGACGTGCTGGAGAACAACGGCGTTCGCGTGTTCCCAGGCGCGGCCTACAAGCTGTACCTGGCGGGCGAACGGGAGAGCCAGCGCTCGGCCAGCTACACCAGTTCGGCGCGCAGCGTCGAGTACGAGCGCACCATGAGCCTGGACTACGAGATCCGTGGCGCCAAGAACCTGCTGCTGCTGAGCAACAAGCTCGAAGTGCAGAGCTACTACGTGCAGGATTCCAACAACCTGATCGGCAACGACCAGCAGGCAGCCCAGCTGCGTACCGAGATGCGCCGCGATCTGGTGCAACAACTGGCCCAGCGCCTGCAGCAGATCACCCCGGCGCAACTGGACGAGCTGCAGCAGACCGCCGAAGCCAAGGCGAAAGCCGAAGCCGATGCCCTGGAGGCGGCCCGTCAGCGCGAAGCGGCGCAGCCGCAGCAATCGCCCATCGAACTGCCTGCCCGGTAGAACCTCTTTACGATCTGCTGCGCGTCGGCCCTGCGGCGTTAAAAACAGGCTCGGAATGCTCATGTACAAAAGTACACTCCGCTTCCTCGCCTGTTTTTGCCTTGCAGGACTCTAGCTCGCGAGATCCTAAAGAGGTTCCAAGACGGACGAGGCCTCCCAGGTTTACTCATGAAACTCGCTCCCGCCCAACTCGGCAAACACCTGCAAGGCGCGCTCGCCCCGGTTTACGTGGTGTGCGGCGACGAAGCCCTGCTCTGCCAGGAAGCCACCGACGCGATCCGCAGCGCCAGCCGCGCCCAGGGCTTTACCGAGCGCGAGGTGTTTCACGCCGAAGCCAATTTCGACTGGGGCATGCTCTACGAAGCCGGCGCCAGCCTGTCGCTGTTCGCCGAGAAGCGCGTCATCGAACTGCGCATCCCCAACGGCAAGCCGGGGGACAAGGGCGCAGCCGCGATTCTCGAATACCTCGGCCGACCACCGGAAGACACCCTGCTGCTGATCACCCTGCCCAAGCTCGACGGCAGCACGCAGAAGACCAAATGGGCCAAGGCGCTGATCGACGGGCCCAACTGCCAGTTCGTGCAGATCTGGCCGGTGGATGCCAACGGGCTGCCGCAGTGGATTCGCCAGCGCCTGGCCCAGGCGGGCATGAATGCCAGCGCCGAGGCCATCGACCTGATCGCCGCCCGGGTCGAAGGCAACCTGCTGGCCGCCGCCCAGGAAATCGAAAAGCTCAAGCTGCTCGCCGACGGCCAGCAGATCGATGCCGGCACCGTCCAGGCGGCGGTCGCCGACAGCGCCCGTTACGACGTGTTCGGCCTGATCGACGCCATCCTCAATGGCGAGGCCGCCCATGCCCTGCGCATGCTCGACGGGCTGCGTGGCGAAGGCCAGGAATCGCTGTTCATCGTGGTGATGCTGGCCCGCGAGCTACGCCAGCTGGCCAACATCGCCTACCAGCATGGCCAGGGCGTCCCGCTGGACAAGGCCTTCGCCTCGGCGCGCCCGCCGGTGTGGGACAAGCGCCGCCCGCTGGTCAGCAAGGCCCTGCAGCGCCACACACCGGCGCGCTGGAATGCCCTGCTGATGGACGCCCAGCAGATCGACGCCCAGGTCAAGGGCCAGGCGCCGGGCGATCCCTGGGCCAGCCTGTCGCGCCTGGTACTGATGATGGCCGGGCAGCGCCTGAAACTCGGCGCTTAACGCCCACTTTACGTATGGACATCACCTGCCCTGGGGCGCATGATTTGCGCCGCTCGCTATCCGTGCGAGCACCGATCGAGGATCTGCCATGAGCAAGAAGAAGCGCCCCAACAAGGCCAAATCCATCATCGCCCAGCCGCTGTTCCGCTCACGCCAGGAACGCCCTGGCAAAGGAAAAGGCAGCTACAACCGCCAAGCCTCTCAGCAAAACTGGGAGGCTTGTTCGTTTAAGGCGGCTTGAAAGCTCGTCCAGCCCGCATTTCCGCTCATCCGTGCTAAGGTGGTGGCCTGCAAAACGTGTTGAGATGACCATGCCCAACCTGTTCATTCGCGGCCTGCCTGCCACCGCTGCGGCCAGCTTCCTGCTTTTGCTCACGGCTTGCGCCGATGCCCCGGCCCAGCCTCTGGCGTCCACCAGTACGCTACCGAGCCCCTCCTCCACCGCTGCGGCCACCGGCCAACCCGTCGAAGAGCAACTGAGCTTCGAACAATGGCGCGACCTGCTGCGCAGCGACGCCATCGCCGCCGGCATCAGCCCGACCCTGTTCGACCGTGCCTTCGCCGGCGTGGTGCCGAACCCCGACGTGGTCAAGGCCGACAGCAGCCAGCCCGAATTCAGTCGCCCGGTATGGGAATACCTGAAGGGTGCGGTATCGCCGAGCCGGGTCGCCCGCGGGCGCATCCTGCTGACCCAGAACCGCGCCATGCTCAACCAGATCGAACAGCGCTACGGCGTCGACGCCGAAACCCTGGTCGCCATCTGGGGCCTGGAGAGCAACTTCGGCAGCAATATCGGCAGCCACAACGTGGTGCGCTCCCTGGCCACCCTGGCCTATGAAGGCCGTCGCCAGGCCTTCTGGCGCAGCCAGCTGCTCGCCGTGCTGCAGATTCTCCAGCATGGCGACATCGCCCCGGAAAGCCTGGTCGGCTCCTGGGCCGGTGCCATGGGCCAGACCCAGTTCATGCCCACCACCTACAACGAGCACGCCGTGGATTTCGACGGCGACGGCAAGCGTGACGTGTGGACCTCCACCGCCGACGCCCTGGCCTCGGCCGCCCACTACCTGCAGAGCGCCAACTGGCAATTGCGCCAGCCCTGGGGTTACGAGGTGCAATTGCCGCAAGGTTTCGACTACGCCCTGGCCGACCCGGAAGTACGGCGCAGCGTGGCGCAGTGGCGTGAGCTGGGTATCCACCCCGTGGGTCAGCCGCTGAGCACCCCGCGCGACGACGCCAGCGCCACCCTGTTGCTGCCCGCCGGGCACCGCGGTCCGGCCTTCCTGCTGTTCAGCAATTTCCGCAGCATCCTGCGCTACAACAACTCGACCTCCTACGCCCTGGCCATCGGCCTGCTGTCCGACAGCCTGCGCGGTGGCAATACGGTGCAGGGCAGCTGGCCCGAGGGCGACCGCCAGCTGGGTCGCAGCGAGCGCGTGGAACTGCAGGAACGCCTGAATGCCCGTGGCTTCGATTCCGGCCATGCCGACGGCATCATCGGCGCCAATACCCGCAAGGCCATCCGCGCCTTCCAGCTGCACCTGGGCTGGCCGGCCGACGGCTACCCGGATGCCAAGCTGCTCGAGCAGTTGCGCCAGCCGCACTGACCCTGCCCCGTGGTGACGCCCGTCACCACGCCTTTGCCTATTTGCGATTCGCCCGATCCTGGGCGACTCTGTAGCAGGCATCCCCTGTGATCCAGGGCGTGCCTGGCTACCCGCCTGCCGTGATCCGGCGCGGGTCAATGACAACAGAGAGGTCGCTATGCACGACATCGAGCTGAACGAAGAACAACGCATGATCCGCGAGTGCACCCGGCAGTTCGCCCGGCGCGCCATCGCCCCCCACGCCCAGGACTGGGAAAAGGCGGGCTGGATTGACGATGCCGCAGTGGCCCAGATGGGCGAAATGGGCCTCTTGGGCATGATCGTGCCGGACACCTGGGGCGGCAGCTACCTCGACTACGTGGCCTATGCCCTGGCGGTGGAAGAAGTCTCCGCCGCCGATGCCGCCACCGGTACGCTGATGAGCGTGCACAACTCGGTGGGCTGCGGCCCACTGCTCAACTACGGCAGCGACGAGCAGAAAAGCCAATGGCTGGCGCGCCTGGCCAGTGGCGAAGTGATCGGCTGCTTCTGCCTGACCGAACCCCAGGCCGGCTCCGAAGCCCACAACCTGCGCACCCGCGCCGAGCTGCGTGACGGCCGCTGGGTACTCAATGGCGCCAAGCAATTCGTCAGCAACGGCCGCCGTGCCGGCCTGGCCATCGTCTTCGCGGTGACCGATGCCACCCTGGGCAAACAAGGTATCTCAGCCTTCCTGGTGCCCACCAACACACCCGGCTTCCGTATCGACCGCAGCGAGCACAAGATGGGTATCCGCGCCTCGGACACCTGCGCCATCACCCTCGACGACTGCAGCATCCCCGCCGCCAACCTGCTGGGCGAGCGCGGCAAGGGCCTGAGCATCGCCCTGTCCAATCTCGAAGGCGGGCGCATCGGCATCGCCGCCCAGGCGGTCGGCATCGCCCGCGCCGCCTTCGAGGCGGCCCTGCTCTACTCCCGCGAACGGGTACAGTTCGACAAGCCCATTGGCGAGCACCAGAGCATCGCCAACCTGCTCGCCGACATGCACACCCAGATCAATGCCGCCCGCCTGCTCACCCTGCATGCCGCGCGCCTGCGCAGCGCCGGCGAGCCATGCCTGTCCGAGGCTTCACAAGCCAAGCTGTTCGCTTCGGAAATGGCCGAGCGGGTGTGCTCCAAGGCGCTGCAGATCCACGGCGGCTACGGCTATCTGGAGGACTTTCCGGTACAGCGCTACTACCGCGACGCGCGCATCACCCAGATCTACGAAGGCGCCAGCGAGATCCAGCGCCTGCTGATCGCCCGTGAGCTCAAGCACTACGCGCTCTAGGAGCCTCTCAGGATCTTTATGTGCATGAAGCAGCTACAAAGCAGGAGCGGCCGTTCGCCGCTTTTGCTTTTTAATGCTTCTCCTACACGGCAATAACAGCCTGCGTAGGGTGGACAACGCTCTTTTTGTCCACCATTGCGATCGCAGAACGGTGGACGGGTGAAGCGTCGTCCACCCTACGAAAGGCTTCTCCCGCCACTTAGCTGCCGAAATCGACGGGCCTGGGCGGCAAGGTCATGCACGGTTTCTAAGCACGTCCCCTAGCCCTTGAGCAGCCGCGCCTCTGCGTTATCCAGATCGCGGAGGATCTCGGCCAGCATGTCGTCGTCCAGTTGATGCTCCTTGCGCATCCGGTACAGCTCCAGACGCTGGGTGCGCAAGGCCTGCAGGCGCATGCGGTATTCCAGCTGATCGGCCTGGCGCTGGTACTCGCGCGACGCTTCGGCGCGGCGCGTGCGGGTGCGCTCGAGCAGGTCGCGGTACTCGCTCATCAGCTTGGCACGGATCTCCGCCGTGGCGATGGCGCTATCGGTGTCGGCGGCCTTTTCGTCATCGGCCTCCAGGCAGCGGATCGCCGCCTGCAGCACCTGGGCACGGTGTCGATTGAGTTCGGCCTCCTGGCGCGCCACGTTGTCCTGGGGCAGCAGCGGCAGCAGCCGGGGCAGCACCACGCTGGCGACCAGCAGCGACACTAGGATCACCCCGGCGGCGATCAGGATCAGCAGATCCCGTTCGGGAAACGCCTCGCCGTTGTTGAGCAGCAAGGGCAGCGACATCACGCCGGCCAGGGTCACCGCGCCGCGCACGCCGCCGACCGTCAGCACGGCGGTCAGGGCGATGCGCGACTGGCCGGCAAAACGCGTCGACTTGCCGCGCCAGCGCCGCACCATCCCCGAGGTGCGCCAGTAGCAGTACACCCACACGAAGCGCAGCACCATCAACACCGCATACACCGCCAGCACGTAGCCCAGCGCCGGCAGCAACAGGTGCCAGGCGTCGGCATGGTCACCGATCACCGCCTTGATGATGTCCGGCAGCTGCAGCCCCAGCAGCAGGAAGATCAGGCCGTTGAAGGTGAACTCGAGCATCGCCCACACGCCGCGGTTGAGCAGCCGCGTGGTGGTCTGCCGCGGCAGCAGGTCGAGGCGACTCTGCATCATGCCGGCCGCCACCGCGGAAAGAATGCCGGACAGCCCCAGGTGCTCGGCCGCCACATAGGCGGCGAACGGCAGCAGCAGCATCAGCAGCACATGGGGCGCCGGCTCCTCCCAGCCGCGGGCGATCATCCACGCCCGCAACCGACCCAACAGGTAGCTCAGGGCCATGCCGATCAACAGGCCGCCGGCAGCCACCAGCACGAACTGCAGGCTGGCATCGGCGAACGAGAACACCCCGGTCAGGGTTGCCGCCACGGCGAACTTGAATGCCACCAGGCCGGAGGCATCGTTCATCAGCGCCTCACCCTGCAGCAGGTTGTTGAGGGTATTGGGCAGGCGCCCGTGGGCGATCGCCGACACCGCCACCGCATCGGTCGGCGACAGCACCGCCGCCAGGGCGAAGCAGGCGGCCAGGGGCACCTGGGGCAGCAACCAGTGAATGAAATATCCGGCGCCGAGAATGGTCACGAACACCAGCACGAAGGCCAGGAACAGGATCGGCGTGCGCAGTTTGCGAAACTGCCCCTTGGGCATGCGCCAGCCATCGACGAACAGCAGCGGCGGGATGAACAGCAGCAGGAACAGCTCGGGGTCCAGACGCACGTGCAGGCCCAGCGCCGGTACCGCCAGCAAGGCGCCGATGAGAATCTGCAGGATGGGCAACGGCAAGGGAATGAACTGGGCGCTGATACGGGTGCCGCTGACCACCAGCAACATGGTCAGGATGGTGTAGAGAAGTTGCATGGGGGCGAGAATCCTTTGCGATGACGGCCCGAAGGCCCGCCCATTCTAACGCCAGGCAGGTGCAGGCTGACGCACCCTAAGGCGAATCGACGTGGCATAATCTCCGACCTCGGTATTCACAAGTAGCAACGGGGATTCGACGAGTGGAGTCCTCAGAGGTAGACCTATGAGTTACGTGCTTTATGGCATCAAGGCCTGCGACACCATGAAGAAGGCCCGCACCTGGCTCGACGAGCGCGGTGCCACATACCGGTTCCATGATTACAAGACCGCCGGCATCGACCGCGGCAACCTGCAGAAATGGTGCGACGAACACGGCTGGGAAACCCTCCTCAATCGTGCCGGCACCACCTTCCGCAAGCTCGACGACGCGCAGAAAAGCGATCTCGACCAGGCCAAGGCCATCGACCTGATGCTGACCCAACCGTCGATGATCAAGCGCCCGGTGCTGGACCTCGGCACCCGCACCCTGGTCGGTTTCAAACCCGAGCGTTACGCCGCCGAACTGGCCTGATATCGCCACCCCAATCGAATTCGCTGCAAGGAAAAGCCCATGTCCAATACTCTGTTCAGCCTGGCCTTCGGGGTCGGCACGCAAAACCGTCAAAGCGCCTGGCTGGAAGTGTTCTACGCCCAGCCGCTGCTCAACCCGAGCGCCGAACTGGTCGCCAAGGTCAGCGAGAAACTCGGCTACAGCGGCGGCAACCAGGCCATCGCCCTGACCAACCAGCAGGCCGGTGAACTGGCCAGCGCCCTGAAGCACGTCGACCCGGTACAAGCCGCCCTGCTGACCCGCCTGGCCGAAAGTGCCAAGCCGCTGGTCGCCACCCTGCTGGCCGAAGACGCAGCCCTGACCAGCACGCCCGAGGCCTACCTCAAGCTGCACCTGCTGTCCCACCGCCTGGTCAAGCCCCACGGCCTGAACCTGACCGGCATCTTCCCGCTGCTGCCCAACGTCGCCTGGACCAGCCAGGGTGCGGTCGACCTGGCCGAGCTGCCCGAGCGTCAGCTGGAAGCCCGCCTCAAAGGCGACCTGCTGGAAGTCTTCTCGGTGGACAAGTTCCCGAAAATGACCGATTACGTGGTGCCGAGCGGCGTGCGTATCGCGGACAGCGCACGGGTTCGTCTGGGCGCCTACATCGGCGAAGGCACCACCGTGATGCACGAAGGCTTCGTCAACTTCAACGCCGGTACCGCCGGCCCGGGCATGATCGAAGGCCGCGTGTCAGCCGGCGTGTTCGTCGGCAAGGGGTCGGACCTGGGCGGCGGCTGCTCGACCATGGGCACCCTGTCCGGTGGCGGCAACATCGTCATCTCCGTGGGCGAAGGCTGCCTGATCGGCGCCAACGCCGGCATCGGCATCCCGCTGGGCGACCGCAACATCGTCGAAGCCGGCCTGTACGTCACCGCCGGCACCAAGATCGCCCTGCTCGACGACCAGAACAACCTGGTCAAGGTGGTCAAGGGCCGTGACCTGGCTGGTCAGACTGACCTGCTGTTCCGTCGCAACTCCCAGAGCGGCGCCGTGGAATGCAAGACCAACAAGTCGGCCATCGAGCTGAACGAAGCCCTGCACGCCCATAACTGAGCCCAGGCTTCGCCCGAACGGGCTGTGCACGCGATAGACTGACGTCTTCGTGGGCACAGCCCGTTTTCACATCCAGCGTGACGAGATCCGGATGACCCTGATTTCCCCCTGGCGCGTCGACTTTCCCGGCTTGCGGGCCCTGGACGCCGACGGCCAGACCTACCTCGACAGCGCCGCGACCGCGCAAAAACCCCAGGCGGTACTCGATGCCTTGCTGGCCTACTACGCGGGCGGTGCTGCCAACGTGCACCGTGCCCAGCACCTGCCGGGCGAACGTGCCACCCGCGCCTTCGAGGCGACCCGCGACAAGGCAGCCCGCTGGCTGAATGCGGCCAGCCGTGACGAGATCGTCTTCACCCGCGGCGCTACCGAATCGCTCAACCTGCTCGCCTATGGGCTGGAATCGATGTTCATGGCCGGCGACGAGATCGTCGTCAGCGCCGCCGAGCACCACGCCAACCTGCTGCCCTGGCAGCAACTGGCCGCGCGAAAGTCCCTGAAACTGGTGGTACTGCCGCTCACCCCCGCTGGCGATATCGACCCGCTGGAGGCCGCCACGCTGATCGGCCCGCGCACCCGCCTGCTCGCCCTCGCTCAGCTGTCCAACGTGCTGGGGCGCTGGCAGGCCGTGCAGCCGCTGATCCGCCGGGCGCAGGAGCACGGCGCCCTGACCGTGGTGGACGGCGCCCAGGCCGTGGTGCATGGCCGCCAGGACGTGCAGGCGCTGGGCTGCGATTTCTACGTGTGCTCCAGCCACAAGCTGTACGGCCCCGATGGCGTCGGCCTGCTCTACGGGCGCCGCGACGCCCTGCAGCGCCTGAACCACTGGCAGTTCGGCGGTGAGATGGTCCAGCAGGCCGAGTATCACGCCGCGACCTTCCGCCCCGCCCCCCTCGGCCTGGAAGCCGGCACGCCGGCGGTGTCCGGGGTGGTCGCCCTGGGTGCAGCGCTGGACTACTTCGAGCATCTCGACGCCGAGGCGGTCAGCCGCCACGAAGCGGCGCTGCACCGGATGTTGTTGGAAGGCCTGCGACGCCACGAAGGTTTGCGCCTGCTTGGCGAGCCGCACACGGCGCTGGCCTGCTTCACCGTCGACGGCGTTCATAGCGGCGACCTCGCCCACCTGCTCACCGAGCAGGGCATCGCCGTGCGCGCCGGTCATCACTGCGCCATGCCGCTGTTGCAGCGCCTGGGCGTGAGCGGTGCGATCCGCGTATCCCTTGGCCTGTACAACGACGAGGCCGACCTGCAGCGTTTCTTCGCCGCCCTGGACAAAGCCCTGGAGTTGTTGCGATGAACCTGCCGACCGCCGCGCAAGAAGCGCTCGACGCCTTCACCGCCTGCCCCGGCTGGGAACAGCGCGCGCGCCTGCTGATGCACTGGGGCGAACGCCTGGAGCCGCTCGCCGAACGGCATGAAGCGGATCGCGTACACGGCTGTGAAAGCCAGGTCTGGCTGAGCGGTGAAAAACGGGATGACCGTTGGCACTTTCGCGCCAGCAGCGATGCGCGCCTGATACGTGGCCTCTTGGCCGTGCTGCTGGCCCGGGTCAACGGATTGCCTGCAGGCGAGCTGGCCGGGCTGGACATCGCCGACTGGTTCGCCAGGCTCGGCCTGTCCCGCCAGCTGTCGCCCTCACGGGCCAGCGGCATGAACGCCGTGGTGCAGCAGATGCGCCGGCTGATCGACGCGGCTTAAACCTTCGCGGCCACGCGCTCGCTAGGGCGGCGCGCCCCGGCCACCAGCTTGTCGACGATACGCGCGGCGGCGACCATGCCGAAGGTCGCCGTCACCATCATCACCGCGCCGAAGCCGCCGGCGCAGTCGAGCTTCACGCCCTCACCGACGAAGGCCTTGCTCTGGCACACGCTGCCGTCCGCACCGGGGTAGCGCAGCTGCTCGGTGGAGAATACGCAGGGCACGCTGTAGGTGCGCCCCGGCGTACGGGAAAAGCCGTAGTCGCGGCGCAGGGTCGAGCGCACCTTGGCAGCCAGGGGATCGTTGAAGGTCTTGTTGAGGTCGGCCACCTGCACCTGGGCCGGGTCGATCTGTCCGCCGGCGCCACCGGTGGTCACCAGGGCGATCTTGCGGCGCTTGCACCAGGCGATCAGCGCCGCCTTGGCCGCCACGCTGTCGATGCAGTCGACCACCCCATCGAGTTCGACCGTGATGTACTCGGCCATGGTCTCGCGGGTCACGAAATCGGCCACCTCGTGCACCACGCAGGCGGGGTTGATGGCGCGCAGGCGCTCGCCCATTACCTCGACCTTGGCGCGCCCGACCTGGCCCTGCAGGGCGTGGGCCTGGCGATTGGTATTGCTGACGCAGACGTCGTCCAGGTCGAACAGGGAAATCTCGCCCACCCCGGAGCGCACCAGCGCCTCGGCCGCCCACGAACCGACACCGCCGATACCGACCACGGCCACGTGGGCGGCGGCCAGCCGTTCTGCGCCTAGGCGGCCATACAACCGGGCAATGCCGGCGAAACGCTGTTCATCGAACGACATGGGGGCTCCTCTTTCCGGGCGCGCATTATAAGAAGGCCGGCAGCGCTTCCCAAGCACCATCGGGCCGGCGCGTAGAGCGCGTCAGTGCAACGCGGCTGAACATCGCCGGGCAGCTCCCCGGAGCTGTGCTATACAGTCATTCATCGACGGAGTAGCATGCGCGCCAGCCGGCGTTCGCCGGTCTTCTCCCCGTTCCACCCTTCGGAACCTTACACAGCATGCTTTCGCGCAAGTTCGGTCTCAATCTAGTTGTTTTCCTGGCTATTGCCGCCCTGTTCACCGGTATCTGGGCGCTCTACAACCGCCCGGTCACCGCCCCGGACTGGCCGGAACAGATCTCCGGCTATTCGTTCTCGCCGTTCCGGCAGGGGCAGAGCCCGCAAACCGGCGTCTACCCGAGCGATCAGGAGATGCGCGAGGATCTCGAACTGCTGTCCAAGCAGACCGACAGCATCCGCACCTACTCGGTGGACGGCGACCTCGACAAGATCCCCGCCCTCGCCGAGGAGTTCGGCCTGCGCGTGACCCTGGGCGTGTGGATCAGCCCCGACGAGGAGCGCAACGAACGGGAGATCACCAAGGCCATCGAAATCGCCAACAACTCGCGCAGCGTGGTGCGCGTGGTGGTGGGCAACGAGGCGTTGTTCCGCCGCGAGGTCACCGTCAAGCAGCTGACCGCCTACATGGACCGCGTGCGCTCGGCGGTCAAGGTGCCGGTCACCACGTCCGAGCAATGGCACATCTGGGACGAATTCCCGGAGCTGGCCGACCACGCCGACCTGATCGCCGCCCACGTGCTGCCCTACTGGGAATTCATTCCCATGAAGGACTCCACCCAGTTCACCCTGGACCGCGCCCGCGACCTGAAGAAACTGTTCCCGAAAAAGCCCCTGCTGCTGTCCGAGGTGGGCTGGCCGAGCAACGGGCGGGTACGCGGCGGCGCCGAGGCGAGCCAGGCCGACCAGGCCATCTACCTGCGCACCCTGGTCACCACACTCAACGCCCAGGGCTACAACTACTTCGTCATCGAGGCCTTCGACCAGCCCTGGAAGGCTGGCGACGAAGGCTCGGTGGGCGCCTACTGGGGCGTCTACAACCTCGACCGCCAGCCGAAATTCAACTTCGAAGGCCCGGTGGTGGCGATTCCGAAATGGCGCATGCTGGCGGTCGCCTCGGTGGTCATGGCGCTGCTGTCGCTGGCCCTGATGCTGATCGACGGCAGCGCCCTGCGCCAGCGCGGCCGCACCTTCCTGACCTTCGTGGCGTTCGCCGGCGGCTCGGCCCTGGTGTGGATCGGCTACGACTACAGCCAGCAGTACAGCACCTGGTTCAGCACCCTGGTCGGCGTGCTCCTGGGCATTGGCGCCATCGGCGTGTTCATCGTCTTGCTCACCGAGGCCCACGAGCTGGCCGAAACGGTGTGGACGCAGCGCCGCCGGCCCTTCACCCCGGTGATCGGCGACAGCCATTACCGGCCCAAGGTGTCGATCCACGTGCCCTGCTACAACGAGCCGCCGGAGATGGTCAAACAGACCCTCGACGCCCTGGCCAACCTCGATTACCCGGACTTCGAAGTCCTGATCATCGACAACAACACCAAGGACCCGGCGGTCTGGGAACCGGTGCGCGACTACTGCGAAGCGCTCGGCCCGCGCTTCCGCTTCTTCCACGTCGCGCCGCTGCACGGCTTCAAGGGCGGTGCGCTGAACTACATCCTGCCGCACACCGCGCCGGACGTCGAAGTGGTGGCAGTGATCGACTCCGATTACTGCGTCGACCGCAACTGGCTCAAGCACATGGTGCCGCACTTCGCCGACCCGGCGATCGCCGTGGTGCAGTCGCCCCAGGACTACCGCGACGGTGAGGAAAGCACCTTCAAGAAGCTCTGCTACGCCGAGTACAAGGGCTTCTTCCACATCGGCATGGTGACCCGCAACGACCGCAACGCGATCATCCAGCACGGCACCATGACCATGATCCGCCGTACCGTGATGGACGAGCTGAAGTGGGCCGACTGGACCATCTGCGAGGATGCCGAGCTGGGCCTGCGGGTGTTCGAGAAAGGCTATTCGGCCGCCTACGCCCACGACAGCTTCGGCAAGGGCCTGATGCCCGATACCTTCATCGACTACAAGAAGCAGCGCTTCCGCTGGGCCTACGGCGCCATCCAGATCATGAAGGGCCACGCCCGTCAGCTGCTGGCCGGCAAGGACAGCGAGCTCAAGCGCGGCCAGCGTTATCACTTCATCGCCGGCTGGCTGCCGTGGGTCGCCGATGGCCTGAACATCTTCTTCACCGCCGGTGCGCTGCTCTGGTCGGCGGCGATGATCATCGTGCCGCAACGGGTCGACCCGCCACTGCTGATCTTCGCGATTCCGCCCCTGGCGCTGTTCCTGTTCAAGGTCGGCAAGATCATCTTCCTCTACCAGCGGGCGGTGGGCGTCAACCTCAAGGATGCCTTCTGCGCGGCGGTGGCCGGCCTGGCGCTGTCGCACACCATCGCCAAGGCGGTGCTGTACGGCATGTTCACCAAGACCATTCCGTTCTTCCGCACCCCGAAGATGCGCTCCAGCCACGGCCTGATGGTGGCCCTGGCGGAAGCCCGCGAAGAAGTGTTCATCATGCTGCTGCTGTGGGGCGCCGCCCTGGGCATCGCCATCGTCCAGGGCCTGCCCAGCTACGACGTGAAGTTCTGGGTGATCATGCTGCTGGTGCAGTCGCTGCCCTACCTGGCCGCGCTGATCATGGCGCTGCTCTCCTCGCAGCCCAAGCCACTGGAGATTCCCGTGGTGCAAGGCGACAGCGAGAACGAGGCGGAGAAAGCCTGATCCGCGGCAACGCGACCTGAAAACGGCGGCCAGTGGCCGCCGTTTTTCCAGGGGTCGAGGCGCCCTGCAACGGGGTCGCCACTGGCTGCACCGCATCCCGACCGTCCTTACGCCTACGAGCCCCGGGCGTTTTGCTTTAAGCTATGCGCCCTTCTCGCCCTGCATTGTGTTACCGGAGCTCCCATGACGGCCCTGTCCCCGACCCTCGAACTCGCCTGCGACCTGATCCGCCGCCCCTCGGTCACCCCGCTGGACGAGGGCTGCCAGGAACTGATGATGCGCCGCCTGGGGGCACTGGGCTTCGCCGTCGAGGCGATGCGCATCGAGGACGTGGACAACTTCTGGGCCAGCCATGGCCGTGACGACGGCCCGGTACTGTGCTTCGCCGGCCATACCGACGTGGTGCCCACCGGCCCGCTGCAGGCCTGGCAGCATGGCCCGTTCGACGCCCTGATCGACGAGCAGGGCATGCTCTGCGGTCGCGGCGCGGCCGACATGAAAGGCAGCCTGGCGTCGATGATCATCGCCGTCGAGCGCTTCGTCGCCGAATACCCGAACCACAAGGGGCGCATCGCCTTCCTGATCACCAGCGACGAGGAAGGCCCGGCCCACCATGGCACCAAGGCGGTGGTCGAGCGCCTGGCCGCGCGCAACGAGCGCCTGGACTGGTGCGTCGTCGGCGAGCCGTCGAGCACCACCCTGGTCGGTGACGTGGTGAAGAACGGCCGCCGCGGTTCCCTGGGCGCGACCCTGACGGTGCGCGGCATCCAGGGCCACGTGGCCTACCCGCACCTGGCGAAGAACCCTATCCACCTGGCGGCGCCGGCGCTGGTCGAACTGGCGGCCGAGCATTGGGACGACGGCAACGCCTTCTTCCCGCCGACCAGTTTCCAGGTCTCCAACCTGAACGCCGGCACCGGTGCCACCAACGTGATTCCCGGCGAGCTGACGGCGGTGTTCAACTTCCGCTTCTCCACCGAGTCGACCGTCGAGGACCTGCAGCAGCGGGTCAACGCGATCTTCGACAAGCACGGCCTGGACTATCACATCGACTGGGCGCTGTCGGGCCTGCCGTTCCTCACCGAGCCGGGCGCGCTGCTCGATGCGGTCAGCACCAGCATCCGCCAGGTGACCGGTCGCGAGACCACACCCAGCACCAGCGGCGGCACCTCCGACGGGCGCTTCATCGCCACCCTGGGCACCCAGGTGGTCGAACTCGGCCCGGTCAATGCGACCATCCACCAGGTCAACGAGCGGGTGCTGGCCAGCGATCTCGAGGTGCTTACCGAGATCTACTACCAGACCCTGGTCAAGCTGCTCGCCTGATGCTCGCCTGCCCGATCTGCCAGGCGCCACTGACCGCCGTCGACAATGGCGTGGCCTGCCCGGCCAACCACCGCTTCGACCGCGCGCGCCAGGGCTACCTGAACCTGCTGCCGGTGCAGCACAAGAACAGCCGCGACCCGGGTGACAACGCCGCCATGGTCGAAGCACGCCGACGCTTTCTCGATGGCGGCCACTACGCGCCGCTGGCCGCCCGACTGGCCGAACTGGCGGCGAGCTACAAGCCGCAGCGCTGGCTGGATATCGGTTGCGGCGAGGGCTACTACACCGCGCAGCTCGCCGAGGCGCTGGCGGATGCCGACGGCTATGCCCTGGATATTTCCCGCGAGGCGGTCAAGCGCGCCTGCAAACGTGCGCCCCAACTCAACTGGTTGGTCGCCAGCATGGCCCGGGTGCCCCTGGCCGATGCCAGCTGCGGGTTGCTGGCCAGCGTATTCAGCCCGCTGGACTGGCAGGAAGCCAAGCGCCTGCTCGCGCCCGGTGGCGGCCTGCTGCGCATGGGGCCGACCCGCGAGCACCTGATGGAGCTGCGCCAGAAGCTCTACGACGAAGTGCGCGACTACGACGATCAGAAACACCTCGAGCTGATCCCCACTGGCATGCACCTGGCGCACAGTGAAACCCTGAGCTTCCCGCTGCTGCTCGACACCCCGCAAGCCCGCGCCGACCTGCTGGCAATGACGCCCCACGGCTGGCGCGCCAGCGCCGAACGCCGCGCCGCGGTCATTGCCGAAAGCTTCGAAGTCACCGTCGCCATCCGCTACGATTGGATCGAGCGAGACGCGTCCTGAACGCCCCGACCAGATGAGAACCCTCATGCGCCAACCGGATATCGAGATCTACCTGAAGGACGCCGATCACCAGGCCATCGCCGCCTGGCTGACCCAGGCCCTTGGCCCGTGCTCCGACTGGCAGCAGAAAGGCCAGACCTTCCAGTGCCGCGCCGGCGACATTCCGGTGACCTGGCTGCCCAAGGCCGTAGGCAAATGGCACAGCCTGTACCTGGAAAGTGACGCCACCCCCTGGGACGACGACCTGGCCTGTGCCCAGGCGGCCTACGCTGCACTGGACGTGGAAGTTCGTTGCGCACCCGGTAGCTGGGAAGAGGACGAAAGCGACGAGCAGGCCGATCAGTGGCTGCGCATCAGCGCCGACGGCGTCCAGGAAATCACCTGGCGTACTGGCTGACTCCTTTTAGCCAATCCCCTCATCCCGCCCAAAGTAGACCGCTCGGCCTTGGGTGCCTTGGCAGCGTTTTCTCACACGCTGCCTTGCTCCGTTTCTGACCCCCTCCCCACTTGCCGCCTCGTTGTATGAATCTGTTCACGATTTTTCAGCTCGATTTCGGCGCTTTGCCTGCGAAGTGACAGGAGCGGCTGGTCGTCCTCGTAGGATGGCTGGTGATTGTCTGTGGGAGCGGGCCATGCCCGCGAAAAATCACGGGCATGGCCTAACTGCCCCGCCCGTTCCCACAATAAATTTACGATGGCTCCCACACTCCAGCGTGGTAGCTCAGGCGAAGGCGCCCTGCGCCTGCTCCGGCTGCGCGCGGCATGCAACAGCGGACGCAGAGCATCCTCGTCGGCATTCCCACGCAGAGCATGAGGAACGATCAAATAAGAGCTCAAGGCTAAAGCCTCTCCCACCAGTGAACGACCGCTGTTGCCTTGTAGCCGCCTGGTTATGTCGCCTAAAAAACGTGAACAGGTTCCACGGCCTACTTATTGCCAGAAGAATCAGGCTGACCTCTGGCAACCAGTAGCGACTATTAAAAACGACTACAAAAATCTCAAAAACGCCGCTTTTCACACCTGTAAATGATTTTGAACGGCGCGACATCGCGCCGCACCCATAAAGATTTCATGGCGTGCTCTTTCTAGACATTTATTCATGATTGCCGCATTAACCCCTATTTTAGCAGCAAGAAGCCAAGATCTTATCGGGATAATTCAGCATGAAAAATAACAATATCTCCGATAACTTGTAGTCATGAAAAATAATTACTCCATGAATATTGCTTACCGGCCTGCTCTGTTTGCAGAATGCCGCCGTACGACTTTGGTCGACACCGTCCCTCTGCCGCCCTCTGGGTGAATCTGCAACGATCGCAGGAGATGCAAGCGTGCACATTGGTGTTCCACTCGAAACCCAGGCAGGCGAAACGCGGGTGGCCGCGACGCCGGAAACCATCAAGAAGCTGATCGGCCAGGGCCATCGGGTTACCGTCCAGAGCGGGTCCGGCATTGCCGCCAGCATTACCGACGCGGCCTATGTAGCCGCCGGCGCCAGCATTGGCGATGCAGCGGCAGCATTCGGCGCCGAGCTGGTACTCAAGGTGGTGGCGCCGACCGATGCCGAACTGGCGCTGATGAACAGCGGCGCCGTGCTGGTGGGCATGCTCAACCCGTTCAGCAACGAAACCATCGCGCGCCTCAACGCAGCGGGCGTCACCGCCTTCGCCCTGGAAGCGGCGCCGCGCACCTCCCGCGCCCAGAGCCTGGACGTGCTGAGCTCCCAGGCCAATATCGCCGGCTACAAGGCGGTGATGCTGGCGGCCAATCACTACCCGCGTTTCATGCCCATGCTGATGACCGCCGCCGGCACGGTGAAAGCCGCTCGCGTGCTGATCCTAGGCGCCGGCGTTGCCGGCCTGCAGGCCATCGCCACGGCCAAACGCCTGGGCGCGGTGATCGAGGCCTCCGACGTGCGCCCGGCCGTGAAGGAGCAGATCGAGTCCCTCGGCGCCAAGTTCGTTGACGTGCCCTTCGAGACCGACGAGGAGCGCGAGTGCGCCGAAGGCGTCGGCGGTTACGCCCGGCCGATGCCGGCCTCGTGGATGGAGCGCCAGGCCAAAGCGGTACACGAACGCGCCAAGCAGGCCGACATCGTCATCACCACCGCGCTGATTCCCGGCCGCAAGGCGCCCACGCTGCTGCACGAAGCCACGGTCGCCGAGATGAAGCCCGGCTCGGTGGTCGTCGACCTGGCCGCCATCCAGGGCGGCAACTGCCCGCTCACCGAGCTGGACAGGGTGGTGGTCAAGCATGGGGTAACCCTGGTCGGCCACGGCAACCTGCCGGCCCTGGTCGCTGCCGATGCCTCGGCCCTGTATGCGCGCAACCTGCTCGACTTCCTCAAGCTGGTAATCAAGGACGGCGCCTTCCACCTCGACCTGGAAGACGACATCGTCGCCGCCTGCCTGATGTGCCAAGGCGGCGAGATCAAACGCGTCAACCCATGATGGCCACCCTCTCCTCAGGGAGAGGGCCAATCACTACAAAAAGGATCACTGCGATGGATCTGATTTCCGACGGCATCTACAACCTGATCATCTTCGTGCTGGCCATCTACGTCGGCTACCACGTGGTCTGGAACGTCACCCCCGCCCTGCACACGCCGTTGATGGCGGTGACCAACGCCATCTCCGCCATCGTCATCGTCGGCGCCATGCTCGCTGCCGCCCTGACCGTCACCCCACTGGGCAAGACCATGGGCACCCTGGCCGTGGCCCTGGCGGCGGTCAACGTGTTCGGTGGCTTCCTGGTCACCCGGCGCATGCTGGAAATGTTCAAGAAGAAAACCCCGAAAGCCGCGGCGGAGAAGCAGTGAAATGAGCATGAACCTGATCACCCTGCTCTACCTGGTCGCCTCGGTGTGTTTCATCCAGGCGCTCAAGGGCCTGTCGCACCCGACCACCTCGCGGCGCGGCAATGCCTTCGGCATGGTCGGCATGACCATCGCCGTGCTCACCACCCTGGGCCTCATCCATAAGCTGGGCAGCGAGCTGGCGGTGCAAGGCATCGGCTACGTGATCGTCGGCCTGCTGGTCGGCGGCACGGCCGGCTCGATCATGGCCAAGCGCGTCGAAATGACCAAGATGCCCGAGCTGGTCGCCTTCATGCACAGCATGATCGGCCTGGCCGCGGTATTCATCGCCATTGCCGCGGTGGTCGAGCCCCAGTCCCTGGGTATCGTCGCCAGCATCGCCGACCCGATTCCTGCCGGTAACCGCCTGGAGCTGTTCCTCGGCGCGGCCATCGGCGCCATCACCTTCTCAGGCTCGGTGATCGCCTTCGGCAAGCTGTCCGGCAAGTACAAGTTCCGCCTGTTCCAGGGCGCGCCAGTACAGTTCGCCGGCCAGCACCTGATCAACCTGTTGATCGGCATGGCCATCGCCGGCCTGGGCCTGTATTTCACCTTCACCGGCAACCTCACCGCCTTCGCCGTGCTGGTGGCCCTGGCCTTCGTGATCGGCGTGCTGATCATCATCCCCATCGGCGGCGCGGACATGCCGGTGGTGGTGTCGATGCTCAACAGCTACTCGGGCTGGGCGGCCGCCGGTATCGGCTTCTCGCTGAACAACTCGATGCTGATCATCGCCGGCTCCCTGGTCGGTTCCAGCGGCGCGATCCTCTCGTACATCATGTGCAAGGCGATGAACCGCTCGTTCTTCAACGTCATCCTCGGCGGCTTCGGCGGTGCGACCGACGCGGGCCCGGCGGCGGGCAGCGGCGAGCAACGCCCGGTGAAATCCGGCTCTGCCGACGATGCAGCGTTCCTGCTCGGCAACGCCGACAGCGTGATCATCGTGCCCGGCTATGGCCTGGCCGTGGCTCGCGCCCAGCACGCCCTGAAGGAGCTGACCGAGAAGCTGGCCCACCAGGGCGTGACCGTGAAGTACGCGATCCACCCGGTGGCGGGCCGCATGCCCGGCCATATGAACGTGCTGCTGGCCGAGGCCGAAGTGCCCTACGACCAGGTGTTCGAGATGGAGGACATCAACGCCGAATTCGGCCAGGCCGATGTGGTGCTGGTGCTCGGCGCCAACGACGTGGTCAACCCGGCGGCGAAGAACGATCCCAAGTCGCCGATCGCCGGCATGCCGATCCTCGAAGCCTTCAAGGCCAAGACCATCATCGTCAACAAGCGCTCGATGGCCAGCGGCTACGCAGGCCTGGACAACGAACTGTTCTACCTGGACAAGACCATGATGGTGTTCGGCGACGCCAAGAAGGTCATCGAGGATATGCTCAAAGCCGTCGAATGACCCGCAAAGGGGCGCGCTAGAGCGGCCGCGCCCCTTTCGAGTGCAATTCGGCGTCAAGGGAAAAATACAGCAGCGCTGATTGGTAACGAGAATCGGTGTTCAGAAAAATAAATAGCTAAGCAACTATGCCGAACAATCGTAACTGTACCGCAATGAAAAATCTGAAAATTTACATATTTTCAGAGCAAAGAACTGCCAAACACGCCAAGTCACGGCAAATTCACAAACACCGGTACAGTTACAATCTAAATCACAGGCACAGTTACAAAGCATCCTATCTAGTGCTCGGCTAATTTACTCCAGCTGTGGCTACTGCAAATCCCGCGCGAGGACGAAAATGGACGCCAGAACCTAACCAATCCCGCCAAAAGCGGAAGGATGCACGCCATGGAACGTACCCTCAGTTCCGATCTGCTTGTCGACAACTCGTCCAAACCTGCCACCAGCCTGCCGCTGAACATCCTGGCCACCCTGCTCCTGTGGCAGCGCCGGATCGTCAGCCGCCGCCAACTGGCGCGCCTGGACCCTCGCCTGCTGGCCGATGCCGGTATCAGCGAAAGTCAGCGTTACGCCGAACTGAGCAAACCGTTCTGGCGCTAATCGCGACACCTGAGCTTCTCCCGCAAAACCCCGCCGGCATGCAGCGCCGGCGGGGTTTTGTCGTTATGGGGCGCGATTGATCGAAGCCTGAGCGCCTCGTAAACAAAGCTACACAAACTGTGCAGGTGTTTTTCTACAGCGGCCTGCGGAGCGGTTAGAATGGGGCTTTCCGTGAGCCGTAGAGACCAAGCCCATGCCCATCGTCCGCACCCTCGCCTTTTGCAGCCTGTTCGGCCTCGCCGCCTCTGCCAGCGCCAGCAGCTTCGTGGTGACCACCGACACCCTGGTCGATGCACTCGCCGCCACCATCGACACCACCTCCAATGCGACCTCCTCGGTGGTCGACAACAAGGTCGTGCTGGCTGCCAGGGATGACGCTGCCAGTTTCGTCGCCAGCCAAGGCGCCGTGCGCGGCGCGCACCTGGAAACCGCCCTGCGCCACATCCGCGAGCGCATGCCCAGCCTGCAGGCCGATGATGCGCAACTGGCGCAGGCCATCCTCGCCAATTAAGCGCATGTCGTTACCGGAACTGCGGCACAGGTTCCTCGTCCAAGCAGCCAATCAAATCCCATTCGGAGACCGTTCATGAAGCGTCCGTTGTTAGCCGCCACCGCCTCGCTGGCCCTGTTCGCCGGCGCCGTGCAGGCCCAGACCCTGGTGGCCACCAGCAACATCATCGTCCGCGCGCTGGATCGCACCATCGACTTCACCTCGGACACCACCACCTCGATCCGCGACATGAAAGTGGTGATCGAAGCCCGTGACGACGCCGCCAGCTTCGTCGCCAGCCAGGGCGATATCCGTGGTGCCCAGCTGGAAGCCGCCTTTGGCGCGCTGCGCAGCCAGGTTCCCGAGGCCCAGAACGCCTCCGATCAGGTACTCGCAGAAGCCATTCTCGCCCTGTGATGGCCGCCCGCGGCTGGCTTCTGTTGCTGACCCTGCTGGTCAGCACGGCCAGCCACGCCCAGTTGCAGTTCGCCCTCGACGACGCCGGGCTCGCCGCCGACCAACGCCTCGCCAGCCAGACCCTGCTCGACGAAGCCTACAACGCCTTGCCGCCACGCCTGCGTGATGCGGTGGATCGCGATGTGGTGGTGCGCTGGATTCCGTTGCCGGAAACCATCTACGGTCGTGCCGGGCGTCTTAGCGGCATCGAACTCAACGCCGCACTGCTGCCGGGCCTTACCGACGGCAGTGCGGCGACCACCCGCAACGGCCGCCCCCACGGCACCGTGCGCCAGGAACTGCTGGCCACCGTGCTCCATGAAGTGACCCACCTTTACGACCGTGGCGCCTACTGGAGCGCCGAACAGCGCACCCTGCTGCGCCGCTGCCAGCGCCAGAACACCGACCTGGGGCCGGTCGGCCTGCGTGCCGAATGCCGTGGCCAGACCGAGCGGCGCTTCACCCTCAGCGACGAGCCACGCCTGCTCGACCTGGCCGGCTGGCCGCAACGCGTCGGCAAACGCGGTGAACGCGACACGCACAACGGTCAGGTCGCCCGCAGCCCGGACAGTTACGAGCTGAGCAACCCGCGCGAGTTCGTCGCGGTGAACATGGAATACTTTCTCCTCGACCCCGAATACGCCTGCCGCCGCCCCTCCCTTGCGCGCTTTTTCAGCGCCCATTTCGGCTGGTCGCCAGACAGACAGACGCCCTGCGGCAGCGGCTATGCCTACCTGAACGCCGGCCGTGATTTCGACAAGCAGGCGCTGGCCAACCTCGACCCCGAGCGCGTCTACCAAGTGGATTACCTGCTCGCCGAAGCCAACCAGAACATGGCCAGCCGCTGGGGCCACAGCATGCTGCGCCTGGTGATCTGCGCACCGGGCCGGCCGCGCGGGCCGGATTGCCGGCTGGACCTGGACCAGCACCTGGTGCTGTCCTACCGGGCCTTCGTCAACGACGTGCAGCTGTCGAGCTGGGACGGCCTGACCGGCGCCTATCCGTCGCGGCTGTTCGTGCTGCCCCTGGCCCAGGTGATCGAGGAATACACCAAGGTCGAGCTGCGCAGCCTGGCCTCGGTGCCCCTGAAGCTGCCGCGCGAGCGCCTCGAACAACTGGTCGCCCGCGCCGTGGAGCAGCACTGGAGCTACGACGGCGATTACTTCTTCATCTCCAACAACTGTGCGGTGGAAACCCTCAAGCTGCTGCGCAGCGGCACCGCCCATCCGCGCCTGCAGAGCCTGGACAGCATCACCCCCATCGGCCTGCTGGAGGTACTCGAAGCCCGCGACCTGGCCGATGGCAGCGTGCTGGACGATTCCCGCGAGGCGCTGCGCCTGGGCTATCGCTTCGACTCGTTCCGCGACCGCTACCAGGCCATGTTCAAGGTGCTGCAGCAGCGCCTGCCGATCCGCCAGCAACGCGTCGAGGACTGGCTCGAACAGCCATCGGCACAACGCCGCCAGTGGTTCGAGCAGGCGGACCTGCGCGCCAGTGCCGCCATGCTGCTGCTCGAACAGGCCGCCATGCGTCGCCAGTTGCTGCTCTCCCAGGACGAACTCAAGCAGCGCTACCTGACCGGCCGCGCCGCCAAGGATCCGAGCCTCAACAAGGCCGGCGACGCCCTGGAGCAGATCCTCGCCAACACCGGTTTCCTGAGCCGCCCGGCCGAACTGCTCGAAGGCGGCTACGGCCTGCCGCAGCAGGAAGAATGGCAACGCCTGGAAAGCGAAACCCGCACCCGCCAGCAGCAGCTGAGCCTGCTCAGCGCCGACCTCGACGGTGAAGTTCGCCGCCTGCTCGAACCCCAGCGCCTGGCCGAGCTGGAAGCCAACGAGGCCAACCTGACGCTGCTTGGCGAGCACCTGCGCAAGCTGCACAAGGCCAGCGGCGGGCTGCAGCTGTAGGGACGTGCCGCCGCTTCCCTGGCGATGTGCGCCACGTCAAGATCCTGCCAGTAATCCTGTACACGGGATTTTTTATGTAGAACTTTTCAAAACCGCTTCCAGTCGGACTTTCGCCCCCTGACTGGAAGAGCCGATGCCCGAACTTACCCTGCGCATCGCTGAAGTAGCCACAGGCCACGACGCGCGGTTTCCTGCCGCCCATCGTTTCAGCGAACTCACGTCCCTGCTGCAGCAACCGGCCTTCGATGCCGTGGTGCTGAGCGCCACCGAAGCCGAGAACCTGGCGCTGCTGCAGGCCCTGCGGCGCCAGCCGGCCTATCGCCTGAGCCTGATCTATTGCGCCAGCCAGACGCCGCTGGCCATGGCCCTGGGCGACGGCCCGGCGCCTGCCCAGCCGGACAGGCTGCAGCAGGCCTGGCAGCAATGGCGCGAGCGCCTCAACCTGTTCAACAACGGCCGTGCCCCCGAGGGCCTGGAAGCCCAGCTGCTCGCCTACCTGTGGCTGCGTGCGCCTGGCACCCTCAAGGCGGTACGCGCGCCCTCGTCGGCCAGGCACTACGTCTACCCGCTGGTCGAGGCGCTGGGCGACGACCAGGTCAACGGCCTGGCGCTGGTACAGAACCTGGCCCAGCGCAACCTGCTCGACAGCACCGCGCTGGTCGATCGCATCCGCCTGTGCCGCAGCTGCGGCAGCGGGCAGCTGAACTACGTCGACGTGTGCGTGGAGTGCAACTCCCTGGACATCGCCCGCCAGCCGTCGCTGCACTGCTTCACCTGCGGGCATATCGGCGCGCAGACCGAGTACCTCAAGGACGGCGCGCTGGTCTGCCCCAACTGCCTGACCCGTCTGCGCCATATCGGCACCGACTACGACCGGCCGCTGGAGAACTACAACTGCAACAGCTGCGATGCCTTCTTCGTCGATGCCGACGTGCAGGCGCGCTGCCTGGACTGCGGCGAGCACCACGCCCCGGACGAGCTGCAGGTGCGCGAGATCCGCGACTACCAGCTCTCCGAAGGCGGCCTGCTGACCTCGCGCCAGGGCCTGGAGCGCAACACCGCCAATTACTTCAACGGCCTGTCGGTGGTCGGCGTCAGCACTTTCAAGACCCTGCTGGACTGGCAGCTGGAACTGATCGAACGCCACAAGGCGCCGACCTTCGCGCTGCTCGGCATGCGCTTTCGCAACCTCGGCCGGGTACTCGAACGCCTCGGCCCGCAGCGCGGCCACGCGCTGCTCGACACGCTGATCGAGCGCATCCAGGTGGCCATCCGCGACACCGACCGCTGCACCCGCACCAGCGAAGAACAGCTCTGGCTGCTGCTGATGTACACCGACTCTGCCGGCCTGCGCCGGGTGGTCGAGCGTATCAATGAAATCAGCGAGCTGTTCGTCGGCGAGGACCTGCAGGACATCCGCCTGACCACCAGTGGCTGCGTGGCGCCCAGCGGCCTGATCGACAAGGAAGATGCCGAACTGCTGATGGCCCGCCTTGCCGGAGAACTCTGATGAACGCGCTGGTCGAGCACCTGCACGCCTGGCTGGGCGAGGTCTACGGCGCCAATGGTCATTGGCGGCTGTTTCTCATGGTCTTCCCATACTTCCTGCTGCTGGAGGTGCCGCTCAACCTGATGGTGCTGCTCGGCACCCTGCGCTGGTTCGTGCGCAAGCGCAGTGCGCTGCCGCTGCACAACACCTGGCATCCGCGGGTGTCGTGCATCATCACCTGCTACAGCGAGGGCCGCGATGTCGAGCTGACCCTGCGCAGCCTGGCCGAGCAGACCTACCCCGGGATGATCGAGATCATTCCGATCGTCGATGGCGCGGCCGCGAACAAGGCGACCACCGAGGTGGTAAGGCGCTTCAAGGCCGAGCAGCGCCTGCCACGCAACCGGGTGATCCGCCCCATCGCCAAGTGGCAACGTGGCGGCCGGGTGTCGTCGCTCAATACCGGGCTGGCGTACAGCACCGGCGAGATTCTCATCAACGTCGATGGCGACACCTCGTTCGACAACGACATGGTGGTGCGCATGGTCAGTCACTTCCGTGATCCCAAGGTGCCCGCCGTGGCCGGCAGCCTGCGGGTGCGCAATGCCCGGCAATCCTGGGTGGCGCGCATCCAGGCGCTGGAATACCTGCTGTCGATCCACATGTGCAAGATCGGCCTGGCCGAGTGGAACCTGGTCAACAACGTGTCCGGCGCGTTCGGCGCCTTTCGCCGCAGCTTCCTGCAGCAGATCGGCGGCTGGGACACCCACACCGCCGAGGACCTGGACCTGACCCTGCGCATCAAGGCGTACTTCCGGCGCTACCGCCTGCGCATTCCGTTCGAGCCCCAGGCCATCGGCCATACCGATGCACCGGCGACCCTGCGCAGCTTTCTCGACCAGCGCCTGCGCTGGGACGGCGACCTGTTCTTCGTCTACGTGCGCAAGCACCGCCATGTGTTCACGCCGCGCCTGCTGGGCTGGCCGAACTTCCTGATGCTGATGGTCAGCGGGTTGTTCTTCCAGCTGGTGCTGCCGTTCATCATCCTCGGCTACAGCCTGGTGGCGGTGATCATCCTGCCGTTCACCGCGCTGCTGTTCTATTCACTGCTGATCTACGCGCTGTATCTGGCGATGAGCACGCTGCTGTACCTGGGCCTGATGCTGATGGTCAGCGAGCGGCCACGGCAGGACCTGCGGCTGATCTGGGTGCTGCCCTTCTATCCGCTGGCGATGTACGCCCTGCGCTGCTGGAGCGTGGTCGCCATTCTCAATGAAACCCTGCGGCGCGGGCACGAGGAATCGAGCATGGCGCCCTGGTGGGTGCTCAAACGGGCCAATCGATTCTAAGGCGTTACTACTCAATGACTGCACCACGACTTTCACGTCTGCTGCTGCCGCTGCTGTGCTGCGCGCCGCTGCTGGCAGGCGCCGCCCCCCTGACGCTCGAGCAGGCCCTGCAACAGGCCGGCGACGGCAGCCCGGCGGCCAATGCCGAATTGCAAGCGCGCTACGCGGCCCGCGACCAACGCCAGAGCGAATCCGGCTGGGAAATGTTCGGCAATGCCAACGTCGGCCGCTACCGCGAACTGGTGACCGATGACGTGCGCGACGATTACTACGGGCGCAGCTTCGCGGTCGGCGTGCGCTACCCGCTGCTCGGCAGCCTGCGCCGGCGCATGGACGCCGTGCGCGACAGCGAGCGCGACATTCGCCTCGGCGAAATCGAGCAGGGCTATCGCCGCGCCCAGCAGCGCCTGGCCATCCGCAGCAGCTACGCCGACTGGTGGCGCGCCACCGAGGAGCAGCGCCTGTGCAGGGATGTCGAGCACGCCGCCCGTGAGGCCGAGCAGCAGGTGCAGGCACGCCTGGACGGCAAGTGGATCCTGCCGTCCGACGCCCAGCTGATGCGCAGCGAATGGACGGCAGTCACCCAGCGTTGCGCCATGCAGCAAGGGCTGCTGGAAGACATCCGCGCCAGCCTGCAAAGCCTTGGCGTGCAGGTCGACGGCAACGACACGCCGCTTGCCTCGGCCCTGGCCAGCGAGCCGCAGCCCTTGCAGGCCTGGCAGCAGCAACTGGAAAGCAACCCACGGGTGGCCGGGCGCAACGCCGAGCTGGCCAACGCCGAGCTGGGCCGCAAGCAGCCCTGGTACAGCGCCATCGAGTCCTACGTCAACGTCGCCCAGACCCTGGAGCAGCGCAGCGGCGCCCCTGATGATGGCAGTGGCCTGAGTGCCGGCGTCACCTTCTCCGCGCCCTTCGACCTGCTCGACTACGGCTCGGCCCGCGGCCGCGAAGGCGAGGCGCGCTACCAGGCGGCCGTGCAGGCGCTGGAGCGCGAGCGTGGCGCTGTGCTGCGCGAACTGGGCAAGGTGCTGGAACAGCAACGCCGCGAGCTCAACGAATACCGGTGGCGCAGCGAACGCCGCGCCGCGCTGGACACCCTCATCGCCGAGCGCCGCCAGCGCGGCAGCCTGGATGCCGGCGAAGCCAGCCTGCGGCTGCTGCAGGCCGAGGTCGATCGCTACAACGCCGGTTTCGCGCAGATCTCCGCCTGGCACGGCGCCTGGCTGCAGGATTCGGCGCTGCGCCTGTTCGGTGATGACAGCCCGGGCTTCGAGCGCCTGCTCGGCAACCGCGTGCTGCACTGGCAAGGCGACAACAGCGTGATGCCGACCCAGGTGGCCACGCAGGCGCAATGGAGCCAGGGCGTGTACATCTGGGACAGCGCCGCCCTGCTAGACCCAGGCCAGCGCCCTGGCCAACTGGACGCCCTGCAGCAGGCCGGCATCAGCCAGCTGCATGTCGGCCTGACCAGCCTGCAGGTCGCCGACATCCGGCGCACCCACCAGGCGCTGCGCGAAGTGATCCAGGCCGCCCACGCCCGGGGCATGCAGGTCAGCCTGCTGCTCGGCGATCCGGACTGGATGAAGCCGCGCCAGCGCCAGGGGCTGATCGAGCTGATCGGCCAGCTCCGCGACCTGCCGTTCGCGGCCCTGCACCTGGACCTGGAAGTCGAGCAGCTGGGCTGGCCGGTGCCCGACGGGCGCCTGCGCGACTGGCTCGCCACCGTGCGCGAGGCCAAGGCCGCCGCGCCCTGGCCGATCAACCTGTCCAGCCACCCGCGCTGGTTCGACGAGCAGGCCAACCGCCAGCCCTGCGTGCCCTGCGAGTTGCAGCGCATCGGGGTCGGCGAGATCAGCCTGATGATCTACACCCGCAACCCGCAAAGCAGCGCCAACCGGGCCCTGGCCATCGCCAAGCAATGGCCGGCCCTGCAGCTGCGCCTGGCGCAGAGCGTGGAGGCCGATCAACCCGCCGACCTGAGCTGGGCCGACGCCTCCCACACACAATTGCAACAACAGGTAGTGAACTGGCAGAACGCTCTGCGCCCGGCTGGAGTGGGCGGTATCGACTGGCAATCCTGGACCGATTACCCGAGAAGCCGATGAAGATACGTTTCAATAGCCCGAAAGAACGACACCCGACCCAGGACCACGGCATGCAGGTGCTCTACGCCCCCGGCAAGCGCCTGGCCTTCCGCCTGCGCTGGTACCTGATCCTGTTTCTGATCCTGCTGCCCGCCCTGTGGCTGGCCGGGCGCTACGGCCTCGAACTGATACGCGTCGAGGCGCCGGCGCTGGTGCGCCTGCCGAGCATGGAAGTGCGCGCCATGCAGCCCGGCCAGGTGAAAAGCATCCCGGTGCAGGCTGGCGATCACGTCGATGTCGGCACGCCGCTGGTGGAGCTCGACAACCCCGAGTGGCGCCTGCGCCTGAACCTCCTGCAAGGCGGCGCCGCCCCCCAGGCCGCGCCAGCTGGCGACCTTGGCACGCGCAACCGCGCCGTGCTGCAGAGCCTGGTCAGCCGTGCGGCGCAGCGGGTCAACGACACCCGGCGCCTGGTCCAGCAAGGCGCGGCCACCCGTGGCGAGTTGGTCGAGGCACAGAACGCCCTGGACAGCCGCCAGGCCGAATTGCTGGCCTTCGAGCGTAGCCTGAGCGGCGGCGGCAGCAGTGAAGGTGAACGCTACGAGCGCCAGCAGCAGTTGGAGCGCCAGTGGCTGACCGGGCAGCTGGAGCAGATGAAGGTCAGCGCCAGCGAACCTGGCCGGGTCGCCGAAGTGGTTACCGCGCCCGGCGAGAACGTCGGCCCGGGCACCCTGCTGATGCGCCTGGAGCGCAGCGGCCCGGCGCAGCTATGGGTGTACCTGGATCCCAAGGACGTCGAGCACGCCACCCCGGGCTCCCCCCTCGACGTACGCCTGCCCGACGGCAGCTGGATCAGGGCCGAAGTGATCAACCCGGCGGAAAGCGCCAACCCACTGCCCAGCGATCTGCGCCAGCCGTTTCGCAGCCCCACCCGTGGGCTGATGGTGCCGGCGCGCTTCACCGAGCCGCTGGCCAACGAATGGCGCGTCGACTCGCTGCCGGTGCAGGTACGCTTCCCGAACGAGCATTTCACCCTGTTCGGTATGGGCTTCTAGGCTCAGTACGAAAAGTACCTGCGCTCGGTGATGCTTCGTTAAAAATCGGTTCGGACTGCTCATTTACCACTCGTAAACTCCGCGTCCTCACCGATTT
>Ga0268256_1000109_pt1 | contig 120350 bp, 94 predicted proteins | sample AgamicAtAmrz_FD_200247 | JGI IMG/M metagenome (GOLD analysis project Ga0268256, IMG submission 200247) | Agave microbial communities from Guanajuato, Mexico - At.Am.rz (v2) (version 3) | ecosystem: Host-associated > Plants > Roots > Rhizosphere | place: Guanajato, Mexico | collected 2012-06-07 | reverse complement strand
CCGAAGCGGCGGCCATGGCGGGGAAAAACCCCGAAGGGGCGGCGCACATGGATGTGCGCCGTTCGCGGCAGGGGCAGGATGCCCCTTCCGCGAATCCCCGTCATGGACGCGGACCCGGAGCGCGCAGCGCGGAGGGCGCTCGGCAGGGCGCGCTTTCTTTTGGTTACTTTTCTTTGCGCGAGCAAAGAAAAGTGACTCGCCGCCAGGCGAAAGCTTTGCTTCTTCTTGAAGCTTTGGCTGTAGGAGCGGCTTCAGCCGCGACCAGCATGATGGGACAAGTCTGTCGCGGCTGAAGCCGCTCCTACGAAGGGCAACAAGCCAGAGCAATAGCAGAGCAAGAGCAACAGCTTCCGCTGGCGCGGGTCACTTTTCTTTGCTTGTGCAAAGAAAAGTAACCAAAAGAAAGCACACCCGGGCGGCGCGCCCTCCGCGCTGCGCGCTCCGGGTCCGCAAGCAGAATGGGAATTTTCGGAAGGCACATCCATGTGCCTGCCGAAAACGACGCGCATCCTGCGCGTCGCCCCCTTCGGGGGTTGTACCCATCCTGCTTGCCGCGCCTCACGGGAGATCGAAAAGCAAGAAAAGCAACGGCCAAAGCAAGAGCAACAGCAACAAGCAAGAGCAAGAGCAACAACAAGAGCAACAACCAAGCAGTGCCAAAGTCACGGATGACAGTGCGATCGAATTCCCCCTGCCGATGGAACCACCATGAATTTCATTTCCACCCGTAATGCCGCGCCCGCCGCCAGCCTCAGCCAGGCCATCGCCGCCGGCCTGGCGCCTGATGGCGGGTTGTACGTGCCCGAGCACCTGCCGCCGGCGCGCGACCTGCGTGCCGGTGCCAGCCTGGCCGAGACGGCCGCGACGCTGCTGGCGCCGTTCTTCGACGGCGACGCGCTCGCCGCCGAATTGCCGGCGATCTGCGCCGAAGCCTTCGATTTCGACGCGCCGCTGCAGCCGCTGGCCACCCCCGGCGACCATGCCCTGGAGCTGTTCCATGGGCCGACCGCCGCGTTCAAGGACTTCGGCGCGCGCTTCCTCGCCGCCTGCCTGGCGCGGCTGCGCCGCGATGCCGCCACCCCGTTGACCATCCTCGTCGCCACCTCCGGCGATACCGGCGCCGCGGTCGCCGCGGCGTTCCATCGCCAGCCCGGCCTGCGCGTGGTGGTGCTGTACCCGGACGGGCGCGTGTCGCCGCGGCAGGCGCACCAGCTGGGCTGCTTCGGCGACAACATCCAGGCCTTGCGCGTGGCCGGCTCCTTCGACGACTGCCAGGCGCTGGTCAAGCAGGCCTTGAACGATGTCGAACTGCAGGCGCAGGCGCCGCTGAGCTCGGCCAACAGCATCAGCCTGGGCCGGCTGCTGCCGCAGATGAGCTATTACGCGCACAGCGCGCTGGTGCATTACGCCGGGCGTGCGCAGGCGCTGAACCTGGTGGTGCCGACCGGCAACCTCGGCAATGCGCTGGCCGCGATCCTGGCGCGCGGGCTGGGCGTGCCGCTGGGCCGCATCGTGCTGGCGACCAATGCCAACCACGTGCTGCCGGACTACTTCGCCGGCGCCGACTACGCGCCGCAGCCCAGCGTGGCCACCGTCGCCAACGCCATGGACGTCGGCGCGCCGAGCAATTTCGAACGTCTGCGCTGGCTGTACCGCGGCGACGATGCCACGTTGCGCGCGCAGTTCCAGTCCTATTCGGTGGACGACGCGCAGATCCGCCAGCTGATCGGCGAGCGCTTCCGCCGCTACGGCGAGGTGCATTGCCCGCATGCCGCGACCGCGTTGCACGTGTTGCAGCAGATCCGGGCCGAGGGCGCCGAGGCCGATGCCGGCGATTGGGCGGTGGCGGCGACCGCGCATCCGGCCAAGTTCGAGGCGGTGGTCGAGCCGCTGATCGGCCAGCCGGTGCCGGTGCCGCCGGCGTTGGCGGCCCTGCTGCAGCGGCCGGCGCACGCCGAGCCGATCGCGCCGGATTACGCGGCGCTGCGCGCGCGCCTGCTGGCCGGTTGAGATCGGCCGCCTCCGGACCCGGCAGCGGCGCTGCCGCGGTCCTGGCCGCCGCGCGGCCGCCCGCGTTGCGCGCGCACGGCGGCGTGGGGGCCGGGCCGCAGGCTCAGTCCTGATCCTGCGGTTGCAGCCGCAACCAGGCGGCCTGCACCACGCTGCGCACCTGCAGCCAGTCCAGGCGCGAGCGCGGGTGGTCGCGCAGGAACACGTCGCGCAGTTGCGGAGCCACCTCCTCGAAGCGCTGGCCGTGGTACTTCAGGTAAGCGTCGTAGGCCAGTTTCAGCGCCGGCTCGTAGTCGGTGAACGCATGTCCCGGCTGATGGAACGGCGCCTGCGCGAAATGCGCCTTCCAGAAATCCAGCTCCTTTTCGCGATCCAGCACCACACAGGCGCGTGAGTCGTGCAGCACATCGATGGCGACGAGCATGGTTGCCCTCCCAGTGGTTCCCCCCTCCGGCACCGCGGCGGCGCCGCAGGTGTATCGCGGCGCAAGTCTATGCCGGGGCGTGTGGCAGGACATGGTAAGAGATGCCAGGAGCCTGAAGCATTCACGGATCTGGCGGCAGGCCGCGTCCGCGGCGGTCCGCAAGCGTCGGCCTGCCGGAACCATGCCCGGGCCGCAACCAGCTTCGCAGTTCCAATGCCGTCGCGGTCCGCCGGGTTGTCCACAGCGCATGTGGAGCGTTGCCCCGGAAACTTGTGGATAAGTCGGTGCGGGCGCGGTGGTGCAAGGCGTAGACACGGGCTGGCGAAAAAATCGCCGCCGGTCGGCTCACTCGTCGTCGGATGCCAGCCGGTGCAATGCGGCGAAGTCGCGGATCTCGACCACGTGCAGCTGCGGCAGTGCGATCAGGCCTTGCTGGCGCAGCTTGGTGAAGGTGCGGCTGACCGTTTCCATGGTCAGGCCGAGATGGTCGGCGATGTCGCCGCGGCCCATCATCAAGGTCACCGTGTTGCCGGGATCGCCCCGGCTGGCGGTGCGCGCAGCCAGCTTCAGCAGGAAGTCGGCGAGCTTTTCCATCGGCTGCAGGCGCGCCAGCGCCAGCGCCGCGTCCTGGGCCGCGTCCAGTTCCAGGCAGGCGCGCTGCAACAGCTTGCGCTCCAGCTGCGGGTATTGCGTGCGCAGCTGCCGCATGTGCGCCACCGACACCCGGCACACGCGGCTGTCGGCGATCGCTTCGATGTCGTTGCGGTATTTCTCCGATTCGCTCAGGCCCACGTAGTCGCCCGGCAGCACGAAGCCAACCACCTGGCGGCGGCCGTCGGCCAGGGTGCGGACCAGGCGCAGCGCGCCGGAGGTGACGGTATAGACGGCCTGCCGCGCCTCGCCGGTGCGGACCAGGGTGGCGCCGGCGGCGTAGGACAGCGAGGTGGTCACCCGCTCCAGCGCCTGCACCTCGTCGCAGGCCAGCGCCGAACAGATCGCCAGGTGGCGCACGGCGCAATGCATGCACTCGTGCGAGCTCGGATCGCGGGCCGCGGCAGGTTCGGCATAGGGCAGGGCGAAGCCGGGGACGGTCCGGTGCATGCGCTTGACGGGCGAAGTGGTCACGCCGCGATGATACGCCGATACGATCGCCGGCACCCCAGTACGGCTAGAATTGGCGTCCGTTTGCCCCCAAGACGCAGGAGTTTTGCACGTGATCAAGCCCCGTACGCCGCCCGGCATCATGGAATTGCTGCCGCGCGAGCAGATCGCGTTCCAGCGCATGCTGGACGTCATCCGCCGCAACTACGAGCGGTTCGGGTTCCTGCCGGTGGAGACGCCGGTGTTCGAACTGTCCGACGTGCTGCTGACCAAGTCCGGCGGGGAGACCGAGCGCCAGGTGTATTTCGTGCAGTCCACCGGCGCGCTGGCCAATGCCGAGGCCAGCGGCGAGGGCGGCTTGCCGGAGCTGGCGCTGCGTTTCGATCTGACCGTGCCGCTGGCGCGCTACGTGGCCGAGCACGAACACGAATTGAGCTTCCCGTTCCGCCGCTACCAGATGCAGCGCGTGTACCGCGGCGAGCGCGCCCAGCGCGGCCGTTTCCGCGAGTTCTACCAGTGCGACATCGACGTGATCGGCAAGGATGCGCTGAGCATCCGCTACGACGCCGAAGTGCTAGCGGTGATCCACGCGGTGTTCGCCGAACTGGGCATCGGCGCGTTCGCGGTGCAGTTGAACAACCGCAAGCTGATGCGCGGCTTCTTCGAGAGCCTGGGCGTGGCCGAAGGCGAGCGCCAGCTGGCGGTGCTGCGCGAGGTCGACAAGCTGGACAAGCGCGGCGCCGACTACGTGCGCGAGACGCTGGCCGGGGAAGGCTTCGGCATCCCGGCCGAGCAGGTCGAGCAGATCCTGGCCTTCGTCGCGGTGCGCTCCAGCGGCCACGACGACGCGCTGGCGCGGCTGGATGCGCTGGCCGCGGCCGGCGCAGCGAGCGCGACGCTGCGCGAGGGCGTGGCCGAGCTGCGCGAGGTGCTGGCCCTGGTCAAGGCGCTGGGCGTGCCGGAAACCGCGTATTGCCTGAACTTCTCCATCGCCCGCGGCCTGGACTACTACACCGGCACCGTCTACGAGACCCTGCTGACCGACTACCCGCAGATCGGCTCGATCTGCTCGGGCGGGCGCTACGAGGACCTGGCCAGCCACTACAGCAAGTCCAAGCTGCCGGGCGTGGGCATCTCCATCGGCCTGACCCGCCTGTTCTGGCAGTTGCGCGAGGCCGGGCTGATCGAGGGCATCGCCTCCAGCAGCGTGCAGGCGATGGTGGCGCTGATGGACGAGGCCAAGCTGGACGACGCGCTGGACATCGCCCGGCGCCTGCGCGTCGGCGGGATCAATACCGAAGTGCAGATGGAGCCGAAGAAGGTCGGCAAGCAGTTCCAGTACGCCGCGCGGGCCGGCATCCGCTTCGTGGTGCTGGCCGGCGACGACGAACTGGCGCGCGGCGTGGTCGCGGTCAAGGACCTGGTGCGCGAGCAGCAGTTCGAGGTCGCCCGCGACGAACTGGCCAGCAGCCTGCTGGTCGAGCTGGAGCAGGCCAAGGTCATGCCCTGAGCGGGCTGGTAGGCCCGGACGTGGCGCAACCAGGACGGTCGTGCCGCGTGTTCCCTGTGGGAGCGACTTCAGTCGCGACGCGGATGGCCAGAGCCTGCTGCCGCTGAACCCGCTCACGTAACGGCGAGCGCAACCCGCGTTCGCCACTTGCAACTGGGTGTTCCCGTAGGGGCGGCCGGAGCTGTGCCTGCACTCTTGGGCCGATACGATCGGTGTGAGTGCCGGTCGCGGCTGAAGCCGCTCCTACAAAGGCGCACGCACCGCTCCCTGTAGGAGCGGCTTCAGCCGCGACAGACGCCATGGCATCCCCGCGCCCATCGGCAATCGAACACCTCCACTGAACGCCCGCACCCCGCGGCTTGACCCGGCTTGTCCAATCGCGTTAACGTACTAACACGCTATTACATTATCGCAATGAAACAACGACCCGCCACGCAACCCGATCGCGACAGCGACGCCTCATTCAAGGCGCTGTCGCGCGCCCTGGCCCACCTGAGCAAGCCGCAGGAGGTCGCCGCGTTCCTGCAGGACCTGTGCACGCCGGCCGAGCTGGAGGCGATGTCCGACCGCTGGCGGGTGGTGCCGCTGCTGCTCAAGGGCGTGCCGTACCGCGAAATCCACGAGCTGACCCAGGTCAGCGTGACCACCATCGGCCGCGTCGCGCGGACCCTGGAATACGGCGCCGGCGGCTATGCCACGGCGCTGCGCCGGCAAGCGGCGCGCCCCTCCGATTCCCATTGAGATGTCCTGATGAGTGCTTCCCTGGCAGCGCCGGCGCGTGACCGGCTGCGTATCGCGATCCAGAAGAGCGGCCGCCTGGCCGAGCCGGCGCGGGCGGTGCTGGCCGCCTGCGGATTGAGCTGGCGCGAGAGCCGCGACAAATTGTTCTGCTACGGCGAGTCGCTGCCGGTGGACCTGTTGCTGGTGCGCGACGACGACATTCCCGGGCTGATCGCTGACGGCGTCTGCGATTTCGGCATCGTCGGCCGCAACGAGCTGGAGGAGCAGGCCGGCGAGCGCCGCCGCAACGGCCTGCCGGAAGCCTACCGTGCGCTGCGCGGGCTGAACTTCGGCCAGTGCCGGCTGATGCTGGCGGTGCCTGACAGCTGGGAGTGGACCGGCCCGGAACAACTGCAGGGCAAGCGCATCGCCACCAGCTATCCGGCGGTGCTGGCCGACTGGCTGGAAGCGCGCGGCATCGACGCGCAGGTGGTGGAGCTGTCCGGCTCGGTGGAGATCGCGCCGCGCCTGGGCACCGCCGACCTGATCTGCGACCTGGTGTCCAGCGGCGCCACCCTGGCCGCCAACCAGCTCAAGCCGGTGGAGACGCTGCTGGAAAGCGAGGCGGTGCTGGCCGGGCCGGTGCGCGAGCCCGGCGACGCCCGCGCCGGGCTGGCGGCGATGCTGCTGCGCCGGCTCGACGGCGTGCTCAAGCTGCGCGACAGCAAGCTGCTGATGTTCCGCGCCGCGCGCGATCACCTCGCCGAACTGACCCGCTTGCTGCCCGATGCCGACCCGCTGGTGCAACTGCCCGGCGACGGCGACGGCCCGCTGCAGTTGCAGACCATGTGCCATGGCGCGATCACCTGGCAACGCATGGAGGAACTGGAGCGCGCCGGCGCGCAGGGGCTGATGGTGTTGACGGTGGAGCGCTCGCTGGCATGAACCGACTGGACTGGAATTCGCTCGACGCGCAGGCGCGCACGCAGGCCTTGACCCGGCCGGCGCAGACCGTGGCCGCGCAGACCCGCACCGCGGTGGCGCAGTTGCTCGAGGACGTGCGCGGCCGCGGCGATGCGGCCTTGCGCGAGATCACCGCGCGTTTCGACGGCGTGTTGCTGCCGCGTTTCGAAGTCGGTGCCGACGAGTTCGCCGCGGCCGAAGCGGCCGTGCCGGCCGTGCTGCGCGAGGCGATGGCGCAGGCCGCGGCGCGGATCGAGACCTTCCACCGCGCCGGCATGGCCCAGCCCTATGCGGTGGAAACCGCGCCTGGCGTGGTCTGCGAGCGGGTGGTGCGGCCGATCGGCCGGGTCGGCCTGTACGTGCCGGCCGGCAGCGCGCCGCTGCCGTCCACCGCGCTGATGCTGTGCGTGCCGGCGGCGCTGGCCGGTTGCCGCGAGGTGGTGCTGTGCACGCCGCCGCGCGCCGACGGCTCGGCCGATCCGGCGGTGCTGGTCGCGGCCAGGCTGACCGGTGTGGACCGCGTGTTCAAGCTCGGCGGCGCACAGGCGATCGCGGCGATGGGCTTCGGCACCGAATCGGTGCCGTCGTGCGACAAATTGTTCGGGCCGGGCAACGGCTACGTCACCGAGGCCAAGCAGCAGGTGGCGCAGGCCGGCGCGGCGGCGATCGACATGCCGGCCGGCCCGTCCGAGGTGCTGGTGATCGCCGATGTCGGCGCCGATGCCGCGTTCGTCGCCGCCGACCTGCTGTCGCAGGCCGAGCACGGCCCGGACTCGCAGGTGCTGCTGCTGTCCGACAGCGCCGAGCTGATCGATGCGGTCGAGGACGAGATCGAGCGCCAGCTGGCGACGCTGCCGCGTGCGGCGATCGCGCGGCAGGCGCTGGCCGCGTCGCGGCTGATCCAGGTCGGCGCGCTCGAAGAGGCCTTCGCGATCAGCAACCGTTATGCGCCCGAGCACCTGATCCTGGCGCTGCGCGAGCCGCGCGGCTGGCTGGAGCGGGTCGAGGCGGCCGGCTCGGTGTTCCTCGGCGATTACACCCCCGAAGCGCTGGGCGACTATTGCAGCGGCACCAACCACGTGCTGCCGACCAGCGGCGCGGCGCGCGCCTACAGCGGGGTCAGCGTCGCCAGCTTCCAGAACTTCGTCAGCGTGCAGAGCGCCAGCCGCGCCGGCATCGCCGCGATCGGCGCCTGCGCGGTGACCATGGCCCGCGCCGAAGGCCTGGACGCGCATGCCAATGCGGTGGCGCTGCGGATGGAGAAGGCCGCATGAGCGCGCCGAACCAAACGCAGGTGCCGGGATCGATGCTGGCGCTGGTGCGCCACGACCTGCGCGATTTCGCCGGCTATTCCTCGGCGCGCAGCAGCGCGTTGCACGGCGATGTCTGGCTCAACGCCAACGAATCGGCCTGGGCCAATCCTGCCGACCGCGATGCCGGCAACCGCCGCTATCCGGATCCGCAACCGCCGGCGTTGCGCGCGGCGTTGGCTTCGCTGTACGCCTGCGCGCCGGAGCAGTTGCTGCTCGGCCGCGGCAGCGACGAGGCCATCGACCTGCTGCTGCGCGCGCTGTGCGAGCCGGGCCGCGACGCGATCGTGATCACCCCGCCGGTGTTCGGCATGTATGCGGTATGCGCGCGGCTGCAGAATGCGCGCATCGTCGAAGTGCCGTTGCGCGAAGATGCCGCCGGCCTGGTCACCGACGTCGACGCGGTGGTGGAGGCGGCGCTGACGCAGATGGCCAAGCTGGTGTTCCTGTGCTCGCCGGGCAATCCCAGCGGCACGGCGATCCCGCTGGCCGATATCGAACGTGCCGCCGAGCGCCTGCATGGGCGCGCCTTGCTGGTGGTCGACGAGGCCTACGGCGAATTCTCCGAGGTGCCCTCGGCGACCACGCTGCTGGCGCGCCACGCCAACCTGGCGGTGCTGCGCACGCTGTCCAAGGCGCATGCGCTGGCGGCGGCGCGGATCGGCTGCGTGATCGCCGATCCGGCGCTGATCGCGGTGCTGCGCCGCTGCCAGGCGCCGTATCCGATTCCGGCGCCGTGCACGCAGCTGGCGCTGGCCGCGCTGCAGGCCGAGCCATTGCGGCAGACTGCGGCGCGCGTGGCCGAGATCCGCCGCGAGCGCGAGCGCATGTCCACCGCGCTGGCCGCACTGCCCGGCGTGCGCCGGGTGTATCCCTCGCAGGGCAACTTCCTGCTGCTGCGCTTCGACGATGCAGAAGCCGCATTTCGCGCCTTGCTCGGCGCCGGCGTGGTGGTGCGCGACCAGCGCGCCGCGCCGACCCTGGGCGACGCGCTGCGCATCACCATCGGCACCGCGGAGCAGAACCAGCGCGTGCTCGGCGCGCTGCAGGCGGGGAGGGCGGCGGCATGACCCCGATCCTGTTCGTCGACCGCGACGGCACCTTGATCGAGGAGCCGGCCGATTTCCAGATCGACGCCTACGAGAAGCTGCGCTTCGTGCAGGGCGTGATCCCGGCCATGCTCAAGCTGCGCGATGCCGGCTACCAGTTCGTCATCGTCACCAACCAGGACGGCCTGGGCAGCGAGGCCTATCCGCAGGCCGCGTTCGACGGCCCCAACGCGCTGATGCTGCAGATCTTCGCCAGCCAGGGCATCGCCTTCCGCGAGGTGCTGATCGACCGCAGCTGGCCGGCCGACAACGCGCCCACGCGCAAGCCCGGCATCGGCCTGATGCTGCCGTACCTGCAGGACCGCAGCATCGACTGGGCGCGCTCGGCGATGGTCGGCGACCGCCTCACCGACATCCAGTTCGCCGAGAACCTGCGCATCCGCGGCTTCCAGCTGCAGACCGAACAGTTCGGCGGCGACTGGGACTGGGCCGGCATCGCCCACGAGCTGGCCGACGCGCCGCGCCGCGCCAAGGTGCAGCGCGATACCAAGGAAACCCGGATCGCGGTGGAGATCGACCTGGACCTGGCGCGCGACCCGCACTGCGCCACCGGCCTGCCGTTCTTCGACCACATGCTCGAGCAGATCGGCAAGCACGGCGGCTTCGCCCTGGACGTGCGTGCCGCCGGCGACCTGCATATCGACGAGCACCACACCATCGAGGACACCGGCCTGGCGCTGGGCCAGGCCTTGCGCCAGGCGCTGGGCGACAAGCGCGGCATCGGCCGCTATGGCTTCGATCCGCCGGACAGCCCGTGGCTTGCAGCCGGCGAAGACGCCCGCGTCGGCTTCACCTTGCCGATGGACGAGACCCTGGCCAGCGCCGCGCTGGATTTCAGCGGACGTCCGTACTTCGTGTTCGAGGGCGAGTTCAAGCGCGAGCGCGTCGGCGACCTGCCGACCGAACTGGTGCCGCATTTCTTCCGTTCGCTGTGCGATGCCTCGGGCTTGAACCTGCACCTGAGCGTGCGCGGCGACAACGACCACCACAAGGTCGAGGCCTGCTTCAAGGCCTTGGCGCGCGCCTTGCGCCAGGCGCTGCGCCGCGAGGGCGCAGCGCTGCCGTCGACCAAGGGCGTGCTGTGATGCGCGCGGGCCTCGCGGGGAGCGTGCGATGAGCGATGTCGCCCTGATCGATGCCGGCGGCGCCAACCTCGGTTCGGTGCGCTACGCGCTCGAGCGGCTCGGCGTGGAAGCCCGGCTGGTGCGCGACGCCGCCGGGCTGCAAGGCGCGGACCGGGTGATACTGCCCGGTGTCGGCGCCGCGCCGCATGCGATGGCGCGCTTGCGCGAGCAGGGGCTGATCGAGCCGCTGCGCGCGCTGCAGGTGCCGCTGATCGGCATCTGCCTGGGCATGCAATTGCTGTTTGAGCATTCCGAGGAAGGCGATGTCGATTGCCTGGGCCTGCTGACCGGCGTGGTCCGGCACATGCCGCCGGCGCTGGGCATCCGCATCCCGCACATGGGCTGGAACCGGCTGCTGCCGATGCGGGCGTCGCCGCTGCTGGACGGCCTGCCGGAGCACGCCAGCGCCTACTTCGTGCACGGCTATGCCGCACCGGTCACCGCCGACACCGTGGCCGCCTGCGACCATGGCGGCCTGTTCACCGCGGTGGTGCAGCGCGGCCGCCGCTGCGGCGCGCAGTTCCATCCCGAGCGCTCGGCGAGCACCGGCGCGCGCATCCTGCGCAACTTCCTCGAGACCGATTTCCCATGAGCTTCATCGTCTATCCCGCGCTGGACATCCGCGACGGCCGCGTGGTGCGGCTGGCGCAGGGCGATTACGCCCGCGAAACCCACTACGGCGACGATCCGCTGCCGCGCGCGCAGGCCTTCGCCGACGCCGGCGCAAGCTGGATGCACCTGGTGGACCTGGATGCGGCGCGCGCCGGCGGCTACACCCTGGCGCCGCTGCTCAGCCAGATCGGCGCCCAGACCGGGCTGCAGGTGCAGACCGGCGGCGGCGTGCGTTCGCGCGCCGACGTGCAGCGCATCCTCGACGCCGGCGCGGCGCGCGTGGTGATCGGCTCGCTGGCGGTGCGCGACCGCGAGTCGGTGCTGGAATGGCTGGCCGAGTTCGGCGCCGAGCGCATCACCGTGGCGCTGGACACGCGGCAGGACGCGCAGGGCGTGTGGCGCTTGCCGGTGCTGGGCTGGACCGAGACCTCCTCGCTGACCCTGGAGCAGCTGGCCGGCGAATACGCCGCGGCCGGGCTGAAACACCTGCTGTGCACCGACATCGCCCGCGACGGCATGCTGTCCGGGCCGAACCTGGAGCTGTACGCCTACCTGCGCCGGATCGCGCCGGGCGTGCAGGTGCAGGCCTCCGGCGGCATCCGCGACGCCGCCGACGTGCGCGCCGCGCGCGAGGCCGGCTGCGCCGGCGCAGTGCTCGGCAAGTCGCTGCTGGAAGGGCGATTGCGCCTGGACGAGGCGCTGGCATGCTGAGCCGCCGCATCATCCCGTGCCTGGACGTGCGCGACGGCCGCGTGGTCAAGGGCGTCAAGTTCCGCGACCACATCGACATGGGCGACATCGTCGAACTGGCGCTGCGCTACCGCGACCAGGGCGCCGACGAACTGGTGTTCTACGACATCGGCGCCAGCCCGGAAGGGCGCTCGGTCGACTACGCCTGGGTCGAGCGCGTGGCGCGGCTGATCGACATCCCGTTCTGCGTGGCCGGCGGCATCCGCGACGTGGCCACCGCGCGCGCGGTGCTGCACGCCGGCGCCGACAAGATCTCGATCAACTCGCCGGCGCTGGAACGGCCGGCGCTGATCGCCGAACTGGCCGAAGCGTTCGGCGTGCAATGCGTGGTGGTGGGCATCGATTCGATCCGCGAGGACGACGGCCAGTGGCGCGTGCGCCGCTTCACCGGCGATCCGAGCAAGACCCAGGCGCTGCGCGTGCGCACCGTGGACTGGGTGGTGGAGGCGCAGCGACTGGGCGCCGGCGAAATCGTGCTCAACTGCATGGACAACGACGGCGTGCGCCGCGGCTACGACATCGCCCAGCTGTACGAGGTGCGCTCGCTGTGCAAGGTGCCGCTGGTCGCCTCCGGCGGTGCCGGCGAGATGCAGCACTTCGCCGACGTGTTCGAACAGGCCGACGTGGACGGCGCGCTGGCCGCCAGCGTGTTCCACAGCGGCGCGATTCCGATTCCCGACCTCAAGCGCTTCCTGCGCCAACGACAGATCGAGGTGCGCGATGGCGCATGAGCACGACGCCGCTGCGAGCTCGGACGCGGAACTGGACTGGGGCAAGGGCGACGGCCTGCTGCCGGTGGTGGTGCAGGACGCCGCCACGCTGCGCGTGCTGATGCTTGGCTACATGAATGCCGAAGCGCTGGCCGCGACCCGCGCCAGCGGCAAGGTCACCTTCTACAGCCGCAGCAAGCAGCGCCTGTGGACCAAGGGCGAAAGCTCGGGCCACACCCTGGACCTGGTGTCGATCGAGACCGATTGCGACCGCGACACCTTGCTGGTGCTGGCGCATCCGCACGGCCCGACCTGCCACCTCGGCCGCAGCAGCTGCTTCCCGCAGGCGCCGGGCCAGTTCCTGGGCGCGCTCGACCGCCTGGTGGAGCAACGCGAACGCGCGCGTCCGCCGGGCAGCTACACCACGCAATTGTTCGAGAACGGCACCCGGCGCATCGCGCAGAAGGTGGGCGAGGAAGGCGTGGAGACCGCATTGGCCGGCGTGGCGCAGGACGATGCGGCGCTGCTCGGCGAATCGGCCGACCTGCTGTACCACCTGACCGTGCTGCTGCGCGCGCGCGGCCTGGCGCTGGCCGACGCGGTCGCGGTGCTGGAAGCGCGGCACAAGTAGCTAGTCGCGCCGCAGTCGCCATCTTGCCGCGATGCTGGCTGCGATCGCGGCCACGTTCGATCGCCGCCTCGGCAGTGCTCGCCTGACTGTTGACTGCTCCGGCGCAAACGCTGGCGTACATCGCGACGATCAGCGGCAGGGAGGAGAGGAGCGTGCCGGCCACGCCCGCAGCGATTGCGGCGAGCGCGGCATCGCGGCGTGCAGATGTCTGGTGGCGCGTACAGCGTGCTGACCAGCAGCGCCGCTACAGCGTCGCGGTGGGGGCGCAAGTGTTCGTGGTCGAGCCCAACGGTGGCGCTTTCGCCAATGCCAGCGATGGCTTGCGGCCGGATGTCGCTTGACAACGACCGTGGCCATCCATAAGCATCCGCAGATTGGCGATGCCGGCGAGGAATGCCGCAGCGCTGGAATGCTTGGGCCGCGCACAGCGCTTGCGCCGATCGACTCACGTGCAATGGAGATGCAATGGCAGGTAAGCTGGATGCAACCGTCGCCGACCCGGGCGATGCGCTTTTCGAGCAGTACGCCGACCTTGGCCAGGCACCGAAAGAGCGTGTCCGCCGCCTCGAACGGGATCTCCACGTTCCATGGATGCGCGCCCTGTGATTGGCGGCGATTCGATAATGCGTGCGCGCCGCCGCGTGCCGTCATGAGCTCCCAGGTCGGAGAGATGGGAGGCGCGCTGCAGCTGGCGCGCGTCATCAGGCGGCTCAAGGAGCAGGTGCTGCCTGGCGAGCTGGGTGCGGAGAGCGTCGAACAACTCGTGCGCCGTTATTCGCGCGTGCGCCCGCCGGCGCTGGAGCTGGATGTGCAGAGCCGGTACGACCCGGGCTGGCCGCAGGCATTCGAGGACGAACGACGACGGCTGCTGGAGGCATTGGCCGGCGAGGACGTGGTCGCTGTCGAACATATCGGAAGCACGTCCATTGCCGGCCTGCCGAGCAAGAACATCCTGGACATCGTGGTGGCGACCGGCGCATCGCTTTCGGCCGAGCGCCAGTCCCGGATATTGGCCGGTCTCGGCTATCAGGCGTATGGCGAAAGCCCGATCGACGCGGGGTTCGCGTGGCATTGGCGCATCGGGCAGGACGGCGGCCGCTCGTTCGTCGTTCACACCTGCGCCGCCGACAATCCCCGATTCGCCGACATCCGCAATTTCCGCGACTTCCTGCGCGCCTTCCCGGAAGAGCGGCAGCGCTACCTGGAGCTCAAGCAGGCGTTGGCGGCGGTGCCCGGTCAGACCTGGATGGAATACAGCGTGTTCAAGAAGGTCCTCGTCGTGCGCATCACCGCGCGCGCCAACGCGTGGCGCATGCGCGACTGACATGCCCGCAACCGCCGTCGCGCCGCACGTTTCCCGTTTTCAGACGCAATCCGGTGCGGCATGAAGGCTTCGCCTGATTTGATCGCCCTGCATTGCCTGGTTCGGCGCGAGATCGCGCACATGTTCCGCATGTGGGTGCAGACCTTGATTCCGCCCCTGGCGATGATGGTGTTGTACTTCGCGATCTTCGGCAGGCTGATCGGCGACCGCATCGGCAGCTTCGGCGGCTTCAGCTATGTGCAATTCATCGCCCCGGGCCTGGTGATGATGTGCATCATCACCAACAGCTACGCCAATGCGTCCAGCACGTTCTACTTCATGCGTTTCAATCGCGCGATAGAAGAGCTGCTGGTGTCGCCGATGCGCGATTGGACGATCCTGCTGGGCTATGTGATCTGCGCGGTGGTGCGCGGTTTCCTGGTCGGCGGCCTGGTGTTGCTGGTCGCGTTGTCGTTGACCTCGCTCCACATCGCGCATCCTTGCATCGCCTTGCTGTCGGCGCTGCTGGCCGCCACGATCTTTGCCCTGGTGGGCGTCGTCGTCGCGATCTACGCGAAGAACTTCTACGACACCGGGCATGTGTCGACCTATGTGCTGACGCCGCTCTCCTATCTTGGCGGCGTGTTCTATCCGGTCGCCCTGCTGGGCGAGCCGTGGCAGAGCATTTCGCGGATCAATCCGCTCATGCACATGATCAGCGCGTTCCGTTACGGCGTGCTGGGCACGGATGCCGCAGGCATCGGCACGTCGCTTGTGGTGATGCTGTTGTTCATTATAGGCTTGGCCACCTTCGCACTGACGCTGCTCGGCAGGGGCATCGGCATCAGGTCCTGACGCATCGTGGGGAAGCGTGCACGGACGCAGCGGCGATGATCGGCCACCAGGATCAGGTATCTCGCGACATGAAGATCATCGCTGCATCGCTCGCAGCCGAGCGCGTGGAAGCCGCTTTGGAACAGCTGGTGTATCGGGACGATCGATACCACGTGCGCGTGCGCGACCTAATCGGGGTGTTCCAGCGCGCCGGCAAGCGCGTTTTCATCATCGGCGGCGCGCCGAGGGATTGGCTGGCAGGCAAGCCGGGCAAGGACATCGATCTGGCGCTGGATTGCGGCCTGGACGAAGCGTATCGCTTGCTGTGCGACGCCTATCCCGGTACCGACGCCGCTGCGCTGCGCATGCGCAACGACCGGTTCGGCGTCCTGCGCTGGGGCGATGCCGCGTCGGGCGCGATGGACATCAATATCCTGCGCAGTTGGAAGGACATCCAGAACGGCGACATGTGGAACACGCAGTTCGTCGCACGCTCCGATCTGACCGAGGACGCGCTCATGCGCGACTTCTCGGTCAATGCGTTCTACTACGACTGCGCCGAGCGGGTCCTGCTCGATCCCCTGGATTGCGGCATCGGCGATCTGCGCGAAAGATCGCTCAGGCTCATCGCCCATCCGCGCGTGCTGGAAGCCAGCTACCGGATGACCTTCCGTATCGCCCAGTTCCTCAGCCGCGGCTACTCGGCCACGAGCAACGTGCTCGCCTATCTGGACAGTCACGCCGATCGCGACATCCAGGGCATGGGCACGCGCATCCGGCGCTGGACTCCCGAGCAGCTGCGCGTGGAGCGCGACCAGCAGGAGGCGTTCAAGCGCGCGCTCTATGCGCACGCCCGCCAGCCGGCCTCGATCGACACGCTGGATTCCTTCTTCGCCTGAGAGGTTTTGCATGGATGCACCGATCGCCACGACGCCGGCGCCTTTCCGTCGCGTCTTTCAGGCAGGGATGCGCGACGGCGACGGCCAGTTGCTCGGCGGCACCGAAGTGCTGCACCTGGTGCCGCATCGCGGGCGGCTGTTTGCTTCGCTGTCCTACACCCACAACCGGTATCTTCCGGGCGATCCGCCGATCGGCGCGCAGATCGCGGTGCTGGATCGGGCGGACGGCGAGTGGCGGCAGGCGCACGCCTACGATCGCGACTATTGGCGGGTGTTGCTGAAATCGGTCGCGTTCACCGAGGACGGACGCGGACGCAAGCTCGATGCCCCGGTCTCGCTGCTGCTCGCCGGGCCCTCGAACAGCCAGGGCACGGTGTATGTCGATTGCTTCGACGACGAAGCCGGGACCTGGGCACGCACGCGCCTGGGCGGCGGTTCCGGGCTGGCTGGTACCCGCAGCTTCTTCGTCCATCGCGACACCGTGACCGGGCAGGAGCGCGTCTTTGCCGGGACGTTGCCGCTCGGCATTTTCAGCGGCAGCCATGACCCGGATGCGCCGGGCAGGATCCGCTGGGACGCGCAGCCCGAGTTGTCCGGCTATCGGCGCCGTCCGATGGCCTTCACCCAATGCGATGGCCATCTGTACGTCAGCATCCGGCCGCATCTCTATCGGCGCATCGACGGACCCGCGCCGCGCTGGGAGCAGGTCCACACCATCGCCGATCCGCTGATCTTTCCCAGTTGCGGCTACCGCGGCCTCACCGCCGTTGCGCATCCATCCGGAGCGGGCCAGGTGTTGCTCGCGGCGCTGGAAGGGGACCGTTGCCGGCTGGTGCGGATCGACCCGCGGGACGATTTCCGGGAAACCCTGGAACTGGACGTGCTGCAATTCCTCGGCATGCACTGGGGAAAGCGGCCGGCATTCGGCGTGGTGGCCTACGACGACTTCACTCCCGTGGTCGATCCCGGCACCGGACAGACGCTGTTGGTGGCCGGCGTCGGCGCCAGCGACAGCACGCAGGTGGACATCCATCCGACGGAAGGGTGGGCGCGGGATGCCTGGTATCTGATCCGCGATCCGGGAGGGCAGCGGCATACGCTCGGACGGATCGACTCGGCGGACCTGGAACCGTCGGCAGCGCTGTTCGCCGCGCGCAGCTTCGCTGCGTCGCCGTTCGAACCCGGCATGCTGTATGTCGGCGGCTACGATCCCAACAACCGGTCATGCCGCGAGACTGCGTGGGTGTTTTCGGCCTCGGTGGAGAGGGTGCTCGCGCCGCGAACGCGCTGATGCACGAGGCATGGACAGTCGGCGGCCGATGCCGTCGCTTGTCTACATTTCCGCTTTGCCTTCTGCATATACTCGGTACATGCCCCTGAAGCATAAGGAAATGCACAATGATGCGTTGTGCATCTGACAGCCGTGTGTCTGCGGCATGCGGCATTCTTTCAAGGACGATCGCACATGACCTCGCACCTGTTGGCTTCCTGTACGGCTTCTGCGGACACGCCTCCCGCGGAACCGTATGTCGAGAGGCTCCGGGTCGACGCCATGCCGTCGCAGCGGCTCAACGACTATCTGGCCTTGCAGGGTTCGACCACCTTCTTTCTGGAGGCCATTTCCGGAGCGCCCGTCGAGGTTGAAGTCCTCGCGCAACGCATCGAGACCCAAGCCGACGGCAGCGAGGTCCTGCGCCGTCGTTCCCGGCTGTACGTGCGCGACCCGGGCAACATCGTCCTGGTCGCCGAATCGTCGATCCAACTGGCCTGCATCGACGCGCAGCAGCGGCAGAAGCTGCTCGACGGCGGCGTAGGCATCGGCAAGCTGTTCGATCCGCACGACCGCGGCCTGCTCGAAAAGACCGACCTGGAAACCTTGCGCGTGCCGGCGCCGCGCAGTCTGCAGACGCAATCGACCTGGGCGATATCGCGACGCTACGCGATGCGGCTCAACGGCACCCACTGCGTCGAAGTGAGCGAAACCCTCAACAACGAATCCCTGGAGCGTGCGCGATGAACGCAGTTGCCCTCACTCCGTCCTGCGCGGATGGCTGGCGCGACGCGCTCGCCGCCAGCGCCAGCGTGGTGCAGCTCAATGGCGAGAGCGCGACGCTGAAGGAGCTGCTGGATCGCGGACGCGAGCGCTGGAAGGCCTACCGCACGCATACGCGGGTCGCGCTGCTGGGAATCGGCGATCTCGGCATGCTGTCGCTGCAACTGGCGGCCATCGTCGACGGGCATCCGCTGCTGCTCTGCGCGGGCGACGCCACGCCACCGGCCCTGTGCGATGCGCATGTCGGTGCGGCGGCCGGCAACGGGGCGACGGCCTCGCCGCTGGAGATCGCGCCGCCGCCCGCCGGGCATGGGCGATGGCCGGGCGGGGTGGCGGTGCTGTCCTCGGGCACCGTGTCGGCGCCGAAGGTGATCTGGCATTCCTACGACGATCTGCTCGCGACCGGCGCGATGGTGCTGCGCCGACTCCAACTCGGCGCGCACGACCGGGTGCTGATCACCGTTCCCCTGCATCATCTGTACGGCCTCGGCGCGGCGTTGATTCCGGCGCTGCTGGCCGGCGCGCAGGTCCACTTGCTGCCCAAGGCCAATCTGCTCGGCTTCAACGATGCGTTGCGGGCCGCGACGCCGAGCTGGGTCTTTTCCACACCGCACCTGTTGCGGATGCTGTTGCAGCGCAAGAGCGATCCGGTCGCCAGTTGCCGCGGCCTGGTGCTCGCCGGCGACGGCACGCCGCCCCTGCTGCATGCGCAGGCGCGACAGGTGTTCAACCGCGTCTTCGACCTCTACGGAAGTTCCGAGCTCGGCGTGGTGGCGATCTCCGAGCCCAACGACCCCAAGGCGCTGCGCCTGCTCGACGGCGTGCGCGCGCGTGTCGCGGACGCGGGCGCCGGGCAGGGCAATCTCATCGTGCGCCATCCGCACGCCGCGACGCATATCGCCCAGCAGGGAACGCTGTCGGCGCTGCCCGCCGAGTGGGACACGCGCGACATCGCGGCCTTCGACGACCGCGGCGGCTTCGCGATCCGCGGCCGGGCCGATCTCAGCCTCAATCGCGCGGGCAAGCTGCTGATCCTGGCCGACCTGGAGGGCGCCATCATGGGATGGCCGGATGTCGAGCAGGCCGTGGCGATCGTGCTCGAAGACGAGACCGCGGCCGGCAAGGCCATCGCCGCCGTGATCAAGCCTTCGGCCCCGGGCTTGACCATCGACGCGCTCAAGCGCCATGCAGCGATGACCCTGCCGGCCTTCGCCCGGCCGGACCACTACACGCTCGTTTCGGACCTGCCGCGTCTGGGTAGCGGAAAACCCGACAGGAAGACCATCATCAAGGAATACCGCCATGGATAAGTCTCAGATCGTCGATACTCTGAAGCACCTCATCGCCGAGGACCTGGACCTCAACGTGCGCTACGAGCAGATCCAGGACGGGGCTTCCTTCCTGGACGATGGGCTTGCGCTGGATTCCATCAGCATGGCCGAGTTCATCAACCACCTGGAGCGCCGTTTCCCGATCCGCGTGCTGGACGAAGATCTGGATTCGGGCACGTTCAGGTCGCTCGACAGCGTGGCGTCGCTGGTGCTGAGGCGCCTGCCCGAGCGCGCGGACGAGGCCAGCGCGTAATGAAGAACCTCAGCATCGCCCTGGTCGGCGACGCGGGCGCGCCGCCGATCCAGGCGCCGGACTATCGCAACGAAGCGCCGAACCGCGACGGCTTCGTGGTGGCGTGGCCGCCCCAGCGCTACTGGAAATCGGCCGGCGATGCCGAGCTGCTGGCCGAAAAGCCGCTGCATCTGTACTTCCATATTCCGTTCTGCCTGCAGCGCTGCCGTTACTGTTTCTTCAAGATCGAGATTCTGTCGGAGTCTTCGCACGCGGTGCGCGAGCGCTACGTCGACGCCTTGTGCCGCGAGATCGAGCTGGTCGCCGACGCGCACAGGCTGCGCGGGCGCCGCGTGAAGTCGATCTATTTCGGCGGCGGCACGCCCAGCGTGATCCAGCCCGAGCAGTTGCGGCGGATCAAGCGCAAGATCGAGGAATGCTTCGTGCTGGACGCGCCGGAGTTCGTTTTCGAGATCGAGCCGATCACGCTGAACAACCGCATGATCGACGGCCTGGCGGATCTGGGCGTCAACCGGATCAGCTTCGGCATCCAGTCCTTCGACGACCGCGTCGTTGCCTTGACCGGCCGGCACGACACCGACGAAAAGAATTCGCGCGCGATCGAACGCGCGCTCAAGACCGGCGCCGTGGTCAACGTGGACCTGCTGTCCGGGCTCGAGGGCGAGACGATGCAGAGCTGGCAGCACTCGATCAATCGTGCCGTCTCGCTCGGGGTGCATGCGGTCACCGTGTACAAGATGGAGCTGTACTCCAACGCGCACTACATGAACGATGTCCGGCAAGGCACGCTCTCGCTGCCGGGGCCGGATCAGGAAATGACGTTCGCACGCTGGGGGCTGTCGCGCCTGCGCGAGGCCGGCTATCTGCCATCCACGTATTTCACCTTCACCCGCGAAGGGAAGTATCCGCAGCATCACATCATCAGCCGTTGGCGCGGCGAGGACATGTACGGCTTCGGCGCGTCGGCGTTCGGCACCGTCGGCGGCCGCGCCAGGCAGAACATCACCGAGATCGACGCGTATCTGGACCGCGTCGAGAGCGGATCGATCCCGACCCAGCGGGTGCTGGAGATCAGCAGTGCCGACCACATGCTGCGCGACCTGGTGATGGGACTGAAGACGACGGCGATCGATCTCGACGACTACCAGAGCCGGCACGGCGTGCATCTGGAGACGATGCTCGCCGAGGATCTCGCGCACCTTCAGCGCCAGGGCCTGATCACCCTCGATCAGCAGCGGCTGTGCCTCACCGACGATGGCGTCGTCTACGGCGACTATTGCGGCCGTTATCTGGGCGCGGGATTGCGACGCAGGCTCACCGGCAACGCGAGGCCGCTCAAGGCCTGACCCCGATGCTAATCACGCCGGATTTCGTTTTCATCCACATGCCCAAGACGGGCGGAACCTTCATCACCGAGATGCTGCGACGCGTGTATGGCGCGCAGGCCGTCGAAACCGGGCGCAAACACGCCACCTGCGACGAGATCCCGGCCGCCGAGCGCGGCAAGCCCATCCTCTCGGTGATGCGCTCGCCGTTCGAGCGCTACGTGTCCCAGTACCACTACGGCTGGTGGAAGACGCATCCCGAGGAATATTGCGATCCGGCGCGGATCCGGCGCGAGTACCCGGCGTATCCCCAGATCGGCTTCGACGCGTTCGTCGCGATCGCCAACCGCTTTTTCGTCAACGTGCATCGCGGCATCGCGAGCGGATACGACACCCCGCAGTTGCCGACCGAGCGCGCGCTAGGGTGGCATACGGAACAGTTCATCCGCTTCTTCTGCAAGGATCCGAAGCGCGCGTTCGCCGGCATCGTCGAGCAAGACCTCGATCGGGGGCACCTGCAGGCATTCGAGTATCCGGTCGAGTTCCTGCGGACCGAGACGCTCAACGACGACTTCGCCGACTACCTCGAGCGCCATGGCGCCGCTGCGTCGCTGTCGAACACCGTTCGTGAGCACGCCCGGGTCATGCCGGACGAGGCCCACGAAGCACGGGCACGCCCGCATGCGCGCGACTACTTCGACGATCACCTGCGCGATTTCGTCCTGCGCAGGGAAGCCTTCCTGTTCAATCGCTTTCCGGACTACCGGAGGGATGCCGCATGACCGTAACCACACACGGCGCTCGCGTCGCCCTCATCAGCGGCGGCAATCGCGGCATCGGCCTGGCCGCATGCGAAGGCCTCGCCCAGAGCGGCATGCAGGTGTACATGGGCTGCCGCAATCCGCTCGAAGGCGCGTCGGCGGTCGAGCGCCGCCAACTGGCCAATGTGACGCCGATCCAACTGGACGTCTGTTCCGAAGCTTCGATGGCGGCGGCGATCGACGTCATCGCGCAAGCCCACGGGCATATCGACCTGCTCGTCAACAACGCCGGCGTCTCCGTCGGCGTGCGCGACACGCCCAGCACCGAATCCCAGGTCCAGGCGCGGGCGACGTTCGACGTCAATTTCTTCGGCCCGTGGCGCCTGATCCAGCTCGCCTTGCCCTTGATGCGCGAGCGTGCGCAGGCTCAGATCATCAACGTGTCCAGCGGGCATGGCAGCTCCACCAAGATCGAAGGCAACAACCTGGCGTACCGAAGCTCGAAATCGGCGTTGAACGTGCTGACCCAGGCGCTGGCCATGGAACTGGCCGACAGCGGCATCCGCGTCAACTGCATGACCCCGGGGTGGGTCAGGACCAAGCTCGGCGGCATCGCCGCGCCGCGTTCGCCGGAGCAGGGCGCCGAGACCATCCTGTGGCTGGCCGATGGCGGCGGCGAGACCGGAAAGTTCTACAAGGACAAGGCGCTCTTTCCGTGGTGAAGGCGCCGAATCTGTTCGTCATCGGCGCGCCGCGATGCGGCACCACATCGTTGTTCGCCGCGTTGAAGCAACACCCCGATGTCTACGCGTCCGTGCTGAAGGAACCGCATTTCTACGCCGCGGATCTGCCCGCTCAGCCGCACACCGTCTCCGAGCCTTCGGATTACCAGCGCCTGTTCGCCGTCGCGGGCGATCAGCGCTATCGCGCCGAAGCCTCGGTCTGGTACTTCTACAGCCACGCGGCGCCGGCGTCGATCGCCAAGGCGCATCCCGATGCCCGCATCGTGCTGCTGCTGCGCAATCCGGCGGACATGCTGGTCAGCCTGTACGAACTGTATCTGCGCACCGGCAACGAAGGCGACACCAACCCGGAGACGGCGATGTTCCGTGCGGGCGAGGCGCGTTTCGCGACCACGTATTTCCCGTTCGGACTGCACTACCTCAAGCTGCTCGACGTGACCGCGCCGCTGGCGCGCTGGCGCCGGTTCTTCCCGGAAGACCGGTTCCGGTTGATGATGTTCGAGGACCTGTACGCGGCACCGGAAGCCGGCTTTCGCGACCTCTGCGGCTGGCTAGGGATCGACCAGGACGCTTCGGTGAGTTTCGACTCCCGGCAGGCGCGCGAGGCGGTGCGGATGACCGCGATGAAGCAACTGCGCGATCTGCCGGATCATCTTCGCCGCAAAATGAATCCCGACGCTTCCCGCTTGCACGCGGGCAAGGGCGCAGTCGCGATACCCGATGCGTTGCGCATGCGTCTGCGCCACCGCGCACGGGAGGTCAACGCCGATTTTGCAGCGGCGGCGGGCAGGCCCTGGCCCGACGCCTGGCGGCATGCCTGACGCCTTCGACCCGGGACGCGTCAGCCGCCCTTGCGCAATCGCAGATCGGCAGGAGTTCGGGCTTGCCGAGCTCGCATACGACCGGCTGCGCGTCGTGGCGACCCCCGGCCAGCGCTGCAAGCGCAAGGCGTTCGTCTGTACCCGGCGCGTTGGGGAAGTGGTTCTCGGCCTGGCAAGCGTCGAGCGCTTCGCCTTCCTGCGTCCGGACCGAAGTCTATTCCTGATGCATCCAGTCCCCGCATGCGCGCCCTTGTAGGAGCGGCTTCAGCCGCGACGAACGAGCCGGCGAACTGGCCGGCCACGCAAGGCAACTGTCGGGGCTGAAGCCCCTCCTACAGTGCACCGGCTGGCACGCGGCCAGTGTTTGAAGGAACAACCTCCATCGCGACAAGCGCAGCGGTAGGCCCTGGCCGACGCGGTCGCGGTGCTGGAAGCGCGGCATCACGCCTGTCCGGCCAAGTGGCGCAAACAGAAGAACGTCGGCAGCCGCCGGCCCGTACGATGGCGCGGTTCGGCGGGTGGTGCACATGCCATGCCGCGCGGCGCCAGCTGCCGACCTGGCGGCCCCCGTGCAGCCTGCCGCAGAGCTGGCGACAGGCATGGTGCTGTCCCGCTGGCGCTGGCGTGTGCGCCCGAGTCACCGCCGCGCCGTAAGGGATGGCTACAATCGCGACTTCTTTCGCTTGCCGGATCCATCCCATGTCGTTGCGCGTCGTAGTCCTCACCTGCCTGTTGACGGCCGCGCTTCCGGCGCTGGCGCAGCCGGCGACGATCAGCGGCAGCGTCTATCAGGAGCGCGATGGCCACGCTGGCCGCGGAAAGGGCGAGCGCGGCATCGCCGGCGTGCAGGTGTCCGACGGTGTGCAGATCGTGCGCACCGATGCGCAGGGGCGCTACACCTTGGCGGTGGAGCCGGGGCGCACGGTGTTCGTGATCAAGCCCGACGGCTACGTCTTCGCCAGCGCCGGCAACGGCTTGCCGGACTACTGGCGGCACTACGCGCCGGCGGGATCGCCCACGCTGAAATATCCGGGCATCGCACCGACCGGCGACGCCACCAGCGGCTGGGATTTCGCGTTGCGCGCGCAGCCGGCCGCGGCCAGCACCGAGGTGCTGGTGTTCACCGACACCCAGACCGCCTCGGCGACCGACGTCGGTTACTACGCGCGCGACATCGTCGCGCCACTGGTGGGCAAGACCCGCGCGCGCCTGGGCACCACCCTGGGCGACGTGGTCAGCGACGACCTGTCGCTGTATCCGGCGCTGAATGCCGAAACCGCCAAGCTCGGCGTGCCATGGTTCCATGTGCCCGGCAACCACGATCTGAACTTCGACGCGGCCGACGATGTCGACTCGCTGTCCAGCTGGCGCGCGATCTACGGGCCGGATACCTACGCGGTGGAAGAGGGCGGCGCCAGCTTCGTGTTCCTCGACGACGTGGTCTATCGGCCCAAGCAGCAGCCCGACTACATCGGCGGCCTGCGCGAGGACCAGTTCGCGTTCCTGCAGACCTACCTGGCGACCGTGCCGAAAGAGCGGCTGGTGGTGCTGGGCATCCACATCCCGCTGTTCGACGCCGCGCCGGGCAAGGAGACCTTCCGCCATGCCGACCGCGCGCGCCTGTTCGCCTTGCTGCAGGCGTTTCCGCACGTGCTGGTGCTCAGCGGTCATACCCACACGCAGCGCCACTACTACCATGGCGCCGACGACGGCTGGCATGGCGCGCAGCCCCTGCACGAATACAACGTCGGCGCGGCTTGCGGCGCGTACTGGTCGGGCGTCAAGGATGCCGACGGCATCCCGGCGACCACGATGGCCGACGGCACCCCGAACGGGTATGCGGTCCTGGACGTGAAACGGGGTGGCGACTATGCGCTGGCCTACCACGTCGCGCGCGCGGCCGGCGACCCGCAGCTGCAGTTGCACGCGCCCAAGTTGCTGCGCCGCAAGGCCTATCCGGACTTCGGGGTGTACGCGAACGTGTTCATGGGCGAAAACGACAGCCGCGTGGAGTATCGCATCGACGAGGGCGCCTGGAAGCCGATGGTCCGGGTGCTGCGGCCCGATCCGGACATGCTGGCCGAGAACGCGCGCGACGATGCCGCCGAGGCGCTGCGCGGCTACGACCGCTCGCCGGAAGCCGTCCCCTCGCAGCATCTGTGGCGCGGCACCTTGCCGACCGACCTGGCTGCCGGCACGCACCGCATCGAGGTGCGCGCCTTCGACCGTTGGCGCGGCGAGCAGCGCGCGAGCACTTCCTATCGCCTGCAGGATGCGACGCCCTGAGCCTTGAGTGGGGCGAGCAGGCTGTGCGTGAGGCGGGGATTGGGGAGTCGGGATTGGGGATTGGGAAAAGCGGGTTCGACGCGCCGCGGTCGGCGCATTGATGCAGTGGGGTTCGTCGACGCATGCAGCGGTTTACGGCGAACGGTCTGGCTTCCTGCGTCGGGGCTGAAGTCCCTCCCACACCGCATCCAGCCCGCCGCTGCGCGCCTTTGTAGGAGCGGCTTCAGCCGCGACGAATGAGCCGGCAAACTGGCCGGCCCAGCAAGCGAGCTGTCGGGGCTGAAGCCCCTCCTACAACGCACCAGGCTGGCGTTCTGCATTTTGCGTAGGAGAGGTTCCAATCAGGTCATTCCCGCAACGAGATGGATGACCTCGCCCATTGTCCGGACTGAAGTCCCCGCACTGCATCCAGCCCGCCGCTGTACGCCTTTGTAGGAGCGGCTTCAGCCGCGACGAATCCGCCAGCAAACTGGTCGGCCCGGCAAGCGAGCTGTCGCGGCTGAAGCCGCTCCTACAGTGCATCAGTGCATCCTGCTGGCTGGCCGCGAGTTCCTGTGGGAGCGACTTCAGTGGCGACGAGCGCAAGCAGCGAACTTTTCAGAGTGCGCGGATGTGTCCACGCCGCTGGCCGCAGACACAGGACCAGCAAGCGCATTTTCCGAATCCCAAAAACAAAAACGCCTCCACGCGGGAGGCCGGCGAAAACGGATGATCCTGGCTGGCGAGCGAAGGCGAGCGGGCGGAAGGATCGGGAGCAGCTGGCTGGCGTGAGGCTGGCTGGCTTGCTGCGGAGCCAAGTCTAGCGAGTGCCACGAGTCGCTGATCAAACGCGACTCACTCGCATTTCCTCGCGGCGCGGCGCACGACGGACATGTGTTCGATGCCGCGCCGCGTAGGTGTCGAATCGTCTTGCCCAGCGGTCGTCGCGCGACGCCGAGCACCTGCCGACTCGGCATCGCCCCGTCATCGGCATTGGGATCCGATGCGTTGTCCGCTCGGTTGTTACTGACCAGCCTTGCCCTCGGCCGCGGTGTCCGGCGTTGCTGTCGCCTCCGTCTCCGCCTCAGGTTCCGGATAGGGATACGCCGGCGCCGCGACGGGCCGCAGCTGTGCGCGCCAGCGCTGCAGCAGCGGCGCGATGCGCGCGCCGACGTACAGCTGCGGATAGGACGGCGCTTCGCCTTCGGCCTGTTCACGCGCGGTGATCTCGGCGGTGGCCAGGCGGTAGCTCTCGACGAAGTCGGTGGTGCGGGCCAGCGCGTCGATCAGCCAGGCGCGGCCGAAATAGGTCGCGCTGGCGGTGTTGCCGCAGCCGAACGAGGGCCGGTCGCGGCGCGCGGCGGTGATGATCAGAGTGTCCGGAGTCTTCAGCGCCGGCACGAAGCCGCCCGAATAGCAGGCCGACAGCACGATCACCCGGTTGCGGATGCCGGCGTCGTCGAGCAGCCCGCGCAATTCCTTGGGGGTGATGGTGTCGTAGTCGGCGTCCTCGCCGGGGCCGAACTGCACGTACAGCTCGTGCTGCTCGGTGCCATGGCTGGTCAGGAACAGCAGCAGCGCGTCTTCGCGCCGGTCCATCAATTTGCCGATCCGCTGCAGTGTGTCGGCCAGGTTGTCGTAGGAGGCCTGTGGCGCGTAGGCGTGGGCGCCGAGATTGTCGGCGTGGTTGATCAGGGTGACGATGCGCCCCGCCGCATCGAAGCGCTGCGCGAACAACTGGCGCAGGTACAGGGTCTCGTTGCGGAACACGTCCTCGCTGGCGTCGCCGGCGAAGCCGACCACGTACAGGTCGGTGATGCCCGGCCGCTGCGGTTGCAGCGCGTCCAGCGCCTTGCGCAGTTGCGCCTGGTCGATCGGATCGACCGGCGCCACCGCATCCGCATCGGCCGGCGCCTGCGTCGCGCCTGCATCCGGATGGCAGGCGGGCAATAGCAGCGCCAGCAGCAGGGCCAGGGCCAGGCGGCGGTATGGCACGCGGAGGCTGCGCAGGAACGAAGGCATAAGCAGCGGCAGGAAAAAGGCAGTGACGCGCGGCGCGAACCGCGACGCTCAGAACGCCAGCTCGGCGAAGCTCTCCACGCGCCGGTGGCCGTTGCAGGTCGCGCCCAGGCGCGGTTCGGGATAGTCCTCGCGGCGATCGACCAGCACCGTGTCCAGCCCGGCCTCGCGCGCGGCATCGAGTTCGGCGACGACGTCGGACAGGAACACGATCTGCGCGGGCGGCGCGCCGGTCGCCTCGGCGATGCGCGCGTAACTGGCCGCCTCGCGCTTGGCGCCGACCTCGGTGTCGAACCAGCCGGAGAACAGCCCGCTCAGGTCGCCGGCGTCGCTATGGCCGAAGAACAGCTTCTGCGCCGGCACCGAGCCGGACGAATACACGTACAGCGCGTGGCCGTCGGCATGCCAGCGGCGCAGCGCCGGCGCGGCGTCGGGATAGATGTGCGCGGCGAAGTCGGCGTCGCGGTAGCCGGCCTCCCAGATCATGCCCTGCAAGGCTTTGAGCGCAGTGTGCTTGCGGTCCTGGTCGATCCAGCCCTGCAGCGTCTCCACGATCACCGCATCGGTGCAGATGCCGCCGCATTCGGTCGCCACTGCATCCAGCCATTGCCGCACCTGCGGCTGCTGGCCGTGCGCGCGGACGAAGTCGGGCAGGGCGCGGCGCGCGTAGGGGAACAGCACATCCTTGACGAAGGAGATGCTGCTGGTGGTGCCTTCGATGTCGGTCAGGATCACGCGCGGGCTGCCCATCGCTCAGCTCGCCTCGCCGCGCAGCGCCGCTTCGTAGCGCGGGAAGCGCTGGGCGATGTCGGTGCCGGTGAAATGGCCGACCCAGCCATCCGGCTCGGTGAAGAAGCGGATCGCGACGAAGCGCGGCTCCGGGCCCATGTCGAACCAGTGGTGGGTGCCGTCCGGCACCGCGATCAGGTCGTTCTGCACGCACTCGATCTCGTAGACCTTGCCGTCCACGTGCAGGGTGAACAGGCCCGAGCCGGCGACGAAGAAGCGCACCTCGTCCTCCTTGTGGAAGTGCTCGTCGAGGAACTTCTTGCGCATCTCCTCGCGCTGCGGGTGGTCCGGGGCGATGCTGACCACGTCCACGGTCTTGAAGCCGTGTTCGGCCACCAGCCGGTCGATGTCGCTCTTGTAGGCGGCCATCACCGCCTCCGGGGTGGCGCCGGCCTCTATCGGCTGGTTGGCCTGCCAGCGTTCGAAAGTGACGCCGATCTTGCGCAGCTCGGCGGCGATCGCGTCGCCATCGCGGCTGTCGAACAGCGGCGCGTCGGGAGTGGTTTCGGCGAAGATGCGGAGTCGGCTCATGGCGGCGGGCGAGGCGTCGTTGTGGGGAGGAAAAGGGTAGCAGCTGGCGGGTAAGCCGCCGTTGCGGCGCTGGAACGCTGTCGCGCGGGCTGCGCGCCGGCTCAGCCGGTCGCGCGCAGCTTGCGCAGTTCCAGTTCGCAATGCAGCAGGAACTCGATGGCTTCCAGGTGGCGGCGCGCCTCGGCCATGTCGCGGCCCCAGGCGTACAGGCCATGGCCGTCGATCAGGTAGCCCCACAGCGGGGTGCGGTCCAGCAGCGCGTCCACCTGCGCGGCCAGCACGGTCATGTCCTGGGTGTTGGCGAATACCGGCAGGTCCACCGCCGTCTCGTGGGTCTGGTTGCCGTGCAGCGCCTTCAGCAATTCATAGCCTTCCAGGCGGATGTGGCCCTGCGGCGCGTACAGGCGCGAGGCGATGGTCTGCACCGGCGAGTGCGTGTGCAGTACGCAGCCGATCTCCGGGAAACGGCGATACAGCTGGGTGTGCAGCAGGGTCTCGGCGGACGGGCGCAGCGGCCGGCCGACGGCCTGTCCGTCGAAGTCCACCACCATGATGTCGTCCTCCACCAGCCGGCCCTTGTCGCGGCCGGAGACGGTGATCGCGGCATGGCGATCATCCAGGCGGTGCGAGAAGTTGCTGCTGGTGGCAGGGGTCCAGCCGGCCTGCGAGAGTTCGCGGATGTTGTCGATCAGCAGGTGCGCCAGGGTGCGCAGGCGCTCGGAATCGTAGGGCAGTGCGTTCATGCGCGTAGTGTAGGGCTTGATGGCTGGATTGGGATGACAGGCGGGTGTACCCCAGGAACACCTCCTCGCGCCGTACCCTCACCCCAACCCCTCTCCCGGGGGGAGAGGGGCTCTATGCTCGGCTCAGCCGTGGTTGGCGCGGCGCAGACGGCTGTGGCGGAAGCCGTAGCCGAAATAGATCAGCAGGCCGAGTACGGTCCAGCCGGCCATGAGCAGCCAGTTGTGCGCGGTCATCGCCGACAGCAGCGCCACGCAGCTGAGCACCCCGGCGATGCAGATCGGCCAGGCGAACGGGATGCGGAACGGGCGCGGCAGGTCCGGCTGGGTGCTGCGCAGGATCAGCACCCCGGCGCAGACCGCGGCGAAGGCGATCAGCGTGCCCATCGAGGTCAGCTCGCCGAGCACGTCCAGCGGGAACAGCGCCGCCAGCAGCGCGATGCCGATGCCGGTGATCACCGTGTTGATGTGCGGGGTGCGGTACTTGGGATGGATCTTGGTGAACAGCGGCGGCAGCAGGCCGTCGCGGGCGATGATCATGAAGATGCGCGGCTGGCCGATGATCATCACCAGCACCACCGAGGACAGGCCGATCAGCGCGCCGACCTCCACCACCACCCGCAGCCAGCCCAGTTGCGGATGTGCCGCGACCGCAGTCACCACCGGCTCGTCGGTGCCCAGCTGCGCGAACGGCACCAGCCCGGTCATCACCGCGGCCATGGCGATGTACAGCACGGTGCAGATCACCAGCGACAGGATCATGCCGATCGGCAGGTCGCGCTGCGGCCGGTGCGATTCCTGCGCCGCCACCGACACCGCCTCGAAGCCGATGTAGGCGAAGAACACCATCGCCGCGCCGCGCAGCACGCCGTCCATGCCGTACTTGCCGGGGCCTTCGTTGGCGGGGATGAACGGGTGCCAGTTGGCCGGGTCCACGTACTTCCAGCCGGCCGCGATGACCAGCAGGATCAGCCCGGTCTTCAGCACCACCATCGCCATGTTCATCGCCGAGGACTTGCGGATGCCGACGTAGCACAGCCAGGTCAGCAACAGCACGATGCCGGCGGCGGGCAGGTTGGCGATCGCGCCGGTACGCTGCAGCTTGCCGTCCAGCGGCGCGTTGACCAGCGCCGCGGGCAAGTGGATGCCGAAATGGTCGAGCAGGCTCAGGAAATAGCCGGTCCAGCTCACCGCCACCGCCGAGGCCGACACGCCGTATTCCAGCACCAGCATCCAGCCGATGAACCAGGCCGCCAGCTCGCCGAAGGTGGCGTAGGTATAGGTGTAGGCGCTGCCGGAGACCGGCACCATCGCCGCGAACTCGGCGTAGGCCAGCGCGCAGAACGCGCAGCACAGCGCCGCCAGCACGAACGACAGCATGATCGCCGGGCCGGCGTGGTTGGCCGCGGCTTGCCCGGTGATGACGAAGATGCCGCCGCCGATCACCGCGCCGATGCCCAGCGCGGTCAGGCCCCAGGGGCCAAGCGCGCGCTGCAGGCCCAGGCCGCCGGCGTCCTCGTGGGCGGCATGGGGATGTTTGGTGGCCCAGAGTTGTTTGAACATGGAGCGGTTCCAGCCTGGCGCTGCGCGCGATGGACGAAGGGACGAACGCGAAGACCGGCGTGGGCGCCGGTCTTCGGGGAGGGAATCAGGCCTTGGCCAGGCGGCTGTGGCGGATGCCGTAGCCGAAATAGATGAGCAGACCGATCACGGTCCAGCCGACGAACACCTTCCAGTGTTCCTGGAAGGCCTGGAAGAACAGGAACAGGCAGGCCAGCGCGCCGAGCGGGCAGATCAGCATCGCGAACGGCACCCGGAACGGGCGCGGCAGCTCCGGCTTGGTGAAGCGCAGCACCAGCACCCCGATGCACACCGTGGCGAAGGCGAGCAGGGTGCCCATCGACACCAGTTCGCCGAGCACGTCCAGCGGGATCAGCCCGGCCAGCAGCGCGGCGACCACGCCGACGAAGATCGTGCCCACGTAGGGCGTGTGGAACCTGCGGTGGACCTTGCCGAACAGCTTCGGCAGCAGGCCGTCGCGGGCCATGGTGTAGAAGATGCGCGGCTGCGCCATCAGCATCACCAGCACCACCGAGGACAGGCCGGCGATCGCGCCGATCTCCACCGCGGTCTTCAGCCAGGCCAGGCTCGGGTAGTGCTCCAGCGCGGTGGCGACCGGCTTGGCGGTGCCGAGTTGGGTATAGGGCAGCAGGCCGGTCAGCACCGCGCAGACGATGATGTAGATGAGGGTGCAGATCGCCAGCGAGACCAGGATGCCGATCGGCATGTTGCGCTGCGGATCCTTGGTTTCGCCGGCCGAGGTGGAGACCGCGTCGAAGCCGATGTAGGAGAAGAACACGATCGAGGCGGCGCGGAACACGCCGCTCCAGCCGAATTCGCCCGGCCCGGTGTTCTCGGGGATGAACGGGTGCCAGTTGGCCGGATCGACATGGGACACGCCGAAGCCGACGAACAGGCAGATCACCAGGACCTTGATCGCCACCACGATGGCATTGACGAACGCCGACTGGGTGACGCCGACGTAGCACAGCGCGCTGACCGCGACCACGATCAGCACCGCCGGCAGGTTGACGACGCTGCCGGAGGCGACGAAGGCATGGCCGGTCCAGGTCAGCGGCGCGCTGGCCAGTTCGGCCGGGAACGGCAACCCGAGGGTGCCGGTGAGGAAGCTGATCAGGTAGGCCGACCAGCCGACCGCGACGCTGGAGCCGGCGAACAGGTATTCCAGCACCAGGCACCAGCCGATGAACCAGGCCACACCTTCGCCCAGGGTGGTGTAGGAGTAGGAATAGGCGCTGCCGGAGACCGGCATCATCGCCGCGAACTCGGCGTAGCACAGGCCGGCGAAGGCGCAGGCGATGCCGGCGAACACGAACGACAGCATCACCGCCGGGCCGGCGTGGTTGGCCGCGGCCTGGCCGGTCAGCACGAAGATGCCCGCGCCGATCACCGCACCGATGCCGAGCATGATCAGATGCTTGGCGGTGAGGGTCCGTTTCAGCGTGGCTTCGCCGTCCAGGCTGCCTTCGAACGGTTCGCCGGCATCGACGTGGCCGGCAGGCTCGATCGGCTTGACCCTCAACAGAGACTTCAGCATGCGGTGCATTCCCCGGTGGCGATCGGGGCAGGCGTGCCCCGGTAAAGATGGTGCGCTAGGCCCAAGCAGGCCACGCAAGCGTCGTACCATGCCAAAGCCGGACGGCCGCCACAAGCCGCGCCGCACCGTCGGCGGCGATAATGGCCGCCCCCGATCGCGAGAACCACCGATGCCCGACCTGTCCCTGCGCCGCCAGTTGCAGGCCTATGCCGCCCGTTGGCCGCAGGAAGCCGAGGTTGCCGCGCAATTCCTGACGTTGCTGGACGATGCGCAGGACCCGTTCGTGCGCGACCGCCTGGACGGCCATTTCACCGGTTCGGCCTGGCTGGTCAGCGCCGACGGCAGCCGCACCCTGCTCACCCACCACCGCAAGCTGCAGCGCTGGCTGCAACTGGGCGGGCACGCCGACGGCGACCGCGACCTGGCGCTGGTGGCGCTGAAGGAAGCCGAGGAGGAATCCGGGCTGCCCGGCCTGGCATTGGAGGACGGCGAGCTGTTCGACCTGGACCGGCACTGGATCCCCGAGCGCCAGGACGTGCCCGGGCACTGGCATTTCGACGCGCGCTACGTGGTGCGCGCCGGCGCCGACGAGGCGTTCGCGGTCAGCGCCGAATCGCTGGCCCTGGCCTGGCGCCCGATCGCCGAGCTGCTGGCCGAACCGGACCTGGATCCGTCGCTGCGGCGCATGGCCGGCAAGTGGCTGGCGCACAGCGGCGGCTGAGGCGCCGGTGACGGGCGCCGCCGGACCGGCCTGCGCGGGTGCCGCGCGTACGTCGCCGGCTGGGCGGGCATGGCGCGATTGGGTACCCTTGGGCGCCCGCTGCCTGTCCCTGCCCATGTCCCGCACCGCTGCTTCGTTCACCTATCGCCTGGCGTTCCGCCCGGTCGACGACCGCATGGAGTCGGCCGACCTGGCGCGCACCGTGCAACGCACGCTGCTGGCGCTGAGCGGGCCGCCGCACGGCGTGGCGATCGTCAGCCTGCAGCGCCCGCCGCGCGAGGACGGCGGCGGCCTGTACATGGAGGCGGTCACCACCGGCCCGGAGCGCTGGTACCTGAAGGCCGACGACTATCTGCTGAGCGAAGGGCTGCGCGGCGAGCTGTTGCCCTGACGGGCTGGGATTGGGGATTCGGGATTCGGGATTCGCAAGAGCGCTGGCTCGCGTGATCCACGTCTGCGCCACCGCAATCGATCCCAGCCGGATCGCAGTCGGAGAAGGGACTCGCCAGCGCGCCGCTCTTACGAATCCCCAATCCCAACTCCCCAATCCCGGTCAGTAAAGAATCCGCGTCCGCAAGGTCCCGGCGATCTGCCCCAGCTCGTCCTTCAGCACGCCGGCCAGTTCCTCGCTGGCGGCGACGTCGATGACCACGTAGCCGACCTTGGGGTCGGTGCGCAGGAACTGGCCGTCGATGTTGACGTTGTGGCGCGAGAACAGTTCGTTGATCTGCGACAGCACGCCCGGCACATTGCGGTGGATGTGCAGCAGGCGCAGGCTCTCGGCGTGCTCGGGCAGGGTGACCTCGGGGAAGTTCACCGCCGACAGGGTGCTGCCGTTGTCGCTGTAGCGCACCAGCTTGGCCGCCACCTCCACGCCGATGTTGTCCTGCGCTTCCAGCGTGCTGCCGCCCACGTGCGGGGTCAGGATCACGTTGTCGTGCGCGGCCAGCGGCGATTCGAACACGTCGCCGTTGCCCTTCGGCTCGACCGGGAACACGTCCACCGCCGCGCCGCCGATGTGGCCGGAGCTCAGTGCCGCGTCCAGCGCGGCGATGTCGATCACGGTGCCGCGCGAGGCGTTGATCAGGTGCGCGCCGGGCTTCATCTGCGCGATCTGCGCCGCGCCGATCATGTCCTTGGTCGCCGCGGTCTCCGGCACGTGCAGGGTGACCACGTCCGAGCGCGCCAGCAGGTCGTCCAGGTCGGTCGCCGCGCGCGCGTTGCCCAGCGACAGCTTGGCCTCGATGTCGTGGAAGATCACCTGCATGCCCAGCGCTTCGGCCAGCACGCCAACCTGGGTGCCGATATGGCCATAGCCGACGATGCCCAGCACCTTGCCGCGGGTCTCGTGGCTGCCGGCGGCCGATTTCGACCAGCCGCCGCGATGGCATTCGGCGTTCTTCTGCGGAATGCCGCGCAGCAGCAGGATCGCCTCGGCGATGACCAGCTCGGCGACGCTGCGGGTATTGGAGTAGGGCGCGTTGAACACCGGGATGCCGGCCAGCTCGGCCGCGTCCAGGTCCACCTGGTTGGTGCCGATGCAGAAGCAGCCGACCGCGATCAGGCGCTTGGCCTGCGCCAGCACCTCGGCGCTGAGCTGGGTGCGCGAGCGGATGCCGACGATGTGCGCCTCGGCGATGCGCGCCTTCAGTTCCTCTTCCGGCAGCGATTTGGCGTGCAGTTCGATCTGCGAGTAGCCGGCGGCGCGGAACACGTCGATGGCGGTCTGGCTGATGCCTTCGAGCAACAGGACGCGGATGTCCTGCTTCGGAAACGAGGTCTTCTTGGGCGACATTGCGGCAGCGAGGCGAGGCGAAAGGGTCGGTCACTATGCCAGATGCGTCCGCGCTTTGGTGCGTCGCAATAGGACGCCGGGGTCGCGCAAACGCAACGCCGGCAAAGGTTTCAGTTGCATCTGTCGGGATTGGGGATTGGGGATTGGGGATTGGGGATTCGCAGGAGCAGCGCCGGACATTGCCCTTTCCCGTGATGCTGATGCTCGGCTCGTCCGAATCCCGAATCCCGAATCCCGAATCCCGAGCCAACTGGACGCCGCCAGCCAACGCTGGCAGGCTTGAACGCTTGCCTTCGCCCGATCCCGACCCATGACCGACCCGCGCCTGGACGCCCTTACGCACTCCGTCCCCGGACTGCGCCTGAAGACCGACCCTGCCGACCTGGAGCACTACGGCCGCGACTGGACCCGGCGCTGGACGCCGGCGCCGCTGGCGATCGCGTTGCCGGCGACGGTGCAGGAGGTGCAGGCGGTGCTGCGCTGGGCCAACGACCACGCCGTGGCCGTGGTGCCCTCCGGCGGCCGCACCGGCTTGTCCGGCGGCGCGGTGGCCGCGCATGGCGAACTGGTGCTGAGCCTGGAGCGGATGAACAAGGCGCTGGCGTTCGACGCGGTCGATCGCACCCTCACCGTGCAGGCCGGCATGCCGCTGGAGGCGGTGCACAACGCGGCGCGCGAGCATGGGCTGGTGTATCCGGTGGATTTCGCCGCGCGCGGCTCGTGTTCGATCGGCGGCAACATCGCCACCAACGCCGGCGGCATCCGCGTGATCCGCTACGGCAATACCCGCGAATGGATCGCCGGACTCAAGGTGGTGACCGGCAGCGGCGAGCTGCTCGAGCTCAACCGCGGGCTGATCAAGAATTCCAGCGGCTACGATTTCCGCCAGTTGCTGATCGGCTCGGAAGGCACCCTCGGCGTCGTCGTGGAGGCCACGCTGCGGCTGACCGACCCGCCGCCGCCGAGCAACGTGATGCTGCTGGCGCTGCCGTCGTTCGAGGTGCTGATGCAGGTGTTCGCCGCCTTCCGCGGCCGCCTGCAGCTGGAAGCGTTCGAATTCTTCACCGACCGCGCGCTGCAGCACGTGCTGGCGCACGGCGCGCAGGCGCCGTTCGACACGGTCTATCCGTATTACGTGGTCACCGAGTACGCCAGCGGCGACGAAGCGCAGGAAGCCGCGGCGCTGGCCGCGTTCGAGGCGTGCATGGAACATGGCTGGGTGCTGGACGGGGTGATCAGCCAGAGCGATGCGCAGGCGGCGCAACTGTGGCGTTTGCGCGAAGGCATCACCGAAGCGGTGGCGCGCTACAAGCCGTACAAGAACGACGTGTCGGTGCGGATCTCGGCGATGCCGGCGTTCCTGGCGCAGACCCAGGCGCTGCTCAGCGAAGCCTATCCGCAGTTCGACGTGGTCTGGTTCGGCCATATCGGCGACGGCAACCTGCACATCAACGTGCTCAAGCCCGATGCCACCGCCGATGCGGAGTTCATCGCCGCCTGCGAACAGGTCACCAAGCTGCTGGCGCAGGTGCTGGCCGAGCATGGCGGCAGCATCTCCGCCGAACACGGCATCGGCCTGGTCAAGAAGCCGTATCTGGAAAGTACCCGCAACGCGGAGGAAATCGCGCTGATGCGCGCGGTCAAGCGCGTGTTCGATCCGGCCGGGCTGCTCAACCCGGGCAAGCTGTTCGATCCCTGAGCCGCGCGCACGCCGCGCAGGCATGCGCGCGGCGCCGACGCTCGCGCTCGCGGCGGCGGCCGGCTAGGCTATGCCGACGCGGCCATGGCCGCGTCTCTTTCCCGATCCCGTTGGAACCGATGCGATGAACCGAGTGACCGCGCGCTGCGCCCTGTTGTTGATCCTGTCCGTCCCCGCGTTCGCGCAGGCTTCCAGCTTCGCCGGCACCTCCGCCGGTTCCGCCTCGGCCGGTTCCGCGGGCAGTTCCGCGTCCTCGGACAGCAGCTCCGGCGACGACAAACTGGTGCTGCAGGCGCGCGACGACGCGGCCGGCTTCGTCGCCAGCGCCGGCCGCATCCGCGGCGCGCAGCTGGAGGCGGCGCTGCGCGTGCTGCGCGAACGCAACCCGCAGGCGCAGCAGGCCAGCGACCTGCAACTGGCGCAGGCCATCCTGGCGCTGTGATGCCGCGCCGGCGGCGCCGGCTGACGTGGCTGGCGCTGCTCGGGCTGGCGTGCGCACTGCCCGCGCAGGGGATGCAGTTGCAGGTCGATGCGAGCGGATTGAGCGCCTCCGAACGCGCGGCCAGCCAGGCGCTGCTCGACGCGACGCTGCCCAGGCTGCCGCCGGCCTGGACCGCGGCGATTGATAGGCCGCTGATGCTGCAATGGCGCGACGACCTGCCCGAGCAGGTGCACGGCCGGGCGCAGGCGCGGCATCTGCTGTTGAACAAGGCCTTGCTGCGGCCATGGCTGGCGCAGCCTGCCGCCGGTGCTGCCGACGGCGCACTGGACCCGGCGAGGCGGCCGGCAGTGGCCGCGCTGCTGCACGAACTGGCGCATTTCTACGACCGCTCCGCGGCGGGCCGGCTGTCGTCGGATCCGCGCCTGCTGGATCTGGCTGGCTGGCAGGTCAGTCCGATGCGGCTGGGCCTGCGCGTGGGCCGCAACGCCTTCAGCGAGCGCAGCCCGGACCTGTACGAACTCGAATCGCCGACGGAATTCGTCGCGGTCAACCTGGAACATTTCCTGCTGGATCCGGACTACGCGTGCCGGCGCCCGGCGCTGGCGCGGTATTTCGCGCAGCGCCTGGCCTGGTCGCCGCCAGCGAGCGCCTGCGCTCCCGGCCTGGCCTACCTGCAGGATCCGCTGGCCGACGAGGCGGCGCTGCTGCAACTGGACCCGGCGCGGGTCTACGCGATCGATTACCTGCTGGCCGAGGGCAATGCGCAGCCGATGAGCCATTGGGGCCACAGCATGCTGCGGCTGGTGATCTGCGCGCCGGGACGCGCGCCCGGTCCCGATTGCCGCCTGGACCTGGCCTATCACAAGGTGCTGTCGTTCCGCGCGTTCGTCGACGACGTGCAGATCTCCAGCGTGCGCGGCCTGGTCGGCTCGTATCCGTCGCGGCTGTTCGTGCTGCCGTTGCGCCAGGTGGTGGACGACTACACCCAGGTGCAGCTGCGCGGCCTGCAGTCGATTCCGCTGCGGCTGGGCGCGGACGAGCGCGCGGCGCTGCTGGAGCGCGCCGCGCAGCTGCACTGGAGCTACGACGGCCGCTATTACTTTCTCAGCAACAACTGCGCGGTGGAAACCTACAAGCTGCTGCACGACGGCGTGCCGCGGCTGGCCGGCGCGCACCTGGCCGGAATCAGCCCGACCGGCCTGCTGCGGCGCCTGGCCCGCGCCGGCATCGCCGACACCGCGGTGCTGGACGATGCGGACGCCGCCACGCGCCAGGGCTACTACTTCGCGCCGGCGAGCGCGCACTACGCGGAGATGTTCGCGGTCGCGCGCGCGCAGCTGGCGTTGCCGGCGCGCAGCGTGGAAGCCTGGCTGGACCTGCCGGCGGCGCAACGCGCGCCCTGGCTGCAGCGCGGCGACCTGCGCGCCAGCGCCGCACTGTTGCTGCTTGAGAACGCCGCGCGCCGGCGCCAGGAGCAGCGCGGCCGCGACGCGTTGAAGCGGCGCTATCTGGCCGGGCCGCCCGAGTTACGCGTTGCCGGTGACGCCGGTATTGCGGCTCGCGCCGACACCGATGCCGATGTGGCGCGCGGTGCCGGGGCCGATGTCACCGCCGGTGCCGCGGCCGCGGCTGGTGCATCACAGACCCAGGACGCCGCCGCCGCAGTGCGTGCGTTGCTGGCACAGCAGGGTCTGTTGAGCCAACCGTCGACGTTGTTGCAGGGCCAGCCCGGTTATGGACTGCCGCAGGCGCAGGAGCGCGTCTGGTTGCAGCAGCAGGGAAAAGCGCGGATCGAGGCGCTGCGCCGCGACGGCGCCGCGCTGCAGGCGCGTCTGCACGCCTTGCTGCCGCCGCCGCTGCGCGCGGAACTGCAGCAGATCGACGCGAACCTGGCGGCGCTGGGTACGCGGCTGCGCGATCTCAACCGCGACAACGGCGGACTGCAACTGGTCTCGCCTTCATTGTTGCAGTCTGCCGACAAGCAATGATGCGGACGTGGTTGCGCGGCGCTTCGCTCCCGACCCTCACCCCAACCCCTCTCCCGGTGGGAGAGGGGCTAGTGCGGTTCCCTTCTCCCATCGGGAGAAGGTGCCCCGAAGGGGCGGATGAGGGTGCGGGCGAAGCCTCGTGCAATCGAACGTAGCGACTCGATTACGATGAAGCCTCAGGAACGCAGGTAACACGCGTCTTGCTGCCGCCGCTACGCCCCCCTACGGCAAATCGAGACCCACATCCTCGCCGTAGCGATCCAGCCAAGCGTTGCGCACCGGATCCTGCCGATACTTCGCGCGCAGCTTGGCCCAGGTCGCTTCGTTGCCGTCGCAATACTTCGCCATCGCCTTGTCCAGCTCGCGGCGCCGTGCCGCGTCGTAGGGTTCCTCGCCGGCGAAGTGGCTGCAGACATCCTGGCGCGCGACGAACGCACGCAGCTCCTGCGGCAGCGCGCAGAAGCCGGTGTGATGCTCGGGATCCACCTCTTCCGGAATCGTGCAGGCGGCCGCGCCCTGCGCCGCGGCCGCGGGCTTGGCCGCGGCGGCCACGGCCAGGCCGGGCAGGATCAGCAGGGTCGCCAGGGCGATGCCGCGGCGCGCACGCACGGACTCAGTCCGCGCGCCCGGCGAACTCGCCGGTGGTGGTGTTGACCAGCACGCGCTCGCCGTTGCCGATGTACTCCGGCACCATGATCTCGATGCCGGTGTTGAGCTTGGCCGGCTTCGGCCGCTTGGTGGCGGTGCCGCCCTTGAGTTCCGGCGGGGTTTCGATCACTTCCAGGGTCACGCTCTGCGGCAGCTGCACCGCCACCGGCTGGTCGTCGATGACCTGTACGTAGATGCCGCTCAGGCCTTCGGTGATGTAGCCGGCGTCGTCGCCGATCACGTCGGCATCGAGCGTGTACGGGGTGTAGTCCTCGTCGTCGAGGAACACGAACGCCTCGCCGTCCTTGTACGAGAAGGTGGCCTGGCGGCGCAGCAGATCGACTTCGCGCAGGTCGTCGTCGCCGTCGAAGCTGGCGTCGAGCTTGTTGCCGCCAGGCACGCTGTACATCACGAAGCGGAAGCGCACGTTGCCGCCGCGGCCCTGCGGCGAACTGCGCTCGATGTCGCGGATCTGGTACACGCCGTTGTTGTACTCGACGACGTTGCCTTTCTTGATTTCGTTGGCTTTCATGAGGGCTGGGAATCGGGAATGGGGAATAGGGAATGGGAAAGGCGTCAAGCAGGCGGGCGAGGATCAGTGAAAGGGATGCGCTTTGCGATTCCCCATTCCCGATTCCCCATTCCCCGCTACTTGGGCGCCAAGCGTACCGCGCCGTCGAGGCGAATGACCTCGCCGTTGAGATAGCGGTTGCGCAGCAGGAACATCACCGTGTCGGCGAATTCCTCGGGGCGGCCGAGCCGTGCCGGGAACGGGATCGAGGCGGCCAGCGACTGCTGTACCGCCTCGGGCATGCCGTCCACCATCGGGGTCCAGAAGATGCCCGGGGCGATGGTGTTGACGCGGATGCCGAAGCGCGCCAGTTCGCGCGCCATCGGCAGCGTCATCGCCACCACGCCGCCCTTGGAGGCGGCATACGCGGCCTGGCCGATCTGGCCTTCGTAGGCGGCGACGCTGGCGGTGTTGACGATCGCGCCACGCTCGCCGTCCTCGCCCGGCGCATTGTGCTGCATCAGGTCGGCGGCGGCCTTGGCGACGTTGAAGCTGCCGACCAGGTTGACCATCACCGTGCCCTGGAACGTGGCCAGCGGCATCGGCGCTTCCTTGCCCAGCACGCGGCCGGCGCCGAGGATGCCGGCGCAGTTGATCGCGGCATTGAGCCCGCCAAGGAAGTCGCGCGCCGCGCCGAGCTGCGCTACCACCTGCGCCTCGTCGCCGACGTCGGTGCGGAAATAGCGCGCCTGCGCGGCACCGAGCGCGGCGACCGCGGCCGCGCCCTTGTCGTCGTTGAGGTCGAACAGCGCGACCTTGCCGCCATCGGCGACGATGCGCTGCGCGACCGCCAGGCCGAGGCCGGAAACGCCGCCGGTGACGACCGCGCGGATATCGGCAAGTTGCATGGGTGTTCCCTCCCAGGAAAGCGCGCATTTTAGCCGACTCTCCGCTACCGCTGCCCGGCAGCGCCGCAAGCGCGTGGAGCTACCCGGCCAACCTGGCAGGCACGCCGCGCTTCGCGTTCGCTGCGTTGGCGCAGCTACGACACGGCGCTGCGGTGGTGACGCGCGGCCCGGCCGTCGCGAGCCGCAAGGGCATGCGCCGCCGCTCGCCTCCCACTTCGCCTCAGCGTGCGTGCGAACCGGGCCGGAATGGCCTCGACGTGCACGCGCGGCACGTGCCGCGGAGCATTACGGGCGCACCTATCCCGCCGGCGCGCCGCTCGGCCGCGTTCACGCTGCCGCCAGCGCCTGGCCGACCTTGCTGCCGGTGGGGCGGCCGAGTTTCTGCGCCAGCCAGCGCCCGGTCGCGGCCAGCGCCGGCAGGTCGATGCCCGTCTCCACGCCGTTGCCGTGCAGCAGGTAGACCACGTCCTCGCTGGCCACGTTGCCGCTGGCGCCCTTGGCGTACGGGCAGCCGCCGGCGCCGGACACCGCCGCGTCGACCACGCGCACGCCTTCCTCCAGGCACGCGGCGATATTGGCCAGGGCCTGGCCGTAGGTGTCGTGGAAATGCACCGCCAGCGCCGCCATCGGCAGTTCGGCGGCGACCGCGCGCAGCATCGCCCGCGCCTTGTCCGGGGTGCCGACGCCGATGGTGTCGCCCAGCGAGATCTCGTAGCAGCCCATGGCGTGCAGCTGCCGCGCCACCCGCACCACGTCGGCCAGCGGCACCGCGCCCTGGTACGGACAGCCGAGCACGGTGGAGACGTAGCCGCGCACCTTGACCCCGTCCGCCGCCGCGCGCGCCAGCACCGGCGCGAAGCGCTGCAGCGATTCGTCGATGCCGGCATTGGTGTTGGTGCGGTTGAAGGTTTCCGAGGCGGCGGTGAACACCGCGACTTCGCGCACGCCGACCGCGGCCGCGCGCTCGTAGCCCTGCAGGTTCGGCACCAGCACCGGGTAGTCCACCCCCGGCGCCGGCACGATGCCGGCGTAGACCTCGGCCGCGTCGGCCAGCTGCGGCACCCATTTCGGGCTGACGAAACTGGTCGCCTCGATGCTGCGCAGGCCGGTGCGCGACAGCTGCGCGATCAGCTCGATCTTGTCGGCGGTGGCGACCCAGGCCTTCTCGTTCTGCAGGCCGTCGCGCGGTCCCACTTCCACCAGGCGGACGAAGTCGCTCATCGGCAGCGCTCGCGGCGCGGCGCGCAAGCGCGGGCGATCGGCAGAGGCCGCGCGGGGCAGGGCGGAAACGGCGAATTGGCGGTCACATGCATTCCTTGGAGTGGACGGCTGCGCGCCGTCGCCGAGCGGCGCAGGCCGCGGCCTGCGCGAAGCGCGATCGCCCGCGAAGGCGCCGCTCAGGCGCTCGCCGGCTGGTGGCAGACCGCTTCGATGTTGTGCCCATCCGGATCCAGCAGGAAGGCGCCGTAGTAGTTGGGGTGGTAATGCGGCCGCAGCCCGGGCGCGCCATTGTCGCGGCCGCCGGCGGCCAGCCCGGCGCGATGGAAGGCATCCACCTGCGCACGGTCGGCGGCGACGAAGGCCAGATGCAGTGCGCCGCCGCTGCCGGCGGCGCCATCGGTCAGCCAGACGCTGGGCTTGCCGTCGCGACCGAAACCGATGTGGCGGCGATCGCCGGTCTGTTCCGCGCTCACCTCCATCACGATGTCCAGCCCGAGCGCGGCCAGCGCGGCACGGTAGAACGCGAGGCTGCGCTCCAGGTCGACGCAGCGCAGGCCGATGTGGTCGAACGGGCTCACCAGAATCCCATCCAGTTCGGGTCGCGCTTGTCCAGGAACGCGCTCAGTCCTTCCTGGCCTTCGGCCGAGACCCGCAGCCGCGCGATCAGCGCGGCGTTGTCGCGGTCCAGCGTGGCGTTGTCGCCGCCGGCGGCGACCCGGCGCACCAGCGCCTTGGCGCCGGCGGCGGCGAGCGGACCGGCCTGGCCGAGCAGTTCCACCTGGCGCTGCACCGCCGCGTCCAGCGTAGTCGGCGCCACCGTCTGGTGGACCAGGCCGATCTGGGTGGCGGTGGCCGCATCGAACGCTTCGGCGCTGGCGAACCAGCGCCGCGCCTGGCGCGCGCCGATCGCGGCGATGACATACGGCGAGATCACCGCCGGCAACAGGCCCAGGCGGCTCTCGCTGAGGCCGAAGCGGGCATCGGTGGACGCCACGGCGATGTCGCAGCAGGCGACCAGCCCGACCGCGCCGCCGAACGTGGCGCCGTGCACCCGCGCCACGGTCGGCTTGGGCAGTTCGTCCAGGGTGCGCATCAGCTGCGCCAGCGCCATCGCATCGGCCAGGTTCTCCGCCTCGCTGGCGCTCGCCATCGAGCGCATCCATTGCAGGTCGGCACCGGCCGAGAACGCCGCGCCGGCACCGGCCAGCACCACCACCTTGACCTTCGGATCGGCGCCGATCTCCTGCAAGGCTTCGGTCAGCTGCGCGATCAGCGCGGCGTCGAACGCGTTGCGCACCTCGGGTCGGTTCAGCCGCAGCGTCAGGACCTTGCCTGAGCGCTCCAGCAGCAATGCATCGCTCATCGGTGGTTCTCGTGCGCAGGAATAACGGCAGCCATACGGGGATGATAGCGGGCCGCGCCGGCCGTGCCATCATGCGCTGCGACGGTGCTACAATTGATAACCATTCTTATTCGACGGAACGTTCCGTGACGTTGTCCGATATGCCGTTGCGCAGCACCGCCACCGTGGAGACCGTGCACGACCGCCAGCCCAACGACGCCATCGCGCGCCGCTTGCGCGAGCTGGGCTTCGTCGCGGGCGAACAGGTGCAGGTGCTCGCCACCGGTCCGGTCGGCGGCGAGCCGTTGCTGGTGCAGGTCGGCTATACCCGTTTCGCGTTGCGCCGCAGCGAAGCGGCGCGGGTGCAGGTCAGTGTCAGTGTCAGTGCCGAGGTGCAGTCATGAGCGCGCAGGCCGTACCGCTGCGCCTGGCCCTGGTCGGCAACCCGAACTGCGGCAAGACCGCGCTGTTCAACCAGCTCACCGGCAGCAAGCAGAAGGTGGCCAACTACGCCGGCGTGACCGTCGAGCGCAAGGAAGGCCGTTTCCGCGCGCCGTCCGGGCGCGATTTCGCCGTGCTCGACCTGCCGGGCGCCTACAGCCTGCAGCCGGCCAGCCTGGACGAGGCGATCACCCGCGACCTGTGCCGTGGCTTCTATCCGGGCGAGCCGGCGCCGGACGTGCTGGTGTGCGTGGTCGATGCCACCAACCTGCGCCTGCACCTGCGCTTCGCGCTGGAGCTGCGCGAGCTGGGCAAGCCGATGCTGGTGGCGCTGAACATGGTCGATGCCGCGCAGCGCCGCGGCATCCAGATCGACCGCCAGGCGCTGGAAGACGCGCTCGGCGTGCCGGTGATCGAGACTGTGGCGGTACGCCGCAACGGCGCCAGGGCGCTGGTCGAGCGGCTCGACGCGCTGGCCCCGGCATTGCCGCCGGCGGTGGCGCCGGCCGAAGGGCAGGGCGACTACCACCAGCAGGTGCGGCGTATCCTCGCCGCCGCGGTGTCGATGCCGACCCGCACCTCGCGGGTGGACGATGCGCTGGACCGCTGGCTGCTGCACCCGGTCGCCGGGCTGCTGACCCTGGCGGTGGTGATGTTGCTGATCTTCCAGGCGGTGTATGCCTGGGCGGCGCCGTTGATGGACCTGATCGACGGCGGCAGCAAGGCGCTCGGTGTCTGGGTCGGCAGCGTATTGCCGGCCGGGCCGCTCAACAGCCTGCTGGTCGATGGCATCATCGCCGGCGTTGGCAGGGTGGTGGTGTTCCTGCCGCAGATCCTGATCCTGTTCGCCTTCATCCTGGCGCTGGAGGAATCCGGCTACCTGCCGCGCGCGGCGTTCCTGCTCGACCGCATGATGGCCGCGGCCGGGCTGTCGGGGCGTTCGTTCATCCCGCTGCTGTCCAGCTTCGCCTGCGCGGTGCCCGGCATCATGTCCACCCGCAGCATCCAGGACCCGCGCGACCGCCTGGCCACGATCCTGGTCGCGCCGTTGATGACCTGCTCGGCGCGCTTGCCGGTGTACGCGCTGCTGATCGGTGCGTTCATCCCGCAGCGGCAGGTGTGGGGCGTGTTCAACCAGCAGGGCCTGGTGCTGTTCGGCCTGTATGTCGCCGCGATCGCCAGCGCGATGGCGGTGTCGTGGACGATGAAGAAATGGCGCCGCGACAAGGGCGAGCACCCATTGCTGCTGGAACTGCCGTCGTACCGCGTGCCGCACCTGCGCGACCTGGCGCTGGGCCTGTGGGAGCGCGCAGCGATCTTCCTCAAGCGCGTCGGCGGCATCATCCTGGCGCTGACCATCCTGCTGTGGTTCCTGCTGTCGTTTCCGGCGGCGCCGGCCAACGCCACGCTGCCGCCGATCGACTACAGCTTCGCCGGCCGCATCGGCCACGCGATGACCACGGTGTTCGCGCCGCTGGGCTTCAACTGGCAGATCTGCATCGCGCTGATTCCGGGCCTGGCCGCACGCGAGCTGGCGGTGTCGTCGCTGGCGACGGTGTACGCGCTATCGGCCGCCGATGACGATGCGGCAGCGCAGGCGTTGTCGCCGGCGATCAGCGATGGTTGGTCGCTGGCCACCGCGCTGTCGCTGCTGGTCTGGTACATCTACGCGCCGATGTGCATTTCCACCCTGGCCACGATCAAGCGCGAGACCAACTCGTGGAAACAGATGAGTTTCGCCGCGTTCTACCTGTTCGCGCTGGCCTACCTGGCCTCGCTGGTCACCTACCAGGTCGCGGTGGCGCTGGGAGCCGGCTGAGATGAGCACGTCGCTGCTGCTGCAGTACCTGGTGATCGCGCTGGCGGTCCTGCTCAGCGTCTGGGTGGTGCTGAAGAAGCAGTTTCCCGGCACCGCGCGCAAGCTGCGCGGCGCCATCGCCGTGCGCTTGCTCAGGCCGGGCCGTGCGTCCTGGCTGCAGGCCCTGGGCCGCAGGATCGCGCCTGCGGCCAGCGCCGGTGCCGGCGCGTGCGGCGGCTGCGACAGCTGCGGTCCGGCACCGCCGCGCCGGCATTGAGCTGGCGGCAGCGGGAAAGGGCGCGCCGAAACCGGCTGCCATGAGCGATCTGCCGTTGCCTCTTTCGCTGCCGGCCGGCGCCTTCTTCGGCCTGGATCTGCAGGCGCTCGCGCCGCCGCAGCGCGATGCATTGCGCCAGGCCGACGCCGATTTCCGCGCCGTCGTGGCCGGCCGCGCACCGCTGCACGCACGCATCGACACCGAAGCGCCATTGCCTGCCGACGGCGGTACCCGCTATTACCTGGGGCAGGGCTATCGGCTGACCGTGCTGCGCCGCCTGTCTTCCATCGGTACGCAAACCGCGATCGCCTATGGCCCGATCCTGCAGTTGGACGAGGCGCTGTTCGCGGCAGCGACGCTCCCTGCCATTTCGGATGTGCGTCTGTATGCGCATGCCGCGCTGGGGCAATTGTTGGAGGCCGCAGCGCAGTCTTGATTCCGGCAGGCGCGGACAGTTACCCAGCGCTATCCGCGACAGGTACCGGCGCTTGCGGTGGCTGCCACCGCTGCTGCTCAGCGCTGCCGCGGTGGCATTGAACCGATGTACGCACGCGCCAGCGACGGCACGACCTGGGCGGGCCCGGTATATCGCTGAGCGCCGTTCGCGCTGCGCTGCACAGCGGAGTGCGGCGGCACTGCCGTTATGCTATCGGCATGACGACCTCCTTCCAGTTCTCCCGCCGTGCGCAGGCGCTGACCAGTTCGGCGATCCGCGAAATCCTCAAGGTCACCGAACGCCCGGAGGTGATCTCCTTCGCCGGCGGCTTGCCATCGCCGGACACGTTTCCGGTGGCGCGCATGCAGTACGCCTGCGACAAGGTGCTGCGCGAGGCGCCGCAAGCGGCGCTGCAGTACGGCCCGACCGAAGGCTATCTGCCTTTGCGCGAATGGGTGGCGGCACGCCTGAGCCGCGACGGCGCCACGATCCGCCCCAGCCAGGTGCTGATCACCACCGGATCGCAGCAGGGCCTGGACCTGCTCGGCAAGGTCTTCATCGACGAAGGCAGCAAGGTGCTGGTGGAAACGCCCAGCTATCTCGGCGCGCTGCAGGCATTCTCGCTGTTCCAGCCGGCCTTTGCGGCGATGCAGTCGGACGACGACGGCGTGGTGGTGGATGCGCTGGATGCGGAACACCTGGAGGGCGCGCGCTTCATGTACGTGCTGCCGAACTTCCAGAACCCGACCGGGCGGCGCCTGCCGCTGCACCGGCGCCAGGCGCTGGTCGCGCGCGCCGCCGCCGCCGGCGTGCCCATCGTCGAGGACGACCCGTACGGCGAGCTGTGCTACAGCGGCGACACGCTGCCGAGCCTGCTGTCGATGAATCCGGATGGGGCCATCTACATGGGCTCGTTCTCCAAGGTGCTGGCGCCGGGCCTGCGCCTGGGCTTCGTGGTGGCGCCGGAAGCGGTGCACGCCAAGCTGGTGCAGGCCAAGCAGGCGGCGGACCTGCACACGCCCTCGTTCAGCCAGCGCATCGTCTACGAGGCGGTACAGGACGGTTTCCTGGATGCGCACATCCCCGGCATCCGCAGCCTGTACGCGAGCCGCTGCCAGCAGATGCTCGACGCGCTCGGCAAGTATTTCCCGTCGCAGGTGCGCTGGAACCGCCCGGCCGGCGGCATGTTCATCTGGGTCGAATTGCCGGCGGGCATGGACGGCGGCGCGCTGCTGGCCAAGGCGATCGAGCGCAACGTCGCCTTCGTGCCCGGCGCGCCGTTCTTCGCGGTCGAGCCGCAGCGCAATACCCTGCGCCTGTCGTTCGTGACCGTGCCGGAAGAACGCATCGAGATCGGCGTGCGCATCCTCGGCGAACTGCTGCAGGCCGAAATCGCCGCGCATCGCGGCGCAGCAGCCTGATCCGGCACGCGGACGCCTGCGCATGAACTCGGTCGCGGCATTGGATCTTGGCGTGGAGGCGGTGCTGGTCGGCCGCGCACAGGAGTTCACCCGGCCCGGCAGCCGTAGCGCGATCGACAAGCGGCCGGTGCCCGGCCGCTTGCGGATCGGGATCGAAGGCCTGGACCTGGACGAGCAGGGCGACCGCCGCGTGCACGGCGGCCCGGACAAGGCGCTGCACCACTATCCGCGCGACCACTACGCGGTCTGGCGCCAGGAGCTGGGCGCGCACGCCTTGCTGGAGGCGCCGGGCGCGTTCGGCGAGAACCTCAGCACGTTCGGCGCCACCGAGGCCGACCTGTGCCTGGGCGATCGGCTGCGGCTGGGCACGGCGCTGGTCGAGGTCTCGCAATCGCGGCAACCGTGCTGGAAGCTGTCCGACCGCTTCAGGGTGGCCACGCTGGCGCGGCGCGTGCAGGAAAGCGGCCGCACCGGCTGGTATTACCGCGTGCTGCAGCCGGGCGAGGTCGCCGCCGGCGATCGACTGGTGCTGCTGGAGCGGCCGTATCCGGGCTGGTCGCTGGCGCGCCTGATCCAGCTGCTGTATCGGCGCGAGGTGGACCTGGCGCAGCTGGAGCAGGTACTGGAGTTGCCGCTGGTGCCGAACTGGCGCGCGCTGTTCGAGCGGCGCCTGGCCCAGCGCGAGGTCGAATGCTGGGACAAGAGGTTGCTGGGGCAGCCGGCGGCAGAATAGGGCGCGCGCCTGCAGGACCAGCGGTAGCGACCGGTCGAACCGCGGAACTTTCCAGCGTTGAAGTCGGGACCGCAGCCCCTCGAGGCACCCAGCCCACTGTCCGTAATTCCCTGTAGGAGCGGCTTCAGCCGCGACAAACGAAGCGAGAGGCCTTTCGGCGTCGGATGTGTCGGATGCGTCAGAACTAAGCGTCCGCAATGCATCCGCGCTCGCCGCAAGTCCCTCTGTGAGCGACTTCAGTCGCGACGAACGACAAGGCAGACCTTCCGCACTCGGCTGCCATCAACACTCGAACCGCCGCCGCCGCCGACCAACGCCACAGCGCCGCACCCCTGTCGCCGATCGCGACAAACCGCTACCTTGTGGCGATGAGCACTTCCCCCGTACGTGTGTTGATTCATGGCGCATCCGGCCGTATGGGCCAGGCGCTGTTGCGCCTGGCCGCGCAGGACCCCGTGCTGCAGGTGGTCGCCGCGGTGATCCGGCGGGCGCCGTCGCAGCGGGTCGTCGACGGGGTGCCGTACTTCGCTGCGGCCGAACTGAACGGCGCGCCGGCGTTCGACGTGGCGGTCGATTTCAGCCTGCCGCAGGGCTTCGACCCGGTGCTGGCACTGTGCGTGGCGCGCGGCGCGGCGCTGGTGTCCGGCACCACCGGCCTGGACGCCGCGCAGCGGCAGGCGCTGGCCGATGCGGCGGCGCGCATCCCGCTGATCTGGGCGTCCAACTTCAGCCTCGGCGTGGCGGTGCTGAACGACCTGGTGGAACGCGCCGCCGCGGCGCTGCCGGGCTGGGACTGCGACATCGTCGAATCGCACCACGTGCACAAACAGGACGCCCCGTCCGGCACCGCGCTGACCCTGGGCGAAGCGGCCGCGCACGGCGGCGCGCAGCCGCGCTACGCCAGCCTGCGCGCCGGCGACATCGTCGGCGAGCACCTGGTGCAGTTCGCCGGGCTAGGCGAGCGGGTGGAACTGGTGCACCGCGCCAGCAATCGCGACATCTTCGCCCGCGGCGCGCTGCATGCCGCCGCGCGCCTGCCGGGCCGCGCGCCCGGCGCCTACCGGCTGCACGATCTGCTCGGCTGAACGGCGCTTTCACATAAACGTCTGGCGCGGACAGGTCCGCGCCGGTACAATTCTCGCTCGCCTGTTACCCATCGCCACGGACCCGGAGAAGCGCCGAGTTCGCGGTTTCTTGCAGCCGCAAGTTGGTGGGGCAGGGTTCCTCTCTCCCCAAGGCGAACCCCGTGACTCAACCCGCAATCCTTGTCCTTGAAGACGGCACCGTGTTCGAGGGCGAATCCGTAGGCGCCGCCGGCCTGTCCGTCGGCGAAGTGGTGTTCAACACCGCGATGACCGGCTACCAGGAGATCGTCACCGATCCGTCCTACGCCCGCCAGCTGGTCACCCTGACTTACCCGCATATCGGCAATACCGGTTGCACCGACCAGGACGACGAAGCCACCCAGGTCTGGTCGGCCGGGCTGATCGTGCGCGACGTGCCGCGCCGGCCCAGCAACTGGCGCAACCAGGTGTCGCTGCCGGACTGGCTGATCCAGCGCGGCGTGGTCGCCATCGCCGGCATCGACACCCGCAAGCTGACCCGCATCCTGCGCGAGAAGGGAGCGCAGAACGGCGCGGTGATGGCCGGCGAGGTGAACGTGGAGACGGCGCTGGAAGCGGCGCGCAAGTTCCCGGGCCTGAAAGGCATGGACCTGGCCAAGGTGGTCTCCACCGGCAAGGCCTATCCGTGGCGCGACGGCCAGCTCGACCTGGACAGCAACGCCTTCGCCCAGGCCGCACCGAAGTACAAGGTGGTGGCCTACGACTACGGCGTGAAGCTCAACATCCTGCGCATGCTCGCCGAGCGCGGCTGCGAGGTCACCGTGGTGCCGGCGCAGACGCCTGCGGCCGAGGTGCTGGCGATGCAGCCGGACGGCGTGTTCCTGTCCAACGGCCCGGGCGATCCGGCGCCTTGCGACTACGCGATCGCCGCGATCAAGGAATTCGTGGCCAGGAAGATCCCGACCTTCGGCATCTGCCTGGGCCACCAGCTGCTGGCGCTGGCCGCCGGCGCGCAGACCCTGAAGATGGGCCACGGCCACCACGGCGCCAACCATCCGGTGCAGGACCTGGACACTGGCCGGGTGATGATCACCTCGCAGAACCACGGCTTCGCGGTCGACGAAGCGTCGCTGCCGGCCAACGTGCGGGTGACTCACCGCTCGCTGTTCGACGGCACCAACCAGGGCATCGAACTGACCGACGCGCCGGCCTTCAGCTTCCAGGGCCACCCGGAAGCCTCGCCGGGCCCGCGCGACGTGGCGCCGCTGTTCGATCGGTTCGTGGAGCTGATGGCTGAAGCGAAAGCTTGAACCCCGTCGCCGGACCATGCGCTCGCCCTGATGACTGCATGGCGTACCGTCGGCCTAGTGGAGATCCCAATGCTTGATCGCATCGACATCGAAGGTTTGAAGGGAGTTGGCAAGGTTGAGCTGCGGTTCGACACAGCCAGCCGCGCGCGCGTGCTTTTTGGTGTCAACGGTGTCGGCAAGACGAAGTCGCTAGAGGCCATCTATGGTTTATTGCTGTTCACCAATGAGGAGTTCTTGCGGGTCAAAGGTGATTGGAGCGTCGAGCCAGAAAAATGCGTGCCCGCATCCAAGATCCTTATCGACGATGCGCAGTACTTCGATAAGCCTCCGCAGCAGCACGTCCCAGCAAGAAATGTTGCCTCACAGGGGGTGCGTCACTCGCGTCCCTTGATCTACATCGGGGCCGGTGGGCGTTCGTCGGTGGGAAGCCAGCCCCAATCCATTGCGGCACTGGGAAACTTCGAGGAACGTAGGGCCAAGCATTTTCAAGTATTGTTGCAAGAGTGCTTGGGAGGCGCGTTGCGCTCTGCCGGCATGGATGCGGACATCCGCGTGTGGTTCATACAGCGTGCGCAGTCGGTCAACCCTTTTCAGGTGGAAAAGGACAACCTGCGTAACGAGATCGAGTCGGTGTTGAAGCTGTTGCATCGCATCGATCAGCGCGTTGATGCCGAGCGCCTGCAGATCGACGGTTCGCAGCGTGTTTATTTGAGTATTGAAGGCCGAATGATCGAGCTGGGTGAACTCAGTTCGGGTTTTGCCTCGGTGGTGAAGCTTTTTCAGGCGATCATTTCCGGATATGCCGGTTTCAGCAATTCCAAGGATCTGCAGAACCTGCCGGGCGTGGTGCTGATCGATGAGATCGAGAGTCATCTTCACGTTGGCTGGCAGGTCAGCATCGTCAGGCATTTGAAGGCGCTATTCCCTAATACCCAGTTCTTTATCAGTACCCACTCGCCGCTGGTCTTGACGCAGCTTGAGCAAGGGGAGGCCTATTTGCTTGAGCGCGACAAGGCTGATGGAGTGGTCAGGTCTTCTGTTATCGACTCGCCCAATATGAAGGCATTTGCGGATGTGCTTGAAGAGACCTTCGGGGTCGATCTCAATGCACTCAAGCGCGCTGCGCTAGTGAGCGAAGACCAGTCCGCGACCAAACGTGCACTGCTGGAACTGATCAAGCAACGCCGTGATCGGCAGGGTGGGGAGCAAGCATGACCCGTCTGGTGCTGTTGGATGCCAACCTCCTGATCGGGGCACTGGATGGGGAGGAGGGCAATGCGGCTCACGAAGCCTCGCTGTCGACGTTTGAGGCGCTGGTCGCCGATCCAGAGGTGAAGATCGCGATCTCCCCGCTGATTCGATATGAAGTGCTGCGCGGTATGGATGAGGCGGACGTCGAGGCGGTAAACGCCATCCTCAACGACATGAAGGAATTCGAGGTGCGTGGGCAAGAGGCCATACGTGCTGCGGAAGTGTTCCGGAAGGCCCGCCAGACCAATGTAAAGCTGAATAAGCGCCAGTTCGACGTGTTCCACTGCGTCTGCGCGGAAATCAATGAACTCGAGATGCTCAGCAAGGATGAGGATATCGAGACGATTCAAAAACTTATGAAGGCCTGAAGAAGAAAATGCCCAAGCGCACCGACCTAAAAACCATTCTGATCATCGGCGCCGGCCCGATCGTCATCGGCCAGGCCTGCGAGTTCGACTACTCCGGCGCGCAGGCGTGCAAGGCGCTGCGCGACGAGGGCTACCGCGTGGTGCTGGTCAACAGCAACCCGGCCACGATCATGACCGACCCGAACATGGCCGACGCCGTGTACATCGAGCCGATCAACTGGCAGACGGTCGAGAAGATCATCGCCAAGGAAAAGCCCGATGCGCTGCTGCCGACCATGGGCGGACAGACCGCGCTGAACTGCGCGCTGGACCTGGCCGACCACGGCGTGCTGGAAAAGTACGGCGTGGAACTGATCGGCGCCAAGCGCGAAGCGATCATGATGGCCGAGGACCGCGAGCTGTTCCGCGTGGCGATGGGCGAGATCGGCCTGGAATGCCCGAAGGCGGCGGTGGCGCATACCCTCGAGGAAGCGCTGGAGATCCAGACCCGGGTCGGCTATCCGACCATCATCCGCCCCAGCTTCACCCTCGGCGGCAGCGGCGGCGGCATCGCCTACAACCGCGAGGAGCTGATCGAGATCGTGACCCGCGGCCTGGAACTGTCGCCGACCAGCGAAGTGCTGGTCGAGGAGTCGGTGCTGGGCTGGAAGGAATTCGAGATGGAAGTGGTCCGCGACACCGCGGACAACTGCATCATCGTCTGCTCGATCGAGAACCTGGATCCAATGGGCGTGCACACCGGCGACTCGATCACCGTGGCCCCGGCGCAGACCCTGACCGACAAGGAATACCAGCGCCTGCGCGACGCCTCGATCGCGGTGCTGCGCAAGATCGGCGTGGACACCGGCGGCTCCAACGTGCAGTTCGGCATCAACGCGCAGACCGGCCGCGTGGTGGTGATCGAGATGAACCCGCGCGTGTCGCGCTCCTCGGCGCTGGCCTCCAAGGCCACCGGCTTCCCGATCGCCAAGGTCGCCGCCAAGCTGGCGGTCGGCTACACGCTGGACGAACTGAAGAACGAGATCACCGGCGGGCTGACCCCGGCCTCGTTCGAGCCGTCGATCGACTACGTGGTGACCAAGATCCCGCGCTTCGCGTTCGAGAAGTTCCCGCAGGCCGACGCGCGCCTGACCACGCAGATGAAGTCGGTGGGCGAGGTGATGGCGATGGGCCGCACCTTCTCCGAATCGCTGCAGAAGGCGCTGCGCGGCCTGGAGACCGGCAAGATCGGGCTCGACCCGACCGGGCTGGACCTGGGCAGCGAGGACGACCTGGCCGCGCTCAAGCGCGAGCTGAAGGCGCCCGGCCCGGAGCGGCTGTTCTACGTCGCCGACGCGTTCCGCGCCGGCATGAGCGTGGAGCAGGTGCACGCGCTGTCGTTCATCGATCCGTGGTTCCTGGACCAGATCGAGGACCTGATCGCGCAGGAAAAGCAGCTCGCCGCCGACGGCCTGGGTTCGCTGGATGCCGCGCGCCTGCGCACGCTCAAGCGTGCCGGTTTCTCCGACGCGCGCCTGGCGCAGCTGGCCGGCACCAACGAGGCGGCGGTGCGCGCGCTGCGCCGCGCGCACAAGGTGCGCCCGGTGTACAAGCGGGTGGACTCGTGCGCGGCCGAATTCGCCACCGACACCGCCTACCTGTATTCGACCTACGAGGACGAGTGCGAGGCCAAGCCCAGCAACCGCGACAAGATCATGATCCTCGGCGGCGGCCCCAACCGCATCGGCCAGGGCATCGAGTTCGACTACTGCTGCGTGCACGCGGCGCTGGCGCTGCGCGAGGATGGTTACGAGACCATCATGGTCAACTGCAACCCGGAGACCGTGTCCACCGACTACGACACCTCCGACCGCCTGTACTTCGAGCCGCTGACCCTGGAAGACGTGCTGGAAATCGTCGAGCTGGAGCAGCCCAAGGGCGTGATCGTGCAGTACGGCGGGCAGACCCCGCTGAAGCTGGCGCGCGCGCTGGAAGCCAACGGCGTGCCGGTGATCGGCACCAGCCCGGACTCGATCGACCTGGCCGAGGACCGCGAGCGCTTCCAGCAGCTGGTCGACAAGCTGGGCCTGAAGCAGCCGCCGAACCGTATCGCGCGCAACGCCGAGGAAGCGCTGGTGCTGGCGCGCGAGATCGGCTATCCGCTGGTGGTGCGCCCGAGCTACGTGCTCGGCGGCCGCGCGATGGAAATCGTCTACGGCGAATCGGACCTGGCGCGCTATGTGCGCGACGCGGTCAAGGTCTCCAACGACTCGCCGGTGCTGCTGGACCGCTTCCTCGACAACGCGGTGGAAGTGGACGTGGACATCATCGCCGACAAGGGCGGCCAGGTGCTGATCGGCGGGGTGATGGAGCACATCGAGGAAGCCGGCGTGCATTCGGGCGACTCCTCGTGCTCGCTGCCGCCGTACTCGCTGTCGCCGGCCACGCAGACCGAACTGCGCCGCCAGGTGGTCGAACTGGCCAAGGCGCTGAACGTGGTCGGGCTGATGAACACCCAGTTCGCGGTGCAGGTCAACGATGCCGGCGACGACATCGTCTACCTGCTGGAAGTGAACCCGCGCGCCTCGCGCACCGTGCCGTTCGTGTCCAAGGCGATCGGCGTGCCGCTGGCCAAGATCGCCGCGCGCTGCATGGCCGGCAAGACCCTGGCCGAGCAGGGCGCGCTGAAGGAGATCGTGCCCGACTACTACTCGGTGAAGGAAGCGATCTTCCCGTTCGCCAAGTTCCAGGGCGTGGACCCGATCCTCGGCCCGGAGATGCGTTCCACCGGCGAGGTGATGGGCGTGGGCCGCAGCTTCGGCGCGGCCTTCGCGCGCGCGCAGGAAGCCGGTGGGATCAAGGCGCCGCCGCTGGGCAAGGCGTTCCTGTCGGTGCGCGATCCGGACAAGCAGCGCGTGCTGCCGGTGGCGCAGGCGCTGGTCGAGCGCGGCTACACGCTGGTGGCCACCAGCGGCACCTGCGCGTGGCTGCGCCAGCACGGCCTGCAGTGCGACCAGATCAACAAGGTGGCCGAGGGCCGCCCGCATATCGTCGATCTGATCAAGAACGGCGAAATCGTGTATATCGTCAATACCACCGAGGGCCGTGCGGCGATCTCCGACTCGTTCTCGATCCGGCGCGAAGCCCTGCAGCAGCGCGTCACCTATTCGACCACCGTCGCCGGCGCCCGCGCGCTGGTGCATTCATTGGAATTCCGCGGCACCGGTCCGGTCTGGGCGCTGCAGGAACTGCACAAGGAGCTGGAAGCGTGAGAGCCCCGATCACCATGCAAGGCGCGCAGCGTTTGCGCGAAGAACTGGACCAGTTGAAGTCGGTCAAGCGGCCCGAAGTCATCGCCGCGATCGCCGAGGCGCGTGCGCACGGCGATCTCAAGGAAAACGCCGAGTACCACGCCGCGCGCGAGCAGCAGGGTTTCATCGAAGGCCGCATCAAGCAGTTGGAGAGCGAGCTGTCGCACGCCGAGGTCATCGATGTCAGCAAGCTGGCGGTCGGCAGCAAGGTGGTGTTCGGCGCGACCGTGACCCTGGCCGATGTCGAAACCGACGAAGAGAAGCGCTACCAGCTGGTCGGCGACCTGGAAGCGGACATCAAGCAGGGTCTGATCGCGATCTCCTCGCCGCTGGCGCGTGCGCTGATCGGCAAGCTGGAAGGCGACAGCGTCAGCATCGACGCGCCGGCCGGCCGCCGCGAGTACGAAATCGTCAGCGTCGAATACATCGGCTGACGCCGTGGCCGTCGCCACCTTGCTGCTGCCGGAGCGCGCGCGCCTGGCCGGTCCGGCGCTGACCGACGAGGTGGCGCGGGCGCTCGGCCGCGCCGAGCGCGAGCGCCTCGGCCCGGGTTCGGAAGCGCAGTTGCGCCGCCATTTCGCGCTGCCGCCGGGGCACTGGCCGGTAGCCGCGCTGACCCGGCAACTGGACGCCGGCGATGCCAGCGACGGCGTGTGGCTGCGCGCCGATCCGGCCTACGTGGTGCCGGACATGCAGGGCGCGCGGCTGATGGCGCACGGCGACATGCTCGCGATCGACGCGATCGACCTGGCCGCGTTGCTGCCGTCGCTGCAGGAGCTTTTCGCCGAGTCCGGCCTGGTCCTGGACGCGCCGGAACCCACCCGCTGGTACCTGCGCCTGGCGCCGGACAGCGCGCTGCCCGAATTCGCCGCGCCGGCGCAGGTGCTCGGCGCCGACCTGTTCGACCATCTGCCGCAAGGCGAGGGCGGGCGCCGCTGGCGCGCGCTGCTGACCGAGGCGCAGGTGCTGCTGCACCAGCATCCGTGGAACCGCGAACGCAGCGCGCGCGGGCAGCCGGCGATCAACTCGCTGTGGTTCTGGGGCGGTGGCGCGTTGCCGGCCACGGTGAGCACCGCGCATGCGCAGGTACGCAGCCGCGAGCCGCTGTTGCGCGCGCTGACCCTGGCCGCCGGCATCGACGCCGAGCAAACCCCGCGCGTCGATGCGCTGGTCGATCTGCGCCAGCTGCGCGCGCCGGAACAGTTCGTCGGCGAGGTGATGCAGCCGCTGCTCGAAGCGCTGCGCGTGGGCGAACTGCAGCAACTGCTGCTGGATTTCGAGGACGGCACGCGTTTCCGGATCGAGCGCGAGCAGCGCTGGCGCTTCTGGCGGCGGCCGCTGGCGCGCCTGGACGCATGAGTCCGCCGCTGCGCATCACCCGGCGGCCAGCCGCCGAGGGCGGGCCGTGGACCGAGAACGTGCTGCCGCTGCTGCGCCGCATCTACACCGCACGCGGCGCGCACGAGGCCAGCCTGGCGCAGCCGAAGCTGGCGCAGTTGCTGCCGCCCGACACGCTGAGCGGCATCGACGCGGCGGTCGCGCTGCTGGCCGCGGCGATCGCCGCCGGCAAACGGATTCTGGTCGTCGGCGATTTCGATTGCGACGGCGCCACCGCCTGTGCGGTCGCGGTGCGCGGACTGCGCCTGCTCGGCGCGGCGCAGGTGCTGCACGCGGTGCCGAACCGCATGGTGCACGGCTACGGCCTGTCGCCGGCGCTGGTCGCCGAACTGGCGCCGCTGCAGCCGGACCTGCTGGTCACCGTCGACCACGGCATCGCCTGCCATGCCGGCGTCGCCGCGGCCAAGGCGCTGGGCTGGCAGGTGCTGATCACCGACCACCACCTGCCGGGCAGCGTGCTGCCGCCGGCCGACGCGATCGTCGATCCGAACCTGGCCGGCGACCCGTTCCCGAGCAAGATGCTGGCCGGGGTCGGGGTGATCTTCTACGTGCTGCTGGCCTTGCGCCGGCACCTGCGCGAGCGCGGCGCGTTCGCGACCCAGGCGCCGGATCTGACCGTACTGCTGGACCTGGTCGCAGTCGGCACCGTCGCCGACCTGGTGCCGCTGGACACCAACAACCGCGCGCTGGTCTCGGCCGGGCTGCGCCGCCTGCAGCGCGGCGACGGCTGCGTCGGCCTGCGCGCCCTGATCGAGGCCAGCGGCCGCGATCCGGCGCGGCTCAGCGCCGGCGACATCGGCTTCGCGCTGGCGCCGAGGCTCAACGCCGCCGGCCGGCTCGAGGACATGGCGCTGGGCATCGAGCTGCTGCTGTGCGAAGACCCGCAGCAGGCGCGCGCGATCGCCGCCACGCTGGAACAGATCAACGGCGAGCGCCGCGCGGTACAGCAGCAGATGACCGACGAGGCCGAGGCCACCGTGGCGCAGGCGTTGCTGGCCGCGCCGGACGCGCCGCCGGTGGCGGTGTGCCTGTTCGATGCCGACTGGCATCCGGGCGTGATCGGCCTGGTCGCCTCGAAGATGAAGGACCGCCTGCACCGCCCGGTGATCGCCTTCGCTCCGGCCGAGCCGGGCAGCGACCGGTTGCGCGGCTCGGCGCGCTCGATTCCCGGCTTCCACATCCGCGACGCGATGGCCGCGGTGGAGGCGCGCCGGCCCGGATTGATGGACAAGTTCGGCGGCCACGCGATGGCCGCGGGCCTGAGCCTGCCGCACGCCGCACTGGCCGAGTTCGAACAACTGTTCCGCGAGCATGCGCTGGCCAGCCTGGACGCGGCGCTGCTGCAGGCCGAACTGCTCAGCGACGGCGCACTGGCTCCGCACGAACTGGACCATCGCCACGCCGAGGCGCTGCGCCTGGCCGGGCCTTGGGGACAGGGTTTCCCAGAGCCGCTGTTCGACGGCGAGTTCGAGGTGCTGCAGTGGCGCCTGCTGAAGGAGCGGCACCTCAAGCTGAGCCTGCGCTGCGCCGGCCGCGGCGAGCCGTTGAACGCGATCCATTTCAACGGCTGGCGCGGCGACGAACCCGGCTGCCGCGTGCACATCGCCTACCGCCTGGTCGCCGACGACTATCGCGGCGGCGAGGCGGTGCAACTGGTGGTGGAGCACTGCCGGAGCCTGTCGGGCTGATCCGTCATCCTTAGCCCCTCTCCCCTCGGGAGAGGGGTTGGGGTGAGGGTCCGGCGCGAAAGCGACTCGCGGAGTTCGGGCGCACGAGGCTGCGCCCGTACCCTCATCCGCCCTTCGGGCACCTTCTCCCGATGGGAGAAGGGAACAACGCTAGCCCCTCCCCCGCCGGGAGATGGGTTGGGGTGAGGGTACGGCGCGAAAGCGACTCGCGGAGTTTAGGTGCACGAGGCTTCGCCCGTACCCTGCGGGGTACCTTCTCCCGATGGGAGAAGGAACAGCCGCTAGCCCTCTCCCCCTGGAGAGGGGCCGGCACCAATGTCCCGCTCGCAACCGACCAACCCCACAGCGCCACACCGGACGTTCAAGCTGTACCGTCCCATCAAGGAGTGATCCATGCCGTCCCTCCCGTGCAAAGGCCTGTGCCTGCTGTTGCTCTCGTTGTTGTCGACCGCCGCCGTGCCGGCCCTGGCCCAAACCGCCGCGCCGCAGCGGCAACGCCTCGCCCCGCTGCTGAAGACGGATCCCGGCGAGCGCCCGGTCGAACTGCGCTCGGCGACGGTGAGCGCGCATGCCGCGGCCGGCCTGGCCGAAACCACGGTGGAGCTGCTGTTCTTCAACCCCAATGCGCGCGTGCTGGAAGGGCAGCTGGCGTTCCCGCTGCGCGACGGCCAGCAGATCAGCGGCTTCGCCTTGGACATCGACGGACAGATGCGCGACGCGGTGCCGGTGCCGAAGGCGCGCGGGCGGCAGGTGTTCGAGGCGATCGAGCGGCGCGGCGTGGACCCGGGCCTGGTCGAGCAGACCGCCGGCAACCAGTTCCAACTGCGGCTGTATCCGATTCCCGCGCACGGCAGCCGCCGCGTGCGCCTGGTCTATCGCGAGTCGCTGCCGCGCACCGCCGCCGGTTGGCAGTGGCGGCTGCCGCTGGGGTATGCGGCAAGCGCGCAGACGCTGCGCCTGGAGCTGAGCACGCAGGCGGCGCCGGTGGACACCGCGGCGTTGCCTGCCGGCCTGCGCCTGCTGCCGACGCCCGAGGGGCATGCGGCGGTGTGGTCGGGCACGCCAGCGCAACTGCCCAAGGAATTGGCGCTGTCGTTGCGCGCGAGCAGCGATCCGCGCGTGGCGGTCGGCAGTCACGACGGCCAACGCTATTTCCAGGCGCTGCTGCCGATCGCCGACCTGCACGGCGCACGCCCGTTGCCGCAGCGCATCGGCCTGCTGTGGGATGCATCGGGTTCGGCGCGGCAGCGCGACATTCCGGCGGAACTGGCCTTGCTGCAGCGCTATTTCGCCGCGCTGGGCAACGCGCAGGTCGACCTGATCGTGCTGCGCGATCGTGCCGAGGCGCCGCGCCGGTTCCAGGTGCGCGCTGGCGACTGGAGCGCGTTGCAAGCGGCGCTGCAAGGGCTGCAGCCGGACGGCGCCAGCGCATTGGGCGACTGGCAGCCGACGGCGGACGTGCAGGAGTATCTGTTGTTCAGCGATGGCCTGGGCAACTACGGCGCGCAAGCCTTGCCGGCGCTGGCGCCGGGCCAGCGCCTGTATGCGGTCGCGTCGGCCGGCGCCCATGCCGATACGGCACGTCTGGCAGCGTCGGCGGAAGCGCGTGGCGGCCGCTTGATCGAGGTGCAAGGCATGCAGGGCGTGCAGCAGGCCAGCGAACGGCTGCTGCAGCGTGGCGGCGAACTGGTGGCGCTGCAGGGCGAGGGCGTCGCCGATCTGGTCGCCGATTCGCGCTACGCCGACGACGGCTATCTGCGCATCGCCGGGCGCCTGCTCGCGGCCGATGCGACGCTGCAACTGGAGATCGCCACCGCCGCCAGCACGCGCCGCCTGCGTCTGCCGTTGCGCGACGCCAGCGAGGCGCCGGGCGATCTGGTGCCCGGCGCCTGGGCGCGGGCCATGCTGCACCGCCTGGCCGCCGATCCGCTCGGCGACGCCGCACGCCGCCAGCAACTGGCCAGCCGCTTCGGCCTGGTCAGCGCCGACACCTCGCTGCTGGTGCTGGAGAACGTGGACGACTACGTGCGCTACGCCATCGCGCCGCCGCCGGCGCTGCGCGAGGCGGTGGCGCGCGCGCAGGCGCAACGCCAGCAGGAGCAGGGCGCGCAGCGCAAGCAGCGCCTCGATCACGTCGCCGAGGAGTTCGCGCAGCGCATCGCCTGGTGGCAGCGCAGCTTCCCGAAGAACGCACCGCCGCAGCCCAAGCCGCAACCCGGGGAATACGACGCCCGTCGGGCGCGGGACGGCGCTGCGCAGCCCGCACCGGCGATGGCCATGGCGCCACCGCCTGCACCCGTTGCGCCGATGCCGGCGGAGCAGTCCACCGAGCTGGAGGCGGTCGTGGTCACCGGCGCGGTCGCGGCATCCGAGGATGACGCCGCGAACGCCGATGCGCCCGGCGGCGCGCCGGCCTCCACCACGATCTCCCTGGCATTGCAGCCCTGGCAGCCGGATTCGCCGTACGCCCGGCGCCTGCGTGCGGCCGCGCCGGAGGCGGTCTATCCGCTGTACCTGAGCGAGCGCGCCGCGCACGCCGACAGCGTGGCGTTCTACCTGGACGTGGCCGACGTGCTGTTCGAACGCGGCCAGCGCGAGCTGGCGCTGCGCGTGCTGTCGAACCTGGCCGAACTGCAGCTGGAGAACCGCCACGTCCTGCGCGTGCTCGGCTACCGGTTGCTGCAGGCGGGCAGGGCGGACCTGGCGGTGCCGGTGTTCGAGCAGGTGCTGCGGCTGGGCGAGGAAGAGCCGCAGAGCTTCCGCGACCTTGGCCTGGCCTACGCCGCGCGCGGCGATGCGCAGGCCGCGATCGAGCAGCTCTACGAAGTGGTCGCGCGCGACTGGGACAGCCGCTTCGACGGCGTGGCGCTGATCGCCCTGAACGAATTGAACGCGATCGTGGCGCGGTCGCAGCCGCCATTGCGGACCGGCTTCATCGACCCGCGCCTGCTGCGCAACCTGCCGCTGGACCTGCGCGTGGTGTTGAACTGGGACAGCGACAACAGCGACATGGACCTGTGGGTGACCGATCCCAACGGCGAGCGCTGCTATTACGCGCACCGCTCGACCTACCAGGGCGGGCAGCTGTCGCAGGACTTCACCGGCGGCTACGGGCCGGAAGAGTTCTCGTTGCGCCGGGCCAAGCCGGGCAAGTACAAGGTGGAAGCGAACTTCTTCGGCGACCGCCAGCCGCTGGTCACCGGCGCCACCACCTTGCACCTGCAGCTGAGCACCGGCTGGGGCGGCGCCGCGCAGCGCGACCAGCAGGTGACGCTGCGGCTGAAGGACAAGAAGGAGACGATCCTGGTCGGCGAGTTCGAGGTGCGTTGACCGCCGTGGCATGTCCGCGCGTTGCGCCGCGTGCACGGCTGGAGCGTGCGGTGCATGGATGCAGGAAGTCTGCAGCGAGGAGCGAGGCGATGCCGCGTGCACTCCACGCTGCGAGTCGCTTTCGCGCCGTACCCTCACCCCAACCCCTCTCCCGGTGGGAGAGGGGCTTGGTCATGGCGCTGTTTGCAGCAGGCGGTGTGGGCGCAGCCACGCACGCGGCACGGACTCGCGGATCGACCTGCGTCGACGGACGGCGCTGCCGCTACACTGCGCCGCATGTCCGAATCGCCGACCAGCATGTACGCCCGTTTCCTGCCGTGGCGCCGCAGTTTCGAGATCGGCTTCTGGGTCGCGCTCACCCTGGTCAACGGCATCGCCAACAGCATCACCGTGCTGATCGACATCCGTCGCACCGGGCTGCACTTCGCCGCGTGGGAGCCGGCGCTGTGGGAATGGTCCAGCGGCCTGGTGTTCCTGCTGATCGTGCCGCTGCTGGTGGTGCTGACCCGGCGCTATCCGCTGCACTGGGACAACTGGCGGCGCCGCTTGCCGGCGTATCTGCTGGGCAGCGTCGCGCTGTCGGTGCTGCACGTGCTGGGCATGGTCGCGATCCGCAGCGTGGTGTACCGGCTGCAGGGCGAGCACTACGACTTCGGCCCGTGGCCGCAGGGGCTGGCCTACGAATACCTGAAGGACGTGCGCAGCCTGGCCTCGATGCTGCTGTGCGTGGAGATGTACCGCTTCCTGCTGCGCCGCTGGCAGGGCGAGGCGGCGCTGCTCGGCGCGCCCGACGAAGGCCCGCCGGTGGAGTCGCTGGAGCGCCCGGAGCGTTTCCTGGTGCGCAAGCTCGGTCGCGAGTTCCTGGTCGCCGCCGCCGATATCGAATGGCTGCAGGCCTCGGGCAACTACGTCAACCTGCGCGTGCGCGGCCACGACTACCCGCTGCGCAGCACCATGGCCGCGATCGAGGCCAGGCTGGACCCGGCCGTGTTCGTGCGCATCCACCGCAGCTACATGGTCAACCTGGGCTGCGTGGTCTCGATCGAGCCGTTGGAGGCCGGCGAGGCGCGCGTGCACCTGCGCGACGGCAGCCATGTGCCGTGCAGCCGCCGCTACCGCGCCGCCTTGCGCACGGCGGCCGGGGAGGGCGAGGCGGCGATCGCCGAGTGATCGCTGCGCGGCGCGGCGCGGCACGGGCGCGCTGTGGCGCGGCGGCCGGAATTGCTAGAATCGCGCTCTTGTTTGCCGGAATACCGCCATGATCGAACTCAATCCCATCCGCCACCGCATCGCCGATCTGTCCGATCGGGTGCTGTCGCTCCGGGGGTTTCTTTGACTACGACGTCAAGAAAGAACGCCTAGAGGAAGTCACCCGGGAGCTGGAAAGCCCCGACGTCTGGAACGACCCCGAGCGCGCCCAGGGCCTGGGCCGCGAACGCGCCAGCCTGGAGAAGACCGTCGGCGGCATCGCCAGCGTGCTGGACGGGCTGAACGAGGCGCTCGAGTTCCTCGAGCTGGCCGAGAGCGAGGACGACGAGGCCACCGCGCTGGCGGTGGTCGCCGATGTCGATCGCTTCCAGGCGCAGGTGGAGAAGCTGGAATTCCAGCGCATGTTCTCCGGGCAGATGGACGCCAGCAACGCCTTCGTCGACATCCAGGCCGGCGCCGGCGGCACCGAGGCCCAGGACTGGGCCGAGATCCTGCTGCGCATGTACCTGCGCTGGTGCGAGTCGCGCGGCTGGAAGACCGAGCTGATGGAAGTCTCCGGCGGCGAAGTCGCGGGCATCAAGTCGGCCACGCTGCGCGTGGAAGGCGATTTCGCCTACGGCTGGCTGAAGACCGAGACCGGCGTGCACCGGCTGGTGCGCAAGTCGCCGTTCGATTCGGACAACCGCCGCCACACCAGTTTCACCTCGGTGTTCGTGTCGCCGGAAGTGGACGACAACATCGACATCGACATCAATCCGGCCGACCTGAAGACCGACGTGTACCGCTCCTCCGGCGCCGGCGGCCAGCACGTCAACAAGACCGAGTCGGCAGTGCGCATCACCCACGTGCCGACCGGCATCGTGGTCGCCTGCCAGACCGGGCGCAGCCAGCACCAGAACCGCGACAACGCGATGAAGATGCTCGCCGCCAAGCTGTACGAGCTGGAGATCCAGAAGCGCAACGCCGAGCGCGACGCCGTCGAGGCGACCAAGTCGGACATCGGCTGGGGCAGCCAGATCCGCAACTACGTGCTCGACCAGAGCCGGATCAAGGACCTGCGCACCGGCATCGAGCGTACCGACACGCAGAAGGTGCTCGACGGCGACCTGGACGAATTCGTCGAGGCCAGCCTCAAGTCCGGCCTGGAAGTCGGCGCCAAACGCAGCGACGCCTGAACCGTCGGCCTCCGCCCGCCGTGGCGGAGGCCGGCCACGCGGCGCAGCCGCCGCATCTGCTGCATCCTCTCCCTTCTCCTCCGCGTACCCATTCCCATGACCGAGCAGACCCCCGCGCCGTCCCTCCCCGTCGACGAGAACGGCCTCATCGCCGAACGCCGCGCCAAGCTGGGAGCGCTGCGCGCGCAGGGCGTGGCCTATCCGAACGATTTCCGCCGCAGCGATTTCGCCGGCGACCTGCAGGCCGAGTTCGCCGACGCCGAGCGCTGGAGCGCCGAGGCGCTGGAGGCCGAAGGCCGCAGCCTGCGCCTGGCCGGGCGCCTGCTGGCCAAGCGGGTGATGGGCAAGGCCAGCTTCGTGCAGTTGCAGGACGAATCCGGGCGCATCCAGCTGTTCCTGCAGGCCAACGCGCTGGGTCCGGCCTACGATGCATTCAAAGGTTGGGACATCGGCGACATCATCGGCGTGGAAGGCGGGCTGACCCGCACCAAGACCGGCGAGCTGTCGGTGCGGGCGACCGCGCTGCGGCTGCTGACCAAGGCGCTGCGCCCGCTGCCGGACAAGTGGCACGGCCTGTCCGACGTGGAGCAGCGCTACCGCCAGCGCTACGTGGACCTGATCGTGTCGCCGGAGGCGCGCGAGGTGTTCGTCAAGCGCTCCAAGATCATTCGCGCGATGCGCGCCTGGCTGGATGCGCGCCGCTTCCTGGAAGTGGAGACGCCGATGATGCATTACATCCCCGGTGGCGCCACCGCCAAGCCGTTCACCACCCACCACAACGCGCTGGACCTGGACCTGTACCTGCGCGTGGCCCCGGAGCTGTACCTGAAGCGGCTGGTGGTCGGCGGCCTGGAACGGGTCTACGAAATCAACCGCAATTTCCGCAACGAAGGCGTCAGTACCCGGCACAATCCCGAATTCACCATGATGGAGCTGTACGAGGCCTACGCCACGTACCACGAGGTGATGGACCTGACCGAGAACGTGATCCGCGACGTGGCCCAGGAGGTGCTCGGCACCACCCAGGTGCACTGGGACGGCGCCGACATCGACCTGGCCCCGGCGTTCCGCCGCTGGCGCATGGACGAGGCGGTGCGCCACCACAACCCGGAGATCAGCGTCGCCGACTGCACCGACCGCGACGCGCTGCTGCGCCACTGCGAACGGCTGAAGATCCGCACCAAGCCGTCCTACGGCTGGGGCAAGCTGCTGCTGGAGATCTTCGAGGCCACCGTCGAGCACACCCTGATCCAGCCGACCTTCATCACCGACCACCCGGTCGAAGTGTCGCCGCTGGCCCGTTCCAGCGACACCGAGCCCGGCTACACCGACCGCTTCGAGCTGTTCATCAACGGCAAGGAGATCGCCAACGGCTTCTCCGAGCTCAACGATCCGGAAGACCAGGCGGCCCGGTTCCAGGCCCAGGTGGCGGCGAAGGAGGGCGGCGACGACGAGGCCATGCACTTCGATGCCGACTACATCCGGGCGCTGGAGGTCGGCCTGCCGCCCACCGGCGGCCTGGGCATCGGCATCGACCGGCTGGTAATGTTGCTGACCGGCAGCAATTCGATCCGTGACGTGCTGCTGTTCCCGTACATGCGTCCGGAGGCTTAATCTAGCCGAAGGCGGCGGTGGCCTCGGGTGGGGTTCTCGTATCGGGCGTCGGCAGGCAAGCGGTTGGCAAGCAAGCGGAAGTGAGGCGGTTGGGCCGGCGCGGCCGGCGCCGGAGCGTTTCCCGTTGTTGTCTCAACAGCCCGGTGCCCGTGGGCGGGAGGATCGCAGATGCAAGATGCCAGCATGAGCCTGTCCGGAGTATCCTCCAGCAGCGACCGCCCGGACTGGGCGGAGGGGGCGGACAATCGCTTGAACATCGTCATCGTCGACGATCAGACGTCTGCGCGCACCATGCTGCGCCACGTGATCGAGGATATCGCCCCGGAACTCACCGTCCGCGACTTCGGCGACTCGCAGGCCGCCCTGGCCTGGTGCGAGGCCGGCAAGGTCGACCTGTTGCTGCTCGACTACCGCATGCCGGGCATGGACGGGCTGGAATTCGCGCGCCGGCTGCGGCGGCTGCCCAAGCACCGCGACATCCCGATCATCCTGATCACCGTGGTCGGCGACGAGCCGATCCGCCAGGCCGCGCTGGAAGCGGGCGTCATCGACTTCCTGGTCAAGCCGATCCGCCCGCGCGAACTGCGCGCGCGTTGCCACAACCTGCTGCAGCTGCGGCTGCAGAGCGAGAACATCAAGCAGCGCGCGATGTCGCTGGAGCAGCGCCTGCTGGCCAGCATGCGCGAGGTCGAGGAGCGCGAACGCGAGACCCTGTCGCGGCTGGCGCGGGCGATCGAGTACCGCGACGCCGGCACCAGCGCCTACCTGGAACGCATGGCGCACGTGGCCGGCCTGATCGCCGAGCAGTTGGGCCTGTCCGAGGAGGAAGTGCGGGTCATCGAGATGGCCGCGAGCCTGCACGACATGGGCAAGATCGCCATTCCCGATGCGGTGCTGCTCAAGCCCGGCAAGCTGAACGAGGAAGAGCTGGCGGTGATGCGCATGCACCCGCGCATCGGCTACGAACTGCTCAGCGGCAGCCAGAACCGCTTCATCCAGGTCGGCGCGCTGATCGCGCTGCGCCACCATGAGCGTTACGATGGCAGCGGATACCCCGACGGGCTGGTCGGCGAAGCGATCCCGCTGGAGGCGCGGATCGTGGCGGTCGCCGACGTCTTCGACGCGCTGATCTCGCCACGTCCCTACAAGGAAGCCTGGACCATGGATGCGACCCTAGCCTATCTCTACGCGCAACGCGGCCGCCTGTTCGACCCGCGCTGCGTGGACGCGCTGTTCCGCGGCCGCGAGCAGTTGCACATGATCTGCGAGAAGTTCTCGACGGCGTCGGTCCGGCCGGGGGTGTGAGATGACGTCAGCGATCGCCTGGTTCCGACATCGGCTCGGGCAGCGTAAGGACTCGGAGCACGCACAGGCATTGGTGCGTATCGCGCTGATCTCTATCATCCTCAGCTACGTGTTCTTGCCAGGTCCGCGCGCTACGCTGCCGTTGCGCCAGTATATGGAAGTCGTCGCGGTCGTTTCGTCCGGCTTGGTGCTTTCTTTCGCGGTGCTGATCTGGCTGCTATGGCGGCCGGAACGTTCCGATGTGCGGCGCATTATCGGGATGATCGCCGATTACGGCCTGATCGCCTGTGCAATGGTCGGTATGGGCGAGCCGCTGGCCTGGATGTACGTAGTGGTGATGTGGGTTACGGTGGGCAACGGCTTACGCTACGGCACCGGCTACCTGTATCTGGCAGTTGCGATGGGGGTGCTCAGCTTCGGCACGACGGTGCTGATCACACCTTATTGGCGCGAAAACATCCGCCTGGGCGTCGGTTTGGTGATCGGTCTTTTGGCTGTTCCCTTGTACCTTTCCGGGCTGCTTCGGCAGTTGACCAGTGCAACCAAGGAGGCGCAGCGCGCCAATGAGGCGAAAAGCCGATTTTTGGCCAATATGAGCCACGAATTCCGGACCCCGCTGAATGGCCTTTCCGGCATGACCGAACTGTTATCCACGACGAAGCTCGACGCCGAGCAGCGCGAATGTGTGGGCACTATCCAGGCGTCCGCTCGCAGCTTGCTGTCGCTGGTAGAGGAGGTGCTGGATATTTCCGCGATCGAGGCCGGAAAGGTCCGAATCGACAAAAGCGAATTCTCGCTTCGTGAAACCGTAGATCAGATCGGTTTGATTCTGCAGCCGCAAGCGCGTTCCAAGTCGATCGGTTACCACGTCGAGATCGCCGGCGACGTGCCGGACAATCTGACCGGGGATGTGGGTCACCTGCGTCAGATTCTGTTGAATCTGGCAGGGAACGCGGTCAAGTTCACCGAGTTGGGTCGCATTGATATTCGCGTGCGCCTGCTGAAGGTCGAGAGTGGCCTCATATGGCTCAGTTTCGACATTGTCGATACTGGGATCGGCGTGCCCATGTCGATGCGCTCGCGGCTGTTCGATGCGTTCGAGCAGGCGGATGTGGGATTGGCGCGTCGCTACGAAGGCACGGGGTTGGGCACGACGATCGCCAAAGGGCTGGTCGAGTCGATGGGTGGAAGCATCGGCTATCAGGAAAATCCGCCGCGTGGCAGCCGCTTCTGGTTTGATCTCCCATTCGAGGCAAGTGGATCTTCTTCTGCAGCGGCAGACGTGGAGATGCCTGAGATGCCGTCCGCGGAACTTCAGCAGGCTGGCAACGTCATCGCGTTTGCGGATCCGTTCCTGCGCCATCGCGCGCGGGTTCGAGGGATGCGCATCCTGGTCGCCGACGACCATGAGGCCAACCGCATGGTGCTGCAGCGCATGCTGCAGAAGGCTGGCCACCGCGCGATCTGCGTCGATGGGGCCGAAGCGGTGCTCGATGCACTTGCGGAAAGCGAATTCGACGCGGTGATCGTCGATCTGCATATGCCGGGCATGAGCGGACTGGACATGCTCAAGCAGTTGCGAGTGATGCAGGCCGGTGGGCCGCGAACTCCGGTCGTGGTGCTTAGTGCCGATGTCACTCCCGAATCGATCCAGCGCTGCGAGCAGGCCGGCGCCCACACCTTCCTGGCCAAGCCAGTGGTGGCGATTCGGTTGTTGGATACGCTCACCGACATCGCGACTGATGGCAAGTTGCGCGGCACCAACGAGACGGTGCCGCGGCCGGCGGCCGTGGCGTCGACCGAGGGCGTGCTGGATCCGTCCGTACTCGACGAGCTGGCCGGGCTCGGCATGGGCGACGGTTTCGAGCGCGAGTTCATCTCGCAATGCCTCAACGATGCCGAGGGCTGCCTCGGTGGCATGCAGGTGGCCGGGGAGACCGAGCATTGGGAACGTCTGCGCGAGCATGCGCATGCGATCAAGGGCGTGGCGAGCAACCTGGGATTGGTGCGGCTGGCAAACCTGGGCGGGGAATTGATGCAGATGGCAGAGTGGCAGATGCGCAGCGAATGGCGGCAACGGCTGATGGCGCTCAACGCCAGCCTGACCCAGGGCCGCGAAGCGCTGGAGTTGCGTGCCCGTCGCAGTGCCGCGTCCGATGAGGGCGAAATTCGCTAGCGTATCCCGGTGGAGCCCAGCACTAGGCTGGGCCGGCCCCCCTCCTGGCCACCGGCATCCGCCTGCTTCAGGCGGCGACATCCTGTAAACGACGCGTTTGTGCGCGTACAAGCCGGTCCATGGTGCGAAGCGATTTTTCGTCAAGAGCCAACGCGGAATCCACCCACACCTCGGTGATGGCCTGCAACTCTTGGAGGGTTACAGGTTGCGCCAGATTGCGCGCGGCATTCATTGCCAGATAGGAGTGCTGGCTGCGCCGCTGACTGCGAATGAGATCCTTCACTGCGGCTGTCCCTTGGCCCTTGGGAACAAGTACATCGACTATCCCCAGCGCATGCGCCTGCTCGCTGCTGTAGAGATTTCCCTCTAGGATGATTTTCTCGGCAAGCTGCGGCGGCATTCGCTTACTCAGGAAGGAGTACGCGCCCATGCCCGGAAACAGGCCGAAAATCACCTCTGGCAGGCCCAGCGTGACGCCTTCTTCGGCGACGATGGTATGACATGCGAGAGCGATCTCCAGGCCGCCGCCCAAGGCGTCGCCCTGTAGAAGCGCGATCGTGCGCACATCTCCTGCCAAGCCCCGATGTAGTTGATGAACACCGCTCACGCAACGATGCGCATAGCTGAGCAATTGATTGCGGTCTTGTCTACGGATCAGGTCGGAAAAAAGCGCAAGATCGCCCCCTAGGTTGAAGACGTTGGCATCGGAAGCGATCACCAAGTGTTTGAGTGAATGCCTGCGCTGCTGCAGTTCTTGGCTTGTGAGCGTGCTGAGTGCGGCCAATACGTCGTCGAGCATCTGGCTCTGGAAGCAGGGGCGAGTGCCGGGCTGTTGGTTCGCATGCATGTACAGCCAATGGCTGTCGTCGGCGCCGTCCGAATCGACGCGGATGGTGGAGTAGCGGGAACGGGGCAGCGTGTCGATCATGCTCATGGCGGGATTCTCGGAAGAAACGCCCGCGGAGTGGGCGTGGCGCAGCGGGCGAGTGCGTTTCCACCCGGCGATGCTACACCTGGCCCTTGCTCCGGTATTTGCCTGATCGACGGTCGCCGCGGGCCATGGCTGCGCCCGCGGTGCCTGGATCGTTACGCCTGGCTGTCGCGCAATTCCCGCCGCAGGATCTTGCCGACGTTGGTCTTGGGCAGTTCCTTGCGGAATTCGACGATGCGCGGGTGCTTGTAGCCGGTCAGGTTGGCGCGCGCATGCGCCTTGACGTCCTCGGCGGTGAGGTTGGGGTCCTTCTTGACGATGACCACCTTGACCACTTCGCCGGATTTCTCGTCCGGTACCCCGACCGCGGCCACTTCCAGCACGCCGGGCATCATCGCGATCACGTCCTCGACCTCGTTCGGGTACACGTTGAAGCCCGAGACCAGGATCATGTCCTTCTTGCGGTCGACGATGTAGAAGAAGCCCTGCGGATCCATCCGCGCCATGTCGCCGGTGTGCAGCCAGCCGTCGGCATCGATCGCGCCGGCGGTTTCCTCGGGACGGCGCCAGTAGCCCTTCATCACCTGCGGACCCTTGATGCACAGCTCGCCGACCTCGCCCGGCGCCAGGGTCTGGCCCTGGTCGTCCTTGACGCAGGCGTCGGTGGACGGGATCGGCAGGCCGATGGCGCCGTTGTATTCCCGCAGCGTCAGCGGGTTGATGCAGGCGGCGGGCGAGGTCTCGGTCAGGCCGTAGGCCTCGACCAGGGTCACCCCGGTCACCTGCTTCCAGCGCTCGGCCACGGCGCGCTGCACCGCCATGCCGCCGCCCAGGGTGAACTTCAGCGACGAGAAATCCACCTGCTCGAAGCCGGGCGTGTTGAGCAGGCCGTTGAACAGCGTGTTGACCCCGGTGAAGGCGGTGAAGCGGGTCTTCTTCAGCTCCTTGACGAAGCCGGGCATGTCGCGCGGATTGCTGATCAGGTGGTTGAGGCCGCCGAGCTTCATGAACACCAGGCCGTTCGCGGTCAGCGCGAAGATGTGGTACAGCGGCAGCGCGGTGATGATGACTTCCTTGCCTTCCTCCAGCTTGCCGGTCGCGGCGATCCAGGCGCCGGCCTGCAGCATGTTGGCGACCAGGTTGCGGTGGGTCAGCATCGCGCCCTTGGCCACCCCGGTGGTGCCGCCGGTGTACTGCAGGAAGGCGATGTCGTCCGGCTCGATATCGATCTGCGGCAGCGTGTGCAGGCGGCCCAGGGTCAGCGTGTCGCGGAAGCGCACCGCGTTGGGAATGTCGTAGTCGGGGACCAGCTTTTTGACGTACTTCAGCACGAAGTTGACCAGCGGCCCCTTCGGGAAGCCGAGCATGTCGCCCAGGCCGGTGGTGATGACCTGCTTGAGCGGCGTGTCGGCCAACACTTCCTGCACGGTCTTGCCGAAGTTGTCGATCACCACGATCGCGCTGGCGCCGGAGTCGATCAGCTGGTGGCGCAGTTCGCGCGGGGTGTACAGCGGATTGACGTTGACCACGGTCATGCCGGCCAGCAGCACGCCGAAGGTGGCGATCGGGTACTGCAGGCAGTTGGGCATCATCAGCGCGACGCGGTCGCCCTTCTTGAGCTGCAATTCGCCCAGCAGGTAGGCGGCGAAGTGCCGGGCCAGTTCACCGGCTTCGCGGTAGGTCAGGGTCTTGCCGAAGTTGCAGTAGGCCGGGCGGTCGCCGAACTTGGCGACGGAGGTTTCGAAGACGGCGGCGACGGATCGGTACTCGTTGACGTCGATCTCGGCGGGAATGCTGGCCGGATAACTCTGCAACCACGGACGTTCCTGACTCATGTACTCCCCCCTCGTGTGGAATGCTGCCGCACGCCGACGCAACGCTGCGGCGTGGCGAGTGGCAGGATACCGTTCCGCATGGAAAAGACGAAGCCTGAGGAGGAATTCCGATGCGAGGGGCCTGGGCGTGGGGATGGGGGTGCGCGTTGCTGCTGGCCTTGGCCGGCTGCCAGCGCGATTCGGCGGAACAGCGGCTGCGCAAGGACATCGCCGCGATGCAGGAGGCGGTGGAGGAACACCGCCTGCGCGATGCGATGGCCGCGGTGGCGGACGATTTCGCGGGCGAGGCGGGGATGGATCGTGCTGCGCTGCACAACCTGTTGCGCGCGCAATTCCTGGCCAACGCGCGGATCGGAGTGACCACCGGGCCGTTGTCGATCGCGCTGCAGGGCGACGACGCCACGGTGCGGTTCGACGCGGTGGTCAGCGGCGGCGATGGGCGGCTGCTGCCGGAGCGGATGCAGCGCTATGCAGTGGTCACTGGCTGGCGCGAGCAGGAAGGACACTGGCGGCTGCGGCATGCGCAATGGAGTGCGGCGGAGCCTTAGCGGGTCGTATGGGGCGCTAACCGGCAATCGTCCCGTTCGGGAACAGGCTCGCCTTCGATATTGTCGGTCTGGCGGGCTAAAAAAACCTGCCATTTCGAAACGCCGCGCCGATCAGAAAGGCCGCGTGTACGCGAGCGGCAGCGCCTACCCGCACGAGCGAGCGCGGCGCCCGTGCAGGCGCCGCGCCGCATGGCCGCTCAGGCCGCCTTGCGTGCCGCCAGCTGCCGCAGCACGTACTGCAGCAGGCCGCCGTGCTTGAAGTACTCCACTTCCTTCGGGGTCAGCAGCAACACCTTGACCTGGAACTGCCTGACGCTGCCGTCGGCCTTCCTGGCCTGGACCGTGGCGCGCTTGCTGGCGCCGTCCTGCAGGCCGGTGATGTCGAACACCTCCGAGCCGTCCAGGCCCAGCGACTGCGCGTTCTCGTTGTCCAGGAACTGCAGCGGCAGCACGCCCATGCCGACCAGGTTGGAGCGGTGGATGCGCTCGAAGCTCTCGGCGATCACCGCCTTGACCCCGAGCAGGTTGGTGCCCTTGGCCGCCCAGTCGCGCGAGGAGCCGGTGCCGTATTCCTTGCCGGCGATCACCACCAGCGGCACGCCGTCGGCCTTGTACTTCATCGCCGCGTCGTAGATCGCCAGCTTCTGCGGCTGCGCGCCGTCGGGCCCGCGGTACAAGGTGTTGCCGCCTTCCTCGCCGCCGAACATCAGGTTCTTGATGCGGATGTTGGCGAAGGTGCCGCGCACCATCACGTCGTCGTTGCCGCGGCGGCTGCCGTAGCTGTTGAAGTCGGCCGGCTGCACGCCGCGCTCCTGCAGGAAGCGGCCCGCCGGCGAATCCTTCTTGATGTTGCCGGCCGGGGAAATGTGGTCGGTGGTGATCGAGTCGCCGAACAGGCCGAGCACGCGCGCGCCGTGCACGTCGTCGATGGAGCCGACCTGCATGGTCATGCCGTCGAAGTAGGGCGGGTTCTTGATGTAGGTGGAGGCGCCATCCCAGGCATACAGCTCGCCGTCGGGCGAGGCGATCGCGGCCCAGCGGCTGTCGCCCTTGAACACGTCGGCATAGTTCTGCTTGAACATCTCCGGGCCGACAGTGGCGGCGATGGTGTCGCCGATTTCCTTGTTGCTCGGCCAGATGTCGCGCAGGTACACCGGCTGACCGTCGCTGCCGGTGCCGAGCGGATCGCGGCTCAGGTCGATGTCGGTGGTGCCGGCGATGGCGTAGGCGACCACCAGCGGCGGCGAGGCCAGGTAGTTCATCTTCACTTCCGGGTGCACGCGGCCTTCGAAGTTGCGGTTGCCCGACAGCACCGAGGCCACCACCAGGTCGTCCTTGGCGATCGCCGCCGACACGTCCTCCGGCAGCGGGCCGGAATTGCCGATGCAGGTGGTGCAGCCGTAGCCGACCACGTAGAAGCCGAGCTGCTCCAGATCGTCCATGACCCCGGCCTTCTTCAGGTAGTCGGTGACCACCAGCGAGCCCGGCCCGAGCGAGGTCTTGACCCAGGGCTGCGCCTTCAGGCCCTTGGCCACGGCGTTGCGTGCCAGCAGGCCGGCGCCGAGCATCACCGCCGGGTTGGAGGTATTGGTGCAGGAGGTGATCGCGGCGATCACCACCGAGCCGTCGCGCAGCTGCCAGCCGGCGCCGCTGGCTTCGGCGGTCTCGGCTTGCGCGGCCTTGGCGCCGACCGCGGTGCCGCCGCCGCCTTCGTTCTTGAGCCGGTCTTCCTGCTTGAGGTCGCTGTGGCGCTTGTGCCGCGCTTCGGCGAAGGGCACCAGGTTGTCGCGGAAATTGCGCTGCATGTCGTCCAGCAGCACCCGGTCCTGCGGCCGCTTGGGGCCGGCCAGCGACGGTTTGACCTCGCCCATGTCCAGCTCCAGCGTGGCGCTGTAGGCGGCGTGCGGGCTGTCGGCGTCGTGCCACAGGCCCTGCGCCTTGGCGTAGGCCTCGACCAGCGCGATCTGCTCTTCGCTGCGGCCGGACAGGCGCAGGTAGGTCAACGATTCGGCATCGACCGGGAAGATGCCGCAGGTGGCGCCGTATTCCGGCGCCATGTTGCCGATGGTGGCGCGGTCGGCCAGCGGCAGGTGCTGCAGGCCCTCGCCGAAGAACTCGACGAACTTGCCGACCACGCCGTGCTTGCGCAGCATCTGCGTCACCGTCAGCACCAGGTCGGTGGCGGTGGCGCCTTCGGGCAGCTTGCCGGTCAGCTTGAAGCCGACCACCTGCGGGATCAGCATCGACGAGGGCTGGCCGAGCATCGCCGCTTCCGCCTCGATGCCGCCAACGCCCCAGCCGAGCACGCCGATGCCGTTGATCATCGTGGTATGGCTGTCGGTGCCGAACACGGTGTCCGGATAGGCGAGCGCCTCGCCGTCGCGCTCGCCGGTCATCACCACCCGTGCCAGGTGCTCCAGGTTGACCTGGTGCACGATGCCGGTGTTCGGCGGCACCACCTTGAAATTGTCGAACGCCTTCTGGCCCCAGCGCAGGAAGCCGTAGCGCTCCTTGTTGCGCTGGAATTCGATCTTGCCGTTGAGGTCGAGCGCGTCCGGCTTGCCGAACACGTCCACCTGCACCGAATGGTCGATCACCAGTTCCGAGGGGATCAGTGGATTGATCTGCTCCGGGCGCCCGCCGAGCTTGACCACCGCATCGCGCATCGCCGCCAGGTCGACCACGCACGGCACGCCGGTGAAGTCCTGCAGCACCACCCGCGCCGGCATGAACGCGATCTCGGTGTCCGGCTCCGCCTTGGGATCCCACTTCGCCACCGCCTCGATGTGGTCCTTGCCCACGGTCACGCCGCCGTCTTCGTGGCGCAGCAGGTTTTCCAGCAGGATCTTCAGCGAGTAGGGCAGGCGGCCGATGTCGAAGCGCTCGGCGAGCTTGGGCAGGCTGTAGTAAGCGTAGGTCTTGCCGCCGACGTGCAACTGGCTGCGGGTGGAGAACGAATCGTTCATGCGGGGGAACTCCTGGTACGGGTGGCTTGCTCTGGCCCGCCGCCGCGGGCCTGCTTGCGATGGCCGGGGCGCTGCGCTGCCGGTGCTGCGTCGCATCGCGGCGCGGCCGGAAGGCGCGGCGGCCCAAGGCGTCGGGCGGAAGCTTACACGTTCATATGTAGCGCTCGTGTCATGGCTCGCCGCGCCATTGGCTCATCAGCATCTGCAGGAAACGTTCGGCGCTGGGCGAGAGCAGCGCGCTGCGCCGGCGCACGATGCCGATGGTGCGCGAGACCACCGGGTTGCCGATCGGCCGGGTCACCAGGATCGGATGCTCGCCGTCGGGCGTGGCCATCTTCGGCAGCACCGACACGCCGATGCCGGCCTCGACCATGCCCAGCGAGGTGGACAGGTGGGTCACTTCGTAGTGCCAGCTGAGCTTGAGGTTCTCGCGCGCCAGCGCGCCGTCGAGCAGGGTGCGGTTGCCGCTGGTGCGGTGCACGGTGATCAGCTGGTGCTGGGCGAGATCGGCCCATTCGATCCGGCGCTTCTTCGCCAGCGGATGGTCGCGCCGGCAGGCGAGCACGAACGGGTCTTCGGCGAGCACGTCGAAATCCAGGTTCGGGTCGTTGGCGCCCATGAAGTTGATGCCGAACTCGACCTCGCCGCGTTCCACCGCCTGCAACCCCTCGGTGGCCGGGATGTCGAGGATGCGGAAACGCACGTGCGGATGCGCCTCGCGGAAGCGCGCCATCACGCTGGGCAGGAAGTAGAACGCGGCGGTCGGCAGGCAGGCGATGGTGACGGTGGCGCCGCGCGCATCATCGTGGCCGCGCACCGAGAACAGCGAGCCGTCGAACTCCTCGATCATGCGCCGCACCAGCGGCAGCAGGTTCTCGCCGATGGCGGTGGTGGCGACGCTGCGGGTGGTGCGTTCCAGCAACGGCGAGCCCACCGCCTGCTCCAGTTTCTGGATGCGCCGGCTCAGCGCCGGTTGCGACATGTGCAGCGCATCGGCGGCGCGGTGGAAGCTGCGCGTTTCGGCCACGAGCAGGAACGCGCGCAGATCCAGGATTTCGCAATTGATGCTCATAAGTAATCAATCATCCAAAAATTAGCAATTCACAGATCAATCGGGGTCATGCCAGTATCGAATCAGACGAAGATATTCATCTTCATGGCGCATCAATCTACACCATGTCCAACGACCTGCTCGGCATTCCCTGCGTGCTCATGCGCGGCGGCACCTCCAAGGGCCCGTTCTTCTTCGCGCCCGATCTGCCGGCCGATGCCGCCAGGCGCGATCGCCTGCTGCTGGAGGTGATGGGGGCCGGCCATCCGCTGCAGATCGACGGCATCGGCGGCGGCAACGCGCTGACCAGCAAGGTCGCCATCGTCGACCGCTCCAGCCGTGCGGACGCGGACGTGGACTATCTGTTCGCGCAGGTGCGGGTCGAGCAACAGGTGGTGGACACCTCGCCGAACTGCGGCAACATGCTGGCGGCGGTGGCGCCGTATGCGATCGAACGCGGCCTGGTGCAGGCGCAGCATCCGCGCACCCAGGTGCGCATCCACAACGTCAACACCGGCAAGCTGATCGTGGCTACGGTGGAAACGCCGCAGGGCCGGGTGGTGTACCGTGGCGAGACGCGCATCGCCGGGGCGCCCGGGGTGGCCGCGCCGATCTGGCTGTCGTTCCTGGACGCGGCCGGCGCGCGCACCGGCAAGCTGTTGCCGAGCGGCCTGGCGCAGGACACCATCGACGGCGTCGCGACGAGTCTGGTGGATTGCGCCATGCCGATGATGTTGCTGCGCGCCGCCGATTTGGGCGTGCGCGGCGATGCCTCGCCTGCCGAGTTGAATGCCGATGTCGCGCTGCTGGCGCGGCTGGAAGCGCTGCGGATCGAGGCCGGGGCGCGCATGGGCATCGCCGATGCCGGCAGCATGGTGATTCCCAAGCCGGTGCTGCTGTCCGCCCCGCAGCACGGCGGCGATCTGCAGGTGCGCTATTTCATGCCGCAGCAGTGCCATACCGCGCTGGCCATCACCGGCGCGGTCGGCATCGCCACCGCGGCGGCCACGCCGGGGACGCTGGCCAATGCCCTGGTCGGCGAGGTGACGCTGCCGCGCCGCCTGACCCTGGAACATCCGAGCGGCGCCCTGGAGGTGGGTTTGAGCCGCAGCGCGGCCGATGCGCCGATTGTCGCCAGCGTGGTCCGTACCGCACGCCGGCTGTTCGAAGGGCGGGTGTTCGCGACCTCGCCCGTGTCCACGTCCACCGAGGCCCGCCAATGGATCTCCGCGGCATGACCTGACCCCGCCGCGCCTGCCCGAACGCAGGCGTCCGGCCCACACCGCACACGCTTCAATCCTGGGAGGGATCGATGTTGTCCAGAACGTTCTTCACCGCGGCATTCGCCGCGGCCGGCCTGCTGCTCCTCACCGCCTGCGGCAAGGGCGGCGGCGATGCGGCGAGCGCCGACGCCACGCCCGTGCGCATCAGCGTCGGGTCCTACAATCTCAACAACCTGCCGTTCTTCATCGCCGACGCCAACGGCTATTTCGACCAGGCCGGGGTCAAGGTCAAGACCGAGAACTTCGCCCAGGGCGGTTCCAAGGTGCTGCAGGCGCTGGTGGCCAATTCCACCGACGTGGCGGTGGGCTTCTACGACCACACCATCCAGATGCAGTCCAAGCGCAAGGACGTGGTCGCCTTCGTGCTGCTCTCGCGCAACTCCGGGCTGGTGCTGGCCGGGCGCAACGACACCGCCTTCGATCCGGCCAGGCCGCAGACCATCAAGGGCCTGAAGGTCGGCATCACCGCGCCAGGCTCCTCGTCCGACTTCTTCGTGCGCCATTACCTGTCGCGCAACGGCGTGCCCGAAAGCGCGGTGTCGCTGATCGGGGTCGGCTCCGGCGCGGCCGCGGTGGCGGCGCTGGAGCAGGGCAAGATCGACCTGCTGGTGAACTACGATCCGGCCGCCACCCTGATCAGCGAGCGCAAGATCGGCAGGATCTTGATCGACGCGCGCAGCGATGCCGGTGCGCGCCAGGTCTATGGCGGGCTGTACCCGACCTCGGTGATGTACGCCAACCGCAGCTTCCTGGAGCAGCGTCCGCAGGATGCGGAGAAGATCGTGCGCGCCGAGCAGATGGCGTTGCGCTTCATCGCCGAGCACTCCGCCGAGGAGATCGTCGCCGCCTTGCCCGATGCCTACGTCTCCGGCGACCGCGCCACCTATGCGCGGGCGGTGGAGAACGCCCGCGCCATCTTCACCCGCGACGGACGGTTCGACGCCGCCGACCTGGAAACGCCGCTGACCGTGCTGCGCGAGTTCAACCAGGGCGTGGCGCGCGCAGACATCGACCTGTCCAAGACCTATACCAACGCCTTCGTGGACCGCGCCAGCGGTGCGGCGAAGGCGGCCCAACCGTGAGCGGAGGAACCATGGCACGCAACGCTACCGTGCAGCGCCTCAACGGCGCGCCGCACCTCGACCCGGCGCAGACGATGGTCGCGATCAACAACGTCACCATGTCCTTCGGCGACTTCACCGCCGTGCGCGATGTGGACATCCAGGTCGCCGACGGCGAGTTCCTGGCCATCGTCGGCCCCACCGGCTGCGGCAAGAGCACCATCCTCAACTCGGTGGCCGGCCTGCTGGCGCCATCCGCCGGCCAGGTCGTCATCGACGGCCGCCCGGTCGCCGGCGTGCAGGAAGCGGTCGGCTACCTGTTCCAGCAGGATGCGCTGCTGCCGTGGAAGACCGCCTTCCAGAACGTGGAGCTGGGCCTGCGCTTCCGCGGCGTGGCCGAGGCCGAGCGCAAGCAGCGCGCCAACGCCTGGCTGGCCAAGGTCGGCCTGGCCGGGTTCGAGCACCGCTATCCGCACCAGCTCTCCGGCGGCCAGCGCAAGCGCGTGCAGATGGCGCAGGCGCTGATCGTCGAGCCGAAGGTGATCCTGATGGACGAGCCGTTCTCGGCGCTGGACATCCACACCCGCCACCTGATGCAGAACGAACTGCTGCGGCTGTGGCAGGAGCAGCGCCGCTCGGTGATCCTGATCACCCACGACCTGGAGGAGGCGATCGCGCTCGGCGACCGCGTGGTGGTGTTGTCGTCCGGCCCCGCCAGCCGCGTGGTGCGCAGTTTCGACGTGGACCTGCCGCGTCCGCGCAACGTCGCCGAGATCAAACTCGACGAACATTTCACCGACCTGTACCGCGACATCTGGGCCTGCCTGCGCGGCGAAGTGGAGAAGAGCTATGCACGCCAAGACTGACAAACTCATCCAGCTCGCGCTGATCGTGGCCGTGTTCGGCGGCTGGGAGGGCGGCATCGCGCTGGGCCTGATCGACCCGTTCTTCTTCCCGTCGCCGACTGCGATCGTGCAGCAGGCCTGGACCTGGCTGTCGGACACCTCGTTCTACCAGCACGTGTACATCACCCTGACCGAGACCGCGCTCGGCTACGTCATCGGCACCGCGCTGGGCGTGGCCGGCGGCGTGTGGCTGGGCCTGAGCCGGCGCTCGGCGCGGATCCTGGATCCCTTCATCAAGGGCTTCAATGCGATCCCGCGCGTGGTGCTGGCGCCGATCTTCGTGCTGTGGCTCGGCCTGGGCCTATGGTCGAAGGTGGCGCTGGCGGTGACCCTGGTGTTCTTCACCACGTTCTTCAACGCGATGCAGGGCGTGCGCGAGGTCAACCCGGTGGTGCTGGCCAATGCGCGCATTCTCGGCGCCAGCCGTCGCGATCTGCTGCGCCACGTGTACTTCCCGGCGGCGGCGAGCTGGATCCTCTCGTCGCTGCGCACCTCGGTGGGCTTCGCCGTGGTCGGCGCGATCATCGGCGAGTACCTCGGCGCCTCCGCCGGCCTGGGTTACCTGATCGCGCAGGCCGAAGGCAACTTCAACGCGGTGGGCGTGTTCGCCGGCATCGTCATCCTGGCGGTGTTCGTGCTGCTCATCGACGCGCTGCTGGACGTGATCGAGAACCGCCTGATCACCTGGCGTCCCAACGCGCAGGGCCAGGCGACCAGCTGACCGCGGCCGCGCGCCGCCGGCCTGGCCGGTGGCGCGCCTGTCGCGCGCATCGCATCCCCCCGCACCATCGCAACGGGCCAGCGCCGGGCCAGGCGCCCGGCTGGCCGGAGAGACCTTCATGCATTCCACTCCCGTGCTGCCCCGTGCAGCGCTGACGCTCGCCCTCGGCCTGCTGCTGGGCAGCGGCCATGCCCACGCGCAGACCGTTCCGGCCGCGCCGGCCACGCTGAGCCAGGCCGAACTGACCGCGCTGGTGCGGCAGCAGGCGCAGCAGATCCAGCAACTGCAGGCGCGGCTCGACGCGCTGCAGGCCGCGCCCGCCGCCACCGCCGCCGCGCCGGCGCCCGCATCCACGGCGCCGCCCCTGGAAGGCCGCGTGGCCGCGCTCGAATCGGCCCAGGCCAAGGCGCCGAAGGTGTCCTGGTCGAAGGGCGCGCCGGAGTTCGCCAGCGCCGACGGCAACGTCGTGTTCCGCCCGCGCGGCCGCCTGTTCGTCGATGCGTCCAGCACCGACGGCTCCTCCGCCAGCCAGCGCAACCTGTCCGGCACCGAGATCCGCTCGATGCGGCTCGGCGCCGAAGGCCGCTACGGTCAGCTCGGCTGGGTGGTGGAGGGCGATTTCGCCGACAACGAAGTGGCCTGGAAATCCGCGTACGTCACCGTGGACCATCGCCTGTTCGGCCTGCCGGCCGAGCTGACCGCGGGCAACCGCTTGAACGATCGCGGCATCGATGGCGCCAGCAGCACGTCCAACACCCCGTTCCAGGATCGCAACGTGGTCGGCTTGCTGGTCCTGCCGCAGCGCGGCCTGTTCGGCGTCGGCCTGACCGAGCGGGTCTTCGGGCGCACCTGGCATGCCAGCCTGTCGGCGACGGGCAACGACCTCAACAATGCCGGCGACGACAACGACAGCCTGACCTGGGCGGCGCGCGCGCACTGGAATCCGCTGGCCGGCAAGGCCGCGACCGTGCACCTGGGCGCCTGGGCCTTCCACGAGGAGATTCCCGCCGGCGCCAGCGGCGTGCTGCGCAGTTCGGCGATCGCCGGCCACTTCAACGACCTGGTCAGAATCGCGCCGGGCACGCTGCTCGGCGCGCAGCGCAGCGACGCCTACGGTGCGGAACTGGCCGGCGTCTTCGGCCCGGCCTGGGCCAGTGGCGAGTGGGGCACGCGCAATCTGCGCGGCCGCGGCGCGGCCGGCCGCTACGATCTCGATCACCAGGCCTGGGCGCTCTCGGCCGGCTGGTTCCTTGCCGGGGCAGCGCCGGCGTATACCGGCAAGACCGGCACCTGGGGCAAGGTCAAGGTCGCCGACCCGGTCACCGCCGGCGGCACCGGTGCCTGGGAACTGAAGCTGCGCTACGAGGACGTGGACTATGCCGAACTGCCGACAGGCGGCAGCGGCCATGCCTGGACGCTGGGCGGCAACTGGTATCTCAACGATTTCAGCCGGCTGATGCTCGACGTGATCCGCTGGCAGACCGACAACCGCAGCGGCGCGGTGCAGGGCAGGGACCAGGGAACCACCTTCAATACCCGCCTGCAGCTGGCGTTCTGAGCTGCCGGGACAGGGCGGGCGGCCGTGTGTTCGCACGGTCCCGGCGCCGCCGGGATGCGTGCGGCGGTCGCCGTGGGCGCCGCGTTACCGTTCGTGCCCGCGAGCAGCGTCCGCTGCCTGACCGGGCGCTGTGCGGCGAGGCGTCCGCTGCTGGCGGTATGACGGCCGAAGTATGTATAATCCGTGCATACCGAACCGGGCCTACACCGATGGAAGCCACTGTCGCCGAACGCGGTCAGATCACCCTGCCCAAGGCCGTGCGCGATGCGCTGGGCCTGAGCAAGGGCACCATCCTGAAGGTCGAACTGGACGGTGGTCGGATCATCCTGCGCAAGAGCGTGGACGATGCCATCTCGCGCGCCCGCGGCCGCTTCAAGCTCGACGGCTTCGCCAGCACCGACGAGGCGATGCGCGCGATCCGCGGCCGCGCCCCGGGCGATCCGTTCGAACCCGAGCCCGACGCCGGCGCATGATCGCCATCGACTCGTCCGTGCTGGTGGACCTGCTGGCCGACGGCCCGCAGGCCGACGCCGCCGAAGCCTGCCTGCGCCAGTGCCTGAGTACCGGCCCGGTGGTGGTCTGCGACATCGTCCTGGCCGAAGTGTGCAGCGCGCTGCGCGACGGCGCCGAGGCGCTGTCGGTGCTGGAGGACATGAGCATCCGCTTCAGCGCGCTGGAGGCCAAGTCGGCCTTGCGCGCCGGCGAGATGCAGCGCCGCTTCCGCGCGCGCGGCGGCAAGCGCGAGCGGGTGGTGGCCGATTTCCTGATCGGTGCGCATGCGCTGCTGCAATGCGATGGCCTGATCACCCGCGACGACGGTTTTTTCCGCGACTACTTCAAGGGCCTGAAGATCATCGTCCCCAAGCCTGCCGGCTGACGCCGCGCCGCCGCTACCGCTCATCCCCCGTTTTTTTCCGGAGAACCCGCATGTTGGAAGCCTACCGCCACCACGTAGCCGAGCGCGCCGCGCTGGGTATCCCGCCGCTGCCGCTGAGTGCGCAGCAGACCGCCGAAGTCATCGAACTGCTGAAGAACCCGCCGGCCGGCGAGGAGCAGTTCCTGGTCGAGCTGCTGAGCCAGCGCGTGCCGGCCGGCGTCGACGATGCCGCCAAGGTCAAGGCCTCGTACCTGGCCGCGGTCGCCTTCGGCAGCGAGCAGTGCACGCTGATCTCGCCCACCCGCGCCACCGAACTGCTGGGCACCATGCTCGGCGGCTACAACATCCATCCGCTGATCGAGCTGCTGGACAACCCGGAGCTCGGCGCGGTCGCCGCCGAAGGCCTCAAGCACACCCTGCTGATCTTCGACGCCTTCCACGACGTGCAGGAGAAGGCCGAGGCCGGCAACGCGCACGCCAAGGCCGTGCTGCAGAGCTGGGCCGAGGCCGAGTGGTTCACCAGCAAGCCGGAAGTGCCGCAGAGCCTGACCATCACCGTGTTCAAGGTGCCGGGCGAGACCAACACCGACGACCTGTCGCCGGCGCCGGACGCCACCACCCGCCCGGACATCCCGCTGCACGCGCTGGCGATGCTGAAGAACAAGCGCGACGGCGCCCCGTTCGAGCCGGAAGAGGACGGCAAGCGCGGCCCGATCCAGGCCATCGCCGACCTCAAGGCCAAGGGCCACCTGGTCGCCTACGTCGGCGACGTGGTCGGTACCGGTTCCTCGCGCAAGTCGGCGACCAACTCGGTGCTGTGGTGGACCGGCGAGGACATCCCGTACATCCCCAACAAGCGCTTCGGCGGCGTGTGCTTGGGCTCGAAGATCGCGCCGATCTTCTACAACACCATGGAAGACGCCGGCGCCTTGCCGATCGAGCTGGACGTGTCGCAGATGGAGCACGGCGACGTGGTCGAGCTGCGTCCTTACGAGGGCAAGGCGCTGAAGAACGGGCAGGTGATCGCCGAGTTCGCGATGAAGTCGGACGTGCTGTTCGACGAAGTGCGCGCCGGCGGCCGCATCCCGCTGATCGTCGGCCGCGGCCTCACCGCCAAGGCGCGCGAGTTCCTGGGCCTGCCGGCCTCGGACCTGTTCCGCCTGCCGATGAACCCGCCCGATACCGGCAAGGGCTTCTCGCTGGCGCAGAAGATGGTCGGCCGCGCCTGCGGCCTGCCGGAAGGCCAGGGCATGCGCCCGGGCACCTACTGCGAGCCGAAGATGACCTCGGTGGGTTCGCAGGACACCACCGGCCCGATGACCCGCGACGAACTGAAGGACCTGGCCTGCCTGGGCTTCTCCGCCGACCTGGTGATGCAGTCGTTCTGCCACACCGCCGCGTACCCGAAGCCGGTGGACGTCAAGACCCACCACACCCTGCCGGAGTTCATCTCCACCCGCGGCGGCGTGTCGCTGCGTCCGGGCGACGGCGTGATCCACAGCTGGCTCAACCGCATGCTGCTGCCCGACACCGTCGGCACCGGCGGCGACTCGCACACCCGCTTCCCGATCGGCATCTCGTTCCCGGCCGGCTCCGGCCTGGTCGCCTTCGCCGCGGCCACCGGGGTCATGCCGCTGGACATGCCCGAGAGCGTGCTGGTGCGCTTCAAGGGCGAAATGCAGCCGGGCGTGACCCTGCGCGACCTGGTCAACGCGATCCCGCTGTACGCGATCAAGGACGGCCTGCTGACGGTGGCCAAGCAGGGCAAGAAGAACATCTTCTCCGGCCGTATCCTCGAAATCGAAGGGCTGCCGAACCTGAAGGTGGAGCAGGCGTTCGAGCTGTCCGACGCCTCGGCCGAGCGCTCCGCCGCCGGCTGCACGGTGCGCCTGGACAAGGCGCCGATCATCGAATACCTGACCAGCAACATCACCCTGCTGCGCTGGATGATCGCCGAGGGCTACGCCGATGCGCGCACCCTGGGCCGGCGCATCAAGAAGATGGAAGAGTGGCTGGCCGATCCGCAGCTGCTCGAGCCCGATGCCGATGCCGAGTACGCCGCGGTGATCGAGATCGACCTGGCCGACATCCACGAGCCGATCGTGGCGTGCCCGAACGACCCGGACGACGTCAAGACGCTGTCCGAGGTCGCCGGCGCGGCGATCGACGAGGTGTTCATCGGCTCGTGCATGACCAACATCGGCCACTTCCGCGCCGCGGCCAAGCTGCTGGAAGGCAAGCGCGACATCCCGACCCGCCTGTGGGTCGCGCCGCCGACCAAGATGGATGCCTCCGAGCTGACCAAGGAAGGCCATTACGGCACCTTTGGCGCGGCCGGCGCGCGCATGGAAATGCCGGGCTGCTCGCTGTGCATGGGCAACCAGGCACAGGCGCGCGAAGGCGCCACGGTGTTCTCCACCTCCACCCGCAACTTCCCCAACCGCCTGGGCCGCAACACCAACGTGTACCTGGGCTCGGCGGAACTGGCGGCGATCTGCTCGCGCCTGGGCCGCATCCCGACCAAGGACGAGTACATGGCCGACGTGGGCGTGATCAAGACCAGCGGCGAGCAGATCTACCGCTACATGAACTTCGATCAGATCCAGGAATATCAGGACGTGGCCGAGACGGTCGCCGCCTGATCCAGGCGGTCGCACGCTGCAACGAAGAAGCCCGGCAATGCCGGGCTTTTTCGTTTGCGCTTGGCCCTGCAGCAGGGCCAAAGCCCCTCTCCCCCCGGGAGAGGGGTTGGGGTGAGGGTACGGCGCGAAGCGTCTCGCGCAGTTTGGGTGCACGAGGCTGCGCCCGTACCCTCATCCGCCCCTGCGGGGCACCTTCCCCCGAAAAGGGGGCCATGGTCCCGAGGGGAGAAGGGAACAGCCGCTCCAAAGCCCCTCTCCCCCCGGGAGAGGGGTTGGGGTGAGGGTACGGCGCGAAGCGACTCGCGGACTTGGGGGGTGCACAAGGCTACGCCCGTACCCTCATCCGCCCCTGCGGGGCACCTTCCCCCGAAAAGGGGGCCATGGTCCCGAGGGGAGAAGGGACGCGTCGTGCTGCCCGAGCAGATCGTTCGCAGCGCTGGCTACTATGCCGACGTCGTTGGTCGCGGTTGCGCAACGCCCTGCGCTCAGGCGCTTTCCACCCGGTTGCGGCCGTTTTCCTTGGCCCGGTACAGCGCCTGGTCGGCGAGATTGGTCAGGCGCGTGCTCGACAGGCCGGACCGCGGCCATTTGCTGGCGCAGCCGATGCTGACCGTCACCAGCCGATGGCTTGCGCCCGGGGCGTGCGCCACCGCGCAGCCCAGCACCGCCTGGCGCAGCCGTTCGCCGACCGCATGCGCCGCCTCGCTGTCGCAGCCGGGCAGCAGCGCCACGAATTCCTCGCCGCCGTAGCGCGCCAGCACCCCGTCCTCGCGCAGTTGCGCGGCCATCGCCACGGCCACCACACGCAGGCAGTCGTCGCCGGCCAGGTGCCCGTAGTGGTCGTTGAAGCGCTTGAATTCGTCGATGTCGATCATCAGCAGCGCCAGCGGCCGCTGCTGCGCCTGCATCTGCTCCCACAGCCGCTGCTGGCTTTCGGCGAAGTGGCGATGGTTGGCGATGCCGGTGACCGGGTCGCGCTGCGCCTGGTCGGCGAGGCGGCGGTTGGCCTGTTCCAGTTCCTGGGTGCGGGTGCTCACCAGTTGCGCCAGCAGGTCGCGTTGGCGGCGCAGCCGATAGCCGTGCACGCGCCAGCCGAGCAGCAGCACGGCGATCAGCGCCACCGCTGCCGCGCCCCAGCTGAGCGGCGACAGGTACCACGGCGACGGCTGCCGGAAGCGCAGCCGCGCCGGTGTGGTCGACCAGGCGCCGGTATCGCTGCGCGCGATGATTTCCAGGGTGCTGTCGTCCCAGGGCAGCAGCGGGAAGTGCAGGCTGCGCTGCGCGCCGATGTCGATCCATGCCGGGTGCTGTCCCGGGCGGGTCAGCCGGTAGCGGAAGCGGGTCTTCTCCGGCGCGCTGAGGTTGATCGCGGTGAAGCCCACTTCGATGTCGTGGCTGTGCGGCGGCAGGCGCAGCTCCGCGGCCAGCGGCACGCTGCGTCCGCCGATGTCGAGCGACTGGATGCGGACCGGCGGCGCCTGCACGCGGCGCTGGCCGAGGATCAGCGGGTCGATCTCGGCGAAGCCGGAGATCAGCGGGAACCACAGCTTGCCGGCGCTGTCGCGCAGGCACGCCGGCTGGCCGCCGCCGTTGGTTTCGGCCGGTTCCAGGCCGTCGCTTTCGGAAAAGCCGATCGCGCTCAGCTCCTCGCTGCCGGCGGCGGCCTTGGCCAGTTCCTCCGGCAGCAGCAGGGAAATGCCGCGGTTGCCGCTGAGCCACAGCCCGCCGCGCGCGTCGGCGACCATGCACGAGACCACGTCGTCGAACAGGCCGCTGCCGCGATCGAAGCGCCGCACGCGGCCGTTGCCGATGCGGTTGAGGCCGCCGCCGTAGGTGCCGATCCACAGCGTGCCGTCGGGCTGTTCGTACAGCGAGCGCACGAAGCGGCTGGACAGGCCGTTGCCGGTGCTCCAGCGCTCCACCACGCGTTGCCGCCGCCAGCGCACCACGCCTTCGCTGCCGGCCAGCCACAGCCCGCCGCGCTGCGCCGGCTGGATCAGGGTGACGCTGCCGGGCAAGTCGGGGAGAGGCTGCGGCGTGCCGGTCTCGCCGCCGGCGCCGACCGGGATCGCGTAGACGCCGCGGCCGCTGGCGACCAGCAGCTTCTGCTTGGCGGTGCGGTACAGGGCGCGGATCGGCAACTGGTCCGGCCATTGCGCAACCAGCCGCGGCGCCTGGCTGCGGTAGCCGTCGTTGTCGCGGTCGGCGCGGTCGTCCTGCGCGTCGGGCGGCAGATAGCCGACGCGGCCATCGACGGTGCCGATCCATACGCCGCCGGTTTCGTCGCGGTGCAGCGACCACACGCACTCGTTGCCGAGCGCCGATTGCAGCGACCAGCGGCGCAGGCGTCCGCTGGGCGCATCCCAGTGCCGCAGTCCGCCGCACACGGTGCCCAGCCACAGCCCGCCGCTGCCGTCGCCGATCACCGGCAGCCCAGGCAGGTCCATGCCCTGTTGCGGGTCGTTGAGCAGGCCGATGCGCGAGCGCGCGATGCGCAGCAGGCCGCGTCCGTTGCTGCCCAGCCACAGGTTGCCGTCGCGGTCGCTGAGCAGGCTGCGCGACGCCGGCAGTGCCGGCGTCGTCAACGGACGCAGGCCGCCGCCATCGTCGTCGTCGCGGAACAGTTGTCCATCGACATCGACCGCCCACAGCCGGTGCTGCGCATCGCGCGCCAGCGCCTGCGCGCCGCGCACCGGCGCCGCTGCCGGCAGCCATTGCCGGCGCAGCGTGTCGTAGCGGTACAGGGCCGTGCCGGCGCCGACCCACAGCGCACTGCCTTCGCTGTGCAGCGAACTGACCCGGGTTTCCCCGGCCGGCAACGGCACCGCTTCGCGGCGCCTCTGGTGCAGCCGCCACAGGCCTTGCCCACCCAGGTAGAGCTGCCCGTCGCCGCCGAGCGCGGCGGCCATGTCCAGCGTCTGCGGCTGCTGTTCGAGGGTACGCAGGGTGCGCGGGTCGATCCGGTAGGCGCCTGCACTGCTGAAGACCCACACGCTGCCGTCGGCCGCGGCGACGAAGCGGCGGATCAGGCAGCGGCCGCCGCACACGTCCAGGCGCAGGAAACGGCCGTCGCGGTAGACGCTGACGCCGGCGTCCTCGCTGCCGATCCACAACTGGCCGCGGTCGTCCTCCAGCAGTTGCAGGATCCGGTCGCTGGACGGACCGCTGCCGGCCAGGCTGCGGTAGACGCTGAACTCGCTGCCGTCGAAGCGCGCCAGCCCGCCGAAGGTGCCCAGCCACAGGAAACCGTCGCGGTCCTGCACGATCGTGTTCACCGAGTTCTGCGGCAGGCCGTCGTGGGTGGAGAAACGGCGCACAACCTCGGGATAGGCAGGCCGCAGCGTCTGCGCGGCGAGCGCAGCACTGGCGGACCACAGCAGCAGCGACAACAGGAAGCGGATCGGCATTGCCTGACGGGGGATAAAAACGTGCTGTGGATCAAGCAATAATTGTGCCGTGGCCGGCTATGGGGTTGCGGCGCCGGACGTCGCGGGCGGCACGGCGTCGGCCGGATGCGCGCCGATCCAGCGTTCCAGTTGCGTCGCCGGCAGCGCCGGCGCGAACAGGAAGCCCTGCAGCACGTCGCAGCCGAGCGAGGACAGGAAGGCCCGCTGCGCCTCGGTTTCCACGCCTTCGGCGACGGTATGCAGGCGCAGGCTTTCGCCGATGCGCAGCACCGAGGTGGTCAGCGCGCGCGCGGTCTCGCTGTGTTCCAGGTCGCGGACGAAGCTCATGTCCAGCTTGAGTTCGTTGACCGGCAACTGGTGCAGGTGGCTGAGGCTGGAATAACCGGTGCCGAAGTCGTCCAGCGACAGGCGCACGCCGCTGGCCTGCAACTGGCGCAGATTGGCCAGCACCGCCGGTGCGTTGGACAGCATGACGCTCTCGGTCATCTCCAGCGCCAGATCGCCGGGCGCCAGCGCATGCGCGCTCAGCAGTTGCGCCACGCGCGCCGGCAACTGCGCGTCTGCGAAGTTGCTGGCCGACAGGTTGACCGCCACCCGCGGCACCGGTACGCCGCGCAGGCGCCAATCGGCCATCTGCCGGCAGGCCTGGCGCAGCGCCCAATGCCCGAGTTCGTCGATCAGGCCGCATTCCTCGGCCATCGGCACGAAGCGCGACGGCGCGATGTCGCCCAGATGCGGGTGCTGCCAGCGCAGCAGCGCTTCCACGCCGTACAGCGCGTAGGGCGGCTGGCTGTGCAACTGCGGCTGGTAGTGCAGCTGCAGCTGGTCGCGGCGCAACGCCTCGCGCAGCGCGGTCTCCAGCGCCACGCGTTCCTGCGCCATGCGGTTCATGTCGGCGCTGAAGAAACGGAAACTGCCGCCGCCTTCGTTCTTGGCCCGGTACATGGCCAGGTCCGCGTGGCGCAGCAGGGTCTCGATGTCGCGGCCGTCGTCGGGGAACATCGCCACGCCGATGCTGGCGCCCGGGTGCAGGGTCACGTGCCCGACCACCAACGGCTCGGCCAGCGCCAGCAACAGCCGTTCGGCCACGCCGGCCGCCTGCTCGGCGCCGCAGTGCGGCAGCATCAGCACGAACTCGTCGCCGGCCTGGCGGCCGATCAGGTCGGTGGCGTTCAAGGTCTCGCCCAGGCGCCGCGCGATGTCGCGCAGCATGCCGTCGCCGGCGGCGTGGCCCTGGGTCTCGTTGACGCGCTTGAAGCGGTCGATGTCGACGAACAGGATCGCCACCGGAAACGCGTGGTATTCGGCGGCGGCCAGCGCCTGCTCGGCGCGTGCGCTGAACATCACGCGATTGGGCAGGCCGGTCAGCGAGTCGTAGAACGCCAGCTGGTGCACGCGCGCCTTGGTCTGTTCGCGCTCCAGCGCCAGTGCGCACAGGTGCAGGCACAGCTCGATCAGCCGCAGGTGCCAGGCCTGCGGTTCGCACACGTCGCGGTAGTACAGCGCAAAACTGCCGAGCACGCGCCCGCCGCTGGACTTGATCGGGCTGGCCACGCAACTGCCCAGGCCGAGCTGTTGCACCAATGGCCGGTACTCGGCGAACAGCGGGTCGGTGGCGGCGTCGCGCACCAGCACCTGCTTGCCGCGCCAGATCGCGGTGCCGCAGGCGCCGGAGGTGGGACCGGCGCGCATGCGTTCGACCGTTTCGTTGAAGGCGGTCGGCAGGCTCGGCGAGGCCAGCGGGTGCAGCCGCCCGTCGCCATCGACGCTGATGATCGAGGCCACCACCTGCGGGGCGATGCGCTCGACCTCGCTGCAGATCAGCGTGGCCACGTCGACCAGCGGCTGTTCGCGGATCAGCGCGTCGAGCACGTTCTTGTGCAGGATCTCGTGCATCTTGCTCTGGGTGATGTCGGTGAACGACACCACGTAGTGCTGGATGCCGCCGTCCGCGTCGGCGATCGGATTGGCCATCAGCGTGGTCCACAGCGGCGAGCCGTCCTTGCGGTAGACCAGCAGGTCGGTCTGGTGGCCCAGGCCGCCGACCACGCGTTCGCGGGTCAGGCGTACCGCCTGCATGTCGGTGCCGACGCCGGGCAGCACGCTGCTGGGCAGCAGTCCGCGCACTTCCTCGGCGGCATAGCCGAACATGCGCACGAAGCCGGCGTTGACGTACAGGATCGCCAGCTGCGGGTCGCAGACCACGATGGCGTTGTCGCTGCGGTCCAGGGCCAGCGACAGCAGCCGCATCTTGGCGTCGCGCTCGCGTTCGGCGCTGATGTCGCGCACGAACACCACGGACAGCGGCGCCGGCTGCTGCGGCACCGTGGCCGCGCTGACCGACACCCAGCGCGGCACGCCGTCGTTGCCCGGCAACTGCAGTTCGTAGCCGTCGCCGGGCGTGTCGCTGCGCTGCTGCAGGCACCTGGCCAGGAATGGCGCGCGCGCGTCCTCCGGCACCAGTTCGCCGAGCGAACGTCCCAGGACCTGCGCCTGCGGCAGGCCCCACAGCCTCTCGGCCGTCTGATTGAAGGCGAGGATGCGCGCGTCCGCGTCGATCACCACCACGCCGTCGGGCGCCTGCTGCAGGCAGCTCAGCAGGGCCTGCTCGGAATCGGTCAGCGTGGCCAGGCACGGAGCCGCGGGTGCAACGGCGTCGCCAGGCGCGTTCGGAGGACGGACGCGCTGGCGCGGCATGGGGCTAGCGGGCCTGGTTGGACAAGGCGATCAGGCGTTCGGCGATCCGGTCCAGCGGCAGCACCTCCTGTGCGGCACCGAGCCGGAACGCGGTGCCGGGCATGCCCCAGACCACGCTGGTGGCTTCGTCCTGGACCAGGGTGCTGGCGCCGGCCTGCAGCATTTCCAGCAGGCCGCGCGCGCCGTCGTCGCCCATGCCGGTGAGGATCGCGCCGATGGCGTTGGCGCCGGCGTTGCGCGCCACCGACTGGAACAGCACGTCCACCGCCGGCTTGTGCCGGTTGACCGGCGGGCCGTCGTCGATCTTGCAGCGCCAGCGCGCGCCGTCGCGGATCACCTGCAGGTGCTTGCCGCCGGGCGGCAGGTAGGCGTGACCGGGCAGGATCGCTTCGCCTTCGCTGGCCTCGCGCACGGCCATCGCCGAGTGCCGGTTGAGACGGTCGGCGAAGGCGGTGCTGAAGCCGGCCGGCAGGTGCTGGGTCATCACCACCGCCGGTGCATCGGCCGGCATGCCTTCCAGGACCACGCGCAGCGCTTCGGTACCGCCGGCGGAAGCGCCGATCGCGATCAGCCGGTCGGTGGTGCGGAATTTCAATGTGGACACCGCGCTGGGCGCGGCCACCGCGTTGCCGGCAGGCCGCGGCGCGGCCGGGCGGTCGAGCGCGCGGACCTTGGCCTTGGCCGCGGCCTTGACCTTGCCGACGATTTCCTCGGCGTATTCCTCCAGGCCGCGCGCCACGTCGAGCTTGGGCTTGGAGATGAAATCGACCGCGCCCAGCGCCAGCGCCTGCAAGGTGGTGTCGGCGCCGCGCTCGGTCAGCGAGGAGATCATCACCACCGGCGTGGGCCGCAGCCGCATCAGGTTTTCCAGGAACGCCAGGCCGTCCATGCGCGGCATTTCCACGTCCAGGGTGATCACGTCCGGATTGAGCCGCTTGATCTTCTCGCGGGCCAGGAGCGGATCGGCGGCCGAGCCGACCACCTCGACGCCGGGCGCGCGCGACAGGATCTCGGTCAGCATTTGCCGCACGACTGCCGAGTCGTCGACGATCAGCACGCGGCAGGGGGTTTCTGACGTCATTCGAACAACTCCACGGCACCGGTGACCGGCGCTTTGGCGAGGCGGGCACGCACCGCCGATTCGGCGGCGGCGATTTCGGCTTCTTCGTGCGCATGCGGCAGGCGCTGCACGACCACGCGGCCGGTGGCGGGGAAGAACCAGATCTTGCGCGGATGGATGCCGCGCAGGTCCTCGGCCACCACCGGAATCTGTTCGGCTTTCAGGTAGTTCAGCACGAACTCGGCGTTGCGCGTGCCGACCGGGTTGTTGGTGAAGCCCTTGAGCACGTTGCCGCCGCCGAACACCTTGGCTTCCAGGCGGTTGCGGGCGGCGCCGCGCTTGAGCAGGTCGTTGATCAGCACTTCCATCGCATAGCTGCCATAGCGCGCCGGCGCGCCGTCGCCGCTCTGGCCGTCGGGCAGCATGAAGTGGTTCATGCCGCCGATCTTCAGCAGCGGGTCGCGGATGCAGGCGGCCACGCAGGAACCGAGGATGGTGGTCAGCGCGGTGTCGTCGTCCACCACCAGGTATTGGGTCGGCAGCAGCTTGGCCGCAACGGTCTGGAAGCGGGTGTCGTGGTAGCGCATCACCTGATCCGCGACCATCGTGGCGGCTCTCATGCGCGGGCCTTGGCGGCGCGCCGGTACAGGGTGCGGCCGCACGGCTGGATCAGGTCGGCCGCATGCAGGTAGTTTTCCGAATGGCCGGTGTAGAGCATGCCTTCGTCGTCCAGATGCGGGATCAGCCGCGACAGGATGCCACGTTGGGTGGGCTTGTCGAAATAGATCATCACGTTGCGGCAGAACAGCGCCAGGTACGGGCCGCTGACATCGTAGCGCGGCTCCAGCAGGTTCAACTGGCGGAACTCGAGCAGTTCGCGCAACGCCGGCACCACCCGGCACTGGCCTTCGTTGGCGCCGCTGCCGCGCTGGAAGTACTTGCGCTTGAGCGCCGGGTCCAGGCTGGCGATGCGATCGACCGCGTAGACGCCGCGCGAGGCGGTCGCCAGCACCTGGGTGTCGACGTCGGTGGCCAGGATCCGCACCGGCGGGGTCAGCGTGCCGAACGCCTCGCAGGCGGTGATTGCCAGCGAGTAGGGCTCCTCGCCGGTGGACGAGGCGCACGACCAGATCTTCAGCGGCGCCGAGGTAGCGTGCTTCTGCAGTTCCTCGCGCAGGCGCTCGAAGTGGTGCGGTTCGCGGAAGAACGAGGTCAGGTTGGTGGTCAGCGCGTTGGTGAACGCCTCCCACTCGTCGCCGCCGTCGCGCTCCAGCCAGTCCAGGTACTCGCGGAACGAGCGCAGGCCCAGCGTGCGCAGGCGCCGCGACAGGCGGCCGTAGACCATGTCGCGCTTGGCCGGGGCCAGCGCGATGCCCGCCTTCTGGTAGATCAGGTCGCAGACCCGCTTGAAATCGCGATCGCTGAATTCGAAGTCGCGATTGTCGGAACCGGGGTGGGGCAGGGAAGACGTTGGAGTGGCCATGGCTCGCAGCGGTGATCGGTCTATCGGGTTATCGGCCGGCGCCGAGCGAAATTGACGCCGGAACAAGGCGCGGCCTGCGCCGCTGCCGCTGCTGCCGTCAGAACTCCTGCCACTGGTCTTCGGCCGCGCTGGCGCGGGCCGTGCCCGTCGCGCTGCGGATGCGCGCAGGCGCACGCGCGGCACTGGTCGCCGGCGCGGGCTTGGCGCGCGCGGACGGTCTGGCCGTTGCGACCGGCGCGGCCTGCGCCGCGGCGCTGGCCTGCGGGTCCAGCTTGAACTCGGCGACGGTGGCGCTGAGCTGGTTGGCCTGGGTCTGCAGCGTGCGCGCGGCGGCGGTGGCTTCCTCGACCAACGCGGCGTTCTGCTGGGTGGCCTCGTCCATCTGGGTGATGGTCTGGTTGACCTGCTCGATGCCGGCGGACTGCTCCTGCGAAGCGGCGGAGATCTCGCCCATGATGTCGGTCACGCGCTGCACCGAGGACACGATTTCCTGCATGGTCTGCCCGGCGCGATCGACCAACGCTGAGCCTTCGGCGACGCGGGTGACCGAGTCGTCGATCAGGCCCTTGATCTCCTTGGCGGCGCCAGCCGAACGCTGTGCCAGCGTCCGCACTTCGCTGGCGACCACCGCGAAGCCGCGGCCCTGTTCGCCGGCACGCGCCGCTTCCACCGCGGCGTTGAGCGCCAGGATGTTGGTCTGGAAGGCGATGCCGTCGATGACGCTGATGATGTCGGCGATCTTCTTCGAGGAGGTCTCGATGCCGCTCATCGTGGCCACCACCTGGCCGACCACGTCGCCGCCCTGCGAGGCGACCGCGGCCGCGCCGACCGCCAGCTGATTGGCCTGGCGCGCATGCTCGGCGTTCTGCTTGACCGTGGAGGTCAGTTCTTCCATCGAGGCGGCGGTCTCTTCCAGGCTGGCCGCCTGCTGCTCGGTGCGGCGCGACAGGTCGTCGTTGCCGGCGGCGATTTCCGACGAGGCGACGTTGATGCTGGCCGCCGCGCTCTGGATGCGGCCGACGATGGCGGACAACTGCTCGGCGGTGGCATTGGCGTCGTCGCGCATGCTGGCGAACACGCCATGGAACTCGCCCTGCATGCGCACGCTCAGGTCGCCGGCGGCGATGGCCTGCAGCAGCTGCGACAATTCGCCGAGGGTGCGGTCGCTGACCTCCATCATCGCGTTGAGGTTCTGCACCATCGTGCGGAAGTCGTACTGGAAGCGCTCGGCGTCGCCGCGCGCGCTGAAGTCGCCGACGGCGGCGGCCTCGGCCAGCTGCTTGACCTGCACGTTCATCGCGCTCAGGTTGGCCTTGGCGGTGTCCATCGCCTCGGTCAGCACGGCTTTCTCGCCGGGCAGGCGTTCCATGTCCTCGGACAGGTCGCCGATCGCATAGCGCTGGATGATCTGCACCAGGCGCAACTTCACCGCCACGTGCGAGGCGACCAGGTCGTTGGTGGCCTTGACCATGTGTCCGTAGTCGCCGGGGAAGGCGCTCGCGTCCATGCGGTAGCTGATCGTGCCCTGTTCGTGGCGCTGCGCCATCTGGTTCTGCGCGTCGATCACTTCGCGGATGCGGCTGCGCATGTCCAGCATGTCGCCCATCAGCTGGCCAACCTCGTCGCTGGAGTGCGCGCGCACGCTGCTGTCCAGTTCGCCGCGGGCGATGGCCTGCGACAGTTGCCGGGCCGCGTCGAGCTGCCGCGCGATGCCGCGCGAAATCATCCAGCCGACGCTGGTTGCCGCCGCGATGGCCAAGGCCAGCAGGCTCATGATCAGCAGCTTGGTGCGTGCCAGCTGCGCGTTGATGGTGTCCATCTCCTGGTTCAGCTGGCCGACGTTGTAGTCGGTCAGCGCCACGATCCGCTCGAACAGATCGCGCCGCAGCGGCCGCGACTGCTTGTCGGAGATGGTCTGCGCGGCGGCGACGTCGCCGCCGCGCAGCGCATCGCCCATCAGCGTATTGGTGTGCAGGTAGGCATCGAGTTTTTCCTTGACCCCGGCATACATCTGCTTCTGGGTCTTTTCCAGCATCACCCGCTCGATGATGGCCTGGTTCTTCGCCACTTCCGTGCGCACCTTCTGCATGCGCTTGAAATAGTCGGCCATCGCGTCCGGGTCGTTGGCGCGGGCGATCTGCGCCAGTTCGTAGGTGCGGAATTCGCCGAGCTGCGCGCGCACTTCGGCCAGCGCCTGCGTGGCCGGCACCCAATCCAGCTCGATGCGCCTGAGTTCGGCCATCGACATGGTGGTGCGCGAATAGGTGAACACGCCCAGGATCAACGTCAGCAGCGTGGTCAGGGCGAAGGCGAAGATCAGCTTGTCGCGGATTTTCAGTTGTTTGAAGACGTTCATTGGCGTTTCCGTGCAGCGGATTGGACGATGGCGAGGCGATAACGCAACGGGACTAACGGGCGACGTAGGCCGGCGCGTCGGCGTCCGGGTGCAAGGCATGCTCGGCGTTGATCCGGCTCAGCTCCTCCAGGTCGGCGAACAGGGCGCGGCGCTGCGGCAGCGCCTGTTGCGTGGACAGCTGGTGAGCGCGTTCGCGGTCGCCGGCATGCACCGCGCTGCTGATCTGCCGGTGCAGCTGCAGATAGGCATCCAGCTCCGCCTGGATCGTGGCGAAGCGGCGGCGTTCGTCGCCGCTCGGCGCGGTGGCGATGTACCGCGCCACTTGCGCGCGCGCGCCGCGCATCGCGCGTTCGATGCGCTGGTCGTAGTCGGCCACTTCCGCGGTATTGCCGGTCGCGGCGATCAGCGACAGCTGGTAAAGGCGCAATTCCGCCAACTGCGCGCGCAGCTCGCGCAAGGCCATGGCCGACGGCGCTTGCCGGGTCTGCAACTGCAGCAGATGCTGGCGCGAGTCGTCGAGGGTGCGCGTGCTCAGGTGCGCCACCCCGATCACCGCGGCACAGCCGAGCAAGCACAGCAACGAGGTGAGCAGGGACGGTTTCAGATCGGTATGGCGCGGCATCTCAGGCTCCCGAAGCGGCGGCAATGACGAGTGGTTGCGGCAATCGCATTCACGCATCGTTAATCCGATATCGACTGCGGCAGCCGCCGCTTGAGATCGCCGATGCCGGGCACCGGTTCAAATGGGATGCAAATCCGGTTTGGGCCGGACGGCATCCCTGCGCTCAGAACTCGGCCCAGTCCGTCTCGGCCACTGCCGCGCGCTTGCTCGCCGGCTGGCGCGAGGCCGGTTTGGCCGGTTTGACCGCTGCCGGACGCGACGGCGCGGGCGCGGCGCGCACGGGGGTGGCCATGGCGGGGCCGCCACCGCCGATACCGAGCCGGAACACCGCCGCGGCCTCGCTCAGCCGGCGCGCCTCTTCTTCCAGCGCCCGCGCCGACGCGCTGGCTTCCTCGACCAGGGCAGCGTTCTGCTGGGTGGCCTCGTCCATCTGGGTCACGGTCTGGTTGACCTGTTCGATGCCGGCCGACTGTTCCTGCGAGGCGGCGGAGATCTCGCCCATGATGTCGGTGACGCGCTGCACCGAGGACACGATTTCCTGCATGGTGCGGCCGGCCTGGTCGACCAGCGCAGAACCTTCGGCGACGCGGGTGACCGAGTCGTCGATCAGGCCCTTGATTTCCTTGGCGGCGTTGGCCGAGCGTTGGGCGAGGGTGCGCACTTCCGAGGCGACCACGGCGAAACCGCGGCCCTGTTCGCCGGCACGCGCCGCTTCGACCGCGGCGTTGAGCGCCAGGATGTTGGTCTGGAAGGCGATGCCGTCGATCACCGAGATGATGTCGGCGATCTTCTTGGAGGAGGTCTCGATGCCGCTCATGGTGGTGACCACCTGGCCGACCACGGCGCCGCCCTGCGAGGCGACCGAGGCGGCGCCGACCGCGAGCTGGTTGGCCTGGCGCGCATGCTCGGCGTTCTGCTTCACGGTGGAGGTCAGCTCTTCCATCGAGGCGGCGGTTTCCTCCAGGTTGGCGGCTTGCTGCTCGGTGCGTCGCGACAGGTCGTCGTTGCCGGCGGCGATCTCGGTGGTCGCGGTGTTGATGCTCAGCGCCGCGGTCTGGATGCGGCCGACGATGTCCGCCAACTGGTCGGCGGTGGCATTGGCGTCGTCGCGCATGGTCGCGAACACGCCGCGGAACTCGCCCTGCATGCGCACGCTCAGGTCGCCCGCGGCGATGGCCTGCAACAGCGTGGACAGCTGGCCCAGGTTGCGGTCGCTGACCTCCATCATCGCGTTGAGGTCCTGCACCATCAGCCGGAAGTCGTGCTGGAAGTGCGTCGCATCGCCGCGCGCGCTGAAGTCGCCGGCCGCGGCCGCCGCGGCCAGGCGCTTGATCTCGGTGTTGATCGCCAGCAGGCTGGCCTTGGCCGCGTCCATCGATTCGTGCAGCACAGCGCGGCTGCCGGGCAGGCGCCGCGCATCGCGGTGCAGGTCGCCGTTGGCGTATTCGTTGAGCACCGCGATCGCATCGACGATGGCGTCCAGGTGCTCGAACATCATGGTGTTGATGCCCTTGCTGAGCTCGCCGTAGACGCCGGGGAAGTCCTGCGGCATCCGGTGCGACATGTCCTTGTCGGCATGCAGCAGCGCCATCTTCGCGGTCTCGCTGGAGAAGCGTTCCAGCATCTGGATCATGTCGCCGGTGGCGCGCAGCATCTGCCCGGTCTCGTCGCGTCCGGGATTGTCGATGCGCACGCTGAGATCGCCGCGGGAGACCGCGCGGATCGCCTGCAGCGTGCGCGACACCGGCACCAGCACCGAGCTGCCGATCAGCCAGTTGATGCCGAAGGTGATCAGCACCAGCACGCCGCCGGCCACGGTCATCACGCCGGTGAACACCAGCGCCTGCGCCTGCACGTCGTCCATGTACACGCCGGTGCCGATGACCCAGTTCCAGGGCTTGAACGGCGCGTTGTAGGACACTTTCTCGACCGGCTTGTCGTTGCCGGGCTTGGGCCACAGGTAATCCACGTAGCCGCCGCCGGCCGCGGCCGCCGCGGCGAACTGGCGGAAGATCGGCTTGCCGTCGGCGCTGAGCACGGTGCCGATGTCCTTGCCGACCAGGTCGTGGCGGGTCGGATGCATCAGCATGGTCGGATGCATGTCGTGCACGTAGAAATAGTCCACGCCGTCGCGGGCGCGCATCGACTCCAGCGTGGCCAGTGCGGTGCGTTGCGCCTCGGCCAGCGGCATCTGCCCGCTGGCGGCCTTGGCCGCATAGGCCTGGACCACGCCGACCGCCAGTTCGATCTGGCTCTTCAGTGCCTGCTCGCGGGTGTTGCGGATATCCACGTACTGCATGCGCGCGGCGACGATCGCCAGCAGCACGATGCCGCCGCCGAGCAACAGGGTCTGCAAGACGAACTTGCGGCGCAGCGGCAGATCCGACAGGCGAGCGACGAGCGACGGAGACGACATGGGATGGGCACCTTCGAGTGGTTCTCGAAGGTCTTAACGGCGCGTCAGTAACAAAGTTGAGACAATGCCCGCCCTGACCCCCGAAAGAAAAATCCCCGGCGCGGGGCCGGGGATCGGGGAGTGCCTGAATGCCGCGACCGCCGGCGGCTCAGAACTCCTGCCAGTCCGAATCGGCCAGGGCCGGCACCGACTTCTTGCTGCCGGTGGCCAGCGCCGGCTTGCCCGACGGCACCGCGACCGGCTTCTTCGCCACCGTGCGGATCGAGTGCACCTGCGCGTGGCGCGGCGCCGGCGCGCTGGCCGTCGACTGCTCCACGCGGAAGATCGAGACCGCTTCGGTCAGCTGCCCGGCCTGCTCTTCCATCGAGCGGGCGGCGGCGGTGGCTTCTTCGACCAGCGCGGCGTTCTGCTGAGTGGTCTCGTCCATCTGGGTGACGGTCTGGTTGACCTGCTCGATGCCCGACGACTGCTCCTGCGACGCCGCCGCGATCTCGCTCATGATGTCGGTGACGCGCTGCACCGAGGACACGATCTCGCTCATGGTCTGGCCAGCCTGGCGCACCAGCGCCGAGCCGTTGGCGACCTGGGAGACCGACGCGTCGATCAGGCCCTTGATCTCCTTGGCGGCGTTGGCCGAGCGCTGGGCGAGGGTGCGCACTTCGCTGGCGACGACGGCGAAACCGCGACCCTGTTCGCCGGCACGCGCCGCTTCCACCGCGGCATTGAGCGCCAGGATGTTGGTCTGGAAGGCGATGCCGTCGATGACGCTGATGATATCGGCGATCTTCTTCGACGAGGTCTCGATCCCGCTCATCGTGGTCACCACCTGGCCGACCACGTCGCCGCCCTGCGAGGCGACCGAGGCGGCACCGACCGCGAGCTGGTTGGCCTGGCGCGCGTGCTCGGCGTTCTGCTTGACCGTGGAGGTCAGCTCTTCCATCGACGCGGCGGTTTCTTCCAGGTTCGCCGCCTGCTGCTCGGTGCGGCGCGACAGGTCGTCGTTGCCGGCGGCGATCTCACCGGCGGCGGCGTTGATGCTGGCCGCCGCAGTCTGGATGCGGCCGACGATGGCGGCCAGCTGCTCGGCGGTGGCGTTGGCGTCGTCGCGCATGGTCGCGAACACGCCATCGAACTCGCCGTGCATGCGCGCGGTCAGGTCGCCCTGCGACAGCGCGGTCAACAGCTTGGAGACTTCGCCGATGCTGTCGCCGTTGGCCTGCAGCAGGCCGTTGAGCTGCTGCGCCAGCTGCAGGAAGAAGCCGTGCTTGCCGTCGGTCGCCACGCGCCCGGACAGGTCGCCGGCGGCGGCGGCCTGCACGATCTTGGCCACTTCTTCCTCGACCTGGGCTTCGAGGGTGCGGTCACGCGATTCGCAGACGAAGCCGACATGGCTGCCGTGCGCATCGCGGATGCTGGAGACGATCTGGGCGATGCGGGCATCGCCGTAGGCCATCTCGCGCTCGCTTACGCCCTGCTTCTCGATCGCGGCCACGGTGCGGGAGTCGATCTGGTTGCCGTATTCCAGCACCGCCAGCGAGGAACCGACCAGCGGCATGCTCGAGTCGAACGCGGGAGCGACCTTGCGGATCTGGTCGGCGTACTTGTCGACGATACCCTGCATCGACGGGTTCGCGTAGACGATGGTGTAGTCCAGGTCGGCGATGAACATGCCGGTGGAGGAATTGTCCAGCGCGGTGCGGATGCGCAGGTTCTCGGCGGCCACCGCCGCGTCGCGCTCGGTGCGCTCGCGCAGGTCCTGCTGCATGCGCTTGAGCGCCTGCATCAGTTCGCCGATCTCGTCCTTGCCGGTGGCGTCGATGTGGCCGTCGAGCTTGCCGCCGGCGACGTCGTTGGCGACCTTGACCGCGCTGCGCACGTTGTTGGCCAGCATGCGGCCGAACAGCCAGGCCAGGCTCACGGCGCCGGCGACGCCGATCAGCAGGCAGACCAGCAGGGTGGCCGAGGCCTTGCCGTAGGTGCTGCTGGCCTTCTCGGCGGCGACCTTCGCCTGGCGATCGTTCTCCGCGATCAGGTCGACCACGTCGGCCACGACCTTGTTGTGCAGGGTGCGGGTCTCGCCGGTGAAGGTGTCGATCGCATCGTCGTGCAGCTCCAGCTGCAGCATTTCCTCGACGGATTTGTAGGAGTCGCTGGCCTTCTTCCAGTCGGCGACGGTCCGGTTGTAGATCTCGCGCTCTTTTTCGCTGCCGATCATCGGCGGGTACTTGGCCAGGATCTCGTTCAACTGTTTGGCCAGCGCGACCTGGCGCGCTGCCGATTCCTTCTTCAGTGCATCGCTGCTGCGGATCAGGCTCTGATAGGCCGCATTGCGGTATTCGCCGAGGATGCCGCGCATCTCGCCACCGGTGCGAACGCTGGGCACCACCTGTTTGGAAACGCCGTCGGCCACGCCATTGAGCGAGCGCAGGCCGCTATATGCCGCCAGCCCCTGGACCAACATGATGGCGAGCACGAGACCGAACGCCAGCATCAGCTTCGGCATCAGCTTCAGATTCTTTATCCATTGCATGAACGCATTTCCCCTTGGTTCGACGACGACGGCGAAGCTCCGAAAAAAACAAAAGCGCCGCCATGCCGGAAGCGCGAAGGCTCCGGCACGACGACGCTTCGTCTTACTTGATCGTAGCCAGCTTCAGGCTGGACGGCGCGCTGACCTGGATCTCGGCGCGCGAGCTGTCGCGTTCGATCTTGCCGATCACGCACACGTCCTTGCCTTCCAGGGTTTCCGGCGCGAAGCCGAACTTGCCGCGGTCGGCGCCGGCGATGCGCGCGGAGAAGGTGTGGCGCGGGAACATGCCGCCCATGTACAAGAAGGTCGGCTCGCCTTCGGAGTTCTGCGCGTACTTGGCCTTCTCGACCTTGCCGCAGACCATGCCGTCCTTGCCGACGAAGCGGGCGGCCATTTCCGGCGGGATCATCTGCTGCGACTGGGCGAAGGCGCTCGGGCTGGCGGCAAGCAGCAGGACCAGCAACAGGGGAAAGCTCGGCTTCATGGGGGGAAACTCCTTTAGGGGTGGGCGAAATGGGTCGGCCCAGGTGCTGGATCGGGCCACCTATCAGCTATCGGCGTGGTAACGACGAACTTGACCGGCGCAAGTGATAAGCAGTTCGCATTTCCGAAAGAAAAAACCCGCCGATGGACGGCGGGTCGGGAATCGCAGGCGCAACCGCGGCGCGGCCGCGGTTCGAACGACTTAGGCGGCTTCGTCGACGTGCGCGTGCTGGCTCAGGTCGGCGCTGTCGAGCAGGGTCTCGATGTCCAGCAGGATCAGCATCTTGTCGTCCTGGGTGCCGATTCCGGAGATGAAGCGGGTGTCCACCGCGGCGCCGAATTCGGGCGTTGGCCGGATCTGCTCCTCGTTCAACGGGATCACGTCGGAGACGCTGTCCACGACGATGCCGACCACGCGGTCCTCGACGTTGAGCACGATCATCACGGTGAAAGCGTCGTAGCGGGCTTCCTTCAGGCGCAGCTTCAGGCGCAGGTCGATCACCGGCACGATGGTGCCGCGCAGGTTGATCACACCCTTGATGTACTCCGGGGCGTCCGGCACCCGGGTCACCGAGTCGTAGCCACGGATTTCCTGCACCTTCAGGATGTCGACGCCGTAATGCTCTTCGCCGAGGGTGAAGCTGAGGAATTCGCCGCCGGTGGCGCCGGAAGCGGAGGTGTTCTTGTCGTTCATCGTGTGCTCCTGGTGCGCACGGGATTGCGGAGGGATGGCGGGAAGCGGGACATGCGGCTCTTGCACTAGATCGGCGTGGCGGGGCGGAACTTTAGCGGCCTTGTGCCGTGCCGGCCGGGCTGTTGCACTCCGTTAAAGATGGCGTGGCGCTCGGGTCGCGGCTGAAGCCGCTCCTACAGCGACGCGGCGCGTGGGCCGGGCGCTCAGGACAGCACGCCGCTCTTGCGCGCACTGCGCTGGCGCTCGATGCGGAAGATGTAGCGCTGGATCGCCGCGTCGGCGCCGCGCGGCAGGTCGGCGAAGCGCAGCCCCACCCGCAGCGTGTCCTGGCCGTTGGCCAGCTTGTGCGGATACATGTTGCAGACCTGCAGGGTCAGCTTGATGGCGTCGGCGTCGGGCAGCTGCAGCACGCAGCGCGGGTAGCTTTGGCGTTGCTCCGGCACCGGCTGGCCCGGAACCAGCGCCACCGCCACGCCGCCGCCGCTGATGTCGATGACGCGAAGCACCAGTTCGGTGGGCGGGCTGGCATCGTCCAGCCGCAGCACGCACATCGGCGATTCGGTGATCGGCGTCTCCAGGCGGAAGTGCTCGCGGCGCTGCAGGTAGTACAGCGAATCGGGCAGCGGCGCGCGGAAGCCGGGCGTGCCGTCGCTGTCGGCCCGTTCCAGGCCGGCGATCCGGAAGCGCAGCCGGACCTTGTCCAGCTGAGCGAAGCACAACAGGTACTCGGCCTGCTCGGCGGAGCGGTTGCTGGCCTCGTTGACGCTCAGGTCCAGCAGCAGGCTGTCCTCGTCCAGTTCCAGCAGCGCGGTCGAGAACGACTGGTCGCGGCCGCCCACGTGCGCGCTGATCTGCGAGCGCTGGTTGATCAGCGACTGCAGCAGCTGCCGGATCTGGCGCGGGTTGGTCAGCAGGAAGCGGTCGTCCTGTTCCGTCGCCTCGTGCGCAGACGGTTCGGGGGAGTCGCTGGGAATGCCTTCGGCCATGGGTGGGCAACGGGATCGTGGATGGGGCGGGACGGCGCATTCCGCCCGTCCCACGATGCTATCGGCCGTGCCCGGCTTTTTTGTAGCCTGGATGCAATGTGGCGACGTTGCCGGCCGGCGGACGCCGGTCCAGGGTGAACGAGGCGACCGCCCGCGCCAGTTCGCCGGCCTGGCCTTCCATGGAGCGCGCACTGGCGGTGGCTTCCTCGACCAGGGCCGCGTTCTGCTGGGTGGCTTCGTCCATCTGGGTCACGGTGTGGTTGACCTGTTCGATGCCGGCCGACTGCTCCTGCGAGGCGGTGGAGATCTCGCCCATGATGTCGGTGACGCGCTGCACCGAGGCCACGATCTCGCTCATGGTCTGCCCGGCCTGGCGCACCAGGGTCGAGCCGTTGGCGACCTGGCCGACCGAGTCGTCGATCAGGCTCTTGATCTCCTTGGCGGCATTGGCCGAACGCTGGGCCAGCGTCCGCACCTCGCTGGCGACCACCGCGAAGCCGCGGCCCTGTTCGCCGGCGCGGGCCGCTTCCACCGCGGCATTGAGCGCCAGGATGTTGGTCTGGAAGGCGATGCCGTCGATCACCGAGATGATGTCGGCGATCTTCTTCGACGACGCCTCGATGCCGCTCATGGTGGTCACCACCTGGCCGACCACGGCGCCGCCCTGGGTGGCGACGGCGGCCGCACCGACCGCCAGCTGGTTGGCCTGGCGCGCATTCTCGGCGTTCTGCCTGACGGTGGAGGTCAGCTCCTCCAGCGACGCGGCGGTCTCTTCCAGGCTGGCGGCCTGCTGCTCGGTGCGGCGCGACAGGTCGTCGTTGCCGGCGGCGATCTCGCCGGCGGCGGTGTTGATCGCATCCGAGGCGCCTTGGATCTGGCGCACGATGCCCGCCAACTGCTCGGCGGTGGTGTTGGCGTGGTCCTTCATGTTGGCGTAGACGCCCTGCAGGTCGGCGTCGATGCGGGTGGACAGGTCGCCTTCGGACAGCGCCTGCAGCATGTGCTGGATATGCCCCAGGCCGGAGGCGCTGGCTTCCAGCAGGGCATTGATCTGTTCGCCCAGCAGCAACAGGAAGCCCTGCTTGTTGTCCAGGCGCACGCGGCCGTCGAGCTCGCCGGCGACCGCGCTGCGCACGATGCCGGCGATTTCCTCTTCCACCGCCACCTCGTCGGTGCGGTCGGCCCATTCGACGACGAAACCGAGGCGGTTGCCGTCCTCGTCGATCACCGGATTGACGATCAGGCGCATGGTGCGGCCGCCGACGCGGATCTGCGCGCGGTAGGTGGTCTTCAGTTCGGCCAGCAGGCGCGCCTGGTGCTCGGGATGGCGGTGGAACACGTCGATGCTGTTGCCGATCAGCGTCTGCACGTCGAAATGCGGCAGGTCGCGGCGCAGGTCGTCCTGCACGTCGCCGAGCATCTTCACCAGCGGGCGGTTGACGTAGACGATGCGCCGATCGGCGTCGGCGATCATCACGTTGGTGCTGACATCGTCCAGCGCGACGCGCACGCGCAGATTCTCCGCGGCCACCACGCGCTCGGTGCGCAGCCGCTCGCGCAGATCGTCGCGCATGCGGCGCATGCCGTGCAGTAATCGGCTCACGTCGTCCTGGCCGTCGCCGACCTCGATATGGCTCTCCAGGCGCCCGGCGGCGATGTCGCCGGCCACCTGCTCGACCACCGCCAGCGGCCGCGACACCATGCGCCGCGCCAGCACGAACACCAGCACGGCGCAGCCGACCAGCATCAAGGCCGAGAAGATCAGGATGTTGCGCATCAAGGCCCGCAGCGGCGCCTCGATGGCGCTGCGCGGCTGCGCGCCGAGCAGCACCCATTGCCACGGCCGGTAGGCCTGCGCGGTGACCAGGAACGGCTCGGCCGCTGCGTCCGCGGTTGCGTCGCGCTTGAGCCGCAGCGTCGCGCTGGCCTGCTTGCCATCGAGCAAGGCCTGCAGCAACGGCTTGTCCGCGTCCACTACCAGCGCCTCCACGTTGGCGGTCTTGGAGATCGGGTGCGCGAGCAGCTGCCCGCGCCGCGCCGGATGCATGTCCACCGCGATGAAGTGGCCGTCTTCGCCGATGCGCGTGCTGCGCAGGCGTTCCTGCAGCGCGGCCAGACCCTGGGTGTAGTTGCGGCCGACGAACAGCGCGCCGACCAGCTTGCCCTGCGCGTCGTGCAGCGGCCGGTAGTGGGTCATGTAATCGTTGCCGAACAGATTTGCCGGACCGGTGTAGGACTTGTCCTGCAGCAGCAGCGCATAGGCCGGATGCGCATGGTCCAGCACGGTGCCGACCACGCGCGCGCCGGACTGGTCGTGCAGCGAGGTCGCGATCCGGACCAGGTCGTCGCCGCTGCGCGCGAACACGGTCGCCACGCCGCCGCTGGCCTCGGCGAAGTGGTCCACCGAGGCGAAATCGAGATTCAGCACGTGCGTCCCGAGACGCAGCGTCGGCGTCTGCACGTCGCCGATCTGCACCGTCTTGGCCGGCTCCAGCTGCGGCGTGCCGACTGGCAGCATGGTCGCGAACATCTGCCCCATCCGGTCGGTTTCCTCGCTCAGCACCCGGTCGTACATCGCCACCGACTGGTTCATCAGCGTGGTGGCCGACTCGATTTCCTTCAGTACCTGGGTCTCGTGGCTGGCGGCGGACTGGCGGTAGATCAGGGTGGCCAGCAGCACCAGCGCGGCGCTGACCGCGATGGTGAGCAGGGCCGACAGCTTGGTGCCGACCGAGAGATGGCTGAGCTTTTTCATTGGGGGCGCCTATGCGGACGGGACAAGACGCCTGTGTGAGAGGCGCGTGAACCCTATCGGCGGCGATTACGAAAAATTGACTAAAGAGTGACGATCGAAGGCGTTCTCCATGTTTCGGCCTGTCTCGATACGAATTGGGGACATGAATGGAACAATCGCGAGATGGCTCGCCACCCAGCCTCTGCGGTCGATATGGTCGGCGCGGGCATGCCTACGCGGCGAAGCGGTGCATCCCAGCGCTCTGTCGAGCGTGGGATGCCGGTGTGCGGCCCGCCTGGCAGATACGCTGCGCCCGATCAGACCTCGTGCAACTCGGTGCCCGCGGCGACGGTGGCCGGTGTGGTGCGCACCGCGGACAATGCGCCAAGTTTGACGGCAGGGCGAGACGAGGCGGCAGGATGCGCACGCGGCGCGGACGCCGTCGCCGCGTCGGACAGCTTGAACGCCGCGACCGCATCGGCCAGCTGTCCGGCCTGTTCCTCCATCGTGCGCGCCGCGGCGCTGGCTTCCTCGACCAGGGCGGCGTTTTGCTGGGTCGCCTCGTCCATTTGGGTCACGGTCTGGTTGACCTGCTCGATGCCTGACGACTGTTCCTGCGAAGCGGCGGAGATCTCGCCCATGATGTCGGTGACGCGCTGCACCGAGGACACGATCTCGCTCATGGTCTGGCCGGCCTGGCGCACCAGCGCCGAGCCGTTGGCGACCTGGCCGACCGAGTCGTCGATCAGGCCCTTGATCTCCTTGGCGGCGGTGGCCGAGCGCTGGGCGAGGGTGCGTACCTCGCTGGCGACCACCGCGAAGCCGCGGCCCTGTTCGCCGGCGCGTGCCGCTTCCACCGCGGCGTTGAGCGCCAGGATGTTGGTCTGGAACGCGATGCCATCGATGACGCTGATGATGTCGGCGATCTTCTTCGACGACGCCTCGATGCCGCTCATGGTGGTCACCACCTGGCCGACCACGTCGCCACCCTGCGAGGCGACGGAGGCGGCACCGACCGCGAGCTGGTTGGCTTGGCGCGCATATTCGGCATTCTGCTTGACGGTCGAGGTCAGTTCCTCCATCGACGCGGCGGTTTCCTCCAGGCTGGCGGCCTGCTGCTCGGTGCGCCGCGACAGATCGTTGTTGCCGGCGGCGATCTCGCCGGCGGCGGTATTGATCGCATCCGAGGCGCCCTGGATCTGGCGCACGATCGTCGCCAATTGGGTCGCGGTCGCATTGGCGTCGTCGCGGATGCGGGCGAACACGCCATGCAGATCGCCGTCCATGCGCGCAGTGAGGTCGCCCTGCGACAGCGCCGACAGCAGTTGCGAAATGCGCGCCAGGCCGTCGGCGTTGTTGTCCAGCAGCGTGTTGAGCTGCTGCGCCAGCAGCAGGTAGAAGCCCTGCTTGCCGTGCAGGCCGATGCGGCTGTCGAGGTCGCCGGCGGCCGCGGCCCGCACGATCTGGGTCACTTCCTCTTCCACCTGGATTTCGTCGGTACGGTCGGCCCACTCCACGACGAAGCCCTGGCGCTCGGACGCGCTGCTGACGATCGGGTTGATGATCAGGCGCATGGTGTGCCCGCCCACCCGGATCTGCGCGGTGTGGGTCTGCTGCAGTGCCGCCAGCAGCTTGGCCTGGTGCTCGGGCCGCTTGTGGAAGATGTCGATGTTGCGCCCCAGCAGGGCGTCCGCATCGAAGCCCGGAAGCTCGCGGCGCATGTTTTCCTGCGCCGCCGACAGCATCCGCGCCAGCGGCTTGTTGACGTAGACGATATTGCGCTCGGCGTCGGCGATCATCACGTTGGCGGTGACGTTGTCCAGGGCGGTGCGGATGCGCAGGCTCTCGCGCTGGAGTTCCGCGTCCTGTTCGCGGCTGCTCAGCAACTGCTCGCTGGCCACCACCAGGGTATGCGCGATCGAGCCTTCCGGCAGCGCCAGGCCACGGATCGAAGCCGGCAGCGGTTGCTGGCGGGCCATGGCGCGCGCCAGCAGCGCCAGGTCGCGCGGGTCGTGGCCGACGTCCAGCAATTGCTTGCGCATCTGCACCGCCATCGCCACCAGGATCCCGGCTTCGGCCACCACATAGCCGGCGTGGGTCGCCAGGATGCCGATGCCGGCGTCGGCCGCGAATGCACGCAGCGGCAGGCCGCGATGCTGCAGCCAGAAGAACAGCACGTGGTGGACGGCGATGGCGGCGGAGGCGACCACGATCGGCCGCCAGTCGCGGTAGTACAGCAGCAATGCGATCAGCACGATCACGCCGAAATGGATTTCGGTCATGCCGCCGGCCTGCTGGATCAGCACGGCGGCCAATACCATCAAGCCCAGTGCCACCGTGCAGCGGCTCAGCAACGTGCCGGGATAGAGCTTCACCTGCAGGGCGATGATCGCCAGGGTCGGCAGCGTCACCGCCAGCCATGGCGTCCACACGCCCAGGCGCCAGGCGGCGGCAAGGCTGACGATGCCGGTGAACGCGGCCACCGCCAGGAACAGGCGGTCGGCCTCCGCAGCCAGTTTTGCAGATAGACGTAGCGCTCGTTGCCGATGAGAAAGCTTCCCTGGGTGGTGGCGGCGCTCATGCGGAGGATTCCTTTGGGCAGGCACAGTGGCTGAGAAGGATCAACGGCGTCGCGGTGCCTGCCGCCAGCAGGCGTGGCAGCAGCGACGCGGCGGGAATGGCGGTGCCGCAGCCCTCGATGCGCGAAGGGCCGGCGTAGACCAGGCGGCCGGCGGCATCGAGCACGATCAGCGGGTAGGGCAGCGCCTCGGGCGCCGGCCGGTCGCTCAGATCGATGGTGAGCAGGCCCGGCAGCGCCGACGCAGGGCCGCGGGCCATGCAGCCGCAGCCGGCCACGCGCAACTGGAATGCCACTGCCTGGCCGAGCGGCGGCGTGGAGGACGCGAAGGCCTGCAAGTGCCGACGGATGGCATCGGCGCTGGCGCCGGACGCCGGCTTGGCGAGGTAAATCAGGCTGGCTGCCGACCACGCGGCCCATACCGCAAGCAACAGGATGCCGGCCGGCACCGGCGAACGCCGGCGTGGACGATTCGCCTGGACGATGGTCGCATCGTGCATGGGCCTCCCGATGGGCTGCGCCGACATTCACCGGCTCTTCACGCTATCGGCGGGAACGGCGCTGGCTTTAGACGGTTGCCGATGCGCAGGCCGCAAGCCGGGTCAGGGCGCATGCACCAGGCCCTCGCCACCGGCTGCCGTCGCCAGGTGGCGATGCAACGGCGTCGGCCGCGGAAACGCTCCGCGGCCGACGCCGGCCGGTTCACGGCATGTCGCCGTTGCTCCGACTGCGCTACGGCCCCGCCATCGCCGCGCTGCCGTGGCTGGCATAGGCGGGCTGCGGCTTGCGTTCGATCGCCGATGCCGGCGCGTTTGCCGGTGTCCTGGTTGCCGCAGCGGGGTGGGACCGCGTGGCATGGGTCGGGTCGATCTTGAATAGCGCCACGGCCTGGGTGAGTTCGCCGGCCTGATCCTCCATCGCGCGGGCGGCGGCGGTGGCTTCCTCGACCAGGGCGGCATTCTGCTGGGTGGCTTCGTCCATCTGGGTGATGGTCTGGTTGACCTGCTCGATGCCGGCGGACTGCTCCTGCGAGGCGGCCGAGATCTCGCCCATGATGTCGGTGACGCGTTGCACCGAGGACACGATCTCCTGCATGGTCTGGCCGGCCTGGTCGACCAACGCCGAGCCTTCGGCGACCCGGCTCACCGAGTCGTCGATCAGATGCTTGATCTCCTTGGCGGCGGTGGCCGAACGCTGGGCGAGGGTGCGCACTTCGCTGGCGACGACGGCGAAGCCCCGGCCCTGTTCGCCGGCACGCGCCGCTTCCACCGCGGCGTTGAGCGCCAGGATGTTGGTCTGGAAGGCGATGCCGTCGATCACCGAGATGATGTCGGCGATCTTCTTCGACGACGCCTCGATGCCGCTCATCGTGGTCACCACCTGGCCGACTACATCGCCGCCCTGCGCAGCGACCGCCGCCGCACCGGCCGCGAACTGGTTGGCCTGGCGCGCATGTTCGGCGTTCTGCTTCACCGTGGAGGTCAGCTCTTCCATCGACGCGGCGGTCTCTTCCAGGCTGGCGGCCTGCTGCTCGGTACGGCGCGATAGGTCGTCGTTGCCGGTAGCGATCTCGCTGGCCGCGGCATTGATGCTGACCGCGGCGCTGTGGATGTGGCCGACGATGCCGGCCAGCTGCTCGGCGGTCCCGTTGGCGTCGTCGCGCATCCTGGCGAACACGCCATTGAACTCGCCCTGCATGCGCACGGTCAGGTCGCCAGCGGCGATGGCCTGCAGCATCGTGGACAGCGCATCGAGGTTGCCGTCGGCGGTGGCCATCAGCTGGTTGAGGCTGTCGACCATCGCGCGGAAGTCGTACTGGAAGCGTTGTGCGTCGCCGCGCACGCTGAAGTCGCCGGCCGCGGCGGCGGAGGCGAGCTGGTTGATCTCGCGGTTCATCGCGGTGAGGTTCTGTTTGACCGTGTCCATGGTTTCGGTCAGCGCGGCGTTCTCGCCGGGCAGGCGGTCCATGTCCTCGCTGAGGTCGCCGATCGCGTAGCGGCCCATGATCTGCGCCAGGCGCAGGGTGACGGCGATATGCGCCGTGGCCAGCGCGTTGCTGTCGCGGACCATGCGCCCGTAGTCGCCGGGGAAGGCGCTTTCGTCCATGCGAAAGCTGATCTGGCCGGCGTCGTGGCGCTGCGCCATCTCGACCTGCGCAGCGAGCACGCGTTGCAGCTGCTGCTGCATCTGCTGCATGTTGGCGAGCAACTGGCCGCTTTCGTCGCGGCTGCCGACCGCGATCGCGGTGTCCAGGCGGCCTTGCGCGATCTGCGCGGCGACGCCGGCGGCATTGCGGACGTTGCGGGTCAGCGCCGATAGCGTATACACGCACAAGGCGACGATGAGCAGGGTCAGTACGCTCAGCCCGGCGATCGTCCACCACATCGCGCTGCGCGCCTCGTCCAGGTGCCGTGCCGACTGCCGCTGCAGGGCCTGTAACGATGTCGTGCTCAGCGCCTGCAGCGCATGGCCCCAGGTGTCGAGCGCGTGGTTCCAGCGGCGGTCGGCGTCGGGTGCGCCACTGTCCAGCGCGGCGGAGAGTTGCCGCAAGGCTGCGTCGGCGTGGCCCGCTTCGGTCGACACGGCTGCGGCCAGCGCCGGATCCGGTTGCTCGAGCAGGCTCACCGCCTTTTCCAGTTCGTTGCGCAGCCGGGCATGGTCGCGCGCGATCTGCGCGATCTGTTCGCGCAGCACCGGCGCATCCGCGCCGGCCTGCGACGGATCCGCTGCCGCATCCAGGCGGGTCAGCGCTTCGCTGGTATCGGGACCGTAGATCAGGCTGGCCACCACCAGGTGGTAGCTCTCCACATAGGGGGTATAGACCAGCTGGCTGTCGTCGCGCAGCGCGTCCAGCGCGGCGGCGGCCTGTTCGGTGACCGCACGGCTGTCGCCGCGTCCGTTCGCCAGCGCCTGGCGCAAGCTGGCCAAGGCCTTGTCGCTGCGTTCGAAGCCGGGCAAGGCCGGAACGGTCCGCTGCAGCTCGGCCAGGGACTGGTCCGCCGCGCGTACCGCATCGGCAGCGCCGGTGCCGGTTTCGACGCGTTCGGCCTGCAGCGCCCCCAACAGCGAGAGCATCTCGCGCAGCGGCGCATAGCTGCGCAATTCGTTGCGGCTGATGCCGACGCTTTCGTTGAGCTTGTCGCTGTAAAGCAGGACCGGGATCACCAGTCCGAGCAGGACGAGGATGCCGATGATGCTGAGCTTCCTGGCGATGGCAAGATCGTGCCAGACGCGCAGCGGTCGACGCAGTGTAGAGGGGGGCAGGGGGTGGCCGGCGGCGGCCTGGGTGGACAGTGTCATGAAAAGTCTCTGAGCGTCATCGGGGGTGACAGATCAGGCGGTCCGCGACGGCAATGGTCTGGCGTTCGCTGCCGGCCGTTGCAGGACGGCCGCCAATGGCAGCGGTACAGACGATGCGCAGCGCGATTGGAGAGACGTCATGGCGGGGGCTGTCTGTGGGAGCGTTCGGAAGTGATTGGTGTAACGGCAGGCCGCACGGATTGTTGAAGCCGTGCCGGCGCGCGGGTCAGGCGGCGATTACCTTTGTCGCATCGCCGTGACGATGCGATTGCAGTGGATTTGCCGTATTGCGCAGATGCCGATGTGCTGGCCGTCGAAGCTGCGCTGCGCTCCAGGATGGTGCCGTTGCTGCTGGCGATGGGCCGCGCGATCGAGGCAATTGCGCCGGTGTCGCATAGGAGGACAAAGCGCCGCAACTCCATGTCGGACGGGCAGCCAGGGTCCGTGCGGTTTTCGTAAGCGCCCTCGCCATACCGGATGCGGCATGGCGAGGGCTGCGCTGCTCAGAACTCGTGCCAGCTGGGATCGCCGCCGCCACCGCTCGCCACGCGCTTGGGTGCGCTGCGCACGGCACGCGTCGTCGCCGCCACCTGCTTCTTGGCCACTGCGGTCGTGGCCGGTGCGCCGACCGCCTGGCGCCGGCTCGCGGCCACCGGCGCCGCAGCGTCGTCGATCTTGAACACCGCGACGGTTTCGGTGAGCTCGCGCGCCTGCTCTTCCATCGAGCGTGCCGCGGCAGTGGCTTCTTCGACCAGCGCGGCGTTCTGCTGCGTCGCTTCGTCCATCTGGGTCACGGTCTGGTTGACCTGTTCGATGCCGGCATACTGCTCCTGCGAGGCGGCGGAGATCTCGCCCATGATGTCGGTGACGCGTTGCACCGAGGACACGATCTCGCTCATGGTCTGGCCGGCCTGGCGCACCAGCGCCGAGCCGTTGGACACCTGGCTGACCGAGTCGTCGATCAGGCTCTTGATCTCCTTGGCGGCATTGGCCGAGCGCTGGGCGAGGGTGCGCACTTCCGAGGCGACCACCGCGAAGCCGCGGCCCTGTTCGCCGGCACGTGCCGCTTCCACCGCCGCATTTAAGGCGAGGATATTGGTCTGGAAGGCGATGCCGTCGATGACGCTGATGATGTCGGCGATCTTCTTCGAGGAGCTCTCGATGCCGCTCATGGTGCTGACCACCTGGCCGACCACGTCGCCGCCTTGCGAGGCGACGGAGGCGGCGCCGACCGCGAGCTGGTTGGCCTGGCGCGCATGCTCGGCGTTCTGCTTCACCGTGGAGGTCAGTTCTTCCATCGAGGCGGCAGTTTCCTCCAGGCTGGCGGCCTGCTGCTCGGTGCGGCGCGACAGGTCGTCGTTGCCGGTGGCGATCTCGCTGGAGGCGCTGTTGATGCTGGCCGCGGCGCTCTGGATGCGGCTGACGATGGCGGTCAGCTGCTCGGCGGTGGCGTTGGCGTCGTCGCGCATGGTCGCGAACACGCCTTGGAACTCGCCGTGCATACGCGCGGTCAGGTCGCCGGCGGCGATGGCCTGCAGCAGCGTGGACAAGGACTTCAGGTTGCCGTCGGCGGTCGCCATCAGTTGGTTGAGATTGTCGACCATGGCGCGGAAGTCGTACTGGAAGCTCTCGGCATCGCCGCGCACGCTGAAGTCGCCGGCCGCGGCGGCAGTGGCGAGGTGGCTGATCTCGCGGTTCATCGCGGTCAGGTTCTGCTTGACCTTGTCCATGGTCTCGGTCAGCACGGCCTTTTCACCGGGCAGGCGGTCCATATCCTCGCTGAGGTCGCCGATCGCGTAGCGGCCCATGATCTGCGCCAGGCGCAGCTTCACCGCGATGTGCGAACCGGCCAGTTCGTTGCTGTCGTGCACCATGCGCCCGTATTGCCCCGGGAACGCCTTGGCGTCCATGCGGTAGCTGATCTGGCCGGCATCGTGGCGCCGCGCCATTTCGACCTGCGCGGCCAGCACCGCCTGCAGCTGGGTCTGCATCTTGTCCATGCTGATCAGCAGGCGGCCGGTTTCGTCGCGCGACCGGGTGTCGATGGCGTTGTCCAGATTGCCCGAGGCGATGGCGTCGGCGACCGAAATGGCTTGCCCCATCCGCTTGACCAACTGGCGGCGGATCAGCAGGCCCATGCCCACGGCGACCAGCACCGCGATCAGGCTGCCGATCAGCACCGACCACTTGCCGCGGGTGCGTACTGCTTCCAGTTCGGCGCTGCGCTTGGCCAGCAGGCTGTTCTCTTCATTGGCGAAATCGCCGAGCAGCTGGCGGATCTTGCCCATCGCGGCGCGGTCGCGGCCCTCACGGAACACGGCCAGAGACTGTTCGGCACCGTTGGCCCCCTCGCGTATGCCGATGGTGTCCTTTTCCACGGCCAACAACTGCTGGTAGGCCTTGTCCACCTCGGCCAGGCGCGCCTGTTGCTTCGGATTGTCCACGGTCAGCTGCTTGGCGTCGGCATAGCCCTTCGCGAACAAGGCCTGACCCTTCTCGAACGGCTGCAGATGTTGCTTGTCGCCTGACAGCAGGTAGCCGCGCGTGCCGGTCTCGATATTCAGCGCGTTCTCCTGCATTTCCTGGCCGGTCGCCAGTACCTGGAACGTGTGCTCGTTGATCGCCATCGCACTGTTCAACTTGGACTGGCTACTCAGGCTGATGCCGCCGACGACGAGCATGACCAGCACCACGGCGCCGAAGCCGATGGCGAGCTGGGTGGAGATGGACGGATTTTTGGATGTCATGGGACTCTACCGGTCAGGTTGACGAGTGATCGAACGTGGAAACACGGGCCGGCGGGAGAGAGCGGTCTGCATGGCGCCGGAGCTCAGCAGACGTGACGCACATGCAGGAGAGGTGGAGGTTGCCGTTCACTTGGGTGGAGACGTCGATCCCTCGACAGCGGTGGCCCAGCAGGTCGAAACGAAAACCTTAGTGGTATTTTGTAGACAAATTTACATACTGAGACTTTTAGCGGCATTGGGCGGGGGGACTTTAGGCCGCGAACCGAAAAATGTTCGGTTGAAGATGCGTATCTCGAAAACTTGAGGGTGTTCGACCAGTTTTTTTGCCTGGATGAGAATGATTCGTATGCCTTGGCGATAATTGGCGTTCGATCGCTGCGAGGGCGCTGGTTTGTTCGGTCGCAGCCGCGTATGGCGGCGTTCGGGATGCGGAAATGGAAAAGCCCGAATCGACGATTCGGGCTTTTCGTTCATTTGAAGCTGTTGCAACTGCCAAAGCTGCGGCCGAGCCGCCTGGCAACCGTCGCCATTTTCATAACAGGCATGGCACCAGGGCTCAGAACTCCTGCCAACTGGCGTCGCCGCCACCGCCGCCGGCTGCGCGCTTGGGTGCATTGCGCACCGCGCGTGGCGCGGCGGCCACCTGCGCCTTGACCAGGGCCGCCACCTGCGGCGCGCTGACCGTGGGGCGATGACGCGTTGCCGCGGGAACCTCGTCGAGCTTGAACACGGCCACCGCTTCGGTGAGCTGTCCCGCCTGTTCCTCCATCGACCGCGCCGCGGCGGTGGCTTCTTCCACCAGTGCCGCGTTCTGCTGGGTGGTCTCGTCCATCTGGGTCACGGTCTGGTTGACCTGTTCGATGCCGGCGTACTGTTCCTGCGAAGCGGCCGAGATCTCGCCCATGATGTCGGTGACGCGTTTCACCGAGGACACGATCTCCTGCATGGTCTGCCCGGCGCGATCGACCAGGGCCGAGCCTTCGCTGACGCGGGTCACCGAGTCGTCGATCAGGCTCTTGATCTCCTTGGCCGCACCGGCCGAGCGCTGGGCGAGGGTGCGCACTTCGGAGGCGACCACGGCGAAGCCACGGCCCTGTTCGCCGGCACGCGCCGCTTCCACCGCCGCATTCAAGGCGAGGATATTGGTCTGGAAGGCGATGCCGTCGATGACGCTGATGATGTCGGCGATCTTCTTCGACGATGCTTCGATGCCGCTCATCGTGGTGACCACCTGGCCGACCACATCGCCGCCCTGGGTGGCGACGCTGGCGGCACCGACCGCCAGCTGATTGGCTTGCCGTGCGTGCTCTGCGTTCTGCTTGACCGTGGAGGTCAGCTCTTCCATCGAAGCGGCAGTCTCTTCCAGGCTGGCGGCCTGCTGCTCGGTGCGGCGCGACAGGTCGTCGTTGCCGGCGGCGATCTCGGTAGCGGCGGCATTGATGCTGACCGCCGCGGTCTGGATGCGGCCGACGATGCCGGTCAACTGGTCGGCGGTGGCGTTGGCGTCGTCGCGCATCTTGGCGAACACGCCATGGAACTCGCCGTGCATGCGCGCGGTCAGGTCGCCGGCGGCGATCGACTGCAGCAGCGTCGACAGCTTGCCGAGGTTGCGGTCGCTGACCTCCATCATCGCGTTGAGGCCTTGCACCATCGCGCGGAAGTCGTGCTGGAAGTGTTCGGCATCGCCACGCGCACTGAAGTCGCCGGCCGCGGCCGCCGCGGCCAGGCGCTTGATCTCGGTATTGATCGCCAGCAGGCTGGCCTTGGCCGCGTCCATCGATTCGTGCAGTACCGCGCGACTGCCGGGCAGGCGCCGCGCGTCGCGGCGCAGATCGCCGTTGGCGTATTCGTTGAGCACCGCGATGGCATCGACGATGGCGTCCAGGTGCTCGAACATCATGGTGTTGATGCCCTTGCTGAGGTCGCCGTAGACGCCTGGGAAATCCAGCGGCATGCGGTGGCTGATGTCCTTGTCCGCATGCAGTTCGATCATCTGCGCGGTCTCGCTGGAGAAGCGCTGCAACTGTGTTTGCATTTTCTCCATCGCGTTGAGCAGGCGGCCGGGTTCGTCGCGTGCGTCGGTGCGCACATCGTTGTCCAGGCTGCCGTTGGCGATGGCCTCGGCGGCGCGGGTGGCGCGGTTCAGCGGCTGGGTCAGGCTGCGGGTGATCGCCCAGGCGAGCAGGCTGCTGACGATCAGCACCGTCACGCCGCCGGCGATCAGCATGTTGCGGCCGCTGGCCATCGCCTGCGTCGCCTCGGCATAGGCCATCTGCAATTGCGTGTCCTGCAGCCCCACGTTCTCGCGGATCTTTGCGATCCAGGCGAGGGTGGCTGGACGCGAGCGTTCGCTCAGCGCGGTTTGCGCTTCGACATGGCGACCCGAAGTGGCGAGCGCGATGACTTCATCGTTCATGGTGCGGGCGATGGCACGTGCAGCGTCGATCTCGGCGCGAAGCAGCTTGCCCTTCTCGCTTGGCGGAAACGTGTCCAGTTCCTTGCGCAGGTCCGCATAGCGCTGGCGCCGTTCCTTGATTTCGGCCAGCGCTTCCCGGTTGAGTTCCTCGCTGGTGTTCATGGACAGCGTGCCCAGCGCGACCAGGATATTGGTGTTGGCATCGAGCATGCCGTTGCTGATCCTGGTCTTCTCGACGCTGACCTTGACGATGCTGTCGAGTTCCTGTTTGGCGCGCGACATGGAAGTCAGCCCGGCTGCGACCAGCAGACAGGAGAGCAGGATCAGAAGGCCGAAGGCGCCGCCGAGACGGTGGCCGACGTTGTAGCGTTGCAGGAACGAATTCATGGCTGACCTCTTTGATTACCGAAGGTTGGCTGGCGGTCCGGTTGCAGGCTTGCCGAGCAAGACTGACAGCGGATGCAAAACCTGGAGCGGCGAGGCGTGGCGGTAAGCAAATGGAGCAAGAATTCGACTGCGTTGTTATGCGGGTCCGGCGCCGTCACCTGAATTCAATATCGGCGCGTACCCTCTGTGGTGGATAGAAACTTGGTCGTAATGCGCTTCCTGACAGTTGGCGACTGTTTCCCCTACACCAGGAAGTGGGGCATTTATGCAGCGTCGCTCGTACGACGCTGCGTGCCTCCATCAGAACTCCTGCCAGTCCGTTTCGGTCGCGGTAGTGGCGGCGGCGCGATTGCCGGGGAGCGCGCGAATGGCCGGCTTGCGCGCGCCGCTCGCCGGCGCAGGGCGCTTCGCTGGCGTCTTCGCCGCGGCCGATGCCGCGACTGCAGTAGCGGACACGCCGCCATCGAGTTTGAACATGGCCACGGTCTCGCTGAGCTGGCCGGCCTGTTCTTCCATCGAGCGGGCGGCAGCGGTGGCTTCTTCGACCAGCGCGGCATTCTGCTGGGTCGCTTCGTCCATCTGGGTGACGGTGTGGTTGACCTGCTCGATGCCGGCGGACTGTTCCTGCGAAGCGGCGGAGATCTCGCCCATGATGTCGGTGACGCGCTGCACCGAGGACACGATTTCCTGCATGGTGCGGCCGGCCTGGTCGACCAGCGCAGAACCTTCGGCGACGCGGGTGACCGAGTCGTCGATCA